>JAABUY010000094.1_pt1 | contig 190602 bp, 11 predicted proteins | sample 5560271 | NCBI WGS metagenome assembly JAABUY01 (sample SAMN10711886, study PRJNA513374) | rock metagenome | isolation source: Antarctica rocks | place: Antarctica: Victoria Land, University Valley | reverse complement strand
TATATTTATATTTATATTTATATTTATATTTATATTTATATTTATATTTATATTTATATTTATATTTATATTTATATTTATATTTATATTTATATTTATATTTATATTTATATTTATATTTATATTTCATACTCTACTATCTAGCTACCTAGAATTAATAAGGATAGTTTATATTTAGCTTACTAGAGGAAATTATAATATATAAAAGAAAACTTTATCCCCTACCCTATTTATTATTATATTTCTAGATCTTTAAATATTATATACTATCCTATCTTAAACTTTTTATACTATCCTATTCCCTTCTTTTATTAAGGTTACCTACCCCCTTACCCTCCTATTAGAGCCTTCCTACTCTTATATAACCTTAAAAAGTTATTCCCTTATTAGTATAAACTAGCTAAATATACCCTATTAAATAACCTACTTAATTACTACTTTTAACCCCTTTAAGATTAATATTATTTAGTAGAAGTTATTTAACCCTACTTTTCAAAGTATTTCCTCCCTTTTATATAATTAAAGTAGAATATAAGTATATATTTAATATTTTAATACCTTTATTTATATTTATAATTAGTATTATTAACCCCTAGTACCCTCCTTTTATATAAGAAGGCGCGTAGTCTTATCTTCTTTATATATAACTAGATATCTATAAAGCTCTTAACCTTAAAAAGCCTTATACAAAGATTAACTCTTATCTTATAAATCTTACTTCTTTATACTATTATCTTAGCTTAATTAGGTATATTCTCTTAATATCTTAGCTACCTCTCTTTCTACTTCTCCTTTACTTACCTCTTAATCTTTTTAAGAGTAAGGTTATCTCCCTTTATAACTTCTCTACCTTTAAAGCTTTAAGTTATTATCCCCTTATCCCCTCCTTTTATTATTATTTAAAGGGCTCTCTTTATTTAATACTACTTTTCCTTTATTAAAGTTTTTATAACTCTCCTCTTCCTTCCCTTTTTCCCTCTTAACTTATAATAGATCCTTATATTCCCTTCCTTAATTAATAGGTAAATCCCTTATATTATTAATATATATAATATTAATTAATTAAAGCTTATCTTTATTAATAAGACCTTTAATTCTACTTTTAATACTTATATATTAATTACTTTAAGGGCTTTAAGTACTATCTTTAAGTACCTATTTTATATAATTTCTACATCGGCAATTCGGGGATAGAAGCCCTAACGGCTAGGGGCGGCTAGGGGCGCCCTAAACTATTAAGTATAAGTGCTAGCTCTTAGGCGCTAGGGGCTAAAATCCGTAATAATATATTACAGTATATAAATATAGTAGAATTAGTAACTTTTATTACTATATACGCGTATATAGTTATCTTTATAAACCTCTATTATATTATTATCTACGCTTATTTTATATAGTACCTTTTTACTACTAACCCTAGTATTATTAAGTAAAAATATAATAGTAATATTACTCTTATAATAGTAAGTATAGTAGTTTATATATATAGTATTATTTCTAACTACTCCTTAATAAATAAATAGATTAATAAATTATCTATATAATTATAAAGACTTATAGTCTTAATTATTACCTAATCTTAACTTAACCTCTCTATTTAACCGCGCGTATTTTAGGAACTTTTAATACTTTATATTATTATTTATAATAGTTTCTAGTAGCCTAGTTTAGTAATATTATATAGTAGCGCTATTCTTCTTTATCCCTAGCTTTTTTATCTAAGCTGTATATATAAGGCCTAGCTTTATCTTTTATTACTTCGCTACTCCTTTAACTTTAATAAGGTACTCGTTACCTACTACCTTAGGCTTTATATTAATATTAGTAGGATCCTAGGTAGCCTATTTATTAATTAATAGTTAGTGTATAATTAATATATAACCCTAGGAAAGATAAATATCCTTAATAGTTACTACGCCTTTTTACTTTATAACTATAGTTATTTATAAAGACTAGGTATAGTTAGAAATTATTAGTATACCTAGCTATTATAATTTAATTAAGGTTATACTTTATTATAGATAGCCTCCTCTTAGCCCTACTCCTACCTCTATTCCTATTCCTCTTCGTCTACCTACTTCTCTATTAGCTAAGGTAGGAGAGAAGTTAGGCTTAAAGAGGGAAAGGTAGCTTAACGCTAGGCTAACTTAAGCTAACCTAGGCTAACTTAGGCCTAAATATTATTAACTTATATTTTATTAGTACTATCTAGTATTTCTCCTATTCCTTAATATTAGTTATAATACTCTCGTTAGTATATTATATATTAAAGTACCGTTTAATAGAGCCTACTACTTAATATTAGCCTATATTTAAATTTAATAATATATTAACTTTCCTTTTAAGTTAACTCTAATCTACTTATTAAAGGCCCCTTTTTATTTCTATTAATAGGAGTACTATCTAAACTATAATATTATCCTTAGGTTAGATTATTAAAGTCTAGCTTATAATTTAGGTTATTAAAGTTATTAAGCGAGTCTTTAAATATAAAATTTATAATTTCCTTATTATTATAGTCTTCCTTTATACCTAAGATTTAGATAATAATAGCGCGTAATATAATCCTAATTACCTCTTATTTATCTACCCTTTAATAGTACTATATCTCCTTAATTTATTTAAAGGGTTTTAAAGATCTTATTAGTATAGCTTTTAAGATTTAAATTTAAAGGCTTATACTCTTAATAATCTAACCCTTAAATTTTACTATTTATTATAAACTATATTAATATTCTTTAATTATATACTAGATTATTATTAATACTAGAATTATTAATTCTAGTGTTAAGGGATTAAATATATACTTTATTAGTTTATTATTTCCTAGGTTTCTATAATTACTAAGGAAAAATAGGGAAGTAATTATCTTAGTAATTATATTACTTAGGAAAGCCTTTAATAGCTTTAGCTAAGATTAGATTAATAAAAGTCCTAGATTTAATTTAAAAACCTATATTATAGATATTAATACTTAGAAAAGCCTTTCCCTTTAAGAGTATCTTTATATACTTATTATAGCTGCTAATAAAGGTATAATAGCTCTATATAATATCTTAAGCCTTCTCTATTATATAGCCGCGGATTTTACTAATTCTATTATAAATCTAGCTTAGGGTAAGTAAGTTAACTTAGATTTAGTATAATAAATATTAACTTTCCTTACCTCTTATAATATTAGTATTCTATAAATATTATAGTTATACTACCCTTCTACCTTTCTAAGATAATTTATAATCCTTATCTAAATCTTCTTAATTAGTATACTTAGCTATACCTTCTACTATATATTAACCTATAGCTTATACCCTTTATTATAGACGCCTATAATTATAGTCGCCTAGATATATAATATTATATTTATTATAACTACTTTATACCCTAGAGTTAAAACCTATTTAGGGCGTTAAGGTATCTAACCTTAAAGGTATTAACCCCTACGCGATAGATTATTATAGTTAGGTATTTATAAAGGATAGGAGGATACTAATAATAGGGGGTCTTTATTAGAGCCTTTAAAATACTTTAAACTTAACGCGAGTATACTCCCTTATAATTATAATTAAGATTAAGGGGAGCGAGGTCTATACTTATTTTTTTTCTATATATTCTTATTATTAAATAAAATAACTAAGGAGGACTAAGATACTAATAAGTACTATATAAGGTTATTAATTAATAGTATACTATAGCGTATATCTATAATAGTAATATCCCTATATTATTATTAATAATAATAGCGTAGGTCCTTTAATACTTTACTCCTATCTTTAAAGGCTCTAAATAATTAGAAAGCGCGTTATCTAAGGAAAATTTATCCTAGGATAAATAGGTTAATTAGCTATATACGCGGTTTATCTAGACTAGGAAGGAAGTCTATATACTTCTAAATAAGATAACTTTTATTTATTTAAGGAAGAGGTTATATTTATATATAAAAGAATAATACGTAGATAATAGTAATTATATTAATAGTAGAGGATTATTAAATAAAGAAAGGATAGATAGGAGAAGATAAGAATTAAAATAAAGGCTAATTAGCTTTTATAGCGTATTTAATAGCGCGTTTAAGCTGGATCTAGCCTAGATTTAGCTTAAACGCGCTATTACTTATACTAACCCTCTTTTTAATATTTATACTTAGTATTACTACTATTATTATTCTACTAATCTACGCGAGGAAGAAGTATCTTATAGATATTAGTCCTAGTTATTATAGCCTAAAACTTACTAATATTAACGCTTATCTTATTTATAATAATAGAGTAACGCGTATACTATATTATACCCTAGATAAAAGAATAATAAATAGTAAATAATTTTAATAATATAATATTTTAATTACTAGTTATTTTCCTATCTATAATTACTATCTATACAGGGAAAAGTATATATAGTATATATATATATTTATAAATAACTAGGAGAGCCGGTATATATAATAAGCTATATTTACTTATAATAGGCTATTAGTAGAAAAAATATATACTTACTAGTATTATTAATAATTAATATATTAGGGCCGTTAATTTATATAAAGTAACTTAAAGTACTAGAAAAGTAGTCTTAGATAAACTATATACCTAGATAATTATTATTTATAAGCGCGAATAGTAGTAGCTTAAGCTATTTAGTCTCTAACTTTATCTTAGCTAAGTATAAAGATACCTCCCTACTAGGACGCTAAGTACGCTCTATAAGTAGCTTTATATAATTAGGGTATATTATATTAATATAAGATTCTCCTTACTTAGACGCTAGGTAAGCGTAATATATAGCGGGGACTATTAATAATTAATACTCTATCTCTAAAAGCTAGGATTATTATATATAATAAAATAGGGGTAGTAGCTCGCTAATATTAATAGTAGGACTTATAGAATATTACCTAGGTTTTATTAATATTAACGCCTATCTTATTTATAATAATTAAGTAATATATTAGCTAAGCTATACCCTAAATTATAAAATACGAGTAGAGGTAGACCTTATTATTAAAGGGGTAAGTAACGTCTCTATTAATAATAACCCCTAGTACTAGATTTCTATTCTTATTAGATATAAGACCTATTAGGGGAAGGAAGCGAATATAATATTACTTCTTAGCTATAATAATAGTAAACTTAGGCTATATAAAGGATTAGTCTTTACCGTAGATAAATTAATTAATATAAACTTACTATATAAGATAGATCCTTATTATTAAGCTAGTTAAAGATAAGCTTTATATCTATAACTTTATCTTTTAGAGTATTAATATACTACGCCTTAAAAATACTATCGCGGAAATAGTAAATATACTTTAATAATTAGCTACGGCTAATATTCTTAATCTACTAATCTATAAGAGGAAGAAGTATACTAATAATATTAGTCCTAGTAATTATCTTAATATATAAACTATTAGACTAGACGGCTATACTATAATAAGAGTAGATCTTATTAAGTAAGATAGTTATAATAGCTATAGACGCTTACTTAAAACCTAGTATTATATAAGAGACGTCGGCTCTATAATTATAGTAGGAATAGTAAAGTATAGTATTTTCTAGGAATAGTTAGCTAATAAATATATACTTATTAGCTAAGGCTAACTTACCGCCTTAATTACTAATATAATACCTCCTAGCTTATAATTAAACTTTATTAGGACGTTTAAGTAATATTAAGGAGTATTTTTAATAATATAGCTAGCCTATATATATTATAATATAACCCTAAAGCGGTAGTTATAATTCTTCTTTACGCGGTAATATATATCTAAAGCCTTATTTAATAGGATAACTATAATTATTTATAATTAAGCGTTAGCTTTATTAATAGCTTACTAGAAATATCTAATAATTATATTAATATTATTAGCCTCTCTTATAATAATTATAGGCTTACGCTCTATAATAATACTACTATAACCGTAGTAAAGATCTAGGAAATTCCTCTTAAAGTTATTAATCTACTTACGGGTAGGAGGGGGTAAGTAGTCCCTAGATATAAGGGTAATAATACCTTAGGATTTAAGAGGAGTAGTATTAGGTAAGAAGAAGACTTTACCTCTTAAATATTAATAGCTAGAGTATAAAGGCTTTACTATTATATTCTTTATAAATAGGAATTTAGGTAGCTCTAAGATATAGGTATTAATCTTTATTATATCCTTACTAATCCTTATATTATATCCTTTAAATATAGGATCTTCTTTCTAGCGGAGAAGCTTTAAGCCGGTCTATATAATAATATAATAAATAGGTAGCCTAGAGATAGTAAACTTAATTATATTAATAGTCTAATATAATTATTAGTAGCTATTACTTAATAGATATAAAGTATTTTATACCTACTTCTTATTAAGCTTATAAGGGTATTTTTAAGTAGGAGTTATAATCGCTAATTTTATAAGATAGAGAATATCCTACTTATAAGTCTTTAAAACTAGTAATTACTACTTATTAATATAGATATTAAAATTTTCTAGCTTAACTTAGCCTAATTTTAGCCTAACTTTAGTAAATAAATCCTTTTATATTAACTTTCTATTAAAAGCGTATCTTATTATAAGGTTAAGATTATATTTTACCTTAATCTAGCTTAAATCCGCCTAAGTTATCCTTAATAGAATAATATATATTAATATATATTACTCTACCTTTAAATATTTAACCTTATAGATACCTAAGTCTTACTAATAGCGGTACTAAGCTCTATATATAGGTATAATATATAATACTATTAATATATAATATTAATTATTCTATATAACTAGGATATTAATAGCGTCTTAATACCTATAGATATAAGATTAGATTAAATATTAGAGTCTATAGTTATTATAATAATAGTCTTTATAAGGGTTAATATAATCCCTATTATCTTTAGGAATACTATTAATATATCTAATTATTCCTTATAAAGTAGCTTACCTAATTTAAGGTCTCTCTCCTATAAATAGGCTTCCTTTACTACCTTTTATACCTTTAAAACTCTAAACTCTATATATAGACTTTAATTAAGATCCTTAAGCTTATAAATATACTAGATTAATAAATATTAATATTTACTATAATACGTTAAAGATATAAAGATATTCTTAAAGTAAAGAGGAAGCTAAGTAGGATTTTATACCTTTATTTATATTCGGGTAATTAAAGAACTTACTCTTTATATTAGAAGGATAGTTTCTATAAATAAGGATATTATTATAATACTCTTATTAAGGTAGCTTTACTAGATTATTCCTACTTATTAAACCTCTAGGTAATATTCTATAATTTATAATTAGAATTAATTAAGTATATAGCCTTTCTTTATACGCGTAGTTTTAAGGTCTTTATATATCTTCTAAATTACCTTATTTATATAGTTCTACTTAGCCTTATAAGTAATAGTATATAAGAATAGGAGATTACTACTTAATTATAATATTCTTATAATATTAATTATAAATTTAAAATCTATAATTATTAGTATTTTAGGATTCGCCTCCCTAAATATCTTTAGCTTTCAATACTAATTACTTTAATTCTTCTACTTTTATTCTTACTAGGCTCTACTTAATAGCTTCTACTACGTTATATTCCTATTTAAGGCCGCCTAGTATTTCTTAGGGAATTTACTTTATACTTATTATTAGTATAACTTAAGTTTTATAAATAGCTCTCTATTCTAATAACTCCGCTTATACCTCTAAATAAGGAAGCTAGGTAGAAGATTAGTAAAGGTCTTAATTAAATTATAAATAGTTAATATAATAACTATATCTCTTAGGCTTTCTATTAATTTATTAATAGTCTTACTTAAGGCCGCGAGCCTAGCTTTTAAGAATAGACTACTAAAAATATCTATTAGTCTTATAATATTAGCGGGATTAGCGTTAATAATTATACTACTTAAAGTAGTAAATTAAAAGTAGTATCCTAGTCTATCTATTTCTATATCTAGTAGTATCCTTTATAGTACTTCCTAATATTCTTTATAATATAACTTTTATCTATAATAGCTAAGCCGTAGTAGAGGTAGCTAACTATCTCTTTATTTATTAACTTTTCCTTCTTCTAATATATCTACTTATATATCTTAGTAAAGGTATTCTATACTTTTAGATCTTATCTATATCTATTATATAATTAGATTCTAGATTAAGGTACTCTAGGTAGTTAGGAAGCCTTATTATCTTATATAAATAACCTTACCCTTCTTTAGAAATTATACTTTAAGGTATCTTTTATCTCTAAGTATATTTATATCTAGTAAGGTATTTATAAGTAAAGTAAGCTTTATATCTATTATTCCCTTATATTTACTAATAAGCTAAATATATAGATTATTAAAACTTAAGAGATCTTTAAGTTCTACTAGTTATAAAGAGATATTATTACTTAGTATAGAGAATATTAATAATATATATATTATATAAGTATTAAAATCTTTATAACTTTAGTTAGTAGGGATATAATAAAACTAACTTTTTATAGGATATTAATTCCTAGGGCCGCGCTATCTTTATAGTAATAATAATATTTAAGTTTCTTATACTATTCTTAAAGTATTTTTTATAGTTAATATTATAATTAATAATAAAGAATTATATATCTAATAGCTTCCTACGCCTTAATATAATATTAATTAGTTAAAGCGCTTATATATTAGGATTATAAATCCTACCTTCCCTAATCCTATTTTATATTCTAAGAGTACTCGGCGAGCTAATATTAAAGGGTAGTATAATAAGAATATATAAGTACTATTAATAGTATAAAGGTATTATATTTAAGGTAGTAATAGAGTATTTATATTAATACTCTTCTAGAACTTTAGGAGTTTAAGGAATTAGGTTATATATACTTAAATTTTATCTTACTTATACTTATATAACTAGTTATCCCTAGAATACTAGAATCTAAGAAGGTTAGTTAGGAAGATTTCGCGTAAGATAAGTCTAATATTATTAGCCTAATATACGCGCCTAACTTCTACTTTTATTTATATTAATATTATATAATATCTTTTATCCCCTTTCTCCTCCTACTTTTATTATAGACTTTTCTTAAACTTTTTATTATATAATAATTATTAGGCTATACTATTATTAAAGTAATACTTATATACTTAAAAGGAGTAATATAAGTACTTAATAGGATCTAATTATTATTATTAATATTAATATAGAGATAAAAGAAAGACTTAGAGCCTAAGGGAGAATAAAGGTAACTTATATAGCTTTAAACTTAGAGGATTTACCTCTAAGTAAGATATAAAGTAATTATAATAGCTAGATATTAAAAGATCCCTAATTAATATAAGCGCTAAATTAATAAGAGGTAATATTAAAAGAGGTTTAAAGGGTTTAGAGGAGGCTTATTATTTAATATTTACTACTTATAAGTTAGTATATCTTATTAAGGGCAGGAAACTTAGCTAATTAATATTATCTTATACTATAATAAAGATCTTTATATTTCTTAATCCTTACTTTATATATTAGTAGATAGTAGTCTATAAATACTTATTATTTATAATACCTAAAATATTATTATTAATATTATATATTAGAGTAAGTTTAGATATACTATTAATTAAATATCTTACTTTAAGTCTAAATTAAAGTTTCTTATAATAGAGATTAATAAGTAGTAATACTTTATCTCTACCCTATTTTAGAATTATCCTAGCTCTTATTTTATAAGGAGTTATAATTATACTTATATAAAATAGTTAATGAGTAAATTTAAAGTCTTTTAATACCTATTTAAAAGGAGGATAATATATAAGAGAGTTTAAAGTAGGTTCTTATTTAATATATTTAATATTACTACTTCTACCTTTAACCGGCTCTTAAGTATATCTTCTTTTAAAATAGTTAAAGGACTAGTATTTAGCTTTATAAGTATACTTATATAAGTAGGTACGTAGTAGTATAACTTAATAATACCTTACTTATAACCTTTAATAGGGAGCTTCTCTTTAAACTTTAAGGTAAGGGTTAGATTATACTCCTTTTATAATCTATTAAGCTTTAATCTAGTAGATAATAAACCTAAGAGCCTATTAATAAAAATACTATATATCTTGATAAGCTTTATAACTATATTAAAGAGGTTATTAATTATCTACTTATAATTAAGTAGGTATATACCTAAGATATATTTCTTTAATTATATATTTATTAATAACCTTTATCTATACTTATAATTATCTTTTAACTTAAGTAGGCTTATATCTATAATAGAGAATAAGGTAGAAATTAGTAAAAAGTAGTAATAAAAGTAATAGCTTAAGATATCTTTTATAAATATCTTAATAATAATAGGTAATATTTAAGAGAAGTAGTAACTTTAGTTAAGTAGTAAGTCTATATTATAGTAAGTTTTTAATAAAGAGGAACTATAACCTTAAGGATAGTATAGAACCTAGGCGAAATTAAGTAATATTAGATTAACTAATATTAAGAGCTTATTAATACCTATATTAAAATATTTTAAAAAAAGATATAAGGTAGTTATAAGGGAATTAATAATAAGTTTAAATAACGCGTTAATAGATAATACGCGCTAGCTTATTAATACTTAATATAAGTTTTTAAATAGAAGTTAGGCTAAATTTAACTTAACTTAAGTATTTAAGCGAGCTAATATAATAATTATAAATTTAACTAGATTTATTAAAGTATATCTAATATATTTTAACTACGCTTTAAACCTTTTATCCTTATTATTATTACTACTACCCTCGCTACCCCCCTTACTACTACCCTTACTATCTTTAGCTTTAGCCTCCTCCGCGGTTTTAAAGGTATCCTTTAAAAACTTAGACTTCTTCGCCTATTTCTCCTTAACTACCCGCTTAATAAGTATATTTAAATAGAGAATATAATAATATATATCCTCCTTCTACCTTAGGTAATAAGCCCGCTTTAGTACCTAGAGATATAGGCTTAAATTATATATAAGCTTTATAATAATTATAATAATAACTTTATAAAGTATTAGCCTAATTCTTATTATCTTTATTAATCCTATTAATATATCTAGCTAATCTTTATATTTTAGCTTACTTATATTAGGGTTTACCTCCTATTAAAAGGCCTCCTTCGCCGTATTTTACTTCTTTAAAGGTTTAAAATATATATATAAACTTTTATAAAGATCCTTATATTTATAAATATACTAGATTAATAAAATTAGTATTTATTATAATATATTAAAGATATAAAGATATTTTTATAATATAAAAAAATCTAAGATATAGTATATTAATAGTAGTAGGTTTTAGGTAAAAGAAGAACTTACTCTTTCTATTATAAGGGTAGTCTCTAGAAAGGAGGAAAGAATTAGGATATATATCTACTAATACTTTTATAAAATCTAAATAATATCTTAAAGTTTAAGGTAATCTACTATTATTTTAATATAATATTTATTAAGTATATAACTATTTATTATATACTTAATATTATTATCTTAATATATCTTTTAAATTATATTATTTAAGAACTTCTACTTAGCCTTATAAGTAATTATATATAAGAATAGGAGATTACTAGCTAATTATAATATCCTTATAATAGTAAATATAAATCTAGTATCTATTATTATTAATATCTTAGGATTTACCTCCTTAAATATCTTTAACTTTTAATATTATTCCTTTTAATTTATCTACTTTTATTCTAGCTAGGCTTTACTTAATATCTTCTATTATATTATTACCCTATTAAAGGCTACTTAATACTTCTTAAGGAATCTACTCCTTACTTAACTCTTATAAAGTAGCTTAAGCTTTATAAGTAGTTATCTATTCTATTGACTCTCCTTATACCTCCTAATAAAGAAGTCTAGGAGAAGAGTAGTAAATATTTTAATTAACTTATAAGTAGGTTTTATAATATTTATATCCTCTAGGTTTTCTATTAATCTATTAATATTCTTACCTAAGCTTACGAGCCTAATATTAGAGAACGCGTAATACTTATAATTAAAGTAGTCCTACTTAATACTATTAATAATATCTATAAGCCTTATAATATCTATTAAATTAAAATTAATTATTATACTACTTAAGGTAGTAGATTAAAAGTAATATTTTAGTTAATCTAAATTTATTTTTTATAAGATCTTCTAAGGCCCTTAGCTAGTATTCTTTATAATATAGCTCTTATTAATAATTATTAAGCTATAATAGAGGTATTAAACTATCTCTTTATCTATTACCTTTTCCTTATTCTTCTAGTAGGTCTAATAATATATATTAATAAGGCTACTTTTAGATCTTATAATTTATATTTATTATATAGTAAGAGTCTAGAATAGAGTACTTTAAGTAGTTAGAAAGCCTTATTACTTTAGGTAAATAACCTTATCCTTCTTTAATAACTATATATTAAGATTATTATTATCCCTAATAGTCCTAATCTTCTATATAATATCCCTAATTAAAGTAAGACTTTAATTAGTAATACCTAAATACTTACTAATAAGTTAGATACCTAATATTTTAAAATTAATAAGGGTACTAAGCTCTATAAGCTATATTAAGATATTACTACTTAATATAAAGAATATTATTAGTTTATATATAAGATAAATATTAAAATATTTTAACTTTAATTAATAAGGATACTAATAAAATTAATTATTTATAGGATATCTAGATCCTAGGGCCGCGCCCTCTTTATAATATTAATAAGTTTTAGGTTTATTACGCTATTCTTAATAGATTTTCTCCTACTATTATTATAATTAATAATGAAATATAGCTAATATAATAGCTTCTTATATCTTAATATAAAGAGATTAGCTAGAGAGTATTTAGGTTAAAATTAATAACTTTACCTTACCTAATCCTATTTTATCTCTAATAAGGGTACTAAAATAGCCTAGCGCCCTAGCGTTAAAAAGTATTATAATAAATATATAAAGCTACTATTAATAGTATAAAGGTTTAAGTATTTTAGGGTGTATTATAATAATTTACTTATACTTAAATTAAAATTAGGGATCTTTAGGAATCTAGCCGCGCGCGGTTATATATTACCTTAAAGATACTTATATAACTAGTTATCCCTAAACTACTAGAATTTAAGAAGGTTAATTATAATAATTTTATAGAAGAGGAGCCTAACTTACTAATCCTTAAGATTTATATTAGATTAAATAGACTCCCTATTACCCTCCTTATTAATATTTAACTTTAATATAATATATAGATTAAGATTAAGCGAAGACTTCTTACTTAATAATAATAATAATAGTATATTTAACTTAATAGCTACGTCTAACTTCTACTTTTATTTATATTAATATTATATAAGGTCTTTATTCTTACTCTCCTCCCGCCTTACTTATACTCCTATATTAACCTTTTTACTTAGTAATAGCTACTACGCTTAATTATAATTAGATAGTAATAATAAATAACGCGAGTACTTAAATAGATCTAATTAATAGTATAAGTATTAAGATAAATTAAAGGTTAAGAGCCTAAGAGAAAAAGAAAGTAACTTACCTAGATATAACCTTTATAAATAAGTTTATAAATAAATTAGGATACTATTATAATATATACTTCCTTTATATTTTATAAGAATATTAATAGACGCTAGACTTAAAGGAAGTATATATAAGGCTAGCTAAAATAATTAGGAGGGAGGTACTTTAATACTTACTACTTATAAGTTAATATATATTATTAAGGGCGTAAGACTTAATTAACTAATATTATCTTATATTATAATTAAGATCTTTATAAATCTCCGCCCTTATATTAGATATTAGCGGGTAGTAGTCTATAAATCTTTATTATCTATTATACCTATAAGCTAATTATTAGCTTTATAGAATAAAGTAAGTTAGGATATACTATTAATTATATATCTTAACTTTAGTCTCTCCTAGAGTTTTTTATACTAGAGATTAGTAAGTATTAATACTCTATCCCCGCCCTACTCTAAGATAGTCCCTACTCTAACTTTATATAGAGTTATAATTATAGTTATTTAAAATAGCTTATAATTAAACTTAAAGTCTTTAAGCGCTTAAGTAGAGGGAGATTTTAAGTAGAAATTAATAGTAGATTCCTATTTAAGACTTAAAGGAGTATTTTATTCCTCCCTTCTAATTAACTCTTCTTTAGAAATACTTAAAGGAATAGTATCTAACTTTATAAGTATAGATATATATATTAATATACCGCGATATAGTTTTAAGATAAATATTAAATATCCTTTAATCTTAAGCTTCTCTTTAAACTATAAAATAAGGGCTAGGTTATATACCTTTTATAACCTATTAAGATTTAACCTAATAGAAGATAACTCTAAAAACCTATTTATAAAGATACTATTTATCTTAATAAGCTTAATAACTATAATAAAGAGGTTATTAACTTTTACTTTATAAGTAATTAGGTATATACTTATAATATACTTCTTAAACTATATATTCTTTAACGGCCCTTCTTTATAATTAAAGTTACCTTATAACTTAAGAGCGCTTATAATTAAGGTAGATATTAAGGTAAATACTAATATATATATAAGAGTAAATATAATATTATAGGAATACCTATCTAACTAATATTATACGAAATTCTAAAGGTATAATAATAGAGGAATAGGGAGAGAGGGAGGAAGGGTAAGGTAGTTTATAAATAGAAGGTAAACTAAGATAGGATATTACTTTATAAATAATATAGACCTTAATAAAATTAGCTTAAATTAAGTAATAAGATAGGGATATCTTATTTTTATATAAGTTTACCTAATCTACGCTAAGTTAAAGGAGCTATATTATTATAAAATCCTTTCTTATATTAAATTAATTATAAAGGATATTATTCTAATATTTTTAGTCCTAATCTACTTTATATTAAAGTACTATCCCTTTCTAAATTACTCCTTCTACTAGTATTAAGTATAATTATCCTTATATTATATTAAGCTACTCTAGCTAAAATACTAGCTTTATTACTTAATTTAATTACTACCTCTTATAAAGCTTATACTATTTATTCTAGATTAGCTATCTAGTCGCCTAACTCCTTAATCTAATTATATTTATTAGATAAAGGATATAATAAAGGATATAAGGAAGAGGTTAAACTTAAAGTAAGGGAAGAGGGTTAAATTAAGCCCTATAAGTTTAAAGGTTACTACGCGTCTTTAAGGGCTAGTCCCCCTATTTCCCTAAAAAATACTAGTAATATTAATACTAATAACTCTATATTACTATTTAATACCTATAGGAAATTAGTATTATCTATTATAAGGTATATATAAGTACCTTAAGGCGTAATAATTTAGTAGACGTAGTTAGAAATATCTAGTTATTAGGATAAGAAGGATCTAATCTTAATAAATTAAAACTAGGTAAAATCTAGCCTAAATTTAACCTAAATTTAGGTTAAAACTTACTATATAAGTAGCTTTACGCCTTAATATTTATATAATAATAACTCTAGGGCTAGTATAATAAAGGATATAATATTAATATATATTATAAGCTATATAGTATATCTAAGGTATAACTTAACTTCCTTAATATAAAAGAGAGTTATAATAAATTACTCCTATTTTATATATAGTTTTATTACTAAAATAGCTAGATTATTAATAAGGTATCTTAACTAGTATCTTATAACGCGAGGCGTAAAGCGTAGGAAAGACCCTAGGCCTAAGGCCTACCTAAATAAGGATAAGATTAATTAACTTTATAAATAAATCGCGATAGATCTAAAGATTAATAAGACTAGGGATACTATTATATATCTAGATATATTAGAGTTTTTAGAGGCGAATAAAGATAGTAGGGCTATACTAGAGTATATAGATATAAGTATAGATATTAGTAGTAATATTATACCTATAAGTAACCTAGTATTAATTTTTCCTAGCCTTAACTTCCTAGCGCTAAAACTATCCTTTTAAACTATAGTTATATTTAATTTATATCTTTATCCCTTATAATTTAAGAATTTATAGAGGTTAAAAGAGCTAGAATACCTGTTAAAGATATTCTTAAAGTAGATAGTAAGGCGTACTATAATTACTATAATAAGATACTCTCCTCTTTATATAATCCCTACTAGCCCTTTTAAATTAAGATAGATTATACCTTTATAAGGTAGTTAATTAAGGCTAAGGTTATTAAAGGAGGCGTTAATACTTTCTACTAGAATATATATTTAAGATTAATATAAGAGTAACTTAATTTTTATAATACTATTAAGTAGCGGATATAAGTATATTATATTCCCTAGGGTATCTATAAAGATTAGTAGGTTAGAGACTACTTTATAATCCTAAGTCTTATAAGTAGTCTTATAACTATAGAATATACTATCTACTACTAAGATATATTAAGCGTTATTTACTTTCTCCTTAAATATAAACCTTTCCTAAGTAATCTAACTTATACCCTAATTTAGCTTAGAATACCTAATAATACTTAGATTTATAATAAGATATATATAGGGGACTAGTAGTAGGAAATATAAGATAAGCTACTAAAAGGCGTTATAATTATCCTAATTCTTATTACTATTAATAAAACCTAAATATTATAATATTATAAAGACTAGAGCTTATAACTAATATATATAATAATTAGAAATCTTAATAGATTAATTAAATAGAGTTAAATAAGATTAAGCTTAATTCTTATTAGCTTAATACTAATTATAAAGATTAAAAAGGAGTATTAAAAATACTTATAAGTAGAGGTTTATTACTTATTAATAGAGTAGATTTTTAAATATATATTTAATCTACTTATAGTACTTATACTATCTACGCTAATATAGGCTAGATTAGGCTAAATAGAGGTAATTTATAATTAACTAGAGTAGTATTTGAGAGTCTTATAGAGATAGGTATAAATATCCGCTATATAGATAGCTTTATAAGATACTACTACCTAATTATTAGTAGTATAATAGTAGATTATAAAGAGTAAGTCCTAATTATAAGTATTAAGAAAAATTAATACTATAGTATTTATAGAGTACCTCCCGATAATTAAGGTAATCTTATAAAAGAATAGAAATACTAGAGCTATAAATATATATAGGCTAAACTTTATAAGTAACTATTTAATCTAAAGTAAGTAGGAAAGACTATAGTAATATATTTAATAATAAATTAGGCCTAGAAGTATAAATATTATAATATTTATATACTAATAGATATTAATATCTTATATTAATTATTTAAAGGGGTAGTTATAAGACTAATTAACTAGTATATAGCCCTAATAGAGGATATCCTTAGGATAAGTAGGAAAACCACGAGGAAAAGGAATATAAAGGGTAAGAAAAAGGTAGTAGAGTCTATAATATTAATTTAGCTTAATAAATAGTTTTACTAAATCCCTAGGTTTACTAGCTTAAAACGCTTTAAATACTTTAATAAGGTTAAATAGTAAAGTAGTAATAAGTAGAAGGTAATAGTATATTAACTAGTTCTAATAATAGTACTTCTACTAGCTAGGAAGCGAGACTCTATAATCTATTATAATTAAGTAATTATAGACTTTATTATATTAGTAATATATAAAAGTTATAATAAGAATACCTTAACCTATATATAATATATATTATACTAGATTAACTACCTAAAGATAGTTTTTATAAAGTATTAACCTTAAAATATAACCCTAGATAATAATAATAGTAATAAAACCTAATTTAATATCCCTAAACTATATATTATAACGTATTACGCCGTATTTATTTACTTATATAATAGTATATAGAGTTTTAATATAGCTTATAGTAAAGCTATATATAAAGTTCTACTTAAATCCTTCTTTATTATAATAAATAAGATAGAAGGCTAGGAGCGCTAAATCTTAAATTATAATATATACTATTAAAACCTTATTATAATAAATAATATAATACTTTATAGTAAGATAAAGTCTACTTTAAGCGTGAGTTAATAAATAAGTAATAGATATTCTACTACTACTTAAGACCTAATATATATAATAATAGTAATTCCTATAAGTAATATAATAATATTATATAATCTAAAATATAATTATAAGTAATAGTAGAAGGTCTTATAAGTACTAGCTAATCTAGAATTTAAGTATAACAGCCTTATAGACGTATTAGTAGTTTTCCTTTAAGAAAACTAAAATAGACTTAAGGGGTAGTTATATAATAATAATAAACTTAATAGATATAAGAAGGATTTAATATAGGTAAATTACTATTTTATTAGGATTTATTAGTCTTTAACCTATTAGAAGTATAATAGTAAAGACTCTTTAAATATAAATTACCTTTAGTAGGAAAAGGTCTAATATACTCTATATTAATATAGGAGGAAACGATAGCGGCGTAATTATATCTAAGTATAAGAGACTAATCCTAATATTAGATATAAGGCTATAGGATCTATAAAAGGAAGTAATAGATATATAAGGTAATTATAACTTATTATTTCTATCCTTAATTATAAAAGACTTAAGAAGGATAGAAGACTATAGATATATATAGGGGTATTTATTAAAGTAATATACTAGATTAATAGTAGAGTAATAAATAAGGTATATAGAATACTTAAAGTAGAGATATAACTATTAAGTAGGTCTTAAAACCTAAGGCTTCTAGGTACTTAGTATTTCTATAATTTATCTTATATACTCCGTAGCATATATCTAGTACTAGCAAATAAGGAATATATAAGATTCTATATAAATAATTATATTAACTAGGATTAATTTAATACTATCTATAACCTAGATTTTCTATTAAATAGTACTAGGGTCGTAGATAAGTAGGCTAAGGAATATAGACATAAATAATAGCTAGATAAATAAGGAAATATTTAGTATAAATAACTAAAGGCGTAGAGGAAGAATTAGCTTAATATTAGGCTAAAGCTAGGCTAAAATATATTTATTAGATAGGCGGTAAAATTTAAAATATTAACTTTTATAAATTGAATATTAATATTAATAGTATAATTAGTAGCTATTTATATATTATAATAACTAAATATATATTATATAATCTTTAAATAAGATAGATCTATTTTACTTAAAGTAGCTATATTATATATATCTTAGGGTACCTATAATACCTAGAGATATATTATTAGTTATTCTCCTTATATAAGGAATATAGGTAAGGTAGATAGATATATTTAGGTAGTATATAAGTAGTAAATTAATATATTATATAAACCTATTATATATACTATTATATTTTATATACTATTCTCTTTAGGTCTAAGATCTTACTCTACGTAGTCTCTTATAGTAGTTATATACCTAATAGTATTATAAGTATAACCTTTCCTAAGCGTAGGAAGGGTAAGTAAAAGAATAAGATATAATTTATATAAAGAAAGTCCTAGTAGTATAATAGTTAACTATATAAGTTAATTCCTATTTCTTATCTTATCTTAACTATTATAATAATAATAACTAGCTACGCCTACTACTTATAAGCTACTATATAGCGGCCCTATACTAATATAGGCTACTATTCTAACTCTATATATTAATACCCTTAAGAATACTTTAATTAGATTAGTAGAATACCTATTAATTAAGTTTAACTCTTATAAGTATCCTTTAATTTTTAATTTTTAATATTTAATAAGTTAGATTTCTAACTATTACTATTACTTACCTATTACTACTACTTACCTATTACTATTATTATTACCTACCTATTACTATCTCTATTACTTACCTATTACTATCTCTATTACTTACTAGTTACTATCTTTATTACTTACTAATTACTATCTCTATTACTTACTAATTACTATCTCTATTACTTACCTAGCTAATTAATATTACTATTATATATATAGAATAGAATTTTAAATATATATCTTAAAATAGCGACGTAGTTAATAATTATAGGAGTAGATAGCTTAGTAGTATATTCTACTATTCTAGACTTCCTAATCTAGACTAACTTCTATAAGTAGTTAGTTTAAGCCGGCGATATTTAATATTTATATTATAAGGGCCTACTAGACGCGTAGCTTTAATAGAATAGAGTTAAATAGGGAGGCTATACCTACTACTTACTAAACTAACCTTATAACTAAATATTAGAGAGACCCTACTTATTCCTCTTACTAGCTACCTCTTTTTAATAGTAGAAATTTATTACCTACTTAATAAACTTAGGTACTAAGAATTAACTATTAATAGTAAGGTATTATAATAAAGAACCTCTACTACTTATAAAACTAAAGACGCTTATTATTTAAGAAATACCTTCTAATCCTCCTTATAAAACCTCGAGACTATATATACTATAATAGGTATAGATTATTATTAATTTAGACTTATAATCTAAGTATACCTTAGACGTAACTAAGTAGGAGAAAGAAATATTAGTTAACCCTAATAATAGTAATAGTAAATATACTAGGGATACTCGCGATACTACGTATAATAGGTAATATAGATATATTAATAATATTTATTACCTTATAGTTATATATCACGTAGTTACGTATAAAGACGTTAGATTTTTAGAATAAAATATCTAGAATATTATTATATCCGCCTATTTAAATCTATTTAGCCTAACTTTAGCCTGATCCTAGTTAAGTTAGGCCGTAATATTATTCTATTATAGCTTAAGGTAATAGGAAGTTACTCTATATATTTATAGCTAGCTAGGGGCGGGTTACGCAGGATGCGTAACTTAAAACTAGCGGGCTGACTTCCCGAATTACTAATATAATATTATAATATTAGCCTTCTTTACCTTTAATATTCCCTTTAAATTATATTATATCTCTATTATATAAGTTATTATTAATTAGATTATTATATTATAAACTTATCTTACCTTATTAAGTATAATACTTTATATTAAGCTAATAATAATTAATAAGGCTAACTTTTATATCTTTATCTTTAATTTTATTTTATTAATATATAGGCTCTACCTTAACTTACTATTAATATAAAGTCTTAAGACTCTTATTAATATTTTTAGATATATTATTACTACCTTAAAGTCTATTATTACTTTTATATTAAATCTCTTTAAACTCTTTAATAGGTAGATTAACTTATATTTATAAAGAGTAAAGGTTACCTTATATATATTTACTTAATAAAGGTATATTTTATATATTTTTACTAAGATCTTATAATTCTCTTTAATACTTTTATTATATATTATTAGGTAAATATTATTAATAAAGCCCTTAGCTTATACTTAGAGTTTTATCTTTATATACTCTTTTATAAATAGGGAATTAAAAAATAGAAATAAAATAGGTAATATTAAAGACCCTTAAAAAATCCTAGTTTTTATTATCTCTATCCTATTTATCTCCTAGCTTAATATAATTATTATAATCCTCTTTATTAAAAAGCTTTATACCTATTATATAATAAAAGTTAAAATCCCTTTCTCCCCTAAGTTATATAACAACCTTTTATAAGAGATATTATTAAAGGTCTTTATAATATCTAATAATAATATATTTATTATATTAGATTTATTATAATTTTATATTATATATACTACTTTTATTATTATTTTAAGGGATATTATTATTAACTTCCCCTTCTTTACTCTTATTTATTATAAGGGTAGTAGCTTATATATTTTTATAAGGTTACCTAGTTTCTTTATAATAACTACCTCTAACGCCTTCCCTAATATATTAAGTAAAGTAATTAGATAATATAATTTTAATTTTAAATAATCCTCTTTTTAATTTCTTTAAAATAATTATATTAGCCTTTTTAAACTCTATTAAATAATATCTTACCCTTAGGTAAGTTTAAGATAAATATATAAAGCTAGGTTATAACTCTCTCTCTATTATTTTTAAAAATTTATTTAAGATCTTATTTATCTTTAATATTTTATTCTATTTTAACTTATTAATTACTTTATAAATTTCCTCTTTAATAACTTTTATATTTATTATTAGGGGGGCTTTATATTAAAACCCTTAAATATTACTTAAATCTACCTTTAAGGGTAGAGGGAAGAAGGTTCTTTAAAGGACCCCTACCTTCTTTTAAAATAATACTACCTTAAGGCCTTTCCTACCCTTCTTAAGGATAGGGAACTTTAGGAGTTTTTAAGGTAATATATTTCTCTCTTAGCCCTATTTAATTAGTTTCTAGAGTCTATTAAGTAATTAAAATACCTTATATACTTCCTTTTTAAAGTAGAGTACTTTTACTTTTTTTAATACTCTCCCTTTAATCTTCTAAGCCTCTTATTATACCTTTAGACTCCTCTAGCTTCTTTTATAATTATATTATATCCTAAGCTTTAATACTACCTTTATAACCTTTATATAATTAAAGTTTTAAAAAGACTTTACCTTTAAAGAGGGTTTTACTTATAATACTATCTCTTTTATAATTTTTTATTAAATTATAAAGTATTTTAATTAGGTAGCTATTTATTTATTCCTTAATTATTAGCTCTCCCTTTGATAGTAAATATTAAAGGGTACCTACTTACCTCTTTACTTCCTTTAAATCTATTATCTTTTATACCTTTTATAAGTATAAGACTATTACTTCTACTTTAAAATTAACCTTAATATATATTAAAATATAATTAAACTTATAATAAAGGTCTAGCCTAGCTTAATATTTTAATAGTATATACTTAATAACCTTTATTATAAATATTAAATTAATAGTACTTTTTACTTTCCTTATCTTTTAAGTTATTATATCCTTTAATAGGGTAAGCTTTATCCCCTTCTTTTTTATAATATCTATTAATATATTTATAACCTTATAATATATATATCTACCCCTATTATTTTAATTTAAATAGTAGAGGTTAAAATCTCTTATTAATATATATTCTTTAAGTTAACTTAGCTACTCCCTTACCCTTAATAATATAAAGGGGCTATCTATTTAAAGTCTTAAACTCTAGGCTAGGGTTATATATATTATATATCTAAAGATATATTAATACTCCCCCTTCCCTCCTTATAACTTATATCTCTAGGGAGTATAAATCCCTTAATATAAATTTAACTCCCTATTTATTAATATTTTAATATTTATTTATAAAGAAATATATCCTTATATCCCTTTTTACTTTATATATTAGGTAGAGTACTCTCTTATTTAAGTTATATATTAAACCCGTCCTCTTTATATATAATAGCTTTTAAATAGCTAGGACATTTATCTATTATATCTCTTTATCTTTTAATAGTATTATTATTATTATAGTCTACTCCTTTTATATATTATATTATAATAATTTTATTATTTTTTATACCCTTAAAAGGATCTTTATTAAATATCTCTTATAACCTCTACCTCCTTTATAACTAGAGTCCCTTAGATTAGTATATCCTTTAATATCTATTAATTTATCTCTTTAATTTAGAGAGTAATTAGCCTTCTTAGCCTATTTTATAATATTATTATTAAAAATAGTATAATTCCCCCTTCTTTTATATTCCCTTAAAAATTTATTTATATTATAACCTTATTAAGGTCTTTAAACCTTAATATAAGCTTTCTCTTCTTTCTTATTACTACTATTATTTACTCCCTTTAAAATTAATTTTAAGTACTTTATTATTTACTTCCCCTTATAAAGCTTTTATATAACTTTTTCTTATTTTTAGTTATTTTTTAATAGAGTTTATTAAGTTCCTTTATTTTAATTATATACCCTTATTCTTAAGTTATATAACTATTTTTTTTAAATAATTATTATATCTCTTAACCTCCCTTTTTTTAACTTTATACCCCTTTAAATTATATTTATTAATATAGATCTTATATTATATTAGGCTTTTATAATATCCTATTATATATTTATATTATTAATAATTAAAATATTATATTATAATCTTATTCCTCTCTTACCTTTTATATTTTAAGAGATTATATCCCCTTATTAAGCCCTTCTTAATTACTTTATCTATTATCTCTAATATAAAGAGCTTTAATAATAGTAAGGCTCTCTCTTTTATTACCTCTCCCTCTCTCCTCTCTTATATAATTACTTATAATTAGGCTACCCTTATAATCTTTAACCTTAAGAGGTTCTTTTTATTTTATTAAATAATTATTTCTTTAACTTCCTTTTATTTTAATATATTTACTACCTTCTTTAATACTTTATATATTATAATTAAGAAAGTCTATTTTAATACTTTTATTAACTTATATACCTTTCTTACCTAATTATTATTCTCTTTTAACTCCTCTCTTACCTTTATATTTATTATAAATAGTATTAGATTACCTCTAATAAGATACCTTATTATTATAATTTCTTATATCCTTAGGAATACAATTATTTTAAATCTCTTGATTAACTACTCTTTAATAAGTACTCTTATTACTTCCCTTTTTATTTTATTATTAATTTAGACTATTAAAGTCCTAGCCTTTTTATTATTTATTAATTTAAATCCTTTCTTTATAATATTATTTATTAATATTATAATAAATATCCCCCTAGGGCTTATATTACTTATTCTTATATTTATTAGGCTTTAACTAACTATTTATACTTAACTCCTTTTACCTCCTTATATCTTCCCCTTTTAGGATTACTTCTTTACTACCTTTTTAAATTTATATATTTCTTTAAGTTATTAGTCTACCTTTATAATAAACTCCTTTATATATTTAAGCTTTACCCCTATTATCCTTTTTATCTTATATATTATTCTACCCTTTAATATATCTTATATAGTTATAATAGCTTTTAAGGCCTTTACTAATATCCTCTTAATATATATTCCCTTATTTTTAAGTTCCTTCCCCCCTATTAAGCTACCTAGTCCTTATACATTTATCTCTCCTCTACTCCCTAGTCTACTACCTCTATTACTACTACCCCTTATAACTCCTCCCCTAATACTTTATCCTAATATTAGGACTTATCTCGCCGTATATTAAAGTAATTTATTAGGGTAATTAGTTAATCTAACTTTTTTTAGTAAATAATAATTAATAATATAGTAAGTAGTTCAACCTCCTTATAATAGTATTAATATAATACTAGAAGATACTACTATTAAAGTAATCTTTTACTAGGAATATAGCCTTTTTATATTAGTATTTTAAACTATTATCTTACTAGTCCCCCTAGTACTATTAAGGAAGAATAGATAATAATATACCTAGAGTACTAATTTTATTATTAGTATTAATAGCGGTAATAATGTAATTAGTAGCGTGGTATTAATTAGTATTTAGCCTATTTTATAAGACCTTAGCCTTATTAGGGGTAATTTAGTAAGATATTTCTTCCCGTAAAAGTCTATTTAGAATATTATTTAAATTATTAAATAGAATTATTAGAATAGGTAGGCTATATTAGGTTAGATCTTTAGTATATTTAAGGGTTAATTAATATTTTAATTAGCTATTAATTAGGTAAAGGGCGTACTATTTTATAAATAACTATTACTTATAGTAATTATCTAGTATTTAAATTATTAAAAAATCCTATTATAGGAGGTATAAGTAGTTATTTAAGATATACTTCTTATATTTATTCTATAAGGTAAGGGTATTAGTAGGTTAGAATTTAACTAATACTAATATAAAAAGATTATATAGCTTATAACCTCCCTAAAAATCCTTTCCCTTATTAAGGATTTTATTAGTATATCTATTATCTTTAATTAATCTAAGCTTTATATAAGCCTCCTTCTATCCTATTAGCTAGCTATCTACTATTTAGAGGTTATTAAATGATATAGCTCCCTTAATATAATAGAGGGGTAGTTAGTAATAGTAAAGATCCTTAGTTTTAAGACTAATGAAATTAATATATTTAAGAGTCTCCCCTTTTTTATATATTTTTTATTATTTATTTCTTTTATTCTATATAAAGACCTTAGAAAAATCCGCGTATAAATAGTTAAGTAGATCCCTTATAATAGTAGGATATTTCCCGTTCTATTTTATAAAAGGTAATAGTTAACTATTATTATAAGCTTCTTTAATAAGATAATTTATATTAAAAAATTCTATTAATATAGTCTAATAGAGCTTATTACTATTTATTAGCTTTTATTTAGTAGTCTTATTAATACCCTAGTTATTAGCCGGCTTAAAAAGGGTATACTATTAGTCTAAAAAGTAGATTTATAGATACTTTATATAAGGCTTTATAATACTTATACTAAATAAGAGTATCTTCTAGATAGCCTTAATAGACTTAATCTAGTAAGTAGATTAAAACTTTATAATCTTATTTACTAACTCCCCTTATTATTACGGCTAGCTATTAGGAGTAGGATTATTATTAGTACGCGTATAATTCCTAGTAAGGGAGATATTAACCTAATTAAATCCCTTATAAATATATTTATATAGATAGAAAATAGACTTAATAGAGTTATAGATCTTAATATTAATATAGGTACTATATTTCTTTAATAGGTATAAGTTATAGGGGATAACCTACCTATTATTAATAAAGGAACTAGGTTTAGGGGGGCTAACTAGATACTTATAAAAAGGATAACTCCTATTAGATATAAAAGATATTTCTTAGTAAAAAATCCTTTAAAGAAGCCTTATTATAATAATTCTTCTCCTAACTAAAATATCTATTACTAGGGACCCTAGTATAGTAATTATAAACTATATGTTATAAGATTAACTTACGTAGGGTATTACCCTATTATAAAGGGGGGATAAAAGCTTGAATAATATTATTAATATTACTAACTATCTAGATCTAATCTTCTTCCTATATAATAAGGAGAATATAAGTATATAGGAGACTATACTTCTAAAATTTAATAATATAATAGTAGCTTATATAAATATTAAGGATATATTATTTAAGGAGGTCCTTTATTAACTCTTAGAGCTTTTAATTAAAGATATAAGTAATTAGATTATAATAGTACTCTAATATCTAATTAGGTTCTAATAAGCTCTAAATATTAAGCTACTTAAGATTATATATAAAGGTAATAAAAAAATTAGGTTTACCCCTTTTTTTTAATTACTATTATAACGTCTTATATTCTCGCTTTTATAGTATATAGGCTTCCTAGTATTATTAATAGGAGGATAGTTACCTTACTACTAATATCTTTAAGCGAGATATCTAGATTAGTACTAAGCCTATCTATTAGGCCGGAGTAGTAGTCTACTTAAATAGTCTGTTAATTCTAATAATACTAATTTAGGTTATTAAGCTCTAAAAATATCTAAATATTAGTAGCTTAATAGCTAAATAGATATCTACTATTAATAGTATAATTAAAGAAATCGGGCTAGATTTAAATATTAATTAGCTAATTATTTAAATTAGAATAAGTATCCCCTAGCTATTATCTAAATAATTTAGAACTATTTATAACTAAGTAGATTTAGGTCTAGAAAATAATTAGGGAAATATATTAAATAGGCTTACTTATATCTATTTTATATAAAATTAATATCTTATTACTTACTAAGACCTATTATAACCCTAAGGTATATACTTACTAGTAATATATTAGTCTAGTTCCTACCTAGGGTTACTACTATCTTCTTACTCTAGTTTATTATTACTACTAATTAAGGTATACTAGGTAAGTATACTAGTAATATAATTCTATTATAATATATATAATAGATAGTTACCTAGAAGCTAATAGCTAGCTAATAGGAGGTAGTTATACTATAACTATTTATTAAATAAAAATAGGAGCGGATATTAAAGGGTTATATAAGAAGGATACTAGTTAGAGATTAATATAAGGCCCCCCTTAATAATTTTAATATAGATATCCTACTTAATCTAGCCTCTTATAATATAAGTAATTTCTATAAAGGTAGGGTAATTATAGGTACCTTTATCCTATTATTTAAGATTTAGCTATTAGATATAAATATTTATAATATTAATAGGATATTATAATTCATCCTCCTTAAGGTAGTTATAATAGGATTTAAACCCCTAGACGTATAAGTTAATAGATTAAAGGGTATACTAGTAGAAGTAAGGGTATCTTAATTTAAATTATTAAAATATTAATAGTAAATATCTAGTTACTCCTATATACTATCTAGTATATAGATCTAGGCGAATTTTAGCTTAAAGCTATTATTAATAATAAGAGGACTTATAAAATAATAAATAGACCCTTAGATCTAGAAGGTAGTTTACCTAATATAAGTATTAATATTAGTTATACCCTTACTAGTAAAGGAGAGATAATTATTATAGCTAATAATATTATTTAAAAATTCTTTATTATATATAATCCTCCTTCTTATAAAGTATCTATTAATAATAATATTATTTATATTATTAAGTAATTTATTAATAAATTATATCCTAACCTTAGCCTCCTTTTAAGGCCCTTTAAGTAATAAGTTAATATTAGCTAGCTTATATAACTAGTTAGGAGATAGTTAATTATTCTTTCTACTATTATAATATAGCTATTAACTATCCCCTAAGTTACTATATTTATCTTTCTATAATAGTATATTATAATATAGATATCTATTAATAGAGATATTAAATAATTTATTAACTAGGTAGGGTATTATATCTCCTACTATCTAGGGATCCCTATATATTTGATATCTCTAACTTAGTATCTACCCCTAATATATATTATTCTAACGCCGGTATAAGCCCTATTAAACTAGAGGTAGACTAACCGTCGAGTCGGGATTCGGTACCAAGAATTGGTACCGACCGAATACTCGGTACCAGCTCCGGGTACCGACCGAAATACTCGGTACCAGCTATTAGTACCGACTCGCTAAGGCCTCGATACCTTGGCGAGTCGGGTTAACCTAACTCGAATCGCTAAGGTATCGCTAAGACGCCAAGCCCCTAATAAAATAGTAAGGAACCCTATTTTTTCTAGAATTACCCCTATACTAAAAATAGATTTTTTTTGGATTAGAATTTTAATACTCCTTTTAGTTCCCTAGGGATATACATTACCTTTTTGCATTACCTTAAAGAATTACCTAAGCTAGGCTAGGTAATAATAATAATAATACTTAGTAATATAGTAGTAAGTTATAGATATAATAGTAAATACTACTATAAATAGAAGATATTAATAATATTATAGTTATTATTTCTATAGGAATAGCTAATTAGCTATTATCTTTTTATATTACCTTATTTACTATTAAGAATTACCTAGTTAGTAATAATAATAATACTTAGTAGTCTACTAGTAAGTCCTATATATAGTACGAAACCTGATAATAAATAAAAAATATTCCTAATATTATAGTTATTATTTTCCTAGGGATATATATTACCTTCTTATATTACCTTATTTACTTTTAAGAATTCCCTAGGTAGTAATAATAATACTTAGTAATATAGTAATATATCCTATATATAATAGTAAATATTACTATAAAAAGAAAATATTACTAATATTATAGTCGTTATTTTCCTAGGGATATATATTACCTTTTTACATTACCTTATTTACTTTTAAGAATTCCCTAGGTAATAATAATAATAATAATTAGGAAAAAAATTAGAAAATATAGTAAGAAATACTACTAAAAATAGAAAATATTACTAGAGAAAAAAGTCTTGGCGATTCGAGTCAATACTTCGGTACTAATACTCGGTACCTACCTAGGTACCGACTCGAGGTACTCGGTACCAGATTTTGGTATCGAATCGCCAAGACTCGAGTCGGGTACCCGACTCGAGTTCGAAGTACCGACTCGACGCGGTCAGTCTAACTAGAGGTAGATACTTAGGATTATCTTCTTTAGTAGCCTATTACTAGGTATACTAGTAACGTATATATAAATAATATTTAAGAGGTAGTAGAGGAGTAATTTCTTAGGGGGCCTCTTTAAAGATTAAGGGAGTAGGTTATTATAAGTTCCTTAGTAGAATAACTACTTAAATAGTTATATTAGTAAGGGTTATATACTACTAGAGAGTAATACTATTATTAAGGTAGTTATAAGGGTAAGTACTTAATAGTATTTCTTTATAATAAGGTTCTATTAATATAATATATCTAGGGTTTACTAATAAGTTATTAGATCTAACTTAGGTATTTAAATTAGTCTTTTTTAGGCGCCTAGTACGCCTTATACTATTAGTCTTATAAGATCTAACTCTCTTATTAATAGTATTAGGGTATAGGTTAGAAAGAGCTAGGCGCTTAGAAGGTATTAATAGGGAGTTAGAGGAGTTATATTTAGTATAAGAAGGGTAATAATATATACTTTAAAAATAATTAGTATAGCTTATAAGGCGGGGATTATATAGGGGAGGAATAATGTTTATAATAAGATATTAAATAATAAAACTTAAGTAGGAAGAAAAAATTAATTAGGTAGTTAGGAATATACTAAGATATTAGATAGTTAGACTAATATTAATAGGTAATTCTATTTATTCTAATATATCTTTTAAACTATTATATTACTTTTAAAGATTTTTAAAGTTTTAAATAGTTATAAGTAGGTTATATAGTTTTATTTAAGTAGAAAATATTATAGAGCGTAGGTATAGATATAGGTAGAATATAAAGAAATATTAGAGTTCTAATATTCGCGCTAGTCTAGGAAAGGAATCTAGGGTACTTATTAATTAACTAATAAGCTGCGATAAGCTTAAGGTCCTAAATTATATATTTTCTATTATAGTAAGAAGATAGGATTAAGACCTAATTTACCTATCCTATCCTATAGTCCTATACTATCTCACGTGGAATATCCCGTAGGATATCTTATATCTTTCTAGCTAGTTATTATGATAAACATACATAAGCTATATTCCCTTTAATAATAGCTTATAAATTAGTAAGAAGCTATTAAATATTTAAGTAGCTCTTATAAAATATATATATACTACTAATAAGCGTATAATATACTTAAAAAAGGTAGAAGTATTAACTAGTATATTACTAAATATCAGAGATCCTACTAAGTTAAAGTAGTTACTTAGAGTATATTATTAATTCTAGATACTTACTATATCTCTTATACTCCTAGAGTTAGATGTTATATTTAATTTTAAGGCGACTAATATTAAAGTTATATTATAAAACCTAAGATTCTTTATATATTAGGATTTTCTAAAAACCTAGAGGAGTACCTAGAGAAAATAACGAAGTCTTTCTCCGTTTATATAAAGTATATAAAATCCCCGGCGTCTCTAATAGGAAACTCTTATAATAATGTACTAGCCTATTTAAGGTTTTATAAAAGGTAGGATTACTCGCCTATTAACTTAAGCTACCCCTTATAATATATATATAGCCGGTAGTATTAGTAGTATAACTTAAGCTAAAAATAGAAGGGATAGATCTATATAAGAGGACGTTTAGCTAAAAGCTACCCCCTATTACAGCTAAAGATAGTACTATTTATAAAGATAAGTATATAATTAAGAGATTACTAGATAAATAGTATTTAAGAGGTAAAACTTAGTACTTAGTTAAGTAGATTAGCTATAGTAATAAGGATAATCTATAGTATAACCTAGTAGACTTATCTAAGGCTAGCGATTTAGTAAAGGTATATAAAGAGGCTTATATTATTACTAGCTCTAACTAACTACTAGCTTAATTAGTAAATAGGGTTATTTACTTTTTTAATTTTACTAGTATACTAATATAGAATCTTTCCTACTTTATACGTTTCGCTTAGTAATAGCGGAATAGCTTCCGCCTCCCTAATACTTTATCTTTCTTAATAGCTTAAATAGCTTCCTTAATTAATAAATCTATGTAAATTAAAAGAGTCCCTATTACTAAGGCTATTAATATACTATCCTAGTAGAGTAATTAATAGATTGTTAATAAATAACTTTATAAAAGAAAGGCTTACTTATTTTTAATAAAAGAGATTAAAAACCTTATATAAGTAACTTAGATATTCTTATAAGGTATATAAGTAGATAATAATATTATTAATATAAGCCTTTATAAACTCCTAATATTCTTAAAGTATAATATTAGTTTACTATTATATATATAATAGGGAACCCTTATAATTTATAAGGGCTATAGATAATTATTGTTAATTATAATAATATACTATTATAAGCTTATACTAATCCTTTACTTATACCTAGAATTAATAGAACTATCTTATATTAGTAATTATAATATATTAATAACTCTATATTAATATTATTATATTAGCTTATAAGGAGAATAGATATATATTATTCTCTATAATTTTATTAAGCTCTTATATATTAATTATAACGTAGACTTTCTACTTACTAAGAGTATTATACTAAATTATAAAGTAGGGATAATTAAATAGGGTAGGTTAATCTAATTATATAAGTCTTCCCTAGGCTTAAAGCTTATTAAAGGTTTTATTAATAATATCTTTATCTTTTTACCTAAGAGGATATACTTATATAGGCTTAGATAACGCGTTTAGTTTTAATAGAATTAGTATTTATTACTCCTTAAGGATCTTAATTATACTTCTACTATTTATAAAAAGATCCTAGTAGGAATTAATAATATCTACTAGTTAATTTATAATTTATAATTTATAATTCTTTATAGATTCTAACTCTATTCTTAAGCGTATTTTTAAGACTAGGGTTAATAATAGTATTGAATTCTAAAGAAAGAGCCTAATTAATAGATATAATAAATATTATAAATATTATAAAAGCCTTTTTATTAATTATAATTTATAAGGATATAGTAGATATAGTAGATATAATAGTTATTATAGTAATTTTAGCCTATTTATACTTCTAACTATTACGCTAACTATTAATTATAAGGCTAGAATAGTATATATTAATTATAAAATATCTATTATAATTAAATTCCTTTATAGTTCTTAATCTTATCTTCTAAAGAATAAAGATATCTTTATTAGTATTATTTTGAATAAAGACCTTCTTAAGAGAAGTATTAATAATATAAATAAATATACTATTAATATACCTAAGATTAAGATTATATAAAAGTTTAAAGAGTAGGTCTTAATTATCTAGTAAAGTCCTATTAAAGATAATAGCTACTAAGGTAGTAGCCTTTATAAGAATTAAGGATTTTTTCTTATTCTTAATTACTTATTTTACTAGTAAAGAGTAAATTTAAGTATTTATTAAGATTTTAATATTTTAATAGCTATTAATAGTAGTTTATTATATTATAAAATCTAATATTATAGCTTCTAGAGTAAGAATATCTACTCTTATAAGTATTTTAGCCTTTAAGTTATTAATTATATAAATTTCTCTAGTAATATAAGTAATTATAGGCTTTTTATTAATTAAATTATAAAGAAAGAAAGTTATAATAGTAAATTTATTAGGATAATAAATTTTTGACTTAAGGCCCTTAATAGGGATATTAGAGGGTTTAATTTTAATTTTTATACTAATAGGAATTACTATACACGTACTTAGGATATAGTAGAAAGATAACTATTCTAAGTATAGGAATCCTACCTCTATACTAAAGCGCTAAGCCTATTATAGATAGGCTATAGAAGGCTTTTATAAGGAAGTAATAAAAAGCGACTATAATAAATACTACTATATAAATAAAGCTATTACCCTAATAGTAAAAGTAATTAACTTATTACTAACTTATTATATATTATTATTAAAGTCCTTAATAATTTCACTAGTATTCCTAAGTAATTCCCTTTCTAAGGTCTATATAAGGGTTACATGCGCTGTAGGCGTACCTTAGGCTATCCGCCCTAGGCACGTATACGCGTATATATACCTAGAAGAATAGGGGTATTTAGGTAATAATCTAAATACCTTAGCGTCCTTTTTAGGGCCTAATAGCCTATATAGAGTCCTTATATTATATTTAAATCACCTTAAGATTAATTATTTAGGGGCTAGTTCTAGGGGCTAGGCGCTAAGTAGGTAGCTAAGTTAAGGGGTTAGAAAATTATACTTTAAGTTTAAATTATATTATAAGTAGTTAAAATTCTATTAGGGGGCTATTAAATTCTTACTTAGGGGTAAAATTATATTATTTATATATATATAACGCGTTATAAACGCTATTCTTAGGGGTAGTATAACTACTAGAGCTATTCCTCTTAGGGTACTAAGACCTTTATAAGTAGTAAGATTCCGCGCTATTATAATTAGGTTATATACCCTAGTTATAAGCTATTAATTAGGGGCTAACGCGCCCGCTACCTACTAGTAGATATAGTCTAACTAAGTATTCTATATTAATTAGGTTATATACCCTAGTTATAAGTTGTAATTAGGTTAATAAGGCCTTAAAGTTTAGTATTAGCTATCTTAGAATAATATATATTTTACGCTACTACTCCCTAGCCTTTAAGGCGAAGGCTCTAGAGAGGGGGATAATTATAAGGGTTATATGCGTTATAGGCGTACCTTAGGCTCACCGCCCTAGGCACGCATGCGCGCATATATACCTAGAAGAATAGGGGTATTTAGGTAATAATCTAAATACCTTAGCGTCCTTTTTAGGGCCTAATAGCTTATATAGAGTCCTTATAATCTAATAGTCTTCTTTAAGCCTACTATTCTTCTACCTTACTAAATACTATATTAACTACCCCTAACTACGACGTACCCTTTTCTTATAAATAAGCCTATTAATTTCCTATTCCTTATAATTATTAATAATAGTAGGTACTACTAGGTATTATTAAAGGTATAGATTATTAGTAGGGATAGTAGCTAGTTTAAGGTAGGCTACTAAGATAATATTATAGATTTCTATAATACTTAGGAGGTCGAGTTTATAAGCTAGCTAGCTAATATATTTAATTACCTAGAATAGTCTAGCGAACTACTATCTAATTTTCTTAGACTTAATAGCTAGGATGCGATAACCCTTATAAAGGCGTAGATTAACTATATTACCTACCTTAAAGAATATAGGTATATAATAGGAGTTATAATAGTCTTTTATTTTTATTATAATAAAAGTTATTATATTACTTATAATAATATAAGCTAGTTAATATTCCCTAATATTAATAGGTAGATATACTAGTATAGCTATAACTTCCTCCTTAATAAGGGCCTTATTATTAGAGCCTTCAGTAAGTAGTCTATTATTATCTACCTATAATAGATCTAGGGCTTCGCGGGTTTAAAATCTATAAAGGACCTAGGTTAGAAAGAGATTAGTAGAGCTATATTTAGTAGAATTATTTAATAAGGTAGATATCTTATCTATAATAGTAGGCTATTATTATTAATTATCTAGTATAGTAATATAGTAATATAACGCGATTTTAGCCGTTTAATTAGTACGTTCTAATATCCTATTAGATTATAAGTATTATATTATTAAATAAAGGAGGCTAACTCTTAATAATAAGAAAATATACTTTTATACCTATCTAATAAACTTCCTATCTCTATCTAAGATAATTACCCTTAGAATACCCTAATTTAATAGGGAGAGATAGTTAAGTAGCTTAATAGCCTAGTTCTTTTCTAAATATATATTCTTGATAGGAATAAGAGTAATTACCTCTTAGAATTTATTAGTAACTAATATTATATATTTAAATCTATTAAGGGAAGGTAGTAGTATAAGAATAAAATTAATAGTAAGGGTATAAAATAGCTAGGCTAGTAGTAGGATAGGCTTGAGTAATCTATATAACTTATACCTTAGAGTCTAATTAAGCTAGTAGTACGGGTAATACCTAATAAAGTTATATAGTTTTATTACTAGGTTATAAATATATAGTCCTTTAGTTAGCCGTTTATATATATAGGTATATCCTAGATACCCTATTTTATTATAAGTAAGCTAGAAAACTTCTAATTCTAAAGCTATTATAAGTATATATAGCGGGAAGCCTCTCTACTTATTATTAAAATATAACAAATTATTAACTATTCAATATAAAAGTTTAGTAGTATTACTACCTAAGGCTATATTACCTTTTACTATTAATATTACCTTTACCTATTAGGGAATTTTAATAAGGCTCTTAATAACCCTTTATTAAAATTTGGGAGATATTTCTACTAGGCCAACTAGAAAAGATTATACTAATAGTATATCTAGACTTAACTTATTAGATAGGTAATACTTATAACTAGCTAGCCTTAATAGGGCGTCTAGTATAATCTTAGATTTTCCTAGCTTATATTATATATCTAGACGGAATTACTAGAGGTATTCTAATACTTAAATAAGATATAAGTTAAGCTTTTTAACTAATATAGTATTTAAGCTAGTTTACTAAATAATAGTAATTATAACTAAATAGTTAGTATAGATAATTATTAAATAAGCCGCCTTAATTATATAGTAGATTTTCTTAACTACTTAGATTATACCTATAATTTCTAACTCTATTAGTTAATAATATATTTTAGCCTTAGTAAGGAGGTAACTAAAGAAGAGGATAGGTAGGTAAGACTTCTATCTAGGGTACTTTATAAAAGCCTTTACTAGGCCTCTAATATAATAGATATAGGCTTTAAATCTAAACTCTTTACTAGTATTTAGATCTATAAATAGCTAAAGGACCTTATTAAAATAATAGAGGATTATAAGGCTTATATAAGGACTCTATATAAGCTATTAGGCCCTAAAAAGGACGCTGAGGTATTTAGATTATTACCTAAATACCCTTATTCTTCTAGGTATATATACGCGTATGCGTGCCTAGGGCGGATAGCCTAAGGTACGCCTGTAGCGTATATAACCCTTATAGCTTATAAATATTTTTTAAAGTTAGTAAAACGCGTTAAGTTCTTTTAGTATTAGTTTTTCTAGATATATTCTCTAGGCTAGCCTTTTATATATATTCCCTTAAATACTAGACTAAGAGTTATTATAAATTAACTTATTAAGATAAGTCTTCCGTAGTTATAATTATTTTATAATAGTAGTATAAAAGGTATATTAGTAAACTAGGAAACCTGTAAAATATAAAAATATGCGTATTATACGCATATAACTAATACGCTTATATATTAGCCCTAGAGCTTGTTATAATACTATAAGTTGTAAAATACGTATTTAGCTAGATTTAGCAACTTTTAGAAATACTAGGTAATAGGACTAATAGGAGATAAGTCCTACTAATTAGCTATAATATAACTAGACTAGGCTAGTACTAAATAGGTAATTCTAATAAGGTACTAAGTCTTATTAGTTAATTAGTACTAATACTTAGTAAAAGAATTGATCGCAGGCGTAATATAGGTACAGGAAACAGGACTAGGCTAAGGGGGGTACTCTATACGTATATGAATTATATAAATCGACTGTATTTAAAACCTATATTACGCTAGCGTTGACGACGTAGCTACTATAGCTCTAGCGAGCTTCCCGTTTCTTCCCGGCGCTAGAGGAAAATCACGGATTTAAGGCCTTAAATCCGGATTTTCTATATTTAGGACTTTTAGGCTAGAATAAAAAAATCCTAAAAAATCCTATTTATTACCTGTATTTAACCTGAAAAATGCGCTTTTAACGGAATTAGCAGTTCGAATTTTCTATACCGGTATCCTAGTTTACCGATGTAATATACTAGTATAAATACCTAGTAAGGCTAAGATAATACTTAAGCGAACTAAGGGTAAATAGGAATTATAGATTAGTAATAGTAGCTAATTTTTCTTCTATTATAACTAGTCTAAAGGCGTTAACCTTTTAGCCTAGCAGATAAATAGATAGAAACATAAGGAGTAACTTCTTAGGAGAGAGATAAATATTTATATTATTAAGGGCCTTAAATACCTAATCTAGGTATAAAAGGTATTCTTCTAGTAAAGTAGAAAAAATATTATTATTATTAATATATACTTAGTAAAAATACTAAAATAGCTAAAGGATCCTATTAATTATATATTAGATATATACTAGTAAGTTTTAGTAGCTTATCTATATAATACTGTAACTATTCAAGGTTTAGCCGCTAAGCCCTACCTCACGTAATCTAATTTCCCAGGAACTTTTCTTTCTAGCATTACTTATAGCATGGCTATAACATAGCATTCCCTATAGTATAGCTACAGCAGTCCCTATAGTATAGCTACAGCATAGGTACAGCAGTCCCTACAGCATGGGGTACAGCATAGATACAGCATAGGGATGGTATTAGCTATAGTATAGGGTATAGCATAGGTATAGCATAGCCTATAGTAGTCCCTATAGCATGGCTATAGCATTACCTAGAGCATAGCTATAGCAGTCCCTATAGCATAGCTACAGCATGGATACAGCAGTCCCTACAGCATGGGGTACAGCATAGGGTATAGCATGGGGTACAGTATAGGGACAGCATAGGGACAGCATTGGCTACAGCATGGGTACAGCAGTCCCTACAGCATGGCTACAGCATGGGTACAGCAGTCCCTATAGCATGGGGTATAGTATAGGGTATAGCATGGGGTATAGCATAGGGACAGCATAGGGACAGCATTAGCTACAGCATAGGTACAGCAGTCCCTATAGCATGGGGTACAGCATAGATACAGCATAGGGATAGCATTGGCTACAGCATGGGTACAGCATGGGAACAGCATAGGTACAGCAACAGCAGTCCCTACAGCATAGGCTACAGCATGGGTATAGCATGGGTACAGCATAGGGACAGCATTGGCTACAGCATTGGCTATAGCATGGGTACAGCATGGGTACAGCAGTCCCTACAGCATGGAGTACAGCATGGGGACAGCATGGGTACAGCAGTCCCTACAGCATGGGTACAGCATGGGTACAGCATGGGTACAGCATGGGTACAGCAACAGCAGTCCCTACAGCATGGGGACAGCATGGGGACAGCATTGGCTACAGCATGGGGTACAGCATAGGTACAGCATGGCCTACAGCAGTCCCTACAGCATGGCTATAGCATTGGCTAACAGCATGGCTACAGCATTACCTAGAGCATAGCTACAGCAGTCTCAACAGCATGGCTACAGTATGGGTATAGCAGTCCCTACAGCATGGGGTATAGCATAGGTATAGCATGGTCTATAGCAGTCCCTATAGCATGGGGTATAGTATAGGGTATAGCACCCCTAGAATTATAGATCTTAGCGGGTTTTTAGGGAGCTTAGCCCCTAGAGTAGTTAGGTTTCTAGGGAGTCCCTAGCTTAATTACTAATCTCGCACCGAGATAGCGACCCTCTAGTTACTAATATATTAAATATCTCCTAGCCTTAATAGCTAGCTATTATAAGATAATACTAGTAGGATTAATTTACTAATTATTAATAGAAAAAACTAGTAGTATCTACTATACTAATATATATAATACCTTTTAATAGAGCTAATATCTTAGCTTATAAGGGTACTAGGTATATATTAGGTATAATAATTTTATTTAGGGCTCTAATATTTGTAATAATATAACCTTTCTTTATACTATCTATAATTACCTTCTAAATAATAAAATAAGGGAAAGAGAATAGTATTACTTTAATAGTCTAGTTTATCCTCCTTTAACTATAGAGTTTATTAAACTCCGCGTTAATAACCTCCTTATTAGCTTTTCCTAATAGATATACCCTTACTTAACTAGGTTTATAGATTTCCGGCTAATTATCTACTAGGGGTATATCTATCTACTTAGATTCTAGGATATTAGTAATACTACCTATATCCTACTATAAGGCTAGATACCTTTTAATAACCTCTACTATTAAGGGCCTTATTTTAGATAATTTATAAATAGTAGTACCTATAAGGTAGATAACCTCTAATACTTTATCTACTATAATAGGAATAGTAGGGATAATAGTAGTAAATATAGTAGCCGTAGCTACTAGTTATTAAAGATTTATCTTAACCTAATTAGATACTTTAGCCCTTTTAGGGGGTCTAGTAGCGAGGTTACTATAAAAGGCTTTAACTAGGAAGTATTTAATAGCTTTGTATTTAGTAACTAGAAAATACCTATAAAAATTCAAGATTTTTACTTAGGAAAAGTATACTTAAAAGTATAATTCTTTTATTTATTAGTAAGTAATAATAGTTATAAGGTAAATTTAAGTCTAAATATAATAGATATTTATACGAACTTTTATAGATACTAAGACCCCTCTTAAGTATTATAAGAGATATAGTATCGGCAAACTGGGAACCCGCGTAAAATAAATGAAACTGCTAATTCCGCTAAAAGCGCATTTTTCAGGCAAAATGCAGGTAATAAATAGGAAAATTTTAGGGTTTTTTATTCTAGCCTAAAAACCCTAAATATAGAAAATCCGGATTTAAGGCCTCAAATCCGTGATTTTCCTCTAGCGCCGGGAAGAAACGGGAAGCTCGCTAGAGCTATAGCGGCTACGTTATCAACGCTAGCGTAATATAGGTTTTAAATACAGTCGATTCACGTAATTTATATACGTATAGAGTACCCCCCCTAGCCTAGCCCTGTTTCCTGTACCTATATTACGCCTGCGATCAATTCTCTTACTAAGTACTAGTAGTACTAATTATTAATAAGACCTAATACCTTATTATAATTACCTAGTTAGTACTAGCCTAATATAGTTATATTATAGCTAATTAGTAGGACTTATCCCCTATTAGTCCTATTACCTAGTATTTCTAAAAGTTACTAAATCCAGCTAAATGCGCATTTTACAACTCACGGTGTTATTTCGAGCTCCAGGGCTGACATACGAGCGTATTAGTCATGTGCGCATAATGCGTATATCTTTATATTTTACAGGTTTCCCAGTTTGCCGATAAGGGTAAATATTACTAAAAATATTAATTTTAAATCTAAGGGATTATTTATAATAGTTACCTAGTATTAGACTATTAATAAATAGTTATTATACCTACCTATATTATAAATCTACTATAATATTACTATTTAGGACTAATAGGGTATAACTAAATATACTATTATTAGATAACTTATTATATTAGTTATTATTAGGAAAAGATATTATTATTATTATTAAGATAGAAGTATTAAAAGACTAATATTATCTATTAAGTACCTAACTAATTATAGGATATCTAGTATAATAATATTCTATTTTATAAATAACTTCTACGCTACTAGACTATTTAATATAATTCTTAAATTATTATATCCCTTATATTATAATATATCTTTTATACTCTTATGATAACTATTAATAGTTATACTAGATTTATTATATTAATATAAAGGAATCTATTAGATATAAGAGTTTATGTAACCTAGTATTTATCTAGCCATTTAAAGTTTAACTAGTAGTATTTAATAAATTAAATAATAAAATAGCTTATTTTTATTATTAGAAAGTCTAATATTATAATCTAATATAACTATATAACTATATAACTAAGTATAATATTAGGCTATTTTTATACTTCTAATATTATAATTAGTATTCTTATAAGCCGCTAAGTAGCTATTAATAAGATCTAGGCGTTAATAATAAGTTATAATTAATATATTAGGGGTAGTCTACCTATTATTTAATAGTACCTACTTATATATAATATTTCTTATTATTTAGCTAGATATATATTTAAGAGTTTTAAGCTTAATTATATAAAGGTTTCCCTATCTTATTACTTATAATAGAGCTACGTATAATTAATTATAATTAAAAGTAGGCCTAGTCTATAAGTTAATATTTATATACTTTATTAATTAGCCTTATAATTTATTAATAGTTATAATAAATACTAGTTAGATAGGGTACTACTTATAAATAAAGGGGGTAGGAATCTACTTATTATTTTCTTTAAATTATAATAGTATCTTAAATAGTATTAACTTTTTACTATTATAAGTACTACTTATAATCTCCCCCTTAAAGATATATTTACCATATCTTATTACTTATAATCAAGTCCTATTATATAAATATAGTAGATTAAGGTTCCTTAGTAGTATAACTAATACGCCTAGCTTAATATATAACTTATAAGATAGTAGGGAGGGTTTATAAAACCTATAAAAGTACTTAGAGGGGAAGAGTTTATTATCTTCTTCTAATATAATATAATTAATACTCTAATATATTATTATATTACTAGGGATATATAATATTATCTTAGTATTAATACTAGTAATATCTTTATTAATAATAATAATAAGAATAGCCTATTTTAGTAGATAAATCCTTTAAGAGATATTTATCCTAATATTAATATAAATATTCTTAACTAAATTATTAATAGTATTTCTAGGGGTATAACTATATTTCTAATATAATATATCTTTATTAGTAGTAGGGCTTTTCTAGATATTAATACTATTATTAATAGCGAGGAGATTACTTATAAATAGTCTTATTTTATAATATATAATATCTATTAGATTAGGATTATTAAGTTATTTATTAATAGTAAGATTTAAATATATAACCTTATTCTAGAAATAGGCCTTTTAAAGATATACCTTAATAACCTAGCTACTAGATCCTCCTAGAATAACTAGAAGTATCTATTAGAAGTCCCTATAAAAGTAGATTACTTTACCCCTAAAATAAGCCTAATTATTATTATAAATATCTTAAAGGCTATAATTAATAGCTTCTATATTATATTAACTCTATATAAGAGACTTATCCTAAAAGATAATATTAACTTACTTAATTAGCTTAGTAAGATTTATACCCTTTTTAATCTTATATAAGGAGGTAGTATTAGAGTCTAGGAGTATCTTAAACTATAAGTAAGTAGTTTAACCTCCCTATAATAGTATTAATATAATATTAGAAGATACTACTACTAGAGTAACCTTTTACTAAGAATATAGCCTTTCTATAATAGTATTTTATACTATTATCTTACTAGTCCCCCTAGTACTATTAAGAAAGAATAGTATACCTAGAGTACTAAATTTATTATCTATATTATTATTAATAGCGGTAATAATCTAATTAGTAGTATAGTATTAATTAGTATTTAGCCTATTCTATAAGACCTTAGCCTTATTAGGAGTAATTTAGTAAGATATTTCTTCCTATAAAAGTCTATTTAAAATATTATTAAAATTATTAAATAGAATAGTTAGAATAGGTAGACTATATTAGGCTAGATCCTTAGTATATTTAAGGGTTAATTAATATTCTAATTAGCTATTAATTAGGTAAAGGGCGTATTATTTTATAAATAACTATTACTTATAATAATTATCTAGTATTTAAAGTATTAAAAAATCCCGTTATAAGAGGTATAAGTAGTTATTTAAGATATACTCCTTATACTTATTCTATAATATTAGGGCGTTAGTAGGTTAGAGTTTAATTAATACTAATATAGAAAGACTTTATAACTTATAGCCTCCCTAAAAATCCTTTCCTTTATGATGGATCTTATTAGTATATCTATTATTTTTAATTAACCTAAGCTTTATATAAGCCTCCTTCTATCCTATTAGCTAGCTACTTACTATTTAGAGGTTATTAAATAATATAGCCCCCTTAATATAGTAGAGGAGTAGTTAGTAATAATAAAGATCTTTAATTTTTAGACTAATAAAATTAATATACTTAAGAGTCTCCCCTTTTTTATATATTTTCTATTATTTATTTCTTTTATTCTATGTAAAGAACTTAGGAAACTCCGCGTATAAATAGTTAAGTAAATCCCTTATAATAATAGGATATTTCCTATTCTATTTTATAAAAGGTAATAGCTAACTATTATTATAAGCTTCCTTAATAAGATAGTTTATATTAAAAAACTCTATTAATATAATCTTATAAAGCTTATTACTATCTATTAGCTTTTATTTAATAGCCTTATTAATAGCCTAGTTATTAGCTAGCTTAAAAAGGGTATATTATTAATTTAAGAGGTAGATTTATAAACGCTTTATATAAGGCTTTATAATACCTATATTAAATAAGAGTATCTTCTAGATAGCTTTAATAGACTTAATCTAATAAGTAGACTAGAACTTTATAATCTTATCTACTAACTCCCCTTACTATTATAGCTAGCTATTAAGAGTAGGGTTATTATTATTACGCGTATAATTCCTAATAAGGGAGATATTAGCCTAATTAGGTCCCTTATAAATATATTTATATAAATAAAAAATAGACTTAATAAAGCTATAAATCTTAATATTAATATAGGTACTATATTTCTTTAATAGGTACGGGTTATAGGGGATAACCTACCTATTATTAATAGAGGAATTAAGTTTAAGGGAGCTAATTAGATACTTATAAAGAGGATAACTTCTATTAGGTATAAAAGATATCTCTTAGTAAAAATCCTTTAGAAAAACCTTATTATAATAATTCTTCTCCTAATTAAAATATCTATTACTAGGAATACTAATATACTAATTATATATTATATATTATAAAACTAACTTATATAGTATATTATTATCCTATTAAGGGGGGATAAATACTTAAATAATACTATTAATATTACTAACTATTTAGATCTAATCCTCTTCCTATATAATAAGGAGAGTATAAGTATATAAGAGACCTTACTTCTAAAACTTAATAATATAATAGTAGCTTATACAAACTCTAAGGATATATTACTTAAGGAGGTCTTTTATTAACTCCTAAAGCTTCTAATTAAAGATATAGGTAATTAGGTTATAATAGTACTCTAATATCTAACTAAACTCTAGTAAGCTCTAAATATTAGGCTACTTAGAATTATATATAAAGGTAATAAAAAAATTAGGTTTACCGCTTTTTTAGACTATTATTATAATATCCTATATTCTCGCTTTTATAGTATATAGGCTTCCTAGTATTATTAATAGGAGGATAGTTACCTTACTACTAATATCTTTAAGTAATTAGTAAGATATCTAGATTAGTACTAAGCCTATCTATTAGGCTAGAGTAGTAGTCTGCTTAAATAGTCTATTAATTCTAATAATACTAATTTAGGTTATTAAGCTCTATTAATATCTAGATATTAGTAGCTTAGTAATTAAATAGATATCTACTATTAATTATATAATTAAAGAAATTAGGCTAGATCTAGATATTAATTAGTTAATTATTTAAATTATATTAATTATCCCCTAACTAATATCTAAATTATTTATAACTATTTATAACTAAGTAGATTTAGGTCTAGAAAATAATTAAGGAAATATATTAAATAGTCTTACTTATATTTATTTTATATAAAATTATTATCTTATTACTTACTAAGACCTATTATAACCCTAAGGTATATACTTACTAGTAACGTGCTAGTCTAGTTCTTACTTAGGGTCACTACCCTCTTCCTACTCTAGTTTATTATTACTACTAATTAGGGTATACTAGGTAAGTATACTAGTAATATAGTTCTATTATAATATATATAGTAGATAATCGCCTAGAAGCTAATAGCTAGCTAATAGGAGGCGGTTATACTATAACTATTTATTAAAGGGAAATAGGAGCGGATATTGAAGAGCTATATAAAAAGGATATTAATTAGGAATTATTATAAGGCCCCCCTTAATAGTTTTAATATAAATATCCCGCTTAATCTAGCCTCTTATAGTATTATTAGGAGTTATTATAATATAGGCTACTTTTATAAAAGTAGGGTAATTATAGGTACCCTTATCCTATTATTTAAGATTTAGCTATTAGATATAAACGCTTATAATATGAGTAGGATATTATAATTTATTCTCTTTAAGGTAGTTATAATAGGATTTAAACCCCTAGACGTATAATTTAATAGACTAGAGGGTATACTAAGCTAAAATAAGGGTATCTTAATTTAAATTATTAAAATATTAATAGTAAATATCTAGTTACTCCTATATACTATCTAGTATATAGATCTAGGTAAATTTTAGCTTAAGGCTATTATTAATAATAAGAGGACCTATTAGATAATAAATAGACCCTTAGATCTAGAAGGTAGTTTAACTAATATAGGTATTAATATTAGTTATACCCTTATTAATAAAGGAGAGATAATTATTATAACTAATAATATTATCTAAAAATTCTTTATTATATATAAATCCTTTTTATAAACTATCTATTAATAATAATATTAACTATATTACTAAGTAATTTATTAATAAATTATACCCTAAGCTTAGCCTCCTTTTAAGGCCCCTTAGGTAATAAGTTAATATTAGCTAGCTTATATAACTAGCTAGGGGATAGCTAATTATTCTTCCTACTATTATAATATAGTTATTAATTATCCCCTAAGTTACTATATTAATTTTTTTATAATAGTATATTATAATAGGGGTATATAATACTAGTAATATTAAATAAATTATTAACCTAGTAAGGCTCTATATATCTTATTATATAGGGATTCCTATATACTTAATATCTCTAGCCTAGCGTCCGCCTCTAATATATATAGTTCCGCCGTTAGTATAAGTCCTATTAAATAGGGGGCTAGTACTTAGTATTATCCTCTATATTAGCCCCCTATTAAGTATATTAGTAACGGGTACTTTAATTATATTTAGAGGGAGGCTAGGGAGTAATTTCTTAAGGCGCTTCTTTAAAGGCTAGGGGAGTAGGTTACTAGGCGTTCCTTAGTAGAATAACTACTTAAATAGTTAAATTAGTAAGGGTTATATACTACTAGGGAGTAACACTATTATTAAGGTAGATATAAGGGGGAATCCCTAGTAGTATTTCTTTAAAGCGAGGTTCTATTAATGTAATATTTATTAGGTTAGGCCTAAGGATCCTAGATCTAACTTAAGTACCTATATTAATTATCTTTAGGCGTCTAATACACCCTATACTATTATACTTATAGAATTTAGCGCTCTTATTATTACTATTAAGGGTATTATAGTCTAGCTTAGAAAGAGCTACGCGCTTAGAAGGTATTATAAGGGAGCTAGAGGAGCTAAGTTTAATATAGGAAGAGTAATAGTAGGTAGTTTAAAGACGGCTAGTATAGCTTATATATAATAGATAATTAGGGGGAGTATTAAAATCCATAGTAAATATTAAATAGTAGTAATAGGTATAAAGAAAAAATTAGTAATAGGATTAGTAGGTACTAAGATATTAGACTATTATATTAAATTTAATAGGTAAATCTATTAATAAGGATATAACTTTTAAATTATAGTACTAATTCTTATAATTTTTAAAGTATTTAGTACGTTAGAATAATTTCTATAACTTTATTTAAGTAGAAAATATTATAAAGGGTAGGTATATACGTAGGTAGAATAGGAAGAAATATTAGAGTTTTAATATTCGCTGTAGATAATACTAGTCCTAAGGAGGTAATTCAGGGGACTTTAGACTAATTAATAAGCTACGATAAGCTTAGGGTCCTAATTCTAGTATTTTCTATTATAGTAAGAAGATATATCCTAGCTCTATATTTTTAGGTAGTTTAATAACCTTATTAGTATTATTCCTAATAAAAATATATAATATATAGTAGTTTATAATATAGGTATAAATAGATAGGCTATTTAGCTTCTCTAGTTTAAAGATTAAATCTCTATTAGAGGGTAGTTATAACTTATAGTAATATAGCCTAGTAATTATAATCTATCTATTAATATATAGAGTAATTATAATATATACTTAGTTAAAAACCGTTATATTTATCTAGCTACCCTTACTTAAAGTATTAATTAGGACCTCTAGGTTCTAATATAACTAAATAATTATTAGATTTCTATTTAGATTAACTATTATCCCTTCTAATTTAAGAATATTAATGCTAATAAGTATATTTATAGAGAGGTTCTCTACTATATATATCTTATACTTAATAAGAGTAGTAGCTCTATTAATAGTAGAGAGGTATATTTATAGCTTTATATAGTAGCTTATATTATACTTCTTATTACTAATTCCTCTAACTCTTATAAGCGTTAGTATTTTTAATATCTTAGTATTTAAGACCTACTAGAGGAGAAAAGCCTAGTCTATAAGACTTATAGTATAGCTAGTATCTATATATAACTTTTAGAGTTAGCTAGTAGATATAAGTTTAGCTAGGGCGGTAATAAAATAATACCCCCTAAATACGTACCTACTTAAGATAATATCTTTAGATATACTCTAGATAATTAAGGGGTTACCCTAGGGAAGGCTCTAGTAACTATTACTACCTACCTAGGCTCTTATTAATAATAATATTATTAAGGCCCTTATTTTATTATAGCCTTAGCGTAGATAATTATAAAGAGTATTATTAGATAGGAATATTAATATATATTTTTAATACTTAGAGGCTTTAGTAGGGTATTAAATAGATAAGAAATAGGTTTCTATAATATTATTACTATTATTCCTAATATTTCTAAGATTCTAGCTATTTTCCTACGACTCCTCTAGTTAACTAAAGTTTTCCTAGTTAGTAGACTAGTAGAAGTCCTCCTTATAAGTATTATAACTTACCTACTTATTATAAGGCTATTCCTAGGAATTTTCTTTATCTTTAATAGTTACTTAATAGACCCTAGGCTACTATTAGGCCCTATTAAAAGATTTATAAGGGGTCTAATTATTATTTAAAGTATTTAGTAAGGGATATCCTTAGCTTTAGTTCTAATATTAATTCTACCTAGGTAACCCGCTTATATTTCCGTTAATTATATATAGGGGTTAACGGGGCCTAGTAATCTAGGGCCGGTCTACCTATACTAGTACCTATTACCTATTATTACTAATATTCCTAAAGTTATTCCTATTATAAGGGATAAATAGTTAAGGGTTACTATAATAAAGCCTTAGAGGCCTACCGTAGTGACTACTAAATTAGCGCGGCGGAAGGTTTTAATAAGATAGACCTAAACATTAACCTAATTATTAATCTTAATTATAATAGTTATCGTAGTAAGTATTCTACTTTACCTTATAAAGGGCCTTATTACTCTTATAGATATTAAACTAATTATCTTTTATAAAGTAAAGTTCTTTTAGAAGATCTAGAATAGTTAACCTACTACTTAGTTTTAATAGATTATAATAAAGCTCTCTATTAAGATATTTATATACTAATAGTATTTAAGCCCTATCTATTAAAGTAATACTAGTATTCCTACTATTTAGTATAATACTAGAGATATAGTCTACTAGATCTTATCTATTATAAGTATCTTTTATAGTATAGCGAATATTTTTAAGGAGACTAAGGGATTTCCTAGGCGAGTCTTAAAAACGCTCTTATAAAGCCTTATACTATTTAGTAATACTAGTAGGATTATTTCGTAGACTATTATAAGTAAGATAAGTTAGCTAATTTATAAACTAATTATTAGCCTTCCTAAGTAGATATAAATCTAGGTTTAATTATATTATAAATAGATTTATAATAGTAGCTTTAACTTTAAGCCTACTAGTAAAACTAAAAATATTATAATAGATATTATAAATATCCTTAACTTTAATAGGGGGTATATTAGGATTTAGATTAAAATACCTAATATCTTATAACTAGAACTAAGGGGTACTACTACTTATTCCTATAATAGGCTAATTAGCCTAGCGTCTAGTAGCGTTAGTATTTAGACCCTAGATATAAGTAGATATTATATTAAATTATTTAATTATAAAGCGTCTAATAGGTATACTAGTTTAGCTATTAGCCGGACTATTCCTACTATTATTTCTACTATTTTCTATTATACTTAAAGCTTCTAGTAGACTAGGAAGTTCTAATCCTATTAGTTAATTATAGATAGCCTCTTCTACTAAAGTTACTTAAGTAGACCCTATTAATATAGAAATAGACTCTATTATTAATAAGGTTAACCTTATTAATAAGTAAATTAAGGTCCTTATTATAGATATTAAGACTAAAGGAGGGTCTTAGTCCTATAAAGGGTAGGTCCTAGTTAGTAGTATTAAAGCTAAAGGAGGCTCTTATAACTACTATCTTATAAATATAGTAGCTCGCTTAAAATAATAATTTATTATACGGAATAGACTTCTATTAATAGCCTAGTCCGCCGGCTAAGATAGTTTATTAATATTAAGTAGACTTACTAGCTCTAAGAATAACAACCTAGTACGGTGTCTTTAATCTTATAAAGAGTAAGAGGAGGAGATATAATTAATTAAAGGAGGTCTAAGCTTTCCTCTAATAAAGTATAAGATTAGAAATTAGCTAATCTTATTAATAGTATTAATATACTTATATCTAATATTAATAAAATTATCTATCTAAAAAGTAAGGATAAGGGTTTCCCTTAAGGGATCTAGGGTAGGCGGTAAATAGAGATAGTCTAGGGATATACCTAAGTTTACTTAGTAAAATACTAGGGTTTCTCTAAGAATTCTAATAGAATAGGATAGAATCTTAATACTATTAGATAGTAGTAATAAGTGATAAAGAAGGCCTTTATTAATACTAACTCTTTTAAGGGGACCTTTATATATATCTAAGGTTATAAAAGGCTTCTTAGTAAAGATCTAGTATAAGGTCAAGGGCCTAGGATAATAGTAGAGTAGAAGACTTAGATAGCTAGTACTAAGGTTTCTTAGTTAACAATACTCTAAGAAGCTAGTACTTATAGAGCTGGCTTATAATCTTAGCTTACTATATAATTAATAGTATATAATAGAGGCTAGATAGTATTACTACTAATTACTATATATATACTTAGGATATAGTAGAAAGATAATTATTCTAAGTATAGGAATCCTACCTTTATACTAAAGCGCTAAGCCTATTATAGATAGGCTATAAAAGGCTTTTATAGGGAAGTAATAGAAAGCGACTATAATAGGAATAAAAGTTATATTTATAAATTTAAATTAATATTATATATCTTAAATTAAAATAGACTTTAATATCTTTATTATTAATAGTCTATTTAATAGTTATAATAGTATAATAATAGTTCTTAAAAGTATAACTTATACCTTATATAACTACTACTAATAAAATAATTATAATAGGATCCCTTATAAAATTAGGAGATATTATAGTTATACCCCCTTTACCTATAATTATACCCCCTAACTACTTATAGTTATACCCCCCCGTATTAGGTTAGATTAGTTATTACTAGGGTAATACCCTATAAAGATCCTACTACTAAAACTTTAGTAATATCTCTAATATAATTTTCTTTAGACTAGATTAATTATTCGTGAAATTTAATAGACCTAAAATATTCTATTACTATAATCTTTATAATTAGAACCTTTATAGCTAGCGCGTGTTCTAATTAGTTAATATCTAGTAACGGTAATATCCCCTAGGCGTAGTCTTAGATAGAGATGCTACTACTAAGCCCCCTACTAAATATATACGCTTTCTCCTATATCTAGCTATTATATATTAATATCATATATACCTCTATATCCTACTTAGTTCCTTACCTATAGTATAGGGGCCGGTCTACGTCCTACTAGCTCTATTATAGGCCTAACGTTCGTCTTAGCTAAGGGTAAGGCTAGCGTAGGTCTTTATAAGCGTAGGTAAGGCACCCTTTATAGGCGTAGGGGTAGATGGCTTAGGCTAGGAAGCAGGCTACTTAGGCTATAAAGCACGTCGTTACTATACTAGTAAGGCGAGAAGGCCTTAGCCCCTATAGCGTCCCCTTAGTATTACTACTAGACCTTCTCTTACTCCTAATATTCCTAGTATAAACCTCTACTCTAGTATTAACAAGTTAGCCCTTACTTTTATCTAAGCTCCTATTATAAGCGTACTTACTTTATATCTAAAGGGTATAATATTAGTTAATATAAGGGAGTAGGGGTATAATAAGTAACCTAGAATATTAAGTTATAGAGTCACGTTATAGGGGGGGTTACCCTAGTAATAACTAATCTAACCTAATACGGGGGGGTATAACTATAAGTAGTTAGGGGGTATAATTATAAGCAGTTAGGGGGTATAATTATAAGTAAAGGGGGTATAACTATAATACCTCCTATAAAATAACTTATTATATTAATATTTATAGGAGTATTTACTACTAGTAGAGTAATTATAAAAGGCTTTAATAAGGTAGCCTTTTAATATTAATTATAAAGGTAATTAAAGAGTTTATTCTTTAATAGGAATCTTAGATAGTAATAATAATATTTATAATCTAAGGAAGGACTAGTTATAAAGAAATAGTTTCTAAGGTTATAATTACTATCTAGTTTAATATCTTTTATTATTAATATTTAATAATATTATAAGGTTTCTTCCTAGGATAGTTTATAAGAACCTTTCTAATAGAAGTTAGAGGGCTTATAAGTAAAATCCTAATATAGTCCTTTCTATTTATAACCTTAAGGGCTTTAAAAAGGCTATACCTTAAAGGCTTCCTTAGTAGGAGCTTAGTAGACTTATAGAGGTCTTAGAGCCTATTACTATTATTCCCCTTATAGTTTAAAGGGAAAGTAATTTCCTTAATTTTAATTCTAATTCTAATTCCCTTAGTATTAAGGACCTTATTAGGGTTACCTATTAAATGAATTAGACCTATTTAGTAGGGCTAGTACTATTATTTAAAGTCTTATAAGTTATATTAGGAGGGTATAAATATTTACGCCCTAATTACCTTATTAATAGCCTTAATAGGGTTAATAGCCTAGTAGAGGCTTCTAGTATTAATTATTATAGTAAGTATTATTATTAGTTTATAACTATAATTAAAAAGGTAGTAACTATTAGAAAGGCTATTATAATTAAGATTAAAATAGAGATTAAAAAGGTTAAAATAGAGATTAATACCTATTATACTATATTTATTAAGATAGCTAATAAGATTTTAAGTATTAAAAAGTATAATTCTATTATTAATACTTCTTATAATCTAATAAGATAAAGAGCTTATTATAATTAATATTATTACTAGGTTTAGGGATATTATACTAAAACTCTATATTAAGACTATTTTAAATAAGAAGAATATAATTTTTTATTACTTTAATCTTTAAATCCTTAGCTACTCTTATAATAGTTTAAGAGTACTCTTAAGGCTCTCTCTATTAGAAAGTATCTTATATAATATACCTTTTATAGATTAATATATTTATATTAAGATAATATAAGGCCTTTTATTATTATATTAATAAATAATACTATTTATTAATATTATAAGTAATAAGATATTTATTACCTTTTTTAAGCTTAATAGTATACTATTCCTAAATAGTTCCTTAGAAATAAAGGTAAAGGTTTATATAAATAATAGTATTAACCCTTACTTAAATAATATCTTTAATATAATTTATAAATATAGAAATATTATAGAAATAAGTAGTCTTACTAGTATATTTAATATTAAAGGTAGTATATATAAATTTATTATTATAAAAGGGATTTAAATATCTAATATTATTAAGATTAAAGTAGGGAGTACTATTATTATTAAAAGGTACTCTAGGAGGTATACTAGGATTTATAAGTCCTAATACTAGTAGTAGGGCTAGTAGTATAATACTAGTAATTATTTCTTATAACTTAATATACTAAGCCTTAGTAAAACTTATATTCTTACTTATAACTAGATATTATATTAGTTTAATAGGCTATTTATATATAACTTCTTTAATAGAAGTCTTATAAATTATAAGATTAATATTAAAATTTAATAATATAATATTTAATATTATTAAGGGTATTTTTATAAGTAACTTAATATTAGATAGAGTAAGAGTAGAAGATATAATAATCGGTATTTTAATTAATAAAAATCTTTTAGGACTATTCCTAGTTAATAATAGCTAATACTTTATAAAATATAATAAGAGTTATAAGAGACTTTAGTAATATTTAGTACTCTTAATAAAATATTTAATTACTTTTTAAAAGGCTGGGCTATTAGTAGCTTAATTAAATAGATAGAAGGGTAATTCTATTAAGCTAGTATATTAATTACTTAACTTAAGGATCCCTAGTTATAAGGGATACTTATAATAGGTAATAATATAATTAATATAATACTTAATAGTCTCTAGTACTTTATAAATATATACTTTACTAGTATCCTAAATGAACTTCTAATAGAGTATACTATTAGGGCTTATTACTATTATAATAAATAGTAATAAATAGAGATAGATTAATTATAAAGAAATAGGCTTCTTTATACTACTAGAAGACTTAGAGATTATTAGTATTATAAGGGTAGCTTTAATATTTTAATAGTTTAAGATAATTAATTAGTATTATAAAGCCTTTTATATAATAATACTATTATATTAATAGGGACTCTTTTAATTTATATAGATTAATTAATTTAGAAAGCTATTAAGGCTATTTAGAATTATAAAGTATTAGGGAGGCGGAAGCTATTCCGCTATATTACTAAGTGAAACGTATAAACTAGAGTAGATTCTATATTAAAAGATAAGACTTTTACCTAGTATTTTAAGGCCTTCTATTAAAAATAATAGTAATTAATTTTAGGGATAAGGTTCTAATATTAGTAAAAGTATATAAGAGGTATTATTTAATAGTATTCCCTAATAATTAATAGTAGTAGCTACCTCTTAGTTAATTTTATAATTAATATCTTAATAGAGATATAAGAAATTAAGAAAGTAGTAATTTACTTAAAGGTTAGTTAAAAGGCCTTTAAAGTAACTCTTAAGTTATTATTAACAGATTTCTTATTTAGATTCTTTAAGTTCTAGTATAAAGTAATTAGAATAATAATAAGAAAGAGGGAGAGAAGAATCTAAGGAAGAAGGGATAGATATAACTAATTTATAAGGAGGTTAATAAGTATACCTAGCCTTCTCTATCTTCTTAGCCCTCTTTTATAAGAATACTATATATTATTTATAGTATTAGCTAGGTAAATAATTATTACTAAGGTAGTTAGTATATATAAGGAATAGATATTATTTATATAATTAGTAAACTATTATATGCTACTACTAAGGGGTTATTTTTATTTAAGTTAGAGGGGATTTTAGCTAGTTTTAGTATCTTAGCGGAAGTCTCTACTAGTAGATTCCCTAGCCCCCTTTTCGCGGTAGTACGTAATATTAATATAGAGGTAATCTATAAGGGATAGTATTAATAGTAGTTATAAGGTAAATAATTAAATAAATACCCTACACCTAGGCTTATAACCTATTAAAATAGGTAGAATAGTAATAGTTATTATATTTCTAGCTGAGAGAGATAGAATATATAGGAAACTAAGACGAGTACTAGCGCGCGTCTAGTACGCGGCTAGTCTAACTAATTATATCCTATTTTAATATATTTTAATATAATCTAATAGCTTCTTCTTTACCTATCTATTATATAATATTATAGCAGTAAAGTAAAGTAGATATAACTTATTAAATAAGTTATTAAAGTAGGGGATATCCTTATAAAGTATTATAAATTAGTAGTCCTCTTTTTCTAACTTTAATATATATACTCTTAATTCAGTATTATTATATATATATTATAAAGTCTACTTATACTTCTAAGCCTTTATATCTAGGAAATACTTTATCTATCTTAACTAATAGGATAGTAAAGCTAGAGGTATAAGTATAAGAGTTAAGCTATAACTTAGCCTTAGCTTTTAGAATATTCTAGTATTAATATATATATATATATATTAAATATTAAAGGGGTTATTAGATAGATATTTAATATTAGGTAGCTAAGAGTTCTTCAATATTCCCTTTAAGAGGTATAAGTTATATCTCCCTTTAATCCTAGCTTCTTTAATACTATTAATAATTAATATAAAGGTCTAGTTTAAGATAACTACCCTAATAGCCTTAATAGTTTATAACCCTTATTAGCTAATAATCTTAAGTAAAGTACCTTAATTTATTACCTTCCTAAGTCCTATTATATTTATAAGGTATCTACTATTTTAGAATACCTCTATCTTAAAGTAGATAAATACCCTAAATATCTAAAATAGCTTAAGATCTAATGATCACCTAAATAATCTAATAGTCTTATTAAGTTAATAATATATATTATAATTAAAGTAAAATAGATAAGTATAATCCTCCTACCTCTTATCTTATTAATAAAGATATTTAGTTATTATAATTAGATAGTTATTAGCTAGTTTTATTATTATATCTTCCTCTCCTTCTTTTATAATATCCTTTATCTCGTATAATTTTATATCCTTAATATTTAGCTTTATAATAAGATTAATAGCTATATCTTACTTAGTAACTTTTTGTTTATATACTACCTTAATATTAATAAACCTCTATTTTATTTTAACTTATAACTCCTATCTATTTACTACTTTAATACTTTCTAATAATTATTAGTTATCTACTATAACTTAGCCTTTAGATTTAGATTCCTATATTAAATTAATTACTTTATTTAATTTAATAATATTTAAAGAATTATTCTTCTCTAATAAGGTACTAGGCTAAGTATAGACTTTAGCCTTTTTAGTTGATTTAATAAATAGTATTATAATATTAAGAGTATTAACTTTAGCCTTTTTAATTAGTTTAATAGATATAATTAAGTTATTAATTAGAGTATAGGCTTTAGCTTCTTTAGTTAGTTTAATAAGGGTAATTAGGTTAGAAGATTTATATAATAAGAGGATAACTAATAACCTTATCTATATTAAATAAATACTTATATCCTTTACTAGTAATTTATTAGGTACCTCCTTTTTTTTTTATCTAACTCTACCTCTTAGCTATAATTTATTAATATTATAATATTTAATATTATAATATCTTTATCTTTATTATATAACTTAATACTCTTACTCTTAGATAATTAGCTAAAATATAAATAACTTATAATAATAGTTTTTAATTACTTCTAAGTAAATAATATATTAAATTTTATTTAGATCCCTAATATTTAATTAGCTATTATTATAACCTTAATAATACCTTTAACCTATTATTATTATATCCTTTTATTATACTTTATCTCTATTTCGCGTCTTTTAGTATTATATTATAAATATCCCCTTTAATTTTAGGCCCTAGTTATAATAGTAGATATTAATTATATAATATTAATTATTATAAGAGATAGAGAAGGTAATTACTTACTTAAAGTCTCTAATAAAGTAGTTAATAGAATAGAAACCTATTAAGTAGAACTATCCTATCTTATTATAAACTTAAATATAGGGTTAGTACCTATACTATTAATAACCTCCCTTATAACCTTATAAAGTTAGTAATTATTAATTAATTTAGTTAGAAACTAAGCTCCTTTATACTGAAATTATAATATTACTCTTAAGGGCTTTAACTCTAGGCCTTTATTATAATATTAAATAAACTAGTCTAAGGTTAATTATATTAATAGGCTTCTTATATCTAATAAAGAATTAAGTAGGTAGATAATATTTAATAAAAGAAGCCTAGTAATTTTCCTATTATATATTACCTTTATATTAATATCTGTAAGGACTAGTTAGGAATACGGTACTACTATTAACGTGGCATCTATAGTGCGTAGTAGCGCTGCGCTACCCCTTTACCCATAGTATATAGAGGAGGGAATTCCCCCTAAAGGGAAGGGTAGCGATTAGTCTTACTATTAATAAGAATAGAGAGTTCTATATATAAGCGTCTACGCACCGTTTATAATACTTAATAGTTATATTATTACATAGTACCCTTATATTTTAATTACTCTACCCTACTTAGGGGTAGTAGCCCGACTATTAGTAAGATAAATAGAGAAGGGTTATTATAAGTATAAAGTAAAAAAGTTAGTTAACTACTATAAGTAACCCGCCCTAATATAAGAGACTAAGCTTATATAGAAAGTAAGTCTTAAGATTTAGTTAATAAATTAATAATAGATATATTATAATTATAACTAACTATATAAGGGTAGCTACTAGGCGTATAAACTAAGTCCCCGCTACCTAATACCTAAGAAGTACTATTATAAAGGATAAAAGAACTTAAAGAAGAAGTCTTAAAAAGGGAGTAGATATAAGAGTTAAGATCATACTTATAAGAGTTAGAGAGGGAAATATATATTAATAATACTACCTAAGCGGGTTATTAATATTATTTATTATTAATTAAAGAATTAGAATTAAAGTGTCCTTAATATAAAATCTATATACTTAGGCCGTAGGATCTATATATATATAATAGGAAGTTAATATAAGAATATTAAGAATAATTTAATAATATAGTTAATGTAATTAAAATAAGTATAACCTATTTTTTAGATAACTTTATAAAGATCTAATACGCGCTATATTATATAGCCCTAGACTCTAAGGCTATATAACGTAAGTATATAAAGGATATATTAAAGGATAAGTAGTCCTAGGTATACTTTAATAGTTTTTTAATAGATTAAATAGAGGATCCTTAGAATTAATATCTTAGAATTAATAAGTAGTACTTAGAAGCTAAGTAAAAGGAATATTAAAAGATTATAGACTTTATAAATTACCTCGCTAGGCTAGAAAGGTAGCTTAAGTTATTAATAGAGCGTATACTTTATAATAACCTACTAAATAAGTTATATAAAGATCTTTATAATTATCTTATAATATAACTTAATATCCCTAAGACAAGAGATATCCTTATTATATTAATAACTTAACTAAAACCTTATATAATAGTACTTATATATAAAGACTAAAACGATAATACTCCTACTAGAGGTTAATATCTATAAAGAGGAAGAGGAAATTTCTAAGGGTAAAGAGATAATAGCTTATATATAAAATAAGAAGGGAGGGGCGCTATTAACTTATTACTATACCTCTTATAAAGGCCTAAGCCTAACCTTTCTACTATTAAATATTATAATTATTAAAAGAAGGGATATATAATAAAGGATTATTAGAGCGTGAAATTAATAATTATAAGTACTATAACTAATAAGCCTATACCTAGTAATAAGCTAGCTAAAAAAGGCTTAAATTTAAAAAAACCCTAAGTATTATAATTATATCTACTATTATAGTATAAGGGAAAAAGTAGATATAACGACTTATTAATATAATATAAGTAGAGTATAAGTAATTATAAAGAGAATTTATTATACTAATTAACTCTAGAGTAGATACTAACTATATTAATATATACCTAATAAAGGAGTAGGAGTAGGAAATAGATCCTAGCTCTAATAATACCCTATATAATAGGGTTAGAAACCTAATATTATTATTAGGTTCTTATATAAGGTAAATTAAACTTATTAACTTTATAAGTATTATATAATATTATAAGGGCGCCTTTTATATAATAGTAAACCTTAATTATAACTTCTACTTTAAGTATTTATAATTAGAAGAATAAAATCCCTAAGTAGATTAACTTATATAAAACTAGTAATTCCCTATTAAGAAAAGTAATATTAAGGAGTACTTTAATACTATTAAAGGCTTAGAGGAGTAGCTTAATAGTATTATATTTATTATAATATACTTAAGAGTAGGTAATAAAAGCCTACTATCTAAAATTAAGCTCCCTCTAAAATTTTAGGAATTTTAAGATATTTTTTAACTAAGAATACTAGGGCGCTATTAGCCTATATACCTTATAATTACGCGATTAATATAAAGGAGAGTAAAGAACCTCCCTTTAACCTATTTTATAATTATTTAGAAAAAGAGTTACGCGTATTAAGGGAGTACCTTAAGTAATCTTTAGAAAAAGGTTAAATTTAATATTCTATAAGCCTAATAGGTATATTAATCCTTTTTATACTAAAAAAAGATAGAATACTATACTTATATATTAATTATAAGGCGCTTAATAAGATTATAATTAAAAATTAGTATCCCCTTTTATTAATTAATAAAATATTAATAAGATTAATTAGTATTAAGTACTTAACTAAGTTAGACCTTAAGGACGTATATTATTACTTATAAATAAAAAAGGGTAATAAATAGAAGACTATATTCTATATAAGATATAGCTATTTTAAATATATAGTTATTAACCCTATTAAGGCTATTAAAATTAGGGTAATTAAGGTATAAATATCTATACCCTCCTAATCTTCTTACTATAATAGAATATCCCTAATTTCGAACCCCGAAGATCTCCTAGACCCCTTATCCAATATATTTATCGCTTTATACCCCTATTTAACCGCTTTTAGTTTGGCTTACTTTTACGAAGAATATTAAAGTCGTGATATTCTTTATATTCTACCTACGTATATACCGACGCATTATGATATTTTCTATATAAACTATATTATTCAGTCTATTTCATACTACTCAGCTATATTAAAATTATTAAAATCGGTCTAGTAGTTTAAAAGATGTATTGGAATGAATAGATTTACCTACTAAATTCTATGCGCTAACGGCTAGAATATGGATTACGAATAATAAAAATCCTACTATTATTTATATTTTACCTATTCTACGATAACTCCTACTAATATAACTACTATTAGTCTAAATAGGGGGAAATATCCGTCTTATTACCAGGTATATAACGTTATTATAATAATCTATATTATTATATTACTATATTAGCTAATGCTATCGCATTTATAGGCTAAAAACCCTACTATTTACGTCACCTACTAACGTGTCTAATATCGGCCTGAATAGGGGGAAATATCCGTCTTATTACTAGGTATAGAACGCTGTTAGAATGACCTATATCGCTGTATAGGTCTATAGGCTGATGCTGTCGTATATATAGGCCGCCTACCTACCTACGTGTCTAATATGCTCCCTACTATTCACGTTACCTACTAACGTGTCTAATATCGGCCTGAATAGGGGGAAATATCCGTCTTATTACTAGGTATAGAACGCTATTAGAATAGGTGTATATGATATAGCTAATACTGTCGCAGATATAGGCTACCTACTAACGTATCTAATATACTCCCTACTATTCACCTCACCTACTAACGTGTCTAATATTGGTCTGAATAGGGGGAATTATCCGTCCCATTACTAGGTATACAACGCTGTTAGAATGATCCATATCGCTGTATAGGTCTATAGGCTAATGCTGTCGCATTTACAGGCTTAAAACCCTACTATTCACGTCACCTACTAACGTATCTAATATCCACCTACTAACGTGTCTGATATCGGCCTGAATAGGGGGAAATATCCGTCTTATTACTAGGTATAGAACGCTATTAGAATGGGTGCATATAATATAGCTAATACTATCGCATGTACAGGCTACCTACTAACGTGTCTAATATGCTCCCTACTATTCACCTCACCTACTAACATGTCTGATATCGGTCTGAATAGGGGGAAATATCCGTGTTATTAATAGCCTACTATATCTGATATGCTCCCTACTATTCACCCTACCTACTAACGTGTCTGATATGCTCCCTGCTATTCACGTCACCTACTAAACGCCAGGTAGTAGGGGTGATTTTCCGACGTAAAAATCTTGAATTTTTACAGGCATTTTCTAGTATAACCTATAAGACTTTAAATAACGGTATTAGCCCTATTAAATAGGTCTAATTCCTTTAATAAGGCACTTTAATAAGGTCTTTAATACTAGAGGAATTAAAATTAAAATTAAAATTAAGGAAATTACTTTCCCTTTAAATTATAAGGGGAATAATGGTAATAGCCTCTAAGACCTCTATAAGTCTACTAGGCTACTACTAAGGAAGCCTATAAGGGATAGCCTTCTTAGAGCCCTTAAGGTTATAAATAGGAAGGCTTATACTAATATTTTACTTATAATCCCTCTAACTTCTATTAGGAAGGTTTTTATAAACTATCCTAGGAAGAAACCTCCTAGTATTATTAGGTATTTATAATAAAAGATATTAAACTAGATAATAATTATAACCTTAAAAAGTATTTCTTAGCTACTAGTCTATTTTTAAATTACAAATATTACTATTACTATCTAAGATTCCTATTAAAGAATAAACTCTTTAATTATCTTTATAACTAGTATTAAAAGGCCACCTTATTAAAGCCTTTTATAATTATCTTAAAGCCTTTTATAACTAATCTACTAGTAGTAGATACTCTAGTAAATACTAACTTAGTAAGTTATTTTATAAGGGATCTTATAATAATTATTTTATTAGTAGTAGCTATATAAGGGATAGGTTATAATTTTAAGAACTATTATTATACTATTATAACTATTAGATAAACTATTAATAATAAAGATATTAAAGTCTATTCTAATCTAGAATATATAATATTGATTATAAATATAACTTTTATTTCTACTAATATAGAAATTAAAATTATACCTTCTAATATCTCTATTAAGAGCCTTAGTTTTAAAATTTATTATTTTAAATAATTTACTATTATAACTTTCTTTCTTTATAACTTAATAGATAAAAAGCCTTTTATTATATATATTACTAGAGAAATTTATATTATAAATAATCTTAAGGCTAAAATACTTATAAGAGCTAATATTCTTACTCTAGAAGTTATAGTATTAGATTTTAAAAGTAATAAATTACTATTAGTAGCTATTAAAATAATAAAATCCTAATAGGTACTTAAATTTACTCTTTACTAGTAAAATAAGTAATTAAGAATAAAAAAAAATCTTAATTCTTATAAAGACTACTACCTTAGTAGCTATTATCTTTAATAGGACTTTACTAGATAATTAAGACCTACTATTTAAACCTTTATATAATCTTAATCTTAGATATACTAGTAGTATATTTACTTATATTATTAATACTTCTCTTAAGAAGGTCTTTATTAAAAATAATACTAATAAGGATATCTTTATTCCTAGGAAGGTAAGATTAGGTACTATAAAAGAATTTAATTATAATAGATATTTTATAATTAATACTTACTACTCTAGCCTTATAATTAGTAGTTAATATAATAATTAGAAGGGTATATAGGTAAAAATTATTATAATAGCTATTATATTAATTATATTAACTATATCTGTATTAACTATAATTAATAAGAAGGCTCTTATAATATTTATAATATTTATTATATCTATTAATTAGACTCTTTCTATAGAATTAAGTACTATTATTAACCCTAGTCTTAAGAATATACTTAAGAATAGAGTTAGAATCTACAAAGAAGTATATATTATAAATTAACCTAATAAAATTATTAAATTATACTAGGATCTTTTATAAATAATAGAGATATAGTTAATATCCTAAAAGAATAATAGATACTAATTCTATTAAAGTTAAATATATTATCTAAGCTTATATAAGTATATCCTCTTAGGTAAAAGGATAAAGATATTATTAATAAGACCTTTAATAAGCTTTAAGCTTAAGGGAAACTTATATAATTAAATTAGCTAACCCTATTTAATTACCCTTACTTTATAATTTAGCGTAATACTCCTACTAGGCGAAAAGGCTATATTATAATTAATATATAAGAGCTTAATAAAATTATAAAGAATAATATATATCTACTCCCCTTATAAGCTAATATAATAGTATTAGTATAAGGTTATTAATATATAATAGTTATTAATAGTATAAGATAGTTCTATTAATTCTAGGTATAAGTAAAGGATTAATATAAACTTATAATAATAAGTTATTATAGTTAAAAATAGTTATCTATAGCCCTTATAAGTTATAAGGGTTCCCTACTATATATATAATAATAAACTAATATTATACACTAAAAATATTAGGAGTTTATAAAGGCTTATATTAATAATATTATTATCTACTTATATACTTTATAAGAATACCTAAGTTACTTATATAAGGTTTTTAATCTCTTTTATTAAAAATAAGTAAGCCTTTCCCTTATGAAGTTATTTATTAGCTATTTATTTATTACTCTACTAAGATAGTATATTAATAGCCTTAATATATTTATAATAAAAGAGAAAATTATAGTTATTACCTTACTATAATTTCTATAAAACCTAGTTAACCTAGAAATATTTCTTAGATTAATTAGTTAGCTCCGTTAATTAATTAAGAGATATATATAAAGGGTAGACTCTTTATAAAAGAGAAAGGTAGTCCTTAATAAAGGCCTTAATATAAGTATAAAAGGTTATATATAAAAAAGGAAGATAATTAGAGTAATTTTTTATAAACTTATATAAGAGGAGCTTAGTACCTTTTAGGATTTATAAGATACTTTTAAGACTTCCTAATTTCTTATTTCTTATAATTATAATAGGGTTCTATATATAGATTTAGATACTTTAAAAGTAGTAGGATTTATAGCTATTATATACTATATAAAAGGAGATCTTATATAATTATTAAAGCCTTTTATAAAGATTAATATATAGCTTATTATATTTTTTAAATTACTATCTTAATAATATAGAGAAGAACTATTAGCCTATTAAATTAGAAATTACTAGTATTATATAGGTTATTAAGAAGGTTTAATATATAATTAAATTAAATTTATAACTACCTATAATTATTTATACTAATTATTCTATTATAATCCTAATATTAAAATAATTAATATTAAGGATTATAAGTATAAATAAATTAAATCTCTAGCTTATATAAGCTTTTTAATACCTTTCTTTCTTTAATTTAAAATTATATTATAAATCTAGTAAATTAAATATAATACCTAATATACTATCTAGGCTTTATATAACTATAAATATAATTATAAATAGGGGTAAAATAGCTAATTTATTAGATAGGATTCTTAATATTCTCTTTATATCCTCTAGTAGTCTTTTTTATAATACTAAAGACTTTAATAGCCCTACTATCTACTATATAATAAATATAGAGATAATAGAGGATTTTAAATCTTAATTATAAATAGGCTATTAGAGTAATAAGTAATAGTAAAAGATCCTTAATATATTAAAGCTTCCTATAAATAGTAATCTAAATATAGTTTTAGAATATAATAAACCTAGGAATTATTTTTTTAGGGATAGGCTTATTTTTTATATTAATACCTTAGAGGAATACGTATACTTATAAATAAGGTGATAATACGAAAACCTTGTTAATATATTATTACCAAATTGTTAATAAAGTTTCAAAAAAAATTAAAATAAATTAAATGTCAATACAGCGCTAACAATTAATTACCTGTATTTTAGAAATATTTTAGCTTGTTAGCAAATTGTCAATACCTTGTTTAAAAGTAGGAGGCTTCCTACTAGGTAGTGAAAAAAGGTAATAATTATATATTCCTCCTATTATAAAGAAGGAATTATTTAAATAAGCTTATAACCTTTCTAATTGTAATAGTTATTATAAGTATTATAACTAACTTTCTTATATAATATATATTAGATATCTAGCTAAGAACCTTTAAGCCTATATTAGCTACTATATAGGGAATAAGTCTTTACATTAATACTACTTATACTATTTTATATAATTATAATAGACTTTATAATTACCCTACCTATTATATTATTAGGTATAACTTACCTACTAATAATTACTTATAAGTTCTTAAAGAAGGTCCTTTTTATACTTAGTATTAATCCTTAGAAAGCCCCCTAATAAGCCTAGGTTATAATTTCATCTCTACTATCTTATAACTAGAGAATTTCACGTAGTATTATTAATAATTAAGATCTTTAATTTATATTAGACTTTCAATAAGAAATCTTTAAATGCCTTAAAGTTAAATTTCTTATATTTATAGCCTATTATCTACAAAACAAATAGATAGAGTAAGTATATTAATTAAATTATAGAAATTACTATATAATTCTACCTTATATACTATTTAAATACCTAGAATTAATAGGATTATACGCTCTTATATATCTAAGCTAACCTTAATAACTCCCCTACTATTATAGGATATACTCCTAATAAGCTCTACTATAATTTAAAGGTAAATAATAGTATAAATATATTAGTAATTAATAATATCCCTATAAAAGCCTTTAATAGTTTACGACTTACTTATAAGGAGTAGGTAGAAGATATAATAGCCTTTAATAATAATATTATAAAATCCTAGTATAATAGTAAGTATAAAAGTTTATAATTTAAAGAAAATAATAAAGTCTTCCTCTATTTATATAAGGGATATAAGACCCTTAGTATCTTAAATAGGAAACTCTTATAATAATATACTAGCCTATTTAAGATTTTATAAAAGGTAGGATGTAAGGACTAATTAGGAATACGGTACTACTATCGACGTGGCGTCTATAGTACGTAGTAGTACTGCGCTACCCCTTTACCTATAGTATATAGGGGAGGGAATTCCCCCTAAAGGAAAGGGTAGCGATTAGTCTTACTATTAATAAGAATAGAGAGTTCTATATATAAGTATATATATACTATTTATAGTACTTAATAGCTATATTATTATATAGTACCCTTATATTCTAATTACTCTACCCTACTTAAGGGTAGTAGCCTGAATATTAGTAAGATAAGTAGAGAAGGGTTATTATAAGTATAAGGTAAAAAGGTTAATTAACTATTATAAGTAACTCGCCCTAATATAAGAGACTAAGCTTATATAGAAAGTAAGTCTTAAGATTTAATTAATAAATTAATAATAGATATATTATAATTATAATTAATAGTATAAGGGTAGCTACTAGGCGTATAAACTAAGTCCCTACTACCTAATACTTAAGAAGTACTATTATAAAGGATAAAAGAACTTAAAGAAGAAATCTTAAAAAGGGAGTAAATATAAGAGTTAAGATAATATTTAGAGGAGTTAGAAAGGGAAATATATACTAATAATACTACTTAAGTAGATTATTAATATTATTTAATATTAATTAGAGAATTAGAATTAAAGCGTCTTTAATATAAAACTTATATACTTAGGTTATAAGATATATATATATATATAATAAGAAGTTAGTATAAGAATATTAAGAATAATTTAATAATATAATTAAAATAATTAAAATAAGTATAGCCTATTTTTTAGATAACTTTATAAAGATCTAATACGCGTTATATTATATAGCCCTAGACCCTAAGGCTACGTAGCGCGAGTATATAAAGGATATATTAAAGGATAAATAGTCTTAAATATATTTTAATAGTTTTCTAATAGATTAAATAGAGGATCTTTAGAATTAATACTTTATAATTAGTAAGTAATACTTAAAAGCTAAGTAAAAGGAATATTAAAAGATTATAAACTTTATAAATTACTTTATTAAGTTAAAAAGGTAGTTTAAGCTATTAATAGAGTATATACTTTATAATAATTTATTAAATAAGTTATATAAAGATCTTTATAATTATCGTATAATATAACTTAATATCCTTAAGATAAGAGATACCCTTATTATATTAATAACTTAATTAGAACCTTATATAATAATATTTATATATAAAGATTAAAGGGATAATACTCCTATTAAAAGTTAACATTTATAAAGAGGAAGAGGAAATTTTTAAGGATAAAGAGATAATAGCCTATATATAAAAAAGGGAGGGATATTATTAGCTTATTATTATACCTTTTATCAAGGCTTAAGCCTAACCTTTCTACTATTAAATATTATAAATATTAAAAGAAGGGATATATAATAAAGGATTATTAAAGCGTGAAATTAATAATTATAAGTATTATAATTAATAAGCCTATACCTAGTAATAAGCTAGCTAAAAAAGGCTTAATATAAGGGTTACATGCGCTGTAGGCGTACCTTAGGCTGTCCGCCCCAGGCACGCATGCGCGCATACATACCTAGAAGAATAGGGGTGTTCGGGTAATAATCCGAACACCTCGGCGTCTTTTTTAGGGCCTATTAGCCTATGTAGAGTCCTTACACTATATTCGGATCGCCTTAGAACTAATCATTCGGGGGCTAGTTCCGGGGGCTAGGCGCCAAGTGGGTAGCCGAGTTGAGGGGTTAGAAAATCATGCTATGGGTTTAAATCATGCTGAGGGATGTCAAAAATCCTGTTAAATTTCATTTACTTGGGGGTAAAACACGTCATTTACACGTGCGCGACGCGTTATAGACGCTATTCCTTGGGCGGCATAGCCGCCAGAGCCATTCCTCTTGGGGTACTAAGACCCCCGCAGGCGGTAAGATTCCGCGCTGTTGTAATTAGGCTGCACGCCCCGGCTATAGGCCGTTGATTAGGCTACACGCCCCGGCTACAGGCCGTTAATTAGGGGCTAGCGCGCCCGCTACCCGCCGGCGGACACGGTCCGACTAAGCATTCTATATTGATTAGGTTACGTACCCCGGCTATAGGTCGTAATTAGGCTAATAAGGCCCTGAAGTTTAGCGTTAGCTGTCCTGGAATAATATGTATTTTACGCTACTACTCCCTAGCCTTCAGGGCGAAGGCTCTAGAGGGGGGGATAATTATAAGGGTTGCATGCGCTGCAGGCGTACCTTAGGCTGTCCGCCCTAGGCACGCATACGCGCATGTATACCTAGAAGAATAGGGGTGTTCGGGTAATAATCCGAATACCTTAGCGTCCTTTTAAGGGCCTATTAGCCTATATAGAGTCCTTATACTTAAATTTAAAAAACCTTTAAGTACTATAATTATATCTACTATTATAGTGTAAGGGAAAAAGTAAATATAATAGCTTATTATTATAATATAAGTAGAGTATAAGTAATTATAAAGAGAGTTTATTATATTAATTAACTTTAAAGTAGATATTAACTATATTAATATACGCCTAATAAAGGAGTAGGAGTAGGAAATAGATCTTAGCTCTAATAATACCTTATATAATAGGGTTAAAAATCTAATATTATTATTAGGTTCTTATATAAGGTAAATTAAACTTATTAACTTTATAAGTATTATATAATATTATAAAGGCACCTTTTATATAATAATAAACCTTAGTTATAACTTCTACCTTAAGTATTTATAATTAGAAGAATAAGATCCCTAAGTAGATTAATTTATATAAAATTAGTAATTCCCTATTAAGAAAAGTAATATTAAAGAGTACTTTAATACTATTAAAAGCCTAAAGGAATAGCTTAATAGTATTATATTTATTATAATATACTTAGGAGTAGGTAATAAAAGCCTACTATTTAAAATTAAGCTCCCTTTAAAATTTTAGGAATTTTAAGATATCTTTTTAATTAAGAATACTAGGGCGCTATTACCTTATATACCTTATAATTATTTAATTAATATAAAGGAGAATAAAGAACCTCCCTTTAACCTACTTTATAATTTATTAGAAAAAGAGTTATATATATTAAGGGAGTACTTTAAATAATCTTTAAAAAAAGGTTATATTTAATATTTTATAAATTTAATAAGTATATTAATCTTTTTTATATTAAAAAAAGATAGAATACTATATTTATATATTAATTATAAAGTATTTAATAAGATTATAATTTAAGATTAATATCCCCTTTTATTAATTAATAAAATATTAATAAGATTAGTTAATATTAAGTACTTAACTAAGTTAGACCTTGAAGATATATATTATGACTTATAAATAAAAAAGGGTAATAAATAAAAGACTATATTTTATATAAAGTATAACTATTTTAAATATATAATTATACCTTTTAAACTTATTAATATATTTACCTTATTCTAAGTATATATTAATAAGGCCTTAGTAGGACTACTTAATATTATATATATTATTTATCTAAATAATATTCCTATCTATTCCTAGAACAAGGAGTCTTATATTAGAGCTATAAAGGCTATACTCTAATATCTTTATAAATTTAAACTTTATATTAGCCTAAAGAAATATAAATTTATAATAATAGAAGTAGAATTCCTTAGCTTTATTATTAGCCGCGATAGCGTATATATAAATCCGCGTAGAGTAGATACTATAATAGAATAGCTAGAACTAGGAAGTATTAAAGATATTTAGATCTTTTTAGAATTTACTAATTTCTACTATTATTTTATTAAATACTATTCCTCTATTATTATAACGTTAATAGACTATCTAAAAAATAATTATCTATATATTAAAAATAGAAAATTAATATTAAGTAATATTATAAGAGTAGTATTTAAGTAGCTAAAGTAATTCTTTTAAGAGGCGCTACTACTTATATATTTTAACTTAATAGGGGAAATCTAACTAGAGATTAATACTTTAATTCTAGCTATTATAGCTATTTTATTATAAAAGTTCCTAATTAGCGCTAAAGGGGCGGAAGTAGAATAGTATCCTATTACCTTCTACTCTTATAAATTATATTTAGCGGAAACTAGATATAAGACCTATAACTAGGAACTACTTATAATAGTTAAAGTATTCTAGGTATAATAGTACTTCTTAGAAGGTAGTTTATACCTAATTATAATAACTTAAGGTATTTCTAAATAATATTATTATTAATAAGGAGATAAGTATATTAAGTAATAAAGCTTATAATATATAACTTTAAGATATACTATTATATAAATACTAAGAACCTAGCTAATACCCTATTAAGGCGACTAGACTATATATTAATAATAGATAAAGAAGATACTTATCTATTAATATTATAAAATAAGTTAAAGAATATTAGGTATATTCCTTTTAATAAGTATTATATATATAGTATTTATAAAGGTTTATAAGATAGTAAGGCTTATAGTTATAAATAGCGTAAAAAGTTAGAGATAAGGCTTAGAAAGCCTTATATCCTAAAAATAGGGGAAAGTAACGCGCTCTTAAGGATATAGAGTAGTATAAGTAATAGCTTAAATCCTATTATAAGATAGTTTAATATTAATTAAATAATACTTAAAAGGTATATTATAACCGCGTTAATAATAGAGCGCGTATAAAATAAGTATAGCGGCTTAATATTAAAGATATTCTAATATTTCTAAGAGGGGGAGATAAGGATATTTATAATAAGAAATAATTATTAAAGTCTTAAGGCTATAAAAAGGCCGCTAATAAATCTTTATTAATAGATAAGATAGGGGTCCTTTATAAGAGTAGCGTAGTTTTTATACCTAGTAATAAAGTAATTAGATAAGAAATTTTAAAGCTTTATTATAATAATCCTTATATTAGCTACTACTTATAAAAGTATATATAGGAGCTTATTAAGCGGAAGTTCTATTAGAAATTAATAGGGTAAGATATTTATAATTATATATAAGAATACTTAACCTATTAATTAATAAAGCCGCGTAGGTATACTACTTATAACATATTATTATTATTATTAATACTTATAAAACCTTTTTAAGAAATTATAATAAATTTTATTATAAATCTCCCTCTAAGTAAGTAGAAGGACAGCGTTTATAATATAATCTTAGTAGTTATAAACTATTATATTAAGGTAGCTAGGTATTTACCTATTATAAAGATAGTTAATACTATTAGCGTTATTAACCTATTATACTATAAAATCTTCTTAAAGTTTAATTAGCTAGAAGGTATTATTAGTAATTAAGGGATAGTATTTATAAGTAGCTTCTAGGTAGCTATATATTATTATATTAATATAAAAAGGAAGCTTAATACTACTTTCTATCCCTAAATAGATAGTTAAATAGAGAGGTAGAATAGTACGCTTAAGTAGTATCTACGCTACTATTCTACCTAGAGGTAAGATAACTAGGTAGAGTTACTTTATCTAATAGAGTTTATATATAATTATATAAAGTATATTAGTACTAGGTTACCTCTATATAAAGCGCTTTATAACTACTTACCTAAGCTAGATATAGAGCTTTTAGAGCTATTATTAGGAGAAGTCCTATTAGTATAAGAAAGGATTAAATTACTTTAGAAATAAAGGGAAGGTTTAGAGTAGTACTTATACTAAGTATAAGTTATATAAGTAGAGTATATAAATAAATAGTAAAAGTAAAGATAATATAATATAAGTAATTATATCTTATTAAATATAAGGTATATTAAATTAATATAAGTAATTAAAAAATTATTATAATATTATTTAAGACCTTTTAAGGTCCTTAATTATATTAGTAGTTAGACGTATAAGTTATAACTACCTAATACCTTTTATATATATAATATCTTTTATATCTTACTTATAAAGTTATATAAAGGTAATAATAAGAGTATTATAAAAGCTACGTAAATAGAGCTTATAAATAATAAAGATAAATAGGAGGTTAAAGCTATTCTTAATTATAAGATCTCTTATAATAAACCTTAATATTTAATAAAGTAGAAAGGTTAGTCTTATAGTTATAATTAATAGTTATATAAGTAGGACTTAATTAATACGCTAGACGTATTAGAAAGATTTAAGTAAAATTACCCTAAGGTATAAAGTTTATATTATATAGGAGGGAAAGAGATTTTAATTATTATTAATAAAAAAGAAAAGATACCTAAGGCTATTAAGGATACTATATTAGAGGCCCGCTATATTATACTAATAGTAGTATTAGGCCTATTACCCTTACTACTACTATTAATAGGATCCTCCTCCTTATCCTTATCTTTATCCTTTATAATAGGAGGGAGGCGCTCTTATAATATATTAATAAGGCTTTAATAAGGCCTTAAAAGGGGAGATAGAGTAATATATATACGTTAGTAAAGGATGTTAAGAATGCCCTTAAGGATATTTATAATATAAATAGTAATAACGGGGTCTACCCTAGTAGGAGTAGCGGCGATAGAGGGGGTAGAGGAGGTATAGTAGAGGTAATAATAGTACTAGTAAATAAGCCTATTAAAAGTTCGCTAGAATCTAGTAAGTTATAGGAGGTTAGAGCTAGTATCTAAAGTAGCTATAATATCTAAGGCTTATAGGAGGTAAGTATAAGACTAGTAGGTGGAGGTAGGGATTTCCTATTTATACTTAGCGTTAAGATACTTATAATAATTATACCTAATAGAGCTAGGGGAGGCGCGTATATAAACTATACTATTAAAGGGGTAAGTAAGGCCTTAACTAAAAATATTAGACTTACGGCTCTTTACTTTAAAATATAGTATACTAAAGGTATATTATACGAGATAATATAAGAATAGGCTATAAATAATTTAATAAAGGAGGTTAAGTACTATTATAAAAAGAGATAGTAGGAGCCTTCTTTAATTAATAGAAGGTAAGTTAATTATTAAAGATTACTTATAAAGTAACTACTAAGATTATAAAGAGATATAGTAAGGCGCGGAGGAGGCGATAATATAAATAAGAAGTAGAAAGGACTTAATATAATTAATAAATAAATTAAGATATTATAATTAAAAGAATAATATTAAAGTTATATAAAGGAGGTACGCCTTAAGTACTTAATAAACCCTTAATAGTAATAACTTCCTATTTACTTTAAATCGCTAAGACTTCTAACTACTTCTATAATAAATTAATAAAGAATAATAGGAATTATAATAAGAATATATTATAATATAAGGATTATACGTAGGAGTATTATTTAAAATTATTATAATTTAATAAAACTATATATTCCTTAAGGCTTAGCTTAGAGGGCCTTATATTTAATTATATTATTACGCTCTTATTAAAGCTATATTCTATTATTAAGGGAGTATCTCTTATAGATTATAACCTTTTATACTCTTAAAGCCTAAGAGCCTAGATAGGGAGATAATTATAAGGACTAGTTAGGAATATAATACTACTATTAATATGGTATCTATAGTATATAGTAGCGCTATACTACCCCTTTACCTATAATATATAAAGGAGGGAATTCCCCCTAAAAGGAAGGGTAGCGATTAGTCTTACTATTAATAAGAATAGAGAGTTCTATATATAAGCGTCTACGCACCGTTTATAGTACTTAATAGCTACGCTATTACGTAGTACCCTTATATACTCCCTATCCTCTTCTTTATCCTCTTTAGTAGTATACTTAATTTCTTTCCTATTAGCCTTAACTTTAATTAAGATACCCTCCTTATTTTAATTCCTTTATATAAAGTTAGGTATAATATAATCCTTTATATTAAACGCGTTAGTATACTCTTATATAAACTTAGTATAAATATTTATAATATTAAAGTCTCATATATCTTTTAACACTTTTAAACCCTTATGATATATAATCCTTTACTTAATAAGTTATATAATAGGTAGATTAAATCTAGTAAATTCTAGCCTAATAATATTTATATCTTCCTTAGAAGTATTATAAAAGTCAAATTAATTAGAAGATAGGATTAAAAATAGATTATATATTTACCTCTTTTATAAAATTAATTATACTATTTATATTTTATATATAATTTACTAATTTATCTAGCTTAACTTATTCTTTAATAGCCTCTTTATTATCTTTAAGGCGTAACTCTATTTTAAAATATTCTATTATATAATATTTACTATTTAGGAAGTATTATATTACCTAATTATATTATTATAAATCCATCTTTTATATCTTTCCTCCTTTATAATATCCTTAACTCTAATTACTAGCTTTATATAATCCTCTTTAATAGCTATCTTTTATATATTTGATTCCTTTAACTTCTTAATCCTTTTTAATACTATTATATAGTTATTAGATACTTTTATATATAATAGCTTTTTATTATTATCCTAGTCTTTTACCTATTCTCTACTTATAATTAATTTAGGATTCTAGTTATAAGGACTTAATATTATTATAATATTATATTAACTTATCTATCGAATAATATATTTAAGTAATATAATTAGTAATAAATATTTATTATATATTAATAACCTATCTTACTATAATATCTTAAGTATATAAAGGTAGGAGGAGTTATAAAGAAGATTTTAAGGGGTAATTCTACTTATAATTCTACTTATCTTCTTACTATAATAGAATATCCCTAATTTAGGACCCTAAGCTTATCGTAGCTTATCAGTTAGTTAATAAGTCCCCTAATTACCCCTCTAGGACTAGCGCGAATATTAGAACTTAGATATTTCTTCGTATTTTACCTATATATATACCTACCCTTTATAATATTTTCTATCTAAATAATATTATATAACTTACTTTCTACTATCTAATACTTTAAAAATAACTAAAATTAGTCTATTATATTAAAAGATATATTAGAATTAATAGATTTACCTCTTAAATTAGTCTAACTATATTATATCTTAGCGCCTCCCTATTATATTAATAGTTTTTTCTTCCTACTACTTTTTTACCTTTAATACTAACTTATAAATATTAATACCTCCCCTTATAATCTATAATATATAAACCATACTAGCCGTCTTTAAATAATATAGTATTACCCCTCCTATACTAAATTTAGCTCCTCTAGCTCCCTATTAATACCTTCTAAGTACGTAGCTCTTTTTAAGCTATACCCTAATACTATTAATAAGAGGGTTAAATCTTATAAGAGTAATAGTATAAGGTATATTAGACGCTTAAAAAAGACTAATTTAGGAACCTAGGTTAGATCTAGGAACCTACTAGTAAACCTTAGAGATATTATATTAATAGAACCTCGCCCTAGAGAAATACTATTAAGTACTCGCCCTAATAGCTACCTTAATAAGGGTATTACTCCCTAGTAGCGTATAATAGTTACTAATATAACTATTTAAGTAGTTATCCCGCCGAGGAACCCCTAATAACCTACTCCCCCGATCTTTAAAGAGGCCCCCTAAGATATTACTCCTCTACTAGCTCCTAAATACTATCTAGAAATATATTACTAGTATACCTACTAGTAGGCTAATAAAGATAATAATACTAAGTACTAACCCCCTATTTAATAAGGCTTATACTAGCGGTAGAATAATATATATTAGGGGCGGATACTAGGCTAGGGATATTAAGTATATAAGGATCCTTATATAATAAGAGATATAGAGCTTTACTAGGTTAATAAATTATTTAATATTACTAGTAATATATACCCCTATTATAATATACTATTATAGGAAAATAAATATAGTAGCTTAGGGGATAATTAATAGCTATATTATAATAGTAGGAAGAATAATTAGCTATCCCCTAACTAGTTATATAAACTAGCTAATATAAATTTATTACTTAAAGGGCTATAAAAGGAGGCTAAGCTTAGGGTATAATTTATTAATAATTTACTTAGTAATATAAATAATATTATTATTAATAGATAGTATATAAGAAGGAGGACTATATATAGTAAAGAATTTCTAAATAATATTATTAACTATAATAACTATCTATCCTTTACTAGTAAGGATATAACTAATATTAATACTTATATTAATTAAACTACCTTCTAGATCTAGGGGTCTATTTATTATCTAGTAGGCCCTCTTATTACTAATAATAGACTTAGGCTAAAATTCGCCTAAATCTATATATTAAATAGTATATAAGAGTAACTAGATATTTACTATTAATAATTTAATAATTTAAATTAAGATACCCTTACTTCTACTTAGTATACCCTCTAATCTATTAACCTATATATCTAGGGGTTTGATTCCTACTATAACCGCCTCAGGAGGATAAATTATAATATCCTATTAATATTATAAGTATTCATATTTAATAGCTAAATCTTAAATAATAGGATAAGGGTACTTATAATTACCCTACCTTTATAGAAGTTACTTATATTATAATAACTTCTAATAATATTATAAGAGGCTAGATTAAGTAGGATATTTATATTAAAACTATTAAGGGGAGCCTTATATTAATCCCTAATTAGTATCCTTCTTATATAGCCCTCTAATATCCGCTCCTATTTCTATTTAATAAATAGTTATAATATAACTACCTCCTATTAGCTAGCTATTAGCTTCTAAGCGACTATCTACTATATATATTATAATAGAACTATATTACTAGTATATTTACCTAGTATACCTTAATTAATAGTAATAACAAACTAGAGTAGAAAGAGGGTAGTAACCCTAAGTAGGAGCTAGACTAGTATATTACTAGTAAGTATATACCTTAGCGTTATAATAGGTCTTAGTAAGTAATAAGATAATAATTTTATATAAAATAGATATAAGTAAGATTATTTAATATATTTCCTTAATTATTTTTTAGACCTAAATCCGCTTAGTTATAAATAGTTCTAAATAATTTAGATATTAATTAGGGGATAATTAATATAAATTAAATAATTAGCTAATTAATATCTAGATCTAGCCTAATTTCTTTAATTATATTATTAATAGTAGATATCTATTTAGCTATTAGGCTACTAATATCTAGATATTAATAGAGCTTAATAACCTAGATTAGTATTATTAGAATTAATAGACTATTTAGGCGGACTACTACTCTAGCCTAATAGATAGGCTTAGTATTAATCTAGATATCTTACTTAAAGATATTAATAGTAAGGTAACTATCCTCCTATTAATAATATTAGGAAGCCTATATATTATAAAAGTAAGAATATAAGACACTATAATAATAATTTAAAAAAGAGGTAAACTTAATTTTTTATTACCTTTATATATAATCTTAAGTAGCCTAATATTTAGAGCTTACTAGTATCTAGTTAGATATTAGAGTACTATTATAACCTAATTATCTATATCTTTAATTAGAAGCTCTAGGAGCTAATAAAGAACCTTCTTAAAGAATACATCCTTAATATTTATATAGGCTACTATTATATTATTAAGTTTTAAAAGTAAGGTCTCTTATATACTTATATTCTCCTTATTATATAGGAAGAGGATTAGATCTAGATAGTTAATAATATTAATAGTATTATTTGAGTATATATCCCCCCTTAATAGGATAATAATACGCTACGTAAGTTAGTCTTATAGAATATAGTTTATAATTACTATACTAAGGTCCCTAGTAATAGATATTTTAATTAGAAGAAGAATTATTATTATAAGGCTTTTTTAAAGGTTCTTTATTAAGAGATATCTTTTATATTTAACAGGAGTTATCCTTTTTATAAATATCTAGTTAGCCCCCTTAAACCTAATTTCTCTATTAATAATAGGTAGGTTATCCCTTATAACTTATATATATTAAAGAATTATAGTACTTATATTAATATTTATATTTATAACTCTATTAAGTCTATATTATATCTATATAAATATATTTATAAAGGACCTAATTAATCTAATATCTCCCTTACTAGGAATTATATATATAATAATAATAATCCCGCTCTTAATAGCTAGCCGTAATAGTAAGGGGAGTTAGTAGATAAAATTATAAAGTTTTAGTCTACTTACTAGATTAAGTCTGTTAAAGCTATTTAAAAGATACTCTTATTTAGTATAAATATTATAAAGCCTTATATAAAATATTTATAAATCTACCTCCTAGATTAATAGTATACCCTTTTTAAGCCGGCTAATAACTAGGCTACTAATAAGGCTACTAAATAAAAGTTAATAGATAGTAATAAGCTTTATTAAATTATATTAATAGAGTTTTTTAATATAAACTATCTTATTAAGGAAGCTTATAATAATAGTTAGCTATTACCTTTTATAAAATAGAACGGGAAATATCCTATTATTATAAGGGATCTACTTAACTATCTATATATAGATTTTCCTAAGGTCTTTATATAGAATTAAAGAAATAAATATTAGAAAATATATAAAAGGGGGGAGACTCTTAGGTATATTAATTTTATTAATCCTAAAACTAAGGATCTCTATTATCATTAACTGCTCCTTTATTATATTAAGGGGGCTATATCTTTTAATAACCTATAAATAGTAGATAGCTAGCTAATAGAATAAAAGGAGGTTTATATAAAGCTTAGGTTAACTAAAAAATAATAGATATACTAATAAAATCCTTAATAAGGGAAAGATTTTTAGGGAGGTTATGAGCTATATAGTCTTTTTATATTAGTATTAATTAAACTCTAACCTACTAATACCCCTACCTTATAAGATAAATATAAGGAGTATATCTTAAATAACTACTTATACCTCTTATAATAAGATTTTTTAATATTTCAAATACTAGATAATTATTATAAGTAATAGTTATTTATAGAATAATATACCCTTTACTTGATTAATAGCTAATTAGAATATTAATTAACCCCTAAATATATTAAGGATTTAACCTAATATAGCCTACCTATTCTAACTATCCTATTTAATAATTTTAATAATATTCTAAATAGACTTTTACGGGAAGAAATATCTTATTAAATTACCTCTAATAAGGCTAAGGTCTTATAAAATAGGCTAAATACTAACTAATATTATACTACTAATTAGATTATTACTACTATTAATACTAATACTAATAATAAATTTAATACTCTAAGTATACTATTCTTCCTTAATAGTACTAGGGGGACTAGTAAGATAATAATTTAAAATACTATTATAGAAAGGCTATATTCCTAGTAAAAGGTTATTTTAATAGTAGTATCTTCTAATATTATATTAATACTATTATAGGGAGGTTAGACTACTTACTTATAATTTAAAATACCCCTAAACTTTAATACTACCTCTTTATATAAGATTAAGAAGTGTATTAATCTTATTAAGTTAATTAAGTAAGCTTATATTATCTTTTAAGATAAGTCTCTTATATAAAGTTAATATAATATAAAAGCTATTAGTTATAGCCTTTAAGATATATAGTAATAACTAGGCCTATTTTAGGGATAAGGTAGTCTACTTTTATAGTAACTTTTAATAAATACTCCTAGTTATTCTAGGAGGATCTAGTAGCTAGGTTATTGAGGTATATCTTTAAAATGCCTATTTCTAGAATAAGATTATATATTTGAATCTTATTATTAATAAGTAACTTAATAATCTTAATCTAATAGATATTATATATTATAAAATAGGACTATTTATAAGTAATCTCCTTATTATTAGTAATAATATTAATATCTAGAAATACCCTACTATTAATAAAGATATATTATATTAGAAATATAGTTATACCCCTAGAAATACTATTAATAATTTAGTTAAGAATGTTTATATTAATATTAGGATAAATATCTCTTAAAGCGTTTATCTATTAAAATAGGCTATTCTTACTATTACTAATAAAGATATTATTAGTATTAATATTAAGATAATATTATATATCCCTAGTAATATAATAATATATTAGAGTATTAATTATATTATATTAGAAGAAGATAATAAACTCTTCCCCTTTAAGTATTTTTATAGGTTTTATAAACCCTCTCTACTATCTTATAAGTTATATATTAAGCTAGGCGTATTAATTATATTACTAAGGAACCTTAATCTACTATATTTATATAATAGGACCTAATTATAAGTAATAAGATATAGTAAGTATATCTTTAAGGGGGAGATTATAAGTAATACTTATAATAGTAAGAAGGTAATACTATTTAAGACGCTATTATAATCTTAAGAAAATAATAGGTAGATTCCTACCCCCTTTATTTATAAGTAATACCCTATTTAACTAGTATTTATTATAAATATTAATAAATTATAAGGCTAATTAATAAAGTATATAAATATTAACTTATAAACTAGGCCTACTTTTAATTATAATTAGTTATATATAACTCTATTATAAGTAATAAGATAGGAAAACCTCTATATTATTAGGTCTAAAACTCCTAAATATATATCTAGCTAAATAATAAGAAATATTATATATAAGTAGGTATTATTAAATAATAGGTAGACTACCCTTAATATATTAATTATAACTTATTATTAACGCCTAGATCCTATTAATAGCTACTTAGCGGCTTATAAAAATATTAATTATAATATTAAAAGTATAAAGATAGCCTAATATTACATTTAATTATATAATTTAATCTTTATATTAGATTATAATATTAGACTTTCTAATAATAAAAATAAGCTATTATACTATTTAGTTTATCAAATACTACCGGTTAAAGTTTAAAGGGCTAGATAAATACTAGGTTATATTAACTCTTATATCTAATAGATTCCTCTATATTAATATAATAAATCTAGTAGGACTATTAATAGTTATTATAAGAGTATAAAAGATATATTATAATATAAGGGATATAATAATTTAAGAATTATATTAGATAGTCTAGTAGTATAGAAGTTATTAATAGAATAAAATATTATTATACTAAATATCCTATAATTAATTAGGCACCTAGTAGATAGTATTAGTCTTTTAATACTTCTATCTTAATAATAATAATATCTTTTCTTAATAATAATTAATATAATAAGTCGTCTAATAATAGTATACTTAGTTATACCCTATTAGTCCTAAATAGTAATATTATAATAGAGTTATAATATAGGTAGGCTTAATAACTATTTATTAATACTTTAATACTAGGTAACTATTATAAATAATCCCTTAGATTTAAAATTAATATTTTTAATAATATTTACCTTATATCTCTTATAATACTTAAGGGGGGTCTTAGTATCTATAAAAGGTTATATAAATATCTATAATATTTAGACTTAAATTTACCTTATAACTATTATTACTCATTAATAAATAAAAGAATTATACTTTTAAGTATACTTTTCCTAAGTAAAAATCTTGAACTTTTATAGGCATTTTCTAGTAATTATATAGAATATTCCGCTAAATAAAACTTTACCTTATATTAAAACTTTTAAACCTTATATTCCTTCTTTTATCTATTATTATATATATTTAATAACTTTAATAATAGCTTATATTAAGTAGACTAATAATATTATTTTATAATATATTTCTTACTCTATATATTAATAGGTATATAGTATAATTAGTTAATAAAATACTGAAATTACTAGCTAGAGGGGGTAAACCCTTATAAGGTAGGGGAGTAAGTAAGCTATTATATAAGAAGGAAAAAGTAATATAATAAGTAATATATTAAAATATAATTAATTAATCCTTTATAATTAATAATACTAATACTAAAAAGATAAAAAGATAAAGTTAACTTAAGTTTTAAAGCTCTAAGAGAGATAAGAAAATATTAAAAGTCTATTAATAACCTTATTTTAAAGCTACTATTTAAATATATTATAAGGGAGGTAATAGTAGATATTATAAGAGTTAGTATAAATTTATATTAAATCTAAAGTTTAGCTTTAATAGTATTATAAGATATTATAGAAGTATTCATAATATTTTTTCTCTTTAATAAATATATCACTACATTATATTACTATTTAATCCTTATAATAATTACTTACTAATATATCTTATAATATAGATTTAAATCTACTTTATATCTACGCTAAATATATTATTATAATATAAAGGGATTTATAACTTATAAGGGAATTAATAAAGAGCTTTGATATTATACTATTTAGTACTTAAGGGTAGTAATAGTTTTATAATATTAGGAGTAGAGGATAGGTCTAAGATAGTATAGCGCTCCTAATATTACGGCGCTTTTAATAAGATAAAGAATTATATTACCTTTTTATATTACCCTTATATTTATATATAAAAATTAAACCTACTTTATAAATATATTACCTAATTATTAAATAACTTTAAAATAATAACTTTTAATCTATTTATCTTAAGATATCTATTAATTCTAACTTAAAAGGATCTTTATCTTTATTAATACTTTAATTAATATCTTCTTACCTTTAAAGAATATCCTAGGGCTTAATAAGAGCTTCTTTAGAATTTAAACTTATAATATAATTATAATACTTTAGAAGTATTACTTATTTTATAAATTCTAATTCTAATTATATATAATCTTATAAATATACTCTTTAAGTAAGATTAAAGACTCTCTTAATATTTATAAATAATATTAGATATAAAAGGATATCCTTAACTATTTATATTAGATTTAAATAAGTTAAAGTATTATCCCTCTAGTACTCTTATATAGCAATATCTTCTAGTAGACTTTTAAAATAAAAGTATTAAATAGCTTTACTTTATAATAAAGACCTATAATTTAGATATTAAAGTAGACTTCTCTTTAATCTTATTAAAGGTTATTACTAGTTAGTATAAATTTAAATATAATATTATATTATATTACTTTATTAATATTTTATATATCTTATATATTAATCCTTCTAATAACTAATATTATCTTATAGTATTTATAATAATAGTTGATAAATTAATTCTTATATATCTCTTTATAAGAAGTTAAAGTATTATTATTATTTAACTCCTCTTATTTATCCTAAGTTTTATATAGACTTAATTTTATAAAAGGATCTAGAGTATTAATAAGGTTATATATTAATCTACCTTTACCTTCTATTTTAAAATAATACTTAGTGAGTTCTACTAAGGCTACTTTATAAATATTAATAATACTTACTTTATTAAGTATCCTACTATTATATATTATTATTTTAATATAATTAAAATAATTAAAAAGGGTATTATATAATTAGAACCTTAAATATATACTTATATTTATTATTTAAGAAACTATTAAGATAAGTTAATAAATAGGATTTAATATATTTCTAAGTAGTAAGATAATTAATTACTTATATCTACTAAGGCTAATCTTATTAATTTTTAGATTAATTATATTTTTATCTACCTAAGAATTAATAAATTTATATAGCTAATATATATAATAAAGTATTAAGTAGGTAGAATTCTAATAAATATAAATATCTTATATAAATTTTCTAGGTCTTTTAATAGAGCTTTCTTATAACTATTAAAAATTAAGCTTTTATTAAAGAGATAAGTTAATAGCTATTATAAGAGCGTAGATCTATTATAAATATTAGTAAATATATTACCTATTTATATTACCTCTATTATATTATACCTTCTTAATAATAGTAGATAGACTTATATTTACTTAAATATCTTTAACTTAAATATCTTTAACTTAAATATCCTCTAATAATACTATTATATTATTTAAAGCTTCTAAATCTAGGGCTTTAATAAAGTCTTATATTATAAGGTTAAAGATATAAGTTATATAAGGAATAAAATTTTATATTTTATCCTATTAGATATTATACTAAGTAAGAGATTTCTCTAGTTTATCTTTTAATATTCTATCATTACTAGTGTTATTAGTAATAACCCTAAAAAGTTTATCTTTAATTTTATAAATAGTTAATATCTTTACTAATTCTATTATAAGTAAATACCTAGAATAATAGATATTAAGTAGTATAAAAGTAATAAGATATTCTTAATATTTAAAATTAGCATTAACTTAGTAGACTAGTACTCTAAGATAGGTAACCTTTTAGAGACTAGACTAGGCATTTAGTATAAGAGAAATATATTAAGGATACTTTAAATCTACTTTAACTTTTATCTATATTCCTTTAAAATCTAAAAAGATTATACTTTATAATTTAATATAATAAATTAAGGTTAAATAAATCTAGATAGGCTATTAATAATAATTATTAAAACTCTAGTTAATTAATAATACAAAAATATTAATTTAAAGTAAGAAAGTATTTATATAATTATTTATTCTACTTCTCTTAAGAAAAGTTAGTAGAAAACCTAGTATTACTTTTCTTCTAATATTATCTTAAAGAATTAGTTTTATATTACTATTTTATATTACTTTAGATAACTTACTTAAGTTAAGGAAAGTTCTATTTATAATAATAGATTAAACTACTTTTATAAATAATACTTACTTATCTAAGTATATTTCTTTATATTAGATATACTTAAATTACTAGTTACTATTAGGTAGTCTAGAAGCTTTTTATACTTCTTCTATATAATCTTTAGTAATCCTTCTACTATTAAAGCTAATTAGATAAAGTTATCTTAGATATTAATATTAAAATATGCTCTTAGCAAGGAAGGTTTACTAAGATAACTAAGTATAGAGTCTTAGTATATATAGATAGATACTCTTATAGTCTTAGATAAATTAATTAAGTATTCTACTACTACTATTTTAATAGGTTATAAGCCTAGACGTAGGGTATTTATTTAAATTACCTCTTATTTAGCCTACTAGCTTATTAACTAAGTATATGAAGTCTAGGGCGCTATATAGGTATACTACGTAATATACGTATTATATTATAAGGTACTACTTATTATAAGTAACCCTTAATCTTTAATTAATAAGCGAGCTTACCGTATAATAATTAATTAACTAAAGAAAGTCGGGGGAAGCCTTAAGGCTTAAAGTTATAATTTCCTAGCTATTAGGATTCTTTTAAGGAAGTTAATACTACTAGGATTTTCTTTATAATAGTACCTACTAATTAGCTAAGTATACTAAATAATACTAATTCTACTTATATAGAACGCTAACCTACTTAGTAGGATAAATATACTAGGGTAGTAAGAAAGGAGGTATAGCCTTAATCTACTAGGTAAAAGTAATATTAAAACTACTTTACCTACTCTAAAAAACTACTTATAAGATAGTTAATATAGCCTTAGCTAAGTAGTTATTAGTATACTTTAATACTACCGCTACTTCTAAATCTTAAGGCGAAGGTAAGGAACCTCCTATTAAGCTAAAGGTTAAAAGAACTAGATTATTAACTTATTATAATAACTCCTAATTATATTAGGTATAAGATATAATCTCTTAGCCCCCTTAAAATATAATAGTTATTAAGATTATAAGGTATAACCGCTGTAAAAGGTAGTTAGATCCCCTATTTTTTTTAGGATAATTATCTTCTAATCCTATTATAATTCTATTAAATAAAGATATTCTTTTAAGTAATTCTCCCTTATTTTTTAGTACTTTAAGCCTATTATTTATAAGCTCCTCCTCTACTTCTAGTTAAATATAAATATATTAGCTACCTATCTTTCCCTTAGATACCGCTACTAAAGAGTTTAGTATTATAGCTTTTACATCATAGTGCGGAAGCCTTCCGTATCATGCTCTAGTCATTCCTTAATAGAATCCTTAATAGCTAATCAACCACACATATATAAAATCAGCTTACGGCTATTAGTTGCTATAATAATAGTAGTAATACTATTATAACTAATATCCTCATTAAGTACTATCCAACTGCTTGGAGAAGGACCAACGTCATTTTCACGGCACCATTATCGCGAGTCCTCTAGCCTAGGAAAGACATCCATTCGCACACAACACCATACATCGACAACGACGTACCTCACTATCAAGGACCTTGATAGCATCCAGATACGCCAGCATCATAATAAGACTACTACAGCAGACCTCTCGTCTACAGAAGCCTTCACCAGCGAGTATTCCCCGTACTCCCAGAGAATTAGTGCCAAGGCAGAGAATTTCTACTAAGGCCCTAATAAATTCACCGCTTTTCCTAATAAATCTCTATATCTCGTTATCGTGGCTTCCTAGGTCGACTAAGAAATTACGGAACTCGCCTTTTAGCTAAGCGAATTTATCTAGACTAGTCACGGTTTTACTTCTATTATTAATAAATCTACACGTTATATTATCTCCTTAATTATAAAAGATACCCTCAGGCCGGCTAGGATAACTAAGCCCTCGAGATAAGGCACTTATTCTAGGTTAGTATCCTTAGAGCTTAGGAATATTATTAGGAATTCTGAACCGTCCTAGCCTTATAAGTAGGCTATTAATAAACCTTTAGTTCGTAAGGCCGTCTCATAATTTAATAAAGGAACGGAAGCCTCTTATAGGCGTCTTAACGAACTATTATCGCTAGAGCTATCTCGAGTAACTACCTAATAGTAAATATCTAATACCACGTCGTCTATTCCTAGCGGCGCTAGTACTAGATAAATATTAGTAGAAGAGACTATCTATAATTAGCTAATTAGTCTAGAACTAGAACTCGAACCCGAACGCAGTTCCTCCGGAAGTATATTATAGAATATTAACCTCGAGGCGACTATATAAGCTACTATTAACGCCGGAATAGCCTAGTATATCTAAGAACACCCCCTTTAGCCTCCTTAATAAGGACCTTCTAGCCCTCTAGGTCCACCTAGCCTACTGGGCTAGACCGGCTAGGACGGCTAGGCTACGGCGGATACTAGTAATCGAGGCCCTCGTTAGAATCCGGGTGATCTAGGGTTCTTCGATCCTATATATAACGGAAAATTAGTAAGTACTAGTAAGGCTATTAAATATACTAGTAAGGAGACTTACTTCCGTAATATTTACCTTTTTATAGATCGTGCTAAGTAGATGTACTCTCTAAAGGATCCTACTTTAGTAAGGAAAAATCTATAGCTAAGTCTTCGTAGCTAAGCCCTCGCCTAGTAGATAGGTTAATTATCGGAATACAGTTAACGCCTTATAGAGATAGGTAATAGTATTAACAAATAGGTAAGGCTTCTACTAAAAAGGTTCTAATAACCTTTAAATATAGCTATTAATACTATAATATATAATAGATTTACTATAAAGGATACGGTAAATTATCGAGAACCTAGGGAATTTAGTACTAAGATACTGCGAGCTACTAAGGATACTAGGCTCTAACCTACTAAAGTATAGCTTAATATCATTTATAATGCTATTAACTTCGAATTACGTCGAGATATTCGTCGTGCTACTAATTAGACTACTATTAATGACTTCCTATTTAACTTAGATAAAGTAAAGTACGAATAGTAGGCTTATACCGCTAGGCACCGCAACTCCGGTAGTAGTACTCCGAATAACCGACAAGGTCGTGTATTTAACGAAGGTAGACCTATAGGGCAATATAGTTAGTATGGTTTTCCTAATAGAGCAGGCTACTAGCCGTATCGGCCTAGGAACTAGCTATACGGTAATACTCGTCCTTACGCTCTACCTTTTTAAAATAATCAAGCTTACTAATAAAGTTAGTAGCCACCTTACTAGTATCGTTAAAACGCTCTATAAATCCTACCTCCCGCTTAAAAACTATAGATTACAGTAAGTCTTATAAATGAGTTAGATTCACGACTACCCCTTCGCCTACGCTAACTAGAAAGATTCGGATAAGGCTAAGGGCGAGGCTAATTTAATAGGTAAACGGGTAGTCGGCTATAGGATAGCCGCTAACCTCGTTTCTCTTCTTAAAGGGCTTATTAAGCTTCCGCTAAGGATACTACGGAAGACTTCCCTAAAGGATTTAAAGAATCGGGATACTAGTAGTATTATACCTTATAGGCTAAGGGTAAGTAGTAAGAGGATCCCTTATACTATAACGACTCCTATAATATAGGTAATAAGCTATTAAGTGGAAATAATAACGACCTTATTAACCTTAATAATAATATGCCTTAGGTAAATTTTATCTCCTAGTTAAAACTAATAACGTATATCTATTCCTTATACGCGTCTACGTTTACCTTACGAAATAAGCTCTTCAGCTACTTATAATAGTAGTACTAGACTATATAGAAGCCTTTAACTATAACTTCTTTACTAACGAGGTCCTTATTAGGTTTAATAGTAAAGCTTATAGTAAACTATACTACTTCGTAAGTACTTATACTCGTAGATTCGGCTATTATACTAGACTAAGGGAAGGCACCTAGTTATAGATTTTGCGGTTGGAAATACGCGACTATTAGTATCTTATAGTCTATACCTACTACCGTTATATTAGCTTAGACTGAGGTTTACCTTAATAGCGGTTACTTAGTCACCCTAATTAATTAATCCTATCTAAATAAGGTCCTTCCTAACGCTGCTATTAAAAGATTAGTATTACTAATACCTATACGGGGAGTTAGTAATAAAATTATAAATACTAACGAATATACTCTAGTTAAGATATATATTAGGGGTACTATTAGTAGAAAGGCGGCTATGGCCTCGATAGTAATAGAAGTCTATATAGTTAAAGATCTAAAGGCTAATTTACTTATAGGCATAGATATATTAGTTCTATAATAAATAATTCTTAACCTCGCCGACTATAATCTAACTATTAATTCCTATTAGGGCCTTAATACTCCTATTAGTATTTATAATCGCTTGTTACTTAATACGAAGTATACTATTAAAGCTAGGTCTACCGTTATCATTCCTCCTTATACGACTATAAGGGTCCCGGTAGTCTATTAGGGAGAGATTCCCTCTAATAGAGACTTCCTCTTTAAACCCGAATGTGCCTAGGACTTTAGTAATAGGGGCGTCTATACCTATATCGCTGATTCCACCATTTCTTTCGTTTATATACCGAGCTCTTCGGCTACTCTAGTGCGGCTACCCCGTAAGGCCCGCCTTAGTTCACTTATTAAATATAACTAAGATAGTACTTACCTCGCTACCCTAGTAGACGCTCCCCTTATAACTGGTAATACTAGCGGCTGGAAGTCTTCTATTACGAAAGGCTTCGTAGCCTTAGTTATAGCTTACGCGGGGATCGTGAAGCCTATAATTATATAGCCTACTATACTAGTCTCTACTCTAATAATAAGGGCCTTAATTAATCCCTCTCTCGAATATATTTAGCCTAGCGGTATTACTATCTACGGCCTCCCTAATATAGTAAAATAAATCGTAACCGTGGCCACCGAATTCCTAGAAATCTAGATAGATCGAGGCTTAACTATTAATATTCCGGAGGAAGAGTAGATACCTATCCCTCTAAAGCCTAACGTAGTGTCTAAACCTACCCGAGTTTATCCTATTAGCTAGAAAGACCGGGATCTTATTAATTAGATATTTAATAAATTATATACTTAGGATAAAATAATATAGGCTAATTAGCCTACGCCCTTTAGCTATCCTATATTTATTATTTAGCGTAATATAACTGAAGGACGTAAAGGTCGAGTAGTAGTCGATATTAGGGGCCTTAATAAAATTACCTAACTAGATAGTTACCCTTTACCCTTATAATCTAAACTTATATTAGCTGTTATAGGTTATCCATATATATTAATAATAGATGGTATAGGCTAGTTTCACTAGTTTAGCGTATAAAGAAAGGATTAATATAAACTTACTATGGTTTCTTACCGTAGGTAGGAATAGTATAACGTTGCCCTAATAGGGTATAAGGGGTCGCTACTATATATTTAGCGTTAAACTAATAAACTTCTCCGATTATATAGGGTATTTACTAAAGTATATATTGATAATATAATAGCCTTCTTAGCTAGCCTATTAGAGTACCTTACCTACTTACGTAGGCTATTTACACTCTTCCGTGATAAGCGAATTAGCCTTAACCCTATAAAGACCTTCTTAGGGTACCTATCTATTACTCTACTCGGGTAACGGGTTAATTCCTTAGGCTTATCTACTTTAGAAGAAAAGCTTCTAGCTATTAGCTCCCTTCTATTTCTATTATTATTAAAGGATCTTAAATTCTTCCTAGGCCTAATAGGCTAGTTACGGACGTCGATCCCGCGATATACTTAGAGAGTAAATCTATTATAATACCGTAAAACCGATCTTACTGGCACTCTACTAAAGGGTATAAAGGGTTTTACTAGGAAGACGCAGTCGGCACGGGCTGTATACGAGCCTATAGAGGCGGAGTTAGAAGCCTTTAAAGACTTAAAGGTAGCCTTTAATAGCTCTACCTTCCTTATCTATTTTAATGAAATAAGGATCTTATTTATTAACCTAGATGCTTTAAAGAAATAGGGCTTCGCAGCTATAGTTTACCACGTTAAGGGTAACGTCGTCGAAGGTTTTAATAGGATAGATGTCGAGCTAATAATATTCCTTAGTAAAATACTAAATTAAGCCGAATAAAATTATTGGCTAATAGAGCTAGAAGTCGCCGGTATTATATAAGTCGTTAAGCGTACTCGTCACCTAATTAAGTCGTTAAAGAAGCCGCCTACTATTATTTATACTAATTACTTATTAGTAGTTCCTATTTCACGATAAATAAGCCTTATATCCTCGTTTATAGATAAGTTAAATTTACGTCTTATTTAAGCGTCGTTATATCTCTCCTAATTTAAGCTAATTATTAAATATAAATCCGGTAAATCTAACGTAGTCCCAGACGCTCTCTTAAGACTATAAGTAGATATACCCCTAGTCGAGGCTATTAGGACGCTTAATGCCTTGTGTACAGAAGCTTTTAACGAGTTATACCTATAGAAGGTTAAATAATCGTTATCTTACCATATTACCCTTATTAAGATATTAGTAACGTTTAAGTAAAAACTTATATAAGCCTATTAAGAAGACACCTAGTAGTATTAAGTCCTATAATTACTTTAAAGGATTAATAAGGACCTTATTAATATTAGTAGCGAAGATAATAATAAAGTAAAGTAGCTAGGGTTATAATTTAAATTACGGGACGGGCTTATCTACTACACGAATTTTAATAATAGAAGGGAAAGACTTTGTATACTAAAGGCCTTAGAGAAGGAGGTCTTCGAACTGGTATATAATAAGTAGTACCATGGCGGCTACTATTATACGTATAACCGAATAGTCTCTTTAATATACGTGCGCTATCTATTAAAGTACTTGCGAACGTATATTAATTACTGCCCCGCCTATTAATTAAACTAGACTAAGCGCTATAAACCTTATAGCAGCTTACTCCCTCTTAACAGGCCGTCTATTCCGTTCTATATAATAGCTATAGACTTTATAGTCGCATTGCTAATAACTATAGAAGGCTTCGATAGCCTACTTATAATAACTAATAAGTTTTCTAAGCGCCTGCTATTACTTCCTAGGCAGTCCGTATGGTCTATAAGCTAGTAGGCTGATATCGTCCTAGCGGCATTAATAGCTTACGGTTAGGGAGTGCCTTATAGAATTATTAGCGATAGAGATTCTAAATTTATGTCTTCTTTCTAGCGGGCGGTCTTTTAAAAGTTAGGCTGCGATCTACTAATATTAACTTCGTACTATGCGTAAACCGACGGATAATCTAAAAGAATAAATTAGACAGTCGAAATCGCTATATAAAATATTATGCCTCCGAATAAGCGAGTATCGACGCAGTTAATTAGACGGCCGTTCTACCCTATCTATAGGGCTATATTAATAATTCTAAGAACTAATTAACGGGGGTCTCTCCTAACGAGGTCCTTATTAGGTTTAATATACGGGATATATTAGGCATACTCGTACAGCTACCTGTTAAAGACTTTAATAGGCTACGCTATATAAAGCGTAACTAGGCCGAGGAATCTATAGCTTTCGTAAATGTCTTTACTAAAATCCATTATAATTCTAAGTATCAACCCCTGTCGTTAAATAAGGGTAATATAGTATACTTGCGACTAGGAAATAGCTATAAGATTCCGGGTATTTTAAATTATAAACTTTATAACTAACGTATAGGACCTTTCCTATTTCTTAAACGTGTGGGTCCGTTAGCGTATCGTCTATAGCTTCCTTTATTAACAAGGATCTATCCTGTCGTATTAATTACTCAGTTAGAGCCTTCCGTAAAGGGATTGGATCCTTATAAACGTCTTAGAGACATATACCCTCCTCCCGTCATCGAGAATGACAGCCTTAATGCCACCGAATCAGACGTCTACGAACTGGAGGCTATTATAGGTAAGCGGATTAGCAGAGGTAAGACTTAGTATCTCATTAAATAGAAGGGCTATAGCTATAAGTACAATGTTTAATATAGTGAAAAGGATCTTTCTAAGGCCTCGGGCCTTATCAGTAATTATAAGCGACGGCCTCATGGCAAATTACGCAGGGTTGGTAAAGTATAAGGGCATTACTATTTACTCTTATAAAGAAAGGTTTGCCTTTTATAGCGTGGGTTAGTAACGTAGGCGTTACCTTGTTATTATTTATCGGCATTATTGTAGCTTTTATATCATGGTGCGGAAGCCTTCCGTACTATACTCTAGTCATTCCTTAATAGAATCCTTAATAGCTAATTAACCACATATATATAAAATTAGCTTACGGCCATTAGTTACTATGACATTTAGGTAATAATAAAATTAAACCTATTAAAGTTATTATATCTTTAAGTATAACTTTCTAAGGTATAACGCTATACTTAATAAGGCGGCTAGGTAATATAAATATAAGTAGTTTAATTAAAATAGTTAGGATTATATACCTTAATACCTCTTTAATAGTTCCCCTTCCTTAGGTAACTCTACTTAATTTAAATTAACCCTTTAAAGCTTATACTTACCCTTATAAAAAGTAATATTAGAAGAAAATACTATTATTATAAATAAGACTAATAGCCTACTACTCTATATTAAAAAGCTTAAAGGACTAGAAGGGCTCTAAGTATAGACCTAAGAAATATATAAATACTTAATATCTACTTATCTTTTTAAATTTTATAAGGTAGACTAGGCTATAGCTCCTATTACTCTAGCTCTCCCTAACTATCTAATAATTAATAATATTAAAACCTATAAATCTACTTCTAAGGAGCTAGTAAAGTAGGAGCTTAGATATAAATTAGCTATTAATATTATAAAGAGCCGCTTAAGTGATAATCTTTTTATAGATTATAAGGATATTAAAAATACCTATATATTATAAGAAGCCCTTGAGACTAATAATAAACTAGTAGGCTCTAGTATCCTTAATAACTTATACCGCTAGCTACTTAAGCTAGACCTTAGCTAATATAAAGATATTATAGATTTTATAGCCCGCCTTAAGTCTCTTTATAATAAAATTACCTTAATATCTACCTACTTAAAGCTAGAAATAAACTTCCTTATCTTCCTCTTTTATATAGGTCTTAGTAAAGCCTATAAAGGGTATTTTATATACTATATCTAGCTAGCTTATTCCCTTAAGTACGCTACTAGGCGCTTTATTTAGATAGTAACTAACCCCTTAACTAACTAAGAAGAATTAAACTTTACTAAAATAGCTACTTATACTCCTACTACTACTAGTCCTACTATTCTAATTAAAAATTAAAATAGAGCTATACCTAGACTTAATACCTAGCTTATTTAAAAGCTTATTAAATATTATACTTATTACTATATATATTATTATACTTAAAAGGAATACTCTAAGCTTAGGAATAGTAAGCTAGCTATAAAGACTAACGCTAGTAGTAGTAAGGGAAGAGGAAATAAAGGCGCTAAAGGTAAAATAAATAGGGGGAAATAATCCTCTAAGGATAAGGATAAACTTAATAATAAGCCTAATAAGAAACGCCGTTATAATAATAGTAACTCTAAGGCTAAAACCTATATAACTTTTTAAGATGATATTAGCGTAGCTTTTACTACTAAGTTAGACGCCTAATCTAAGAAGTAGATACTTTATACTACTTACTTAGCGTATTTAATACCCTCTTATATAAGTTTTATTAAATACTACTTACTTAATCCCTTACTAAATAATATCTAACCTATTAAAGGTATTAATAGTACTTACTACCCCCTTGATATTAGTAAGGTCTATATTCCTATAATAATAGATAGAAGAAGAAAGGATCAAATTCTTACTAACTACCTTTATATCCCTAGGTTACCTATTAATCTAATCTTATAAAGATAGCTCTAGCGGGCCTTAGTACCTCTTTAAATTATTTAAAATAGTATTAAGATTAGTAAGTAAGGTATTATAACCTAATTATAAGATAATAATCTTTACTACTTATATATATAGGAGTCTTCTTATACTATACTATTTATAAAGATAGTATTATAAATATCTATTCTAGTATTAAAAATACCCTATTCCCCCTTAAAAGGGGTTATTAAAGTCCCTATTAAGGTCGCTATACTTTATATTATATTAAGGTAGAAGGAGTAAGCTAATATAGTAGATAATATTATTCCTACTTTAAAATATTTAGACTTAGACTTAAAGTTAGACTCCTTAGGCTTAAAGGGCTAAATTAATAATAAAACCCTTAATTTATAATATACTTATATAGGCTATTTAGGTTATTAAAATATTAGGAAACTTACCTATCTCTTTAAAGAAATTAACCTTACTAAGGAACTTATTAATAAAGATTTATACCCGTTATATAATATTTAAAAAGTAAAGTAGGTACTATATAAAGCTTATATATAACTAGGAAGAAGGTCTTTTAACCTTATTTATAATAATATCTTAAGCCCTTATACCCCTAGAGGTTATAAGAGAGGCCGTTACTTTATTACCTTCCTTAATAATTAAGATAAGCGGTCTAAAGTAGAAGTAGTAAAGGTAAAAAGTAAGATTTTTAAAACCTTTGAATATTATTAAGCTTATAATAAATATAATAATATTATTATAAATTACTTAAGATCTAATTATAATAGTAAATATAAAGATTATAACTTTAATTCTTACCGCGTTAATTATAATATCTTATAAGAGCTTATAGTCCCTAGAAACTCTAAAAGTAATAGAGCTACTAAATATCTAGGCTAAATCCTCTAATTAATAGTAAGTACTATCTTATAAGATATAGGTCTTAATATAGACTTCTAGCCTAAACTTATCCTCGCGGCTAACTACTTATAAAATAGGAGCCTTATATTTAGTTAAAAGCTTATATTATATAAGGCCTATACTAGCTATTACCCTTATCTCTCTTTTATTAAATATATTAGAATAAAGGGCTATACTAACTATTAAAAACCGGCTATTAGCTAGGGTTATAAAAAGGATTAAATTAAACTTAGTACCCTTATTAGTTTTAAGGGTAATTATATTTATAAAATATTAATACCTAATAAGCGGGTTATTAGGGCCTTACGGGTTATTTAGGGAAGGGAAAAGGATAGCCTACTCCTTATACTACCTATTATTATTAGTCCCCTAACGCGTAAAGTATTAATAGTAGGGGAGTATAAGGCTAAAGAGTATTATCCTATTAATACCTTCCTACCTATAAATTTAATAGATATTAATAACTTTATTTAATTAGTATAACTAAGGCCCTTAATAATAGATTTAAGGCTAGAATTAGCGGGAATTTAAACCCTTTAATCTATAGAGTCTCCTTTAATAGTAGGAACGCTAGCGACTCCGCCCTTAACCTCTAATAAAACCTTATAAGTAGATAGTATCTAGCCTAATTACCCCTATCTTATCCCTTAAGACCTATTATTAGATATCTATTTATACTATATTATAGTATCTAAAGCTATTAATTAAGAACCTTATAAATCTAAGATATTTAAGGAAGTTATAGTAAATTATACCTACTAAAAATAATAGAAGGCTAGTATAATAGATAAATTTAACTCCTTTATTAAAAATGATACTTAGAAGCTAGTTAACCTATTAAAGAATTAGACTATCCTTTATAATAAATAGGTTTATACCTTAAAACGTGGTAAAAGGGGGGAAATTACTTATTATAAAGCTTAATAGGTTATTTAAGGACTTAAATAATATAAGGGACTAGATTATAATAAAACCTTTACCTTTATAATTAAGCTTATAAGTTATAAGGCTATCTTCGCCCTTACTACTACTAAAGATTAGGACCTAGAATAGATAGATATTAAGACGGCCTTCCTCTATAAATAGGTAGATAAGGAAATCTATATAGAATAACTTATAGGGTATAATAAGTAGTACCCTAGGAAGGTATATAAGTTAAATAAAGCCCTTTATAAATTAAAATAGTTATTATAAGTTTAATATAACTACTTTATAAAATATATAAAGGAGATTAGCCTTAAATCTATTAATACTAACTTTAATATATTTATTAATACCTCTTTAAGTACTATTATTACTCTCTACGTAGATAATATACTAATTACTAGGCCTTTAAAGCCTAAAATCTAGTAGATTAAAGACGCCCTTAGCGCTAAATTCTATATAATAGATTTAGGTCTATATAGCTATTACCTTAATATAATAGTAACTTAGGATTAGGTTAATTAGATATTATAATTAAGGTAAGCTACCTACGTAGAATATTTCCTTAGGTACTATAGAATATAAGAGTTAAAGCCTATTATAACCCTAATAGAAATTACTGCCTAGCTTCTATTAGCTAAAGACGGGTATATAGCTCTATTAGACCTCTTTAAATAATACTAGTTAGCTATTAATTCTCTTATATATATAATATTAGGTACTTAACTTAATATTACCTATATAATCTTAGTAATCTCTTACTACTTATTAAACCCTACGGCGAAATACTTTAGAGTAGTAAAATATATCTTCTACTACCTCTAGTTTATAATTTACTAGTAACTTACTTATAAAGGGTTACTAAAAAGCCTTATTAAATAGACGGACTTAGACTAGGCTAGCGATTATAATATTAGGAAGTCTACCTCTAGCTACGTCTTTAACCTTAAAAGTAGTATTATCTCTTAGTTATTTAAGCGTTAAGTAATAGTAGTACTATTAACTTATAAAGCTAAATATATTAAATAGATATAGGCTATAAAGGAGGTAATTTAACTTAGAACTCTCTTAGATTAAATCTATCCTACTAGTAATATACTCTAAATAGTTATTATCTTTAGGGATAGTTAGGGTATAATTATACTTATAAAGAACCCGCTTTTTTATAATTATATTAAGTATATAAATATTTAATATTACTAGATCTAGGGTTAAATTACTAATAGTAAGATTAACCTTAAGTAGACTCCTATTAATAAATAGGTAGCTAATAGCCTTATTAAGGCCCTTAATTATAATAGCTTTATTATCTTTAAGGAGGTAATTAGTCTAAAAGAGACTACGTTAATAAGTATAGAGTACTAAGTTAATTATATATAACAGCTATAATACCTTATAATTACCGGAGCTTTTAGGCCTTAATAATACTATTAACTAATAACTATTAATAATATTACCCGCTAATAATACTATTAACTATTATATTAATAGGCCTAAGGCTTAATTATACCCCTAGGTATATATAGTTTAAACTAAGACTTTATTAGCTAATTAGTAAAGTTATTACACCTCTAATAATAGAAGGTAGTTTTCTTATAATTATAATATTCTAGGGTACTCCTAGAGTTAACCCTCTAGGGTATAACTACCTTAAATCTTATAATATTTATTAATTAACTAACGCCTTATTAATTAAGTACGTATTTATTCTATTAACTAACGTCTTATTAATTAAGTACTCTACTATCTTTATTATTATTAAATTATTCTAGGCCACTCTACTAATAGTTATAAGGACGTAAGCCCGTAGTTAGCGCTATTATTACGGCTAAACGCTGCTATACTAGCTTATTTTCTACCTTAAATCCTATAGTATTTCGTCCCTTCTACCTATTAATTAATTAGCGCTTTATTATAAACTAGGTCCTTAACTATATCTTATTACTATTATTACGCTATTTCCGGCTACTTAATTAACGGCTACGGGGATACTAGCTTAAAGGTATCTACCCTAAAATAGTATAATAATGACGGTGATATTATACCTCGTAGCTACTCACCTAGCTACTATTATCCTACTAAGCCTAGAGGTTAACTCTTACTAGTAACTATTAATAGTTACCCTCTTATAGTACGTCTAACTACGTTTTAATATAATTCTAGTATATATAGCTTTATCCTAAAATAAAAATCTTAAATAATTATATTTCTATAAAAAGTAGAACTTTTAGGTAAGAGCTCTAGATAAAAATAGTCTATTCTAAATAACTTAGTCGTTTTTAACTTTTAGTTTAATATAGTTATTTTTAGATATAGTAGGGTTTACTCTTACTACCTAGCGTTAGATTTTTCTACTTATTAATTCTTAAGACTTCTAGTAATTATATAGGAGTATTAAAATATTCTCTTAGCAAGGAAGGTTTACTAAGATAACTAAGTATAGAGTCTTAGCATATATAGATAGATGCTCTTATAGTCTTAGATAAATCAACTAAGTGTTCCACTCCTACTATTTTAATATAGGTAAGGTAATACCTTTATACCTAAGCTACTACCTCTAGAACTTATTAATAATAATAAGTAGTAGGAGTTAAAAGAGATTTTAAATAAGAAGATAAAGAAGGGTAAACTCTAGTATCTTATTAAGTAGGAGGGATATCCTCCCTAATATAATTAATAAGTTATAGAAGAAAATCTAGAAGATATAAGAAATACGCGAAGACTTTAATAAAAAGTAAAAGCACTATTATTATAAATAGGAGTTATAAATATTAAAATGGAATTAGAGAATATAATAAAGGATATTTAATTAGTTACCTAAAAGTAAGTATAAATAATATTAATCTCTTTTATCTTACCTATTAAGAGTAGGTAAAACGCCCTAGGGGCGCTAGTATATAAGGATAACTTAGGAAAGAAATAAAAAACTATATAATTAAATTAGAAGAAGGGAACCTAGTATTAAGTAGTTAAAGCTTACTTAGCTACCTATATAAGTATAGGTAATATAATATTAGTATACTAGGTATCTACTCCTCCTTATCTATATCTATCTTATCCTCTAGGCCGGAGGCTAAGGGCTTAAGGCCTACCTAAGGATATATAAGTAGTAGTTATAATAATTAATAAATATAGTAGAAGTATAAGAAATTATACCTTAGCTTACTTAATATTATAAATACCTATAAGGGTTTTATTAATATATTTTATCATTTAAAGAATTATAATCTATACTTCTAATATACTTATTAATTTATTTTTACTATTAAGACGTACCGCGATATAATTATAAGAAGCCAGCTTAAAGTAGATAATAACTATAATATTTATAAGGGTAATACCTACTACTTAAAGCTTTAATTTATCCTCTAGAGTATCTAGATAATCCGCGTTATTAATTAATTAACGGAGCTTAGTTACCTTATTATAAACTAGGATTATATTATTAGTAATTATAAATATAGTATTACCTATACTATTAATATACGTACTAAGTATAATATAACTATAAATACCTATACTTTATAAGTCCTTTATTAATATAGTAAATATATCTCTTATATATATTTTGCGCGTAGCTAGGGAATTAGGGGTAAGAATAATATACTACTTTATATTATTTATATAGTTAAGATATGATTAAGTACTTATATCTATAAAAGAGGGATAATAAGTAGGTATAACTAGATTATTATCTAGGCTAAACAGGTTATTAATACTTACGGCGGAGCTAGGGTAAGTAGTAGGCTTAGGGATAGGCTTATATAACTAAGGAGTAGGCTCCTTAATAGGATTTTTAATAGGAATCTCTATAGGGTTTTTAATAGGGGTTTTAATTAAATCCTTATTTATTTAATTACCTAACTAGGCGTTAGGATCTACTTTAGCTTCTATTATAAGAGCTAGGCGTACTATATATATTTTATATTAGATTAAGCTATATTATATTAGCTATATTTATATAAAGAGCTAGTAAACTAACTTATAAGTAATACTTAAGATATTAACATATTAGATATTATATTATATAATTAGCTATTATTACGTATATTATATATATTATACACGTATAAGAAGAGAGGGTACTAAGTACCTAGGAAAGATATTAATAATAATTATAAGGGAGAAAGTATTGAAGAAAATTTTAGGTATTATAATAATACTACTAAGGCGCTAAGACTATATTAATATAGCTATTATCATTATTCACGTAAAATTATTATATATAATATATATACCTTAGATTATAATATCTACCTATAATAGATAGCTATACTATAATATAAAGTTATAAGTACTATATATTATAATTACTACGTAGGTTATAATCTCGCTTTATTAAGTTCTTTTCCTTATATCTTATAATAGGTTTAAAGGTTTTTATTAAACTTAATTAAATAAGTTATTTATATTAAACTTAAGGGCGAGTTTCTTTAAGAGAGGAGGTAATTATTATAACTAACTAAATACGTTCTATGTTATATACGCTTAGTATACGTTACATCCTTACATTAACCCGTAAGAGGAAATAATATACTAGGCTTACTAGTCTCTTTAGGGGGTTTATTAGATCCCCCGTAGAATAATTCTTAGATTTCTTAAGAATTAGTCTTACTATAAAAATGGACTGATTTTATATTACTATATAACCCCTATGATTTATAATTATAATAGAGAAATACCCTTCATATATTAATCTTAATAAGTAGTAGTAATTAAACTTTAAGCTAAATAAGCGCCTATAAATATCTACTCTAGGAGAGAATAATAAGAAGTAGGATGTTTAAGATAATATTAACCCTATTTAATAAGCTATAACTCCTACTTAATAATAAGCCCGTACTTATAAGGTAGAATATATTAGGAGGGAAGAATAGGTTATTTAATAGGTAATATATAATTATCTTAAGCTAGCTCTACTAGATTTATAAGACTTATTATTAGACCCTCTAGTTATAATAGCCCTTATACTCTTTATTAATATTAATAAAATTAAACTATTTAAGTTAAAGACCTATTAATAGGTAATAGAGGATAGTTATAATATCTAATAAAGCCTTAAGATAAATAATAAAGTTAAATCCCTATAAGGAAATAATACTTAAAAGGTTATTAATCTACTTATAAGTGAATATACCTTAGGAGGTAAATAGGTTTATACCTTAAAGTATAACCCTTAGGGATAGGTTATATATTATAAGGTATACTAAGTTATTTATAAGTTTAAATAATATAAAGGTATTAATTATAATAAAACTTTTACTTTAATAGTAAAACTTATAAGTTATAAGGCTATCTTTACTTTAATAGCTATTATAAACTAGGATTTAGAGTAAATATATATTGAGATAGCCTTCCTTTATAATAATATTAATAAGGAGATTTATATTAATTAACCTATAAGTTATAAGTAAGGAAAAAGGGTCTATTACCTTTATAAAGCTCTTTATAAACTTAAGTAGTTATTATAAGTATAATATTATACCTTTATTAACTTTATAAAGGAATTAGGCCTTATACTATTATCTATTAACTTAAATATCTTTATTAACCTTAAGGAAGGGACCTTAATAGCTCTGTATATAAATAATATCTTAATTATAAGTCTAAATAAGTAGGCTATTTAATAGATTAAAAATACCTTAAATAATTAATTTAAGATAATAGATTTAAGTCTATATACCTACTACCTTAGTATAATAATTACTTAAGACCGCTAATAATAAATACTATAACTAGGTTAGATAGCCTATATTAAGAAGATATTATAAGACTTTAATAGATAAGAATATAAGTAAGTTACTATACTAATAAAAATTAATACTTACCTAAAAAAGGCTAATAAAAAAGTATAAAGTAAACCCTATATTTAAGAAGAATTATTAAAAGGTTATAAGATCTCTTATATATATTATACTAAAAACTTAGCTTAATATTACTTACGCGGTATTAGCTATTAGCTATTATATTATTAACCCTAATAAGTTACATTAGTTAGCTATTAAGTATATCTTTTAATATCTATATATTATAATTAAATTTTAGCTTATATTCTAAGGCTCCTTATAAGACCTTATTAAGTATATTAACTCTAACTAGGTAGGTTATTATAATATATATAAGTTAACCTTAGGCTATATCTTTAATATTAATAATATAACCCTTAACTAGTCTTTTAAGTAATAGGCTATAATAGCCTTTTCCTTATATAAAGTAGAATATATTAACTAGATATAAGCCTTTAAAGAAGCTATCTAACTAAGGAACCTCCTTAATTAACTCTATTCTAAGGAAGTACCTAAGCTAGTAATTATTTATAATAATAACTAAAGTATAATTACCCTTATAAAGAACCCTAAGTTCTATATTTATTTCAAGTATATTAAGCTCTAATATTACTAGATAAGGGAGTAAATTATTACTAGAATTATTAACCTTGAATATATTCTTATAAACTAATAGTTAGCTAATAGCCTTATCAAACCCCTTAATAAGGCGATATTTATTATATTTTATAAGGGACTTAGCCTTAAGGAAGTCCTTTAATATAATAGGAGTATTATTACTAGTAGGAGTAAGCTTAAGGATACCCTAAACTATTATTAAGTTATAGGAACTAACTACCTTAAAGACCTAATAATAGTAACCTTATCTTCTTACTATAATAGAATATATATAATTTAGGACCCTAAGCTTATCGCTACTTATTAGTTAGTTAATAAGTCCCCTAGATTCCTTTCCTAGACTAGCGCGAATATTAAAACTCTAATAATTCTTCTTATTCTACCTACCTATATAATAGCGCTTTATAATATTTTCTATTTAAATAAAGTTATATAGCTTACTTTTACCTATCTAATACTTTAAAAATAATAAAAATCGATATAATAGTTTAAAAGATATATTAGAATAAATAGATTTACCTACTAAAATTAGTCTAACTATCTAATATCTTAATATATCCCTACCGCCTAACTAATTTTTTCTTCCTACCTTATTTTTATTATTAAATACCTTATTATAGATATTATTCCTCCCCCTTATAATCTATACCTTATAAGTTATACTAGTTATCTTTAAAGTATATATTATTACCCTTCTTATACTAAATATAGCTCCTCTAGCTCCCTATTAATACCTTCTAAGCGCGTAGCTCTTTCTAAGCTACACCCTAATACTATTAATAAGAGGGTTAAATCTTATAAGAGTAATAGTATAAGGCGTATTAGACGTCTAAAGAAGATTAATTCTAGAATATAAGTTAAATCTAGGAACCTACTAGTAAACCCTAGATATACTATATTAATAGAACCTCGCCCTAGAGAAATACTATTAGGTACTTACCCTAATAGCTACTTTAATAAGGGTATTACTCCCTAGTAGTATATAGTAGTTACTAATATAACTATTTAAGTAGTTATTCCGCCTAGGAATCCTTAATAACCTACTTCCTTAATCTTTGAAGAGACCCCCTAAGAAATCGCTCCTCTATTAGCTCCTAAATATCATCTAGATACGCGTTACTAGCACGCCTCCTAGTAGGCTAATTAAGATAATAATACTAAGTACTAGCCCCCTATTTAATAAGGCTTATACCGGCGTTAGAATAATATATATTAGGGGCGGACGCTAGGTTAGGGATATTAAGTATATAGGGATCCCTAGATAGTAGGAGATATAGTACCCTACCTAGTTAATAAATTATTCAACCTCCTTATAAATAGATATCTATACTATAATATACTATTATAAAAAAAATAGTATTATAGGGGATAGCTAATAGCTATATTATAATAGTAGGAAGAATAATTAGCTATCTTCTAACTAATTATATAAGCTAGGCGATATTAACTTATTACCTAAAGGGCTAGAAAAGGAGGCTAAGCTTAGGGTATAATTTATAAATAAATTACTAAGTGACGTAGATAGTATAATTATTAATAGATAGTTTATAAGAAGGAGAATTATATATAATAAAGAATTTTTAGATAATATTATTAGTTATAATAACTATCTATCCTTTACTAGTAACGATATAATTAATATTAATACCTATATTAGTTAAACTACCTTCTAGATCTAAGGGTCTATCTATTATCTAATAGGTCCTCTTATTATTAATAATAGCCTTAGGCTAAAATTCGCCTAGATCTATATACTAGATAATATATAGGAGTAACTAGATATTTACTATTAATATTTTAATAATTTAAATTAAGATACCCTTACTTCCGCTTAGTATACCCTCCGGTCTATTAACCTATATATCTAGGGTTTTAAATCCTATTATAACCGCCTTAAGGAGAATAAATTATAATATCCTATTAATATTATAAGCGTTTATATTTAATAGCTAAATCCTAAATAATAGGATAAGGGTACTTATAACCGCCCTACCTTTATAGAAGTCGCTTATATTATAATAACTCCTAATAACGCTATAAGAGGCCGGATTAAGTGGGATATTTATATTAAAACTATTAAGGGGGGCCTTATATTAATCCTAGATTAATATCCTTCCTATATAGCCCTCTAATATCCACTCCTATTTCTATTTAGTAAATAGTTATAGTATAACCGCCTCCTACTAGCCGGCTATTAGCTTCTAGGTAACCATCTACTATATATATCACGACGGAACTATATCGCTAGTACGCTCGCCTAGTATACTATAAGGGTTACATGGCTGTATAGCCTACTGTTAGCGGTACGCTACCGGTACGCATGCGCGTATACATACCTATAAGAATAGGGGTGTTCGGGTAATAATCTAAATACCTCGGCGTCCTTTTTAGGGCCTATTAGCCTATATAGAGTCCTTATACTATATTCGGATCGCCTTAGGACTAATTATTCAGGGGCTAGTTCCGGGGGCTAGGCGTAATAGGTAGCTGAGTTAAGGGGTTAGAAAATTATACTGTAGGTTTAAATTATACTGTAGGCAGTTAAATTTCGTTACTCAGGGGTAAAATCACGTTATTTATACGTACGCGATGCGTTATAGACGCTATTCCTTAGGCGGTATAACCGCTAGAACCATTCTTCTTAGGGTAATAAGACCCCCGTAGGTAGGTTAATCCCGTACTATTATTATAATTAGATTATACGCCCCGGCTATAAGCTATTAATTAGCCTATACGCCCTAGTTATAAGCTATTTTAATTAGGCTATACGCCCTAGCTATAAGCCGTTAATTAGGGGCTAGCGCGCCCGCTACCTATATTAATTAGGTTACGTACCCTAGCTATAAGTTATAATTAGGCTAATAAGGCCCTAATAGTTAGTATAGCTATCCTAGAATAATATATATATTTACGCCACTACTCCCTAGCCTTTAGGGCGAAGGCTCTAGAGAGAGGGATAATTGTAAGGGTTATATGGCTGCATAGCCTACCGTTAGCGGTACGCTACCGGTACGTATACGCGCATGCATACCTATAAGAATAGGGGTATTCAGGTAATAATCCAAATACCTCGGCGTCCTTTTTAGGGCCTATTAGCCTATATAGAGTCCTTATATATACCTTAATTAGTAGCGATAATAAGCTAGAGTAGGAAGAGGGTAGCGACCCTAAGTAGGAACTAGACTAGTATATTACTAGCGAGTATATACCTCGGGGTTATAGTAGGTCTTAGCGAGTAATAAGATATTAATTTTATATAAGATAGATATAAGTAAGACTATTTAATATATTTTCCTAGTTATTTTCTAGACCCGAATCCGCTTAGTTATAAATAGTTCTAAATTATTTTAATAACGGCTAGAAGATAGTTAATATAATTTAAATAATTAGCTAATTAATATCTAGATCTAGCCCGATTTCTTTAATTATACTATTAATAGTAGATATCTATTTAGCTACTAGGCTACTAATATCTAGATATTAATAGAGCTTAATAACCTAAATTAGTATTATTAGAATTAATAGACTATTTAGGTAGACTACTACTCTAGCCTAATAGATAGGCTTAGTACTAATCTAGATATCTCGCTTAAAGATATTAGTAGTAGGGTAACTATCCTCCTATTAATAATACTAGGAAGGCTACGTACTATAAAAGCGAGAATATAAGACGCTATAATAATAGTCTAAAAAGGGGTAAACCTATTTTTTTATTACCTTTATATATAATCCTAAGTAGCCTAATATTTAGAGCTTACTAGTATATTAGTAATTCGGGGATAGAAGCCCTAACGGCTAGGCGCGGCTAGTGGCGCCCTAAACTATTAAGTATAAGTGCTAGCTCTTAGGCGCTAGGGGCCGGAATCTATAATACTATATTATAGTATATAGATATAGTAGAATTAATAACTTTTATTACTATATACGCGTATATAGTTATCTTTATAAACCTCTATTATATTATTATCTACGCTTATTTTATATAATACCTTTAACTACTAACCCTAATATTATTAAGTTAAAATATAATAGTAATTTTACTCTTATAATAGTAATTATAGTAGTTTATATATATAGTATTATTTCTAACTACTCCTTAATAAATAAATAGATTAATAAATTATCTATATAATTATAGAGACTTATAATCTTAATTATTACCTAGTCTTAACTTAACCTCCCTATTTAACCGCGCGTATTTTAGGAACTTTTAATACCTTATACTATTATCTATAATAGCTTCTAGTAGCCTAGTTTAATAATATTATATAGTAGCGCTATTCTTCTTTATCCCTAGCTTTTTTATCTAAGTTATATATATAAGGCCTAGCTTTATCTTTTATTACTTTACTACTCCTTTAACTTTAGTAAGGTACTTATTACCTACTACCTTAAGCTCTATATTAATACTACTAGGATCCTAGGTAGCCTATTTATTAACTAATAGTTAGCGTATATTTAATATATAACCCTAGGAAAGATAAATATCCTTAATAGTTACTACGCCTTTTTACTTTATAACTATAATTATTTATAAAGACTAGGTATAGTTAGAAATTATTAGTATACCTAGCTATTATAATCTAATTAAGGTTATACTTTATTATAAATAGCCTCCTCTTAGCCCTACTCCTACCTCTATTTCTATTCCTCTTTATCTACCTACTTTTCTATTAGCTAAGGTAGGAGAGAAGTTAGGCTTAAAGAGGGAAAAGTAGCCTAATACTAGGCTAACTTAGGCTAAACTAGGCTAACTTAGGCCTAAATATTACTAACTTATATTTTACTAGTACTATCTAGTATTTCTCCTATTCCCTAATATTAGTTATAATACTCTCGCTAGTATATTATATATTAGAGTACTATTTAATAAAGCCTACTACTTAATATTAGCCTATATTTAAATCTAATAATATATTAACTTTCCTTTTAAGTTAAATATAATCTATTAATTAAAGGCCCATTTTTATTTCTATTAATAGGAGTATTATTTAAACTATAATATTATTCTTAGGTTAGATTATTAGAGTCCGGCTTATAATCTAGGTTATTAAGGTTATTAAGTAAGTCTTTAAATATAAAGTTTATAATATCCTTATTATTATAATCTTCCTTTATACCTAAAATTTAGATAATAATAGCGTATAATATAATCTTAATTACCTCTTATCTATCTACCCTTTAATAGTACTATATCTCTTTAATTTACTTAAAGGGGTTTAAAGATCTTATTAAGTAGTATAACTTTTAAGATTTAAATTTAAAGGCTTATACTCTTAATAATCTAACCCTTAAACTTTACTATCTATTATAAATTATATTAATATTCCTTAATTATATACTAGATTATTATTAATACTAGAATTATTAATTCTAGTATTAAGGGATTAAATATATACTTTATTAATTTATTATTTCCTAGGTTTCTATAATTATTAAGGAAAAATAGGGAAGTAATTATCTTAGTAATTATATTACTTAGGAAAGCCTTTAATAGCTTTAACTAAGACTAGGTTAGTAAAAGTCCTAGATTTAATTTAAGAACTTATATTATAGATATTAATACTTAGAAAAGCCTTTCCTTTTAGGAGTATCTTTATATACTTATTATAGCTATTAATAAAGGTATAATAGCTTTCTATAATATCTTAAGCCTTCTCTATTATATAGCCGCGGATTTTATTAATTCTATTATAAATCTAGTTTAGGGTAAGTAAGTTAACTTAGATTTAATATAATAGATACTAACTTTCTTTACCTCTTATAATATTAATATTTTATAAATATTATAGTTATACTATCCTTCTACCTTTTTAAGATAATTTATAATCTTTCTCTAAATCTTCTTAATTAATATACTTAATTATACCTTCTACTATATATTAGCTTATAACTTATACCCTTTATTATAAATACCTATAATTATAATTACCTAGATATATAATACTATATTCACTATAACTACTTTATACCTTAGAGTTAAAACCTATTTAGGGCGTTAAGGTATCTAACCCTAAAGGTATTAACTCCTACATAATAAATTATTATAATTAGGTATTTATAAGGGATAGGAGGATACTAATAATAGGGGGTCTCTATTAAAGCCTTTAGAATACTTTAAACTTAACGCGAGTATACTCCCTTATAATTATAATTAAGACTAAGGGGAGTAAGGTCTATTTTCTTCTTCTATATATTCTTATTATTAAATAAAATAATTAAAGAGGACTAAGATACTAATAAGTACTATATAAGATTACTAGTTAATAGTATATTATAGCGTATATTTATAATAGTAATATCCCTAGGTTATTATTATTAATAATAGCGTAGGTCCTTTAATACTTTACTCTTATCTTTAAAGGCTCTAAATAATTAGAACGCGCGTTATTTAAGGAAAATTTATCTTAGGATAAATAGGTTAATTAGCTATATACGCGGTTTATCTAAACTAGGAAGGAAGTCTATATACTTCTAGATAAGATAACTTTTATTATTTAAAGAAGGGGTTATATTTATATATAGAAGAATAATACGTAGATAATAGTAATTATATTAATAGTAGAGGATTATTAAATAAAGAAAGGATAGATAGGAGAAGATAAGAATTAAAATAAAGGCTAATTAGCTTTTATAATATATTTAATAGCGCGTTTAAGCCGGATCTAGCTTAGATTTAGCCTAAACTTAGCCTAAATTTAGCTTAAACGCGCTATTACTTATATTAACCCTCTTTTTAATATTTATACTTAATATTACTACTATTATTATTCTATTAATCTACGTAAGGAAGAAGTATCTTATAGATATTAGTCCTAGTTATTATAGCCTAAAACTTACTAATATTAACACTTATCTTATTTATAATAATAGAGTAATATATATACTATATTATACCCTAGATAGAAGAATAATAAATAGTAAATAATTTTAATAATATAATATTTTAATTACTAGTTATTTTCCTATTTATAATTACTATTTATACTAGGAAAAGTATATATAGTATATATATATATTTATAAATAACTAGGAGAGCCGGTATATATAATAAGCTATATTTACTTATAATAGGGTATTAGTAGAGAAAATATATACTTACTAGTATTATTAATAATTAATATATTAGGGCCATTAATTTATATAAAGTAACTTAAAGTACTAGAAAAGTAGTCTTAGATAAATTATATACTTAGACAATTATTATTTATAAGTATAAGTAGTAGTAGCTTAAGCTATTTAATCTCTAACTTTATCTTAACTAAGTATAAAGATACCTCCCTACTAGGATACTAGGTACGCTTTATAAGTAGCTTTATATAGTTAGGGTATATTATATTAATATAATATTCTCCTTACTTAGACGCTAAGTAAGCGTCGTAGATAGTAGGGACTATTAATAATTAGTACTCTATCTCTAAATACTAGGATTATTATATATAACAAGATAGGGGTAGTAGCTCGCTAATATTAATAGTAGGACTTATAGAGTACTACCTAGGTTTTATTAATATTAACGCCTATCTTATCTATAATAATTAAGTAATATATTAGCTAAGCTATACCCTAAATTATAGAATATAAGTAGAGGTAGATATTATTATTAAAGGGGTAAGTAATATCCCTATTAATAATAACCCCTAGTACTAGATTTCTATTCTTATTAGATATAGGACCTACTAGGGGAAGGAAGCTAATATAATATTACTTCTTAGCTATAATAATAATAAACTTAGGCTATAAAAAGGATTAATCTTTACCGTAGATAAATTAATTAGTATAAACTTATTATATAAGATAGATCCTTATTATAAAGCTAATTAAAGATAAGCTTTATATCTATAACTTTATCTTTTAGAGTATTAATATACTACGCCTTAAAAATACTATTATAGAAATAGTAAATATACTTTAATAATTAGTTATAACTAATATTCTTAATCTACTAATCTATAAGAGGAAGAAGTATATTAATAATATTAGTCCTAGTAATTATCTTAATATATAAACTATTAGACTAGATAGTTATACTATAATAAGAGTAGGTCTTATTAAGTAAGATAATTATAATAGTTATAAATACTTACTTAAGACCTAATATTATATAAGAGATATTAGCTCTAATAATTATATTAGGAATAATAAAGTATAGTATTTTCTAGGATTAGTTAGTTAATATATACTTACTAGCTAAGTTAACTTACCGCCTTAATTATTAATATAGTACCTCCTAGCTTATAATAAAACTTTATTAGGATATTAGAGTAATACTAAGGATTATTTTTAATAATATAACTAGCCTATCTATATTATAATATAACCCTAAGATAGTAGTTATAATTCTTCTTTATATAGTAATATATATCTAAAGCTTTATTTAATAGGATAATTATAATTATTTATAATTAAGTATTAGCTTTATTACTAGCTTACTAGAAATATTTAATAATTATATTAATATTATTAGCCCCCCTTATAATAGCTACGGGCTTACGCTCTATAATAATACTACTATAATTATAGTAAAGATTTAGTAAGTTCCTCTTAAAGTTATTAATCTACTTATAAGTAGGAGGGAGTAAGTAGTCCCTAGATATAAGGATAATAATATCCTAGGATTTAAGAGGAGTAGTATTAAGTAAGAAGAAGACTTTACCTCTTAAATACTAGTAGCTAGAGTATAAAGGCTTTATTATTATATTCTTTATAAATAGGACTTTAAGCGGCTCTAAGATATAGGTATTAATCTTTATTATATCTTTATTAATCCTTATATTATATCCTTTAAATATAAGATCTTCTTTCTAGTAGAGAAGCTTTAAGCCGGTCTATATAATAGTATAATAAATAGGTAGCCTAGAGATAGTAAACTTAATTATATTAGTAGTCTAATATAATTATTAGTAGCTATTATTTAATAGATATAAAGTATTTTATACCTACTTCTTATTAAGCTTATAAGGGTATTTCTAAGTAGGAGTTATAATTACTAATTTTATAAGATAGAGAATATCCCGCTTATAAGTCTCTAAAAGTAGTAATTACTACTTATTAATATAGATATTAAAATTTTCTAACTTAACTTAACCTAATTTTAATCTAACTTTAATAAATAAATCCTTTTATATTAACTTTCTATTAAAAGCGTATCTTATTATAAGGTTAAGATTATATTTTACCTTAATCTAGCTTAGATCTACTTAAGTTATCCTTAATAGAATAATATATATTAATATATATTACTCTACCTTTAAATATTTAACCTTATAAATACTTAAGTCTTATAAATAGTAGTATTAAGCTCTATATATAAGTATAATATATAGTACTATTAATATATAGTATTAATTATTCTATATAACTAGGATATTAATAGCGTCTTAGTACTTATAAATATAGGATTAAATTAAATATTAAGGTTTATAATTATTATAATAGTAGTCTTTATAAGGGTTAATATAATCCCTATTATCTTTAAGAATATTATTAGTATATCTAGTTATTCCTTATAAAGTAGCTTACCTAATTTAAGGTCTCTCTCCTATAAATAGGCTTCCTTTACCGCCTTTTATACCTTTAGAACTCTAAACTTTATATATAAACTTTAGTTAAGATCCTTAAGCTTATAAATATATTAGATTAATAAATATTAATATTTATTATAATATATTAAAGATATAAAGATATTCTTAAAATAAAGAAGAAGTTAAGTAGGATTTTATACCTTTATTTATATTAAAGTAATTAAAGAAACTTACTCTTTATATTAAAAGGATAGTTTTTATAAATAAGGGTATTATTATAATACTCTTACTAGGGTAGCTTTACTAGATTATTCTAACTTATTAAACTTCTAGGTAATATTTTATAATTTATAATTAGAATTAATTAAGTATATAGCCTTTCTTTATACGCGTAGTTTTAAGGTCTTTATATATCTTCTAAATTACCTTATTTATATAATTCTACTTAGCCTTATAAGTAATAGTATATAAGAATAAGAGATTACTACTTAATTATAATATTCTTATAATATTAATTATAAATTTAAAATCTATAATTATTAATATCTTAGGATTTACCTCCCTAAATATCTTTAACTTTTAATATTAATTACTCTAATTTTTCTACTTTTATTCTTATTAGGCTCTACTTAATAGCTTTTATTATATTATATTCCTATTTAAGGCCGCCTAGTATTTCTTAGGGAATTTACTCTATATTTATTATTAATATAACTTAAGTTTTATAAGTAGCTCTCTATTCTAATAACTCCGCTTATACCTTTAAATAAGGAAGCTAGGTAGAAGATTAATAAAGGTCTTAATTAAATTATAAGTAGTCAATATAATAATTATATCTCCTAGGCTTTCTATTAATTTATTAATAGTCTTACTTAAGGTTATAAGCCTAGGTTTTAAGAATAGATTATTAAAAATATCTGTTGATCTTATAATATTAGCGGTATTAGTATTAATAATTATACTACTTAAAGTAGTAAGTTAGAAGTAGTATCCTAGTCTATCTATTTCTATATCTAGTAGTATCCTTTATAATACTTCCTAATATTCTTTATAATATAACTTTTATTTATAATAGTTAAGTTATAATAGAGGTAGCTAACTATCTCCTTATCTATTAACTTTTCCTTCTTCTAATATATCTACTTATATATCTTAGTAAAGGTATTTTATACTTTCTTAGATCTTATTTATATTTACTATATAATTAGATTCTAGATTAAGGTACTCTAGGTAGTTAGGAAGCCTTATTATCTTATATAAATAACCTTACCCTTCTTTAAAAATTATACTTTAAGGTATCTTCTATCTCTAAGTATATTTATATCTAGTAAGATATTTATAGGTAAAGTAAGCTTTATATCTATTATTCCCCTATATTTATTAATAAGTTAAATATATAGATTATTAAAACCTAAGAGATTTTTAAGTTCTACTAGTTATAAAGAGATATTATTACTTGATATAAAGAATATTAATAATATATATATTATATAAATATTAAAATCTTTATAACTCTAGTTAATAAAGATATAATAAAACTAACTTTTTATAAGATATTAATTCCTAAGGCTATACTATCTTTATAGCAATAATAATATTTAGGTTTTTTATACTATTCCTAAAGTATTTTTTATAGTTAATATTATAATTAATAATAAAGAATTATAAATTTAATAGCTTCCTATACTTTAATATAATATTAATTAGTTAAAGTACTTATATATTAAGATTATAAATCCTACCTTCCTTAATCCTATTTTATATTCTAAGAGTACTTAGCGAGCTAATATTAAAGAGTAGTATAATAAGAATATATAAGTACTACTAGTAGTATAAAGGTATTATATTTAGGGTAGTAATAGAGTATTTATATTAATACTCTTTTAGAACTCTAGAAGCTTAAGGAATTAAGCTATATATATTTAAATTTTATCTTACTTATATTTATATAACTAGTTATCCCTAGAATACTAGAATCTAAGAAGGTTAGCTAGGAAGATTTTATATAAGATAAGTCTAATATATAAAGCGTTAATATCTATATTATTAGTATTAAAATATCTATTACTCTCCTTAGATTTATCTAGCTTTACTTAAGCTTAGGGTTTTATTATTTTAAATAGTAGGATTAAGTAGGAGTAAATAGGGTAGAGGAAGAAGATAGTAATATTTTTAGCTTAATATTATTAGCTTAATATACGCGTCTAACTTCTACTTTTATTTATATTAATATTATATAATATCTTCTATCCCATCTCTCCTCCTACTCTTATTATAAACTTTTCTTAACCTTTTTATTATATAATAACTATTAGGTTATACTATTATTAAAGTAATACTTATATATTTAAAAGGAGTAACGTGAGTACTTAGTAGGATCTAATTATTAATATTAATATAGAGATAAAGGAAAGACTTATAGCTTAAAGGAGAATAAAGGTAACTTAGATAATTTTTAACTTAAAGGATTTACCTCTAGGTAAGATATAAAGTAATTATAATAGCTAGATATTAAAAGATCCCTAATTAATATAGGTATTAGATTAATAAGAGGTAATATTAAGGGAGGTTTAAAGGGTTTAAAGGAGGCTTATTATTTAATATTTACTACTTATAAGTTAGTATATCTTATTAAGGGCGGGAAACTTAGCTAACTAATATTATCTTATATTATAATTAAGATCTTTATATTTCTTAATCCTTACTTTATATATTAATAGATAGTAGTCTATAAATACTTATTATCTATAATACCTAGAATATTAGTATTAATATTATATATTAGAGTAAGTTTAAATATACTATTAATTAAATATCTTACTTTAAGTCTAAATTAAAGTTTCTTATAATAGAGATTAATAAGTAGTAATACTTTATTTCTACTCTACTTTATAATTATCCTAGCTCTTATTTTATAAGGAGTTATAATTATATTTATATAGAATAGTTAATAATTAAATTTAAAGTCTTTTAATACCTATTTAAAAGGAGGATAATATATAAGAGGGTTTAAAGTAGATTTTTATTTAATATATTTAATATTACTACTTCTACCTTTAGCTAGCTCTCAGGTATCTCTTCTTTTAAAATAGTTGAAGGAATAATATTTAGCTTTATAAGTATACTTATATAAGCAGGTATATAATAGTATAACTTAATAATACCTTACTTATAGCCTTTAATAAGGAGCTTCTCTTTAAATTTTAAGGTAAGGGTTAGATTATACTCCTATAATTTATTAAGCTTTAATCTAGTAGATAATAAACTTAAGAGCCTATTAATAAAAATACTATATATCTTAATAAGCTTTATAGCTATATTAAAGAAGTTATTAATTATCTACTTATAACTAGGTAGGTATATACCTAAGATATATTTCTTTAATTATATATTTATTAGTAACCCTTATTTATACTTATAATTATCTTTTAGCTTAAGTAGGCTTATATCTATAGTAGAGAATAAGGTAAAAATTAATAAAAAGTAGTAATAAAAGTAATAGCTTAAGATACCTTTTATAAGTATCTTAATAGTAATAAGTAATATTTAAGAGAAGTAGTAACTCTAATTAGGTAGTAAGTTTATATTATAATAAGATTTTAATAAGGAGGAACTATAACCTTAGGGATAGTATAGAACCTAGGTAAAATTAGGTAATATTAAGTTACCTAATACTAAGAGCTTATTAATACCTATATTAAAATACTTTAAAGAAAGATATAAGGTAGTTATAAGGGGATTAATAATAAATTTAAATAATATATTAATAGATAATACGCGCTAGCTTATTTATACTTAATATAAGCTTTTAAGTAGAATTTAAGCTAAATTTAACCTAACTTAAGTAAGCTAATATAGTAATTATAGATCTAACTAGATTTATTAAAGTATATTAAATATATTTTAACTACTTATACTTTAAACCTTTTATCCTTATTATTATTACTACCCCCCTTACTACCCCCCTTACTACTACCCTTACTATCCTTAGCTTTAGCCTCCTCTACGGTTTTAAAGGTATCCTAATACGTGATATTACTATTAATAGCTTAATAGCTTAATAGCGACGGATCGGTCCTAGCGCTTTAGCGCTTCAGTTACATTTACTTCTTACTACGTAGATAGGAAAATAATTAATTATCCTATATAAAACCTATATATCCGCATTAATAGTAGTAATACTATATTAACCTTAATAAATACTAATTAATTACTTATTAGGTAAGATCTGGAGCCTACTAAAACTAATACCAACTCTACTAGCCTCTAGTAAAGCGCCTATAAGGCTAAAACCTAGAAGTTATAAGGGATACCCACCTACTAGGACTTATACTAGACTAATATTAGATACTTTAAGATACTATCTTATAACGTTAAGTTTCACCTCGCTATTATCTTAAGGTATTCCTAATAAAAGGAGGGGTCCTATTAAGAATTCACTACTACTAAGAAGGTAATAACGACCCTACTCTAATAATAAAATCTACCTTACTCTAGACTGTACTCTAAAAATATTATAAGAATATAGTAAAGAACCTGCCTTACTAGTTACCGTAGTGTTACTTATTAGTTAAGAGATAGTTACGTTAACCTTTTAACTTAATAATTTTCTTAAGATAGGATACTAATACTTAAACCTAGTTAATAAAACTAGTTATTTTATAATCTTATATATTATCTTAAAGAAGTTTAGGCCTCCTAGGTAATTACGTCTAACCTTAGTAAGGGATAATAGATAATAGTCTCGTTCTACTTCCCTTAAACTAATTAATTTATTAGGGGTTAAGGAATTTAAGCTATCCTAGCCTCCTAAGTAGGTAATTAATTAATTAACTATACGTAAGGTAGCGGTTAAATTTAGCTGAGATACTATAACTATTTAGTAATCTTTTAAAGAACCCCCTATTATAGCTACCTCGCTATCTACGTCTCGCCTAACAACCCTAACGGAATTAAGTACTTAAGGACCTAAGGTAATCTTAAGGACCTCCTAAGGTATATCCTAATCCACTAAAGAGGTAATCTATAATAAGCCTATTAGACCCTAGCGTCCTACTAATATAATACTAGTAGCTTCTAGAAGTAACTCCTACTTTATAAAGGATATAGCCGGCGTTAATAACCTAGTAATCTAGTAGATTATCTAGGAAGCCGTAACTATTATAATTTAGGCTTATTAAACGGCTAATCTAGTAGGAGCTAGACCTTCTAAACCGCCTAGGCCTTAAGGCCCCTAAGGACCTACCGGACTTAATAGTAATAGTATAAATAGAAGTATACGCTAGAATCCTAGTAATATTAGTTTCTTTAATCTACTCTATAACGGGAAATCCGCTGCCTCTAGTACCCTAGTAATAGAATATACGCCTAAGGAGACGTATTTTTATAATATCTACTTATTCCTTAAGTATACTCGTAATATAGTAAGTATTAAAGGCGACGACCTTATCTATACTTACCTCTAGATTTACTTAAAAGGTACTACCTTATCTTAGTAGCTAAGTAAGCTATCTAAGAATAATAAGAGGCTTATAAAAATAGGTATTAAGATTAATAAATAGGAGTAAATACTTATTAATAGATTTAGGTAGCCTATTAATATAGCTATTAACTATACTTTACGCGAGAAATATACTCTTTGCGATACCTCTAACTACTAGGAGCTATATAAATACGCCTAGAAGATTTTACGGGCTATTAAAGACGCTAACCTTACCGCTACTAATAATTAGCTTAATATAATATATAATAGACTTAACTATAACCTCCGCCGTAATATCCGCCGTCCTAAGGTAACTATAAAGCTAGAAGAATTCCTAGATAACCTTAATAAATTTAAATAGGACTAGTAGATATATACGAGTCGAAACTATTAAAGTATAATAATAGCTAGGAAGGAAATCTTATTAGGTAACTATTTAAGAAATAAATAATCTACTAGGAATAGTTAGTATATATCTTATTAAGGATATTAGCTAAATTTCTAGTAGTAGTAATTCTCTAATTATCTAAATAATTGCTAGAATAATACTTACTCTAATTAGTATAAGAGGCCTAGGTAATACTAGGGTTAACCCTAGTAGGTAGGAAATTAAACCTTAAACGCCCCGCGTCTAACGCCTTTACTAGATCGCCGTTAAATAACGGCTGGCTATATAAATCTAGATCCGTTAGGTTTACCTCCTAGGTAAAACTAGTTAAGGTAATAATAGTAAAGCTATAGTCCGCCGCTACTATAACTAAAGGTCTACTATAGTAAGGTAGATAAGAATATAGAAGACGCTACTAAGGAAGATTATAATAGGAGTCGTAGTACCTATTATAATAGTTATAAAGACTAAGAGGACGCTAATTATAACTAAGAATATAAAGAGACTAATAGGATATACCTACCTAATAAAAGCTAAGACCCTAATATCTACTTTATAAACCCTATTAACCTTTAGTCTTACTAATAGTACTTAGAAGCCTTTACCTCTAAGAATAAGCTTTTCCGCTACCTTTATACTAAGTAGGTAAACCTAGAAAAGTATACTCTAGTAGAAGAGTTATTTAATAAGGCGGACACGTTACCGGTTATTAACTATATTAAGGTAGATAAGAGGATCCTAATTAAATTAAATATTACGCCTCCCTTAGGAAGACTAGGCTATATATTTTAGGGGTTTTACTACGTAACTCTAGGTATTAGGATTACGTTAGAAATCCTTAAGGTATATATAAATATAGGCTACTTAATAATATTAATTAACCGCGCCTTATTACTTTAGATTATACCTAATCTAAAGCTTTCTAAGCTATCTTCTCTAATCTTAGTTAGGGGATTAGGTGATATAATATATAAAATAAGCGAATACGCGAAAATACCTATTTCTATTAAAGGTACCTTACTTAAGAAACTAGTTATAACTAAGATAATTATTAAGGTATATATTATTAATAGTCTCCGAGCTAATATACTTATTAGTAATAATATAATAGTACCTTAAAAAATACGTCTTAACTCCGCTAGCTAATAGATAACTGTTAGTACCTACTAGGATATAATTATAGAAATTAATACCGTCGCTAAGTTAACGCCTCTAGTCTATTAGATAATTTATACTAAAGGAATAGTTATAATCCTAGTAATATCTACTACCTTAGTACCTATATCTTACTAGGATAAAGAACTACCTAATAATTATAACTTCTTATTTAAGCCCTAGTATAAGGGCGACCTAGGATATAATAGTAGCGTATTTACCTATATTATTAATTCCTCTTTATTATTTATATAGTTATGTAATACTACGGATTAATCTACTTATATCTCTTAACGCACCCGCCTTAGTAATATTATTAAATATAATTAGGTAGGTGCGTATCTAATTAGTCCTAAAGACGTACTACTTACCGCCGGTAGTTAGTTAATATAAAACCTAAGGTAATTATAGAAGTCTAAAATCGTACGAGGTATTACTACTATAGTAGCTATAATAGTAATAATAGGTATAGCTACGCAGTTATAAGGCTTATCTATAATTCCTAAAATTAGTAGCTAGGGCACCGCCTTATCTACTATCATAATTAATCCTTTACTAGAATACGTAATACCTAGCGGAATAATAGTCTATAGTAAATATAATAATATATTTAAAATTACTACCGTAGCTAATAAATTCCCGGAAATCTAGACTAATAATAGATAAACCGTTAATATCCTAGAAGATAAGTAGATACCTATTCTACTTAAACTAAAAGTAGATCTAAAGCCTTACTAGGTATACCTATTAAGTTAAAAAGATTAGGAAGTTATTAATAAGACGTTTAGTAAAATATATTAATAAGGTAAAATAACTTAGTTAAACTAGCTAATAAAATTTAGCTACCCAGTTTTTATTATATAGCGAGATATATCTAGGGGTAAATAGAAAGGCTAAGTTATTATTAATATCCGTAGCTTAAATAAGATTACTAAGATAGATAGCTACTTAATACCTCTATAATCTAAGATTATTAATATAGTAGTAGGTTACCTATTTATCTTAATAGTAGATATTATAAGATACTTTTATTAATTTCTTATTAAAGTAATAGATAGGTCTAAATTAACTATTATCTCCTATTACGGCTAAGAATAGTTAAATATAGCACTTATAGGGTATAAGGGTTTACGACCTTATATATAAAGGTAGATTAATAAGCTACTCTAACCTCTATAAAGTTTTATAAAGGTATACGTTAATAATATAATTACGTATTCTAAAACTCTAGAAGAGTATCTAGGACACCTTTAGCGTCTTTTTAATCTATATTATTAAAGGCGTATTTCTCTTAGCCCTACTAAGTTATTTCTAGGTTATCCCTCTATTATACTACTTAGATAAAGGGTAGATAGTCTAGGATTATTAATATCTACTACGAAAATTAGAGCTATCTAGGCCCTAAAATTCCTATTAAATTTACGGGATCTTAAGATATATCTTAGGCTTACTAGTTAGTTAAGATTATTAATCTACTAATATACTTAGATCGTCTAGCCTTTATAAAGTAGGAAGACCTCCTTAATAAAGGAGCTCCTAGTTAACGGGGTAGGTAATAAAGCTAAAGGTATAACTTAGAAACGCTAATCTATAAAGGTAGTTATTAATAAACCTAGTATTATTAAAGTCGAGGTATATAAAATACTATAAAAGGTATTTAAAAGTCCGGTCTTCCTTATTTATTATAATTATATTAGATGAATATATATTAATCTAGACGCTTTTAAATGCTAGGGTTTTATAGTAATAGTTTACTATATTAAGGGAGACCCCCTAATTAATAGGACCTTCGCTAGAACTAGTATTTAGCCTATACTATTTCTTAGTAAGCTCCTAAATAGAGCTAAAAAGAACTACTAGCCCACTAAACTTAAGGTAGCGGGTATAGTCTAGGTTATAAAAAAGATAAGGTATCTTATTAAGTCTTTATAAATACCTCCTATTATTATTTATACTAATTACTCTACCGTAGTACTAATATCTAAGTAAATAATACTTATAACTTTAAGTACGGATAAACTAAATCTTTAACTCGTTTATACCTTATAATATCTATCTAGTTTTAATATTACTATATATTATAAATTAGGTAAATTAAATATCGTACCTAATATACTATCACGGTTATTAGGATCTAAGTAGATACCTTAGGATTAAGAAGGCGTTCTAGATATCCTTTATAAACACGTACTATTAGAAGAATTAGATAGAGTCGTAATTTTACCTGATATTATAGAAGATATTTATTATATTACGTTAGTAGAAATATCTAACGATTTTAAAACCCGCTTATAGGTGGCTGATAAGAATAATAAGGTATAGATAAGAATAATTAAGTTACTAAGATTTATATAGGCTAATAAGTCTACTACCTAAGAATTACTCGAAAAACCCAGCATTTAATTTAAGCTTAGAAATAATCTGCTATACTATACGTCTACTAATAGTTATAAACGCCTTTATATACCTAAGTCTATAGAATCTAAAGTATTTAAGATTACTTATAATATATCTAATTATAGTGGTTTTTATCGTACCTATAATAGACTAGTTAACTCCGTCTTTATAAGGTACCTATTTAAAAGATTACGTGCCTATATTACGCATTACCCGGATTACTAGGTATTCTAAACTACTTACTACGCGCCGTACGGGTCTCTAATACCAGTTAGCACGCCAGTAATCCTATTCCACTCCGTAGTAATAGACTTTATTATTAAACTCTCTAATATAGACGGGTTTAATATACTCCTAATAATAACTAATAAATTTACAAAAAAGGTCCTTCTAGAACTAGGTAAAGATACCTAAGGTGCCGAAGAATAGGCTAATACTATTATTATCGCCTTATTTAAAAGGGATTAGGGAATACCTAAGTATTTATTAGTAATCGAGATACTAAGTTTATATTAATATTCTAGAAAATAGTCTTTATAAAGCTAGGCGTTAGTATACTAACTTTAATAGCCTATTACCCGCAGATAGATAGGTAGTCCGAATAAATTAATTAATTAATAGAAATTACCTTACGCTTCTACCTATTAGTATATCTCGAATCTAGCTAAGTAGAGGTACTACCGTTTCTTAGTATAATATATAATAATTCTATAAATGCTACTACTAGATTAACGCTAAACGAGATTATATATAGGTTTCAGGTTAATAATAATTTAGGTCTACTATAGGATCTACCTCCTAAAGACTATAATCGCCTCCGCTAGGTAAAGCGCGACTCCGCGGATAAAGCTATTACCTTTACTAATACTATTACTAAGGCAAGATATAATAGAAAACATATTACCCTTAACCTTTAAGAAGGCGCCGCTATTTACCTTAGGCTATATTATAGATATCGTCTAAAAGGACTAGTAAATTATAAGCTATCTAAGTAACGGGTTAGCCCCTTTAAAATCCTAAGAAAAGTCGGTACCCTAGCGTATTAACTTAATCTACCCCCTATAATAAAGATATATCTAGTTATCTTAGTGGCTTAGCTAGAGCTATTACCTCCTACGCCTAACCTATATTACCGCCGTCGTCCTAACTCTAAAAACCTTCCTACCGTTAAGAACGAGGATATAGACGCCCCGTTATTCAAAATTAAACAGCTTCTTAATAGAAGAATCACCCGAGGTAAACTAGAGTACTTAGTAAAGTAGAAAGGTTACGGTAATAAATAGAATTAGTAGTATAAGCTATTAGATCTAACTAATATAGCTGGATTAGTGACGGACTATAATACCTAGTATCCCTTTACTATATAACGTCGCCGACGAGGCAAATAACTATTTACAGACTAGTTATAATTATAGCGAGGGCGCGTACTTTTTTCTATTTTATAGGTATATTAATACGTAATATTACTATTAATAGCTTAATAGCGACGGATCGGTCCTAGCGCCTTAGCGCTTCAGTTACATTTACTTCTCGCTACGTAGATAGGAAAACAATTAATTATCCTATATAAAACCTATGCATCCGTATTATATCCTTTAAAAACTTAGACTTCTTTACCTACTTCTCCTTAACTACCTACTTAATAAGTATATTTAAATAGAGAATATAGTAATATATATCGTCCTTCTATCCTAGGTAATAAGCCCGCTTTAATATCTAGAGATATAGGCTTAAATTATATATAGGCTTTATAATAATTATAATAAAAGCTTTATAAAGTATTAGCCTAGTCCCTATTATCTTTATTAACCCTATTAAAATATCTAGCTAATCTTTATATTTTAACTTACTTATATTAGGATTTACCTCCTATTAAAAGGCCTCCTTTATTATATTTTACTTCTTTAAAGGTCTAAAATATATATATAGACTTCTATAAAGATCCTTATACTTATAAATATACTAAATTAGTAAAGTTAATATTTATTATAATATATTAGAGATATAAAGATGTTTTTATAATATAAAAAGATCTAAGATATAATATATTAATAGTAGTAAGTCTTAAGTAAAAGAAGAACTTACTCTTTCTATTATAAAAGGTAGTCCCTAGAAAGGAGGAAAGAATTAGGATATATATAAGTTAATACTTTTATAAAATTTAATTAATATCTTAAATTTTAGGGTAATTTACTATTATTTTAGTATAATACTTATTAAATATATAATTATCTATTATATACCTAGTATTATTATCCTAATATATCTTCTAAATTATATTATTTAAAAACTTCTACTTAGCCTTATAAGTAATTATATATAAGAATAGGAGATTATTAACTAATTATAATATCCTTATAATAGTAAATATAAGTTTAGTATCTATTATTATTATTATTTTAGGGTTTACCTCCTTAAATATCTTTAACTTCTAATACTATTCCCTCTAATTTATCTACTTTTATTCTAGCTAGGCTTTATTTAATTACTTTTATTATATTATTATCTTATTAAAGGCTACCTAGTATTTATTAGGGAATCTACTCTTTACTTAACTCTTATAAAGTAGCTTAAGCTTTATAAGTAGCTATCTATTCTATTAACTCCCTTTATACCTCCTAATAAAGAAGTCTAGGAGAAGAGTAGTAAATATCTTAATTAACTTATAAGCGGGTTTTATAATATTTATATCCCCTAGGTTTTTTATTAATCTATTAATATTCTTACTTAAGCTTATAAGCCTACTATTAGAGAACGCGTAATATTTATAATTAGGGTAGTCCTACTTAGTACTACTAATAATATCTATAAGCCTTATAATATTTATTAGATTAAAATTAATTATTATACTACTTAAGGCGGTAAATTAGAAGTAGTATTTTAATTAATCTAATTTTATTTCTTATAAGATCTTCTAAGTTTCAAAAAATTTACTATAAATACTATAATAAGCTGATTTAAGCGTCTTGGCAACTTTTGCCATTTTAATAGGTTATGAGCCCAGTTAGCTTAGTAGTAACGAAAGCGCCTCCGTATAGGGAGGTTAGGAGTTTAATCCCCGTACTAACTTCCGCCATCGTAAAAACCATATATATATATATATAAATAGTTAAAAAATATATCTACCTAATCACCTACGTCGAACACCTAATCAGAGGTATCCGTAGTAAGGGGAGTGTTAAAATATACTATAAATACTATAATAAGCTGATTCAAGCGTCTTGGCAACTCTTGCCATTTTAATACTAAGGCCCTTAGCTAGTATTCTTTATAATATAACTCTTATTAATAATTACTAAGTTATAATAGAGGTATTAAACTATCTCCTTATTTATTACCTTTTTCTTATTCTTCTAGTAGGTCTATTAATATATATTAATAAGGCTATTTTTAGATCTTATAATCTACGTTTACTATATAATAAGAATCTAAAAAGGAGTATTTTAAGTAGTTAAGAAGCCTTATTACTTTAGGTAAATAACCTTACCCTTCTTTAATAACTATATATTAGGGTTATTATTATCTCTAATAATCTTAATCTTCTATATAATATCCCTAGTTAAAGTAATATTTTAGCTTATAATACTTAAATACTTATTAATAAGTTTAATACCTAGCGTTTTAAAATTAATAAGGGTATTAAGCTTTATAAATTATATTAAGATATTACTACTTAATATAAAGAATATTATTAATTTATATATAAGATAAATATTAAAATGTTCTAACTCTAATTAATAAGGATACTAATAAAATTAATTATTTATAAGATATTTAAATCTTAAGGCCGCGCCCTCTTTATAATATTAATAAGTCTTAGGTTTATTATACTATTCCTAATAGATTCTCTCCTACTATTATTATAATTAATAATAAAATATAATTAATAATAAAATATAACTAATATAATAGCTTCCTATATCTTAATATAGAGAGATTAATAAGAGAGTATTTAGGTTAGAATTAATAACTTTACCTTACCTAGTCCTATTTTATCTCTAATAAGGGTATTAAAATAGCCTAGCGCCCTAGTATTAAGAAGCATTATAATAAATATATAAAGCTACTATTAGTAGTATAAAGGTTTAAGTATTCTAGGGAGTATTATAATAGTTTTACTTATACTTAAATTAAAATTAGAGATCTTTAGGAATCTAACTACGCGTAGTTATATATTACCTTAAAGATACTTATATAACTAGTTATCCCTAGACTACTAGAATTTAAGAAGGTTAATTATAATGATTTTATAAAAGAGGAGCTTAACTTACTAATCCTTAAGATCTATTTTAGATTAAATAGACTCCCTATTACCCTCCTCTTTAATATCTAGCTTTAATATAATATATAGATTAAGATTATACAAATAGAAACATATCTTAATAATAATAATAATAATAATAATAATAATAATAATAATAATATACTTAACTTAATAGTTATATCTAACTTCTACTTTTATTTATATTAATATTATATAAGGTCTTTATCTTTACTCTCCTCCCGCCTTATTTATAATCTTATATTAACCTTTTTACTTAGTAATAGCTACTACGCTTAATTATAATTAAATAGTAATAATAGATAATATAAGTACTTAGATAAACTTAATTATTAAGATAAATATTAAGATAAATTAAAGTTTAAGAGCCTAAGAGAAAAAGAAAGTAACTTACCTAGATATAACCTTTATAAATAAGTCTATAAATAAATTAGGATACTATTATAATATATACTTCCTTTATATTTTATAAGAATATTAGTAGATACTAGACTTAAAGGAAGTATATATAAAGCTAGCTAAAATAACTAGGAGGGAGGTACTTTAATATTTACTACTTATAAGTTAATATATATTACTAAAGGTATAAGACTTAATTAACTAATATTATCTTATATTATAATTAAGATCTTTATAAATCTCTACCCTTATATTAGATACTAGTAGGTAGTAGTTTATAAATCCTTATTATTTATTATATTTATAAGCTAATTATTAGCTTTATAAAATAAAGTAAGTTAGAATATACTATTAATTATATATCTTAACTCTAACCTCTCCTAGAGTTTCTTATACTAGAGATTAGTAAGTATTAATACTCTATCCCTACCCTAATCTAAAATAGTCTTTATTCTTACCTTATATAAAGTTATAATTACAGTTATTTAAAATAGCTTGTAATTAAACTTAAAGTCTTTAAGCTCCTAAGTAGAGGGAGATTTTAGGTAGAGATTAATAGTAGATTCTTATTTAAGACTTAAGGGAGTATTTTATTCCTCTCTTTTAATTAACTCTTCTTTAGAAATACTTAAAGGAATAGTATCTAATTTTATAAATATAAATATAAATATTAATATACTATAATATAATTCTAGGATAAATATTAAATATCCTTTAATCTTAAGCTTCTCTTTAAATTATAAAATAAGGGCTAGGTTATATACCTTTCATAACCTATTAAGGTCTAACCTAGTAGAAGATAACCCTAAGAACCTATTTATAAAGATACTATTTATCTTAATAAAACTTAATAGTTATAATAAAGAGGTTATTAACTATTACCTTATAAGTAGTTAAGTATATATTTATAATATACTTCTTAAATTATATATTCTTTAATAGCCCTTCTTTATAATTAAAGTTACCTTATAACTTAAGAGTACTTATAACTAAGGTAGATATTAAGGTAAATACTAATATATATATAAGAGTAAATATAATATTATAAGAATACCTATCTAATTAATATTATATAAAATTCTAAAGGTATAATAATAGAGGAATAGGGAGAGAGGGAGGAAGGGTAGGGTAGTTTATAATTAAAAGGTAAATTAAGATAAGATATTACTTTATAAATAATATAAACCTTAATAAAATTAGCCTAAATTAGGTAATAAGATAGGGATATTTTATTTTTATATAAGTTTATCTAATCTATATTAAGTTAAAGGAGTTATATTACTATAAAATCCTTTCTTATACTAAACTAATTATAAAGGATATTATTCTAATATTTTTAATATTAAATTAACTTTATATTAAAGTACTATCCCTTTTTAAATTACTCCTTCTACTAGTATTAAGTATAATTACCCTTATATTATATTAAGCTACTCTAGCTAAAATACTAGCTTTATTATTTTATTTAACTACTACCTCTTATAAAGCTTATACTACTTATTTTAAATTAGCTATCTAATTACTTAACTCCTTAATCTAATTATATTTAATAGATAAAGGATATAATAAAGGATATAAGGAAGAGGTTAGGCTTAAAGTAAAGGAAGAGGGTTAAATTAAGCCTTATAAGTTTAAAGATTACTACGCGTCTTTAAGGGCTAGTCCCCCTATTTCCTTAAAAGGTACTAGTAATATTAATATTAATAACTCTATATTACTCTTTAATACTTATAGGAAATTAGTATTATTTATTATAAGGTATATATAAGTACCTTATATATAATAATTTAATAGACGTAGTTAGAAATATCTAGTTATTAGGATAAAAAGGATCTAGTCTTAGTAAACTAAAACTAGGTAAAATCTAGCTTAAATTTAGCTTAAATTTAAGTTAAGACTTATTATATAAGTAGCTTTATACCTTAATATTTATATAATAGTAACCCTAGAGCTAGCGTAATAAAGGATATACTATTAACGCGTATTATAAGTTATATAATATATCTAAGGTATAACTTAACTTCCTTAATATAAAAGAGAGTTATAATAAATTACTCCTATCTTATATATAGTTTTATTACTAAAATAGCTAGATTATTAATAAGGTATCTTAACTAGTATCTTATAACGTAAGGTATAAAGTATAAGAGAGACCCTAGGCCTAAGGCCTACCTAAATAAGGATAATATTAATTAACTTTATAAATAAATTATAATAGATCTAGAGATTAATAAGACTAGGGATACTATTATATATCTAGATATATTAGAGTTTTTAAAGGCGGATAAAGATAGTAGGGCTATACTAGAGTATATAAATATAAGTATAAATATTAGTAGTAATATTATATTTATAAATAACCTAGTACTAATTTTTCCTAGCTTTAACTTCTTAGTATTAAAACTAACCTTTTAAATTATAGTTATATTTAATCTATATCTTTATCCCTTATAATTTAAGAATTTATAGAGGTTAAAAGAGCTAGAATACTTATTAAGGATATCCCTAAAGTAGATAATAAGGCGTACTATAATTACTATAATAAGATACTCTCCTCTTTATATAATCCCTACTAGCCCTTTTAAGATAAGATAGATTATACCTTTATAAGGTAGTTAACTAAGGCTAAGGTTATTAAAAGAGGTATTAATACTTTCTACTAAAATATATAATTAAAATTAATATAAGAATAACTTAGTTTCTATAATACTACTAAGTAGCGGGTATAAATATATTATATTCCTTAGGGTATCTATAAAGATTAGTAGGTTAAAGACTACTTTATAATCTTAAGTCTTATAAGTAGTCTTACAACTATAGAATATACTATCTACTACTAAGATATACTAAGCGTTATTTACTTTCTCCTTAAATATAAACCTTTCCTAAGTAACCTAATTATACTCTAATTTAGCTTAGAATACCTAATAATACTTAGGTTTATAACAAGATATATATAGGGGACTAGTAGTAGGAATTATAAGATAAGCTACTAGAAGGCGCTATATTTATCTTAATTCTTATTACTACTAATAAAACCTAAATAATATAATACTATAGAGACTAGAGCTTATAACTAGTATATATAATAATTAGAAATCTTAATAGATTAACTAGATAAAGTTAGATAAGATTAAGCTTAATTCTTATTAGCTTAATACTAATTATAAAGATTAGAAAGGAGTATTAAAAATACTTATAAGTAGAGGTTTACTATTTATTAATAGAGTAAATTTTTAAATATATATTTAATCTACTTATAATACTTGCGCTATTTATATTAATATAGGCTAGATTAGGTTAAATAGGGGTAATTTATAACTAACTAGAGTAGTATTTAAGAGTCTTATAAAGATAGGTATAAATATTTACTACGCGGATAGCTTTATAAGATACTACTACCTAATTATTAATAGTATAATAGTAGACTATAAAGAGTAAGTCCTAATTATAGTATTAAGAAAAATTAATACTATAATATTTATAAAGTACCTCCTAATAATTAAGGTAATCTTATAAAAGAATAGAAATACCAGAGCTATAAATATATATAAGCTAAACTTTATAGGTAACTATCTAATTTAAAGTAAGTAGGAAAGACTATAGTAATATATCTAGTAATAAATTAGGCCTAGAAGTATAAATATTATAATATTTATATACTAATAGATATTAATATCTTATATTAATTATTTAAAGGGGTAGTTATAAGATTAATTAACTAGTATACGGCCTTAATAGAGGATATCCTTAGGATAAGTAGGAAAGCTATAAGGAAAAGGAATATAAAGGGTAAGAAAAAGGTAGTAGAGTCTATAATATTAATTTAGCTTAATAAATAGTTTTATTAAGTCCCTAGGTTTACTAGCTTAAAATACTTTAAATACTTTAGTAAGGTTATATAGTAGAGTAATAATAAGTAGAAGGTAATAGTATATTAACTAGTTCTAGTAATAGTACCTCTACTAGCTAGGAAGTAAGACTCTATAATTTATTATAGTTAAGTAATTATAGACTTTATTATACTAGTAATATATAAAAGCTATAATAAGAATACTTTAACCTATATATAATATATATTATACTAGATTAACTACTTAAAGATAGTTTTTATAAAGTATTAACCTTAAAATATAACCCTAAATAATAATAATAGTAATAAAACCTAATTTAATATCCCTAAATTATATATTATAATATATTACGCCGTATTCATTTACTTATATAGTAGTATATAGAGTTTTAATATAGCTTATAATAAAGCTATATATAAAGTTCTACTTAAATTCTTCTTTCTTATAATAAATAGGATAGAAGGCTAGGAGTACTAGATCTTAAGTTATAATATATACTATTAAAACCTTATTATAATAAATAATATAATACTCTATAATAAGATAAAGTCTACTTTAAGCGCGAGTTAATAAATAAGTAATAGATATTCTACTACTACTTAAGACCTAATATATATAATAATAGTAATTCTTAAAGGTAATATAATAATATTATATAATCTAAAATATAGTTATAAGTAATAGTAGAAGGTTTTATAAGTACTAGTTAATCTAGAATTTAAGTATAATAGCCTTATAGATATATTAATAATTTTCCTTTAAGAAAACTAAAATAGACTTAAGGGGTAATTATATAATAATAATAAACTTAATAGATATAAGAAGGATTTAATATAAGTAAATTACTATTTTATTAAAATTCATTAGTTTTTAACTTATTAGAAGTATAATAGTAAGGACTCTTTAAATATAAATTACCTTTAATAAGAAAAGGTCTAATATACCCTATACTAGTATAAGAGGAAAGGGTAATAGCGCGATTATATCTAAGTATAAGAGATTAATCCTAATATTAGATATAAGGTTATAAGCTTTATAAAAGGAAGTAGTAGATATATAAAGTAATTATAACTTATTATTTCTATCCTTAATTATAAAAGACTTAAGAAGGATAGAAGATTATAGATATATATAGAGGCGTTTATTAAGGTAATACGCTAGATTAATAGTAGTATAATAAATAAGGTATATAGAATACTTAAAGTAGGGATATAACTATTAAGTAGGTCCTAAAATCTAAGGCTTCTAGGTACTTAATATTTTTATAATTTATCTTATATACTCTATAATATATATCTAGTACTAGTAAATAAGGAATATACGAGATTCTATATAAATAATTATATTAACTAGGATTAATTTAATACTATCTATAACCTAGATTTTCTATTAAATAGTACTAGGGTTATAAATAAGTAGGCTAAGGAATATAAACGTAGATAATAGCTAGATAAATAAGGAAATATTTAGTATAAATAAGGTATAGAGGAAGAATTAGCCTAATATTAGGCTAAAGCTAGGCTAAAATATATTTAATAGATAGGTAGTAAAAATTAGAATATTAACTTTTATAAATAAAATATTAATATTAATATTATAATTAGTAGCTATTTATATACTATAATAACTAAATATATATTATATAATCTTTAAATAAGATAGATCTATTTTACTTAAAGTAGTTATATTATATATATCTTAGGGTACTTATAATACCTAGAGATATATTATTAGTTATACTCCTTATATAAGGAATATAGGTAAGGTAGATAGATATATATAGGTAGTATATAAGTAGTAAATTAATATATTATATATACTTATTATATATACTATTATATTCTATATACTATTCTCTCTAGGTCTAAGATCTTACTCTATATAGTCTCTTATAGTAGTTATATACCTAATAGTATAATAAGTATAACCTTTTCTAAGCGTAGAAAGGATAAGTAAAAGAATAAGATATAATTTATATAAAGAAAGTACTAGTAGTATAGTAGTTAACTACGTAAATTAATTCCTATTTCTTATCTTATCTTAACTATTATAATAATAATAACTAGCTACGCCTACTACTTATAAGCTACTATATAGTAGCCCTATACTAATATAGGCTACTATTCTAACTCCACGTATTAATACCCTTAAGAATACTTTAATTAGATTAATAAAATACTTACTAACTAAGTTTAACTCTTATAAGTATCCTTTAATTTTTACTTTTTAATATTTAATAAGTTAGATTTCTAACTATTACTACTACTTACCTATTACTATTACTATTACCTACCCGTTACTATCTCTATTACTTACCTATTACTATCTCTATTACTTACTTATTACTATCTCTATTACTTATTAGTTACTATCTCTATTACTTACTTATTACTATCTCTATTATTTACCTAGCTAATTACTATTACTATTATATATATATAGTAGAATTTTAAATATATATCTTAAAATAGCGACGTAGTTAATAATTATAGGGGTAGATAGCTTAATAATATATTCTACTATTCTAGACTTCCTAATCTAGACTAACTTCTATAGGTAGTTAGTTTAAGCCGGCGATATCTAATATTTATATTATAAGGGCCTACTAGACGCGTAGCTTTAATAGAATAGAGTTAAATAGGGAGGTTATATCTACTACTTACTAGACTAACCTTATAACTAAATATTAGAGAGATCCTACTTATTCCTCTTATTAGCTACCTCTTTTTAGTAGTAGATATTTATTACCTACTTAATAAACTTAGGTACTAAGAACTAACTATTAACGGCGAGGTATTATAATAAGGAACCTCTATTACTTATAAAACTAAAGATACTTATTATTTAAGAAATACCTTTTAATCCTCCCTATAAAATCTTAAGACTATATATACTATAATACGTATAAATTATTATTAGTTTAAACTTATAATCTAAGTATACCTTAAATATAACTAAGTAGGAGAAAGAAATATTAGTTAACCCTAATAATAGTAATAGTAAATATACTAGGGATACTTATAATACTACGTATAATAGGTAATATAAATATATTAATAATATTTATTACTATATAATTATATATCGCGTGGTTATATATAAAGATATTAGATTTTTAGAATAATATATCTAGAATAATATTATATCTACCTATCTAAATCTATTTAGCCTAACTTTAGCCTAATCCTAGCTAAGTTAGGCCGTAATATTATTCTATTATAGCTTAAGGTAATAGGAAGTTACTCGATATATTTATAGCTAGCTAGGGGCGGGTTATATAGGATACGCAACTTAAAACTAGTAGGCCGACTTCCTAAATTACCGAAGTATTAGGTTAGATATTAGAGTACTATTATAACCTAATTACCTATATCTTTAATTAGAAGCTCTAGGAGCTAATAAAAGACCTCTTTAAGTAATATATCCTTAGTATTTATATAGGCTACTATTATATTATTAAGTTTTAGAAGTAACGTCTCTTATATACTTATATTCTCGTTATTATACGGGAAGAGGATTAGATCTAGATAGTTAATAATATTAATAGTATTATTTAAGTATTTATCCCCTCTTAATCTTCTTACTATAATAGAATATCTGTGATTTAGGACCCTAAGCTTATCGCAGCTTATCGGTTAGTTAATAAGTCCCCCAGATTCCTTTCCTAGACTAGCGCGAATATTAAAACTCTAATAATTCTTCCCATCCTACCTATATCTACACCTACGCTCTATGATATTTTCTACTTAAATAAAGTTATATAAGACATCTATAGCTATTTAAAGCTTTAAAAATTATAAAAATTAGTATAGTAGTTTAGAAGATATATCTTTATAAATAAATTTACCTACTAAATTCTATGCGCTAACGGCTAGAATAATTAGATTAATAATAAAAATCCTGTTATTATCTATAAATTACCTATTCTACTACGTCACCTACTAACGTGTCTAATATCAGTCTAAATAGGGGGAAATACCCGTCTTATTACTAGGTATATAATGCTATTAGAATAATCTATATCGGTCTATTAGTGTATTAGCTAATGCTATTATATTTATAGGCTAAAACGTCTAATTTACTCCCTACTATTTACCTTACTTACTAACGTGTCTAATATCGGTCTAAATAGGGGGAAATATCCGTCTTATTACTAGGTATATAACGCTATTAGAATAATCTATATTAGTCTATTAGTATATAGGCTAATACTATCGCATTTATAAGCTACCTACCTACTAAAACGTCTAATATACTCCCTACTATTTACGTCACCTACTAACGTGTCTAATATTAGTCTAAATAGGGGGTAATATATATCTTATTACTAGGTATGTAATACTATTAGAATAATCTATATCACTATATAGGTGTATAGGCTAATACTATTACATTTTATAGGCTACCTACCTACTAACGTGTTTAATATGCTCCCTACTATTCACCTCACCTACTAACGTGTCTAATATCGGTCTAAATAGGGGGACATATCCGTCTTATTACTAGGTATAGAACGCTGTTAGAATGGGTGTATATATCTAATATAGCTAATGCTGTCGTATATATAGGCTATCTACCTACTAACGTGTCTAATATACTCCCTACTATCCACCTCACCTACTAAACGCCAGGTAGTAGGGGTGATTTTCCGACGTAAAAATCTTGAATTTTTACAGGCATTTTCTAGTAGGATAATAATATACTATATAAGTTAGTCTTATAATATATAGTTTATAGTTACTATACTAGCGTCCCTAGTAATAGATATTTTAATTAAGAGAAAAATTATTATAATAAGGCTTTTCTAAAGGATTTTTACTAAGAGACGTCTTTTATGTCTAATAGGAGTTATCTTTTCTATAAGTATCTAGTTAGCCCCCCTAAACCTAATTCCTCTATTAATAATAGGTAGGTTATCTCCTATAACCCGTACCTATTAAAGAAATATAGTACCTATATTAATATTAAGATCTATAACTCTATTAGGTCTATTTTTTATCTATATAAATATATTTATAAGGGACCTAATTAGGCTAATATCTCCCTTACTAGGAATTATACGCGTAATAATAATAACCCCGCTTCTAATAGCTAGCCGTAATAGTAAGGGGAGTTAATAGATAAGATTATAGAGTTCTAGTCTACTTACTAAATTAAGTCTATTAAGGCTATTTAGAAGATACTCTTATTTAGTATAAATATTATAAAGCCTTATATAAAGTATTTATAAATCTACCTCCTAGATTAATAGTATACCCTTTTTAAGCTAGCTAATAACTAGGCTATTAATAAGGCCGTTAAATAAAAGTTAATAGATAGTAATAAGCTTTATAAAACTATATTAATAGAGTTTTTTAATATAAATTATCTTACTAAGGAAGCTACTAATAATAGTTAGCTATACCTTTTATAAAATAGAACGGGAAATATCCTACTATTATAAGGGATCTACTTAACTATTTATACGCAGATTTTCCTAAGGTCTTTATATAAAATAAAAGAAATAAATATTAAAAAATATATAAAAGGGGGGAGACTCTTAGGTATATTAATTTTATTAGTCTTAAAACTAAGGATCTTTACTATTATTAACTACTCCTCTATTATATTAAGGGGGCTATATTATTTAATAACCTCTAGATAGTAGATAGCTAGCTAATAGGATAGAAGGAGGCTTATATAGAGCTTAAGTTAACTAAAAATAATAGATATACTAATAAGATCCTTAGTAAGGGAAAGGATTTTTAGGGAGGTTATTATTATGACTGATTTATAATGTGGAAAGAAGATGCATTCTCTATATGCAGGAAACCTACCTAAGTACGTAGAGTACGGAAGCCTTCCGCTAGGAAGGCGCGCTAGGTAAATAGCGCTATTTAATAATAGCGATAATAAGTAAATGCCTATAGTAAATGCCCTTAATAAATAAAGCTATCGTCCTAATAGTAACGTGTAGTAGGTATTAGTAGATATGCCTTAATAGAACGCTTGAAGTAAAAGGCTAGGTAAGCCTATAAGGCAGGAAATCTTACTTATATACTAACTACCTACTCCCGAATTCTAATATTAGGGCTATTTACTTCCTTATACTTACGGATAAGATCTAGTATATTTAATAGGCAGTAGTCTAGTATCTATTAGTCGTCCTCCGGTCTATATCCTAGCTATCTAGCGAGGTATTAGGTGGACTAGCTACGGATATAACGGATATATTATTTCTATAGGAGGCGTTCGATCTTATATTCAACGTCTCTATTAATAATAATAGGAGGGGCAGGTAGATAACGGCGTTAATATAGGTTATCTACTAGATTAGTAGCGGGTTTAAGATATACTATTAAGATAATATTATATATACGTATTATATTAGGTAATTCTAACCTATAAGCGAGACGTCCTATTTATTTAAAGACCTTAAAAGGTCTAATAAACTAAGGACTAAGCTTTTTAGATATAATACTAGGAACCCTATATCCCTTATATAAGTATAGGTTTACGAGGTTACTAATATTAAAGAACTTTACCGTATAATTTAAGTTATAATAGTCTTTTATTATAAGCGAGGTAGAAGTAATAGCGTCTTTTATATTAATATAAGATAGTCTATATTCTATTATAGTAATAGGTACTCGGGATACTTTTATAATATATAATAAGGGCCTTATTAGTAAGTTAGTTATTACTTCTAGTTATATATAGTCTACCTTAGGCTTTAATAAATCTAGTGCCTCCCTTATTTAAAATCCGTAGAGTACTTTAGTAGGTATCTTATCTATAGACGTATATTTAGTAGAATTATTAAGAGTAGCCGTTATTCTAGGAAGAAAAGATAGTTATAAAGAATTATATTTAATAGTAGTAATATAGTACTAAAGGGCTATCTTAATAGTCTAGTTTAATTATTCTAATTAACTATCTATCTAAGGGTACTAGGCCGCCGAGTAAAGTAAATTAACTTTTAGATAATAAAAGATACTCTATTATAGCTATACTACGAATTTCTAATTATAGTCTAAGATTATTACTTAAGGTAAATCCTAGTTAATATTAGCTAATCTATTAAGTAACCTTACTACTTAATCCTTTACTATCTAGGTTATCTTACCTAGAATAAGGGTAATAGCCTTAGAGAATTTATATATAACCGTTAAGACGCTATTAAAGCCTTCCGTAGTTATAGGAAGTATTAAGATAAAGTTAATAGTAATTATATAGAAAGGCTAAGTAGGCGTTAGGATAGGCTATAATAACCTATACAGCTTATACCGCGGCGTCTAGTTATACTAGTATTATAGGTAATACCTAATAAACTTATAAAGCTTCTTAGAAAGGTTATAGATATATAGGCCTTTAGTAAGCCTTTTATATATACGGGCGTAGCCCGGATATCCTATTTTATTATATACTAGCTTAAATATATCTACTTTTATAGTAGATAGAATCTATAGACTTAGCCCCCGTTTATTATCTTTAAAATATAAAACCTAACTAACGAGCTTATATACTAGGGTTACAGCGTTATTACTAAGGTCCTTATTTTATGTAACTATTTAGATAACCCTTACCTATTAAGGCTTATAATAGCTGGTAATAATTTAATTATAGAAGGGTTTACTTATTTCTATTAAGCTAATAGGGAAGTATCTTATAAATAAGGTATCTAATTCGCCTTCTATATCTTACTATAGATAATATTCACGGCTTACTAGTCTTAATAAGGTATTAGGTACTATATTTACCTTACCTACTTTATAATAAACGTCTAGGCGAAATCGCTATAGATATTCTAATATTCTAATAAGGCGGAGATTAAGTTTTTTAGTTAATACTATATTTAAACTCGTCTACCTTACTATTAATACCGTAGCTAAGTAATCTATATAGATAATTATAATAGGCTTTTATATTACTTTAATTATATAACGGACCTTCTTAATAACTTATATTAATCCTACGACTTTAAGTTTAGTAGGCTAATACCTAATCTTAGCGTTAGTAAGTAAATAACTAAGAAATAAGATAGGTTACTAAGATTTTTACTTAGGGAACTTAGGTAACCCTACTATTATAATTATAGAAGAAGAGCCTTATTTATAAGCGTCCTTAATAGTATAGTAGATAATAGCTCTAAAACTAAATTTCTTACTTATATCTAGATTAATAAATAGTTAACGCTACTTATTAAAGTAGTAGAAGATACTTAGGGAAGTAAAAAGCTTTTATAGATAGTAAAAGGTATTTAATTCTTTAGGCGTAGGCACTAAAACCTTTAGTCTACTAGCTATTTTCTTATATATATTACCCCTAACGGTAATTAACTTTATAAGTAAAGTCTTATATTATAATAGAGGCTTTATAATAGTAGCGTAGAATACTATATACTACCTATTATAGCCTATTATACTAAGGTATTTCTTAAGCTAACCTAGAGTATCTAGGAATATAAGTATAGTAATAGCTATAAGTTTCTTATCCGCTATTAATAGATTAAGCGTATTAACCCTTTACCTAAGTAAACGGATAGAGGAGTATCTAAGAAATAACTTTTTAGGAGATAAGTATATATTATACTTATCTAGTTTACTAAAGACTTTATAGAGGTACTTAAGATATTCGTTTAATAAGGTAGAGAAAATTACTATATTATCTATATATATACGGTAAAAGTAATAAAACTCCCGGAGTATAGTATTAATTATACGTTAGACGTACGCCGGAGAGTTCCTAAAACCTATAATAGGGATATTAAATATTTCCTAGCCTCTATAAGAAGCTATTATAAGATGATACCTATAGTCTTACTTTACCTACTATTAGTAGAAGAAGCTTACCGTATTAATAGTTAAAATATATAAAGTATTTTAAAGTAAGGTAAGAATTTTTAACTAGAGAGGAACGGGGTAGGTATTAGGTATTATAATCTTGTTTAATGCCCTGATATTAATAATAATACGGCCTTTTAAGCCGTTAGGCGTATTTCACTAAATAATAAAGTAAGGGAAGGAAAACGGCGTAGACGTATTCGTCTATTCTAACCCTCCCTAAGAATAAAGCTTATTAAATTCTATATTAATTACTTCTTTATCTCTCTAACTAAGAGGGTATACCCGTACTTAACTCGGTTTATATAATTCTTCCTAATTATTAAGTAAGGGAGTTTTTATATATTAAGACTTAGGAATGCTAATAATATTTCTTATATCTTTCTAAAGATTAGGAAATTTATTAACTATAGTAGTAATTAAGGTAGCTACCTAGGGTATAGTACTATAAATTATAACTCCGGTGGGATAGTATATCTTTACTAGGGGTAATATATTAACTTATAAGGTATTAAGGGTCTTGTTTACTTACGGACTACTTATTATAGCTATAAAGGCTGCTGTAGTAGTAAGTAAACCGCGTATACTAAACCTTGCCTATCTAGTTATCTTAGTAGGGGGTTTACTCGGGAGAGCTTTATTATTAGGGTTAATAGGAAAATAACCCGCTAATTTATATTCTATAACCTTACTAAGGGCCTAGTTACGCGTAAGTATAATAGGGCTATTAGTATTATTACGGACGAATATATAAGATATTACCGTATTAATAATATAGGTATATAGTAAAAGATTATTTAAAGTATTAGGTTTAAAAATAAAATCCTAGTCCTAAGGTAATTTTAATAACTATTATTGAGAACTAGAAATTAGTATTATAAAATTACTATAAGGTGGAATAGTTATTCGTTTCTTAATAAATACTAAGGTAGTAATACGGGGACCCTAATTAATAACTATAATAGGTATCCTTATATTTTAATAGGACCTAATCTTTATTAAGTTATTACTAAAGTTAATAACTATTCGCTTGGGCTTTAAGATATCTACGGTAATAAGTGCCTTAGCTAATAGATTATCTATAATATAGAACTCATATTCTATTAATATAACTATTCTATTAAGGCTCTTAACGAATATAGGGATTTTAGTAAATTTACTAGCGTTATATTTCTTATTGCTAATACCTCTTACCGTTATAAGTGTTAGTATCTTTTCTATTAAGTCTTATAGGTATCTATTAAGTAAGAAGTCTCGATTAATTAGACTTACTTGAGTACTAGTATCGGCGTAGATATAATATTTAATACTATTAGCTAAGAAGGTAACGGGTATAGTAATATAGTAATACCTCCGAAAGCTATAGCCTTTAATAGTAATATCCTTAGAATTAGAGTGGATAACTATAGATAATCTACCTAATTTATCTACCTTAGTAGAGAAGGTAGGGGTTATAGAAGGCTTTATATAGCTAGATTAGATATACCTATATAAGGCATTATTTAATTTAAATATTAAGGCACAGGTATAATATATTAGTTTAGGTAACTTTAGATTTATAAAGTAATTTTCTACCGTGTTATTAATACTTAATTTATTGATAGTAGTAGAGCCTAAAGGCTCTAGTAGAGACTAGTCTTAGTCTACCTATTAATCTACCTAAGACTAGTTAATACCTTAATAGTACCCCTCCTTATAAGTATTATATTATACTTAATTATTAAGGACCTTATTATTATTATTTTCCTCCTCTTTATCTTTAGCGCTTACTTAGTAGGCCCGGTTATTATAAGGACGTGAAGTATTTACTTAGAAAGGCTTATTCTAAAAGGGTGGCTTATAGTAGGGATTCTTACTATTAACGTTATTCTATTATATCCTAGCTATTATATTTATGTTTCCGCTAGTAATTTATAACTATTAGCGTCCTCTAGGTAAAATCCTTACTTAGACGTTTTATAACTACTATTAATTATTATTATTACGATTTTATAAGTTATAGAAAGGATTACTAAATAGCCTATTTCTATAAGGATTTAATAGGTTATTATAAGGTCTAAAATTATTACCGTACTAGCTATTCTACTAATATAGATTTAAATTAAAAGGAGGATAATTAAAATTAGAATTCTACTAACCTTATTTACTAACTTATAGCTATTTTACTTATAATAAGGACCTTATTACGTCTATAGAAGGCTTCCTATATATATTAAACTAGATGTCTTTCTCGTAGCGAAGCTCTATAAGAAGGCTATTAATAGTAGACTTCTTAGTTAGATAAGGTAAAGTCTATTGTAATTCTCCGTCTATATATTTATACGCTAACCTGACTTATATATCCTCTGTAGAGGTAAAGCTAGCGTTTTTACTATTAAGAATAATTATATTAACGTAGTTAGCTAGGTTATAATAACTTCTTATATCTTTAATTATATATCGGACTAATTTAAGTAAAGCTAGTAACTTACCTAAGGAGTTATAGAATCTTACTTTAAGACTCTTATACTATTAATTAATGCTATTAGGATTATTATATAAGCCGGAGTAGCTGAGTTTATTAAGCTAATTAGTATACTATTCGTCGGTAGTACTAAGTAAGTAGGAATCTATATTCTACCTTAAGACGGTAGGATCTATATTAGCTACTTTAACTTAGAGGTAGTTAGTAAAGCTAAAGATACTATAATAGATATTATAATTATCTTTTACTTTAATAGGTATTACCTATAAGTCGGGATTAAAGTATCCTATATTACGAGGCCTAAAGGTAGAAGTAGATAAATAAGGTCCTTATTAAGGACCTACTATTATAGGCTATAGATTACCTAGTTATATCTAATTAAATATATATATGGCTTAGGTAATAATACTAGCTATTTCGGTTTACTAGGCCTCTAAGAAGGTAGTGGTAGCTATGCTTAATACTAGCGTTAGTATCTTAGACGGTAGGGGTATTAGGGTAGGTTTAAAGCTTACTAGGATAATATTTATCCTCTTAAGCTTGATATACTAGACTTATATATTAATATTAAAACTATATTTATTAACTACCTACTTAGGCGGGAAGCGTACTATAGTAATAAGTAACGATACTTGCCTAGTACGCCGTAAGGTAGTAGACGTAGTAGATAATTCTAGGGTATTATTATCCTTAGGATTAGGAGGTAAGTCTTCTAGCCGTAGATAATATATAGTAAAGAACTTAAGTACTCTCTAAGACCTTATTATAAGCTTATTAGTAATAGGGCTACCGCTCTTAAGAAATAAATTAATCTCGTATAATTAACGGATTACTTAATTAAGGAGTACTAGATTAGGAGCCAGCTTATTAATTATATACTACCGGTAAGGTAGAATAATAGTAAGTGGTAGATATTACCTTTTACTTTAGAGAAGAAGTGGTGAAGGTAACGGTAGGAGACTATAAAGGTAAGGAATAAGTAAATATACCTAGATATAGTATTTCTAGTAATAAGGGCCTTAATACCTCGTTATTTACTTTAATAGCTAATAGACTTAGCTTAGGAGCTAATAGACTAGTAGCCTTTATCTAATAGTAGGGATATAATAGCGGGGAGCGGAAGGCTATTAAGGACTAGTACTATAAGGCTAGTACTATTAGAGCTAGTAGTTCTTGTTAATATAATTATAGTACTTAGTAACGTTAGAATAAGATCTATAGTATTACTACCACATATTATAACTGATTTATAATATAAAAAGAAGATACATTCTCTATATACAGGAAACCTACCTAAGTGCGTAGAGTGCGAAAGCCTTCCGCTAGGAAGGCGCGCTAGGTAAATGGCGCTATCTAATAATAGCGATAATAAGTAAATGCCTATAGTAGTTATAGGCTACGTAGTCTTTTTATATTAGTATTAATTAAACTCTAACCTACTAATACCCTTATATTATAGAATAAATATAAGGAGTATATCTTAAATAACTACTTATACCTCCTATAATAAGATTTTTTAATACTTTAAATACTAGATAATTATTATAAGTAATAGTTATTTATTAAATAGTACGCGCTTTATCTTATTAACGGCTAATTAGAATATTAATTAAGCCCTAAATATATTAAGGATCTAGCCTAATATAACCTACCTATTTTAACTATCCTATTTAATAATTTTAACGATATTGTAAATAGACTTTTATAGGAAGAAATATCTTACTAAATTACCCCTAATAAAGCTAAGGTCTTATAAAATAGGCTAAATACTAACTAATACTATACTACTAATTATATTATTACCGCTATTAACGCTAATACTAATAATAAATTTAGGGCTCTAAGTATACTATTCTTCCTTAATAGTACTAGGGGGACTAGTAAGATAATAGTTTATAATACTATTATAAAAAGGCCATATTCCTAGTAAAAGGTTACTCTAATAGTAGTATCTTCTAATATTATATTAATACTATTATAAGGAGGTTAGATAGCTTACTTATAATTTAAGATACCTCTAGACTCTAATACTACCTCTTTATATAAGATTAAAAGGGGACTAATCTTATTAAGTTAATTAAGTAAGCTTATATTATCTTTTAGGATAGGTCTCCTATATAGAGTTAATATAATATAAAAGCTATTAGTTATAGCCTTTAAGATATCTATAATAATAACTAGGCTTATTTTAGGGGTAAGGTAGTCTACTTTTATAGCGACTTCTAATAAATACTCCTAGTTATTCTAGGAGGATCTAGTAGCTAGGTTATTAAGGCGTATCTTTAAAAGGCCTATTTCTAGAATAAGGTTATATATTTAAATCTTACTATTAATAAATAACTTAATAATCCTAACCTAATAGATATTATATATTATAAAATAAGACTATTTATAAGCGATCTCCTCGCTATTAATAATAGTATCAATATCTAGAAAAGCCCTACTACTAATAAAGACGTATCGTATTAGAATTATAGTTATACCCCTAGAAATACTATTAATAATTTAGTTAAGAATATCTATACTAATATTAGGATAAATATCTCTTAAAGAGTTTATCTATTAAAACGGGCTATTCTTACTATTACTAATAAAGATATTACTAGTATTAATACTAAGATAATATTATATATCCCTAGTAATATAATAATATACTAGAGTATTAATTATACTATATTAGAAGAAGATAATAAACTCTTCCCCCCTAAGTACTTTTATAGGTTTTATAAACCCTCCCTACTATCTTATAAGTTATATATTAAGCTAGGCGTACTACTTATACTATTAAAGAACTTTAATCCGCTATATCTATATAATAGGATCTAATTATAAGTAATAAGATATAATAAGTATATCTTTAAGGGGGAGATTATAAGTAGTACTTATAACGGTAAGAAGGTAATACTATTTAAGACGCCGTTATAATCTAAAGAAAATAATAGGTAGATTCCTACCCCCTTTATTTATAAGTAGTACCCTATTAACTAGTATTTATTATAACTATTAATAAATTATAAGGCTAATTAATAAAGTACGTAGGTATTAACTTATAAACTAGGCCTACTTTTAGTTATAATTAGCTATATATAGCTCTATTATAGGTAATAAGATAGGGAAACCTCTATATTATTAAGCCTAAAACTCCTAAATATATATCTAGTTAAATAATAAAAAATATTATATATAAGTAGGTACTATTAGATAATAGGTAAACTACCCTAATATATTAATTATAACTTATTATTAATACCTAGATCCTATTAATAGCTACTTAGCGGCTTATAAGAATATTAATTATAATATTAGAAGTATAAAAATAGCCTAATAATATACTTAACTATATAGTTATATCTTTATATTAAACCGTAATATTAGACTTTCTAATAATAAAAATAAGCTATTCTATTATTAAATTTATTAAATACCGCTAGTTAAACTTTAGAGGGCTAGATAATTACTAGGCCGTACTAACTCCTATATCTAATAGATTCCTCTATATTAATATAATAAATCTAGTAGAACTATTAATAGTTATTATAAGAGTATAAAAGATATATTATAATATAAGGGATATAATAAATTAAGAATTATATTAAATAGTTTAGTAGTATAGAAGTTATTAATAGAATAGAATATTATTATACTAAATATCCTATAATTAGTTAGGTACTTAGTAGATAGTATTAGTCTTTTCATACTTCTATCTTAATAATAATAATATCTTTTTATAATAATAACTAATATAATAAGTCGTCTAATAATAGTATACTTAGTTATATTCTATTAGTCCCAAATAGTAATATCATAATAGAGTTATAATATAAGTAGGCCTAATAACTATTTATTAATACTCTAGTACTAGGTAACTATTATAAATAATTCCTAAGATTTAAAATTAATATTTTTAGTAATATTTACCCTATATCTCCTATAATACTTAAGGGAGGTCTTAGTATCTATAAAAGTTCGTATAAATATCTATTATATTTAGACTTAAATTTACCTTCTAACTATTATTACTTACTAATAACTAAAAGAATTATATTTTTTAAGTATACTTTTCTATAAGGGTTGTATAGCTGCATGGCCTACCGTTAGCGGTACGCTACTGGTACGCATGCGCGCATGCATACCTATAAGAATAGGGGTGTTCAGGTAATAATCTAAACACCTCAGCGTCCTTTTTAGGGCCTATTAGCTTATATAGAGTCCTTATACTATGTTCGGATCGCCTTAGGACTGATTATTCGGGGGCTAGTTCTAGGGGCTAGGCGCTAAGTGGGTAGCCGAGTTAAGGGGATAGAAAAATCATGCTATAGGTTTAAATTATACTGTGGGTAGTTAAAAAATCCCGTTAGGAGGCTGTTAAATTCTTACTTGGGGGTAAAAATCACGTCATTTACACGTGCGCGACGCGTCACCGACGCTATTTAGAGGCGGCATAGCCGCCAGAGCCATTCCTCTTGGGGTACTAAGACCCCCGTAGGCGGTAAGATTCCGCGCTGCTGTGATTGGGCTGCACGCCCCGGCCACAGGCCGTTGATTGGGGGCCAGCGCGCCCGCCACTACATTGATTAGGCTGTACGCCCCGGCCATAGGCCGCTAATTAGGGGCTAGCGCGCCCGCCACCTGCATTAATTGGGTCACGTACCCCGGCTACAGGTCGTAATCGGGCTAATAGGGCTCTAATAGTTAGTATAGCTATCCTAGAACAATGTATATTTTACGCTACCCGCTCCCTAGCCTTCGGGGCGAAGGCTCTAGAGGGGGGGATAATTATAAGGGTTGCATAGCTGTATAGCCTACCGTTAGCGGTACGCTACCGGTACGTATACGCGTATATATACCTATAAGAATAGGGGTATTCGGGTAATAATCTAAATACCTCGGCGTCCTTTTTAGGGCCTATTAGCTTATATAGAGTCCTTATACTTTCCTAAGTAAAAATCTTGAATTCTTATAGGTATTTTCTAGTAATAATATAAAGCCTTATAACTACTTACCTAGCTATTATAAATATTATTAAGCCTAGATAATAATAGTAATAATTAATAATATATTAATAGTTAATAATATTTACCCTCTTATAATATATCTAATAATATTTTAGTATAATCTTACTATATATAACTTTATCCTAAAATAAAAATCTTAAATAATTATATTTTTATAAAAAGTAGAATTTATAGTTTAATATTATTATTTTTAGTATTTAGTAGTTATTTTTAGATTATTTTTAGATTATTTTTAAAATGTTCTTTAGTTTTAAGGGTATAGATAGTTTAAGTAGGAGTATTATAATATAGGGTCCTACTAAGACGCTAGTATACTTAGTAATATATAACTAAATAGTCTCTTAGTATCTATACTTAGTTCTTATATATCTAGACTTAGTAACCTAATTAATTATTCTACTACATATTTTAATAATATTTATAGATTTATTATTATAAAAGGGATTAAAATATCTAATATTATTAAGATTAAAGCGGGGAGTACTATTATTATAAGGTACTCTAAGAGATATACTAGGATCTACCAGTCCTAGCGCTAGTAGTAGGGCTAGTAGTATAATATTAGTAATTATTTTTTATAACTTAATATATTAAGCCTTAGTAAAACTTATCTTCTTATTTATAGCTAGATATTATATTAGTTTAATAAGCTATTTATATATAACTTCTTTAATAGAAGTTTTATAAGTTATAGGATTAGTACTAAAATTTAGCGGCGTAATACTTAGGGTTATTAAAGGTATTCTTATAAGTAACTTAATATTAGATAGAGTAAGAGTAGAAGATATAATAATAAGTATTTTAACTAATAAGAATCTCTTAGGACTATTCCTAATTAATAGTAGCTAATACTTTATAAAATATAATAAGAGTTATAAGAGACTTTAATAATACTTAGTACTCTTAATAAAATATTTAATTACTTTTTAAAAGGTAGGGCTATTAATAGCCTAATTAAATAGATAAAAGGATAGTTTTATTAAAGTAGTATATTAATTACTTAACTTAGAGATTCCTAGTTATATAGGATATTTATAATAGGTAATAATATAGGTAATAATATAATAGCTAATAGTCTCTAGTACTTTATATATATATATTACTAGTATCTTAAATCAATTTATTAATTTAATTTATTAATATAATAAAATATTAATTAAGGGGTAGTAGTTAAGCTACTTTAATAAATTCTTTTTAAAGAAAGGCTTCTTAGATCTTAGGGAAGAAATATAAAAAAGTAATAAACTTATATAAAGTTTAATAAAAGAGGTTACTAAAGTCTTTAATAATAAGTTAAAGTAATATAAGGTTATACTTAAGTATAATAGTAGAGTATACTATTAGGGCTTATCGCTATTATAATAGATAGTAATAAACGGAGATAGATTAGTTATAAAGAAATAGGCTTCTCTATACTACTAGAAGACTTTAGGGATTATTAGTATTATAAGGGTAGCTTTAGTATTTTTAGTAGTTTATAATAATTAACTAATATTATAAAGCCTTATATATAGTATTAGTACTATATTAATAGGGATATTTCTAATTTATATAAATTAATTAATTAAGAAAGCTATTAAGGCTATCTTCTTACTATAATAGAATACGCTAGGAGTCTCTATTCAGGAACACGCTATACCTAATCAGGTAGTAATTATTTTAGGTATATAGCTAATAGATTTATAGAGAAGTCCCCCGAATTACCGCTTTAGGGTTAGCGGGAAAAGCGAGGAATATTAAATTCCTAACTTTCTTCGTATTCTTTCTACGTATATACCTACGCCTTATATAATTATCTATTTAAAAGAAGTTTTACAGCTTACTTTAACGTAGCTAAGGCTTTAAAAATATCTAAAATTAGTCTATTTAATTAAAAGATACTTTAGAATAAATGGATTTCACCTACTAAGTTTAGTACGACCGTAGCTATTAACAAATATTAAAAACTCTATATATTACTCCGCCTCTATTATAGTTACCTACTAATATGTATAATATATATTATTATAAGTAATAAGATACGCCCTATTTTAAGGAGTCTAACGCTATTAAAATTATATTAATCGGGGTATTAGTATATATAATATAGCTAATATTATAGTATTTATACGCTAAATTCCTATATCTTAGTATTAGCCTATTTACTAACTAAGTTTTTATATTACTAGGTTTTTTCTTAATAATAATATTAGTAAATCCTACCTACTATTTAATACTACTATATTATATCTCAATCTATTATAGACTTTAAGAGTACTACTAGAGTATTATAAGCTACTATATAGTAATATTAGAAGCGTAGGGCTTATATATAGAAGTACTAGTAATATAAGTAATTATAGTCTTAGTACTAATAGTATATCTATTAATATATCCCCCCTCCCCCTTATCTACTACCTCCTCCTCCTAACTAGAACATCCTTTTTATATAATAATAATAGTAACCGTCTACGCCTTATTAGGAACCCTAATATTCCATAAATAGCTAGTAAATTAAGAAATGAGACGCTTAGGTAATACCTAAAAGCTATACTACCTATTTATTCTAGGACTACTAGTAACCCTCTAATCGGCCGATATTTAATATCTAGAAAATAAGTAATCCTACTAAATCTAATTACTATAATACCTAGGCTACTAGTATATAATACTAGGACTAGACTGATTAGCGTATAGTAGAGCTAGAAAAATTTAAGAATATTATTAATAATAAGATAGAGTAAATTTAGGAAGAGGAGGACCTTAATATTAATAATATCTAGCTAGAAAGCTTTATACAGCATTATAATAGTACCCTTAAGGGATTTTTTACGTATACCTTTTAATGACGTAAACTAGGTCTTATAACCTTAAGATAAAGGTATTATACTAAATATACCTATCTACTACTTAAGGACACTATCCTTTATAATAATAAGCTATTAATTAAGAGGGAGGTTTAAGTAGAAGTCCTATACTATTATTATCAATAAGTTAAGAAATAGTATAGGGAATAGGAAGAGTATAAGTATATATAAATCCTATTCTAATTAATAACCCCTAAAGAGGAATATTAGGAGCGAGAACGCCGGACTAAGGTAATAATTAAGAGACTAGGAGATAAGGAGGACTATTAGTAGTATACTATATACGCGGAATACCTACCTAATATATAAGGAACAACTTAATTCCTTTAGAAATATTATAATATTTATTAATTAGGATCTTATAAGGCTATTTTATAAATTAATAATAGTATAGAAGACCTCTAGCGTTTTATAATAATATTTTAATTATAACCTAGGTAATTAATAACTATATATCCGAATATCTTTTATAATAGCTCTAGACCTTCTTTATTATTATACCTACCTCTAGAGATAGTACTTAGAATATAGTATTTAATATTACTATTATCGTTATATAATATAGAAGTATTCTCTAGATACTACTAGATATTAACTATAACTTAATTAATTTAGCTACCTAGGTTTACTTTAGGTAGCTTTTCTTAGTAATAAATATTATAATCCTAATATATTCTCCCCGCTATCCTACTAAATTAATAACGTATATAATATATATAATTATATACCTATAAATACGTCTTATTTAGGCGATTCTAATACTATTAAAATTATTAAAATCGGTATATAGGCGTATATAATATAATAGATATTATCGCGAAAACCTTATTAATACTAGTATCTTAGTAAATACCTAATATACTCCCCCCGCTATTTAAGTTAACTAATAATATATATAATATATATTATTATATACGTATAAATACATCTTATTTAGATGATTTTAATACTATTAGAATTATTAAAATCGGTATATAGATATATATAATATAGCTGATATTATCACGTTTATAAGCTAATACTATATCTTAGCCCGTAAAATCCATACTATTAATCCCTAAACGCTAGGTAGTAGGGGTAAGTTTCCCTACATAAAAATCTTGAATTTTTATAGGTATTTTCTAGTTAAGAATAATAAAGTATTAGGGAGGCGGAAGCTATTCCGCTATTACTAAGTGAAATATATAAACTAAAGAAGATTCTATATTATAAACTACCTTTATTAGCTCTAAGTAGCTAGATAGTAGAGTATAAAATATAAATATAAATATAAATATAAGTATATATCTTATATCTTAATACTTTTATTTATATTTATAATTAATATTATTAACCTTAAATACCTTTCTCTTATATAAGAAAGTATATAGTCTTATCTTTTTTATATATAATTAAATTTCTATTAAGCTCTTAACCTTAAATAACTTTATATAAAAATTAACTCTAATCTTTTAGAATCTTTCCCCTTTATATTATTATCTTTATATAGTTAGAGATATCTTTTTAATAATTCTAATAATCTTTTTTCTACTTTTTTTAACCTACTTTTTAATTTCTTTAAGGATAAGGTTATTTCCTCTTATAATTACTTTATCTCTAAGGCTTTAAGTTATTATTTTAATATCCCCTCCCTTTATTACTATTTAAAGGGCTCCCTTTACTTAAATCTACTTCTCTTTTATTAAAGTCTTTATAACCCTCTTCTCTCTTTCCCTTTTCCCCTTTAACTTATAATAGATCCTTATATTCCCTTCTTTAATTAATAGGTAAATCCCTTATATTATTAATATATATAATATTTAATTAAAGCCTATCTTTATTAATAAGACTCTTAACTCTACCTTTAATACTTAGATATTAATTATTTTAAAGGCCTTAAGTATTATTCTTAAATACCCATTTTATATATACTATAGGTATTTACTTATTATCGCTATTATTAAATAGCGCCATTTACCTAGCGCGCCTTCCTTACGGAAGGCTTCCGTACTCTACGTACTTAGGTAGGTTTCCTACTATATAGAGAATATATCTTCTTTCTATATTATAAATTAACTATAATATATAGTAGTAATACTATAGATCTTATTCTATATTACTAAGTACTATAATTATATTAATAAGAACTACTAGCTCTAGTAGTACTAGCCTTATAGTACTAGTCCTTAATAGCCTTCTACTCCCTACTATCTTATCCCCGCTATTAGATAAACGGCTACTAGTCTATTAGCTCCTAAGCTAAATCTATTAGCTATCGGTCTAACGAGGCATTAAGGCCCTTGTTACTAGAAATACTATATCTAGGTATATTTACTTATTCCTTGCCTTTATAGTCCCTTACTATTACCTTCACCGCTACTCTAAAGTAAAAGGCAACGTCTCTACTTACTATTACCTCTACCTCCCTAGTAGTATATAATTAATAAGCTAGCTCCTAATCTAGTACTCCTTAATTAAGTAATCTATTAATTATACGAGATTAATTTATTCCTTAAGAGTAGTAGCCCTACTACTAATAAGCTTACGGGAAAGTCTTAGAGAGTACTTAAGTTCTTTACTATATATTACTTATAGCTAGAAGACTTACCTCTTAACCCTAAGGATAATAATACCCCGGAATTATCTACTACGTCCGCTACCTTACGGCGTACTAGGTAAGTATTATTACCTACTATTATAGTACGCTTCCCGCCTAAGTAGGTAGTTAATAAATATAGATTTAATATTAATATATAAGTCTAGTATATTAAGCTTAAGAGGGTAAATATTATCCTAGTAAGCTTTAAACCTATCTTAATACCCCTACTATTTAAGACGCTAATACTAGCACTAAATATAGCTACTACTACCTTCTTAGAGGCCTAGCGAACTAAAATAGCTAGTATTATTACCTAAGCTATATATATATTTAATTAGATATAACTAGGTAATCTATAGCCTATTATGGTAGGTCCTTAATAAGGACCTCGTTCCGCCTTTACCTTTAAGCCCTAGGATATAGGATACTTTAATCCCGACTTATAGGTAATACCTATTAAAGTAAAAGATAATTATAATATCTATTATAATATCTTTAGTTTTATTAAGCGCCTCTAAGTTAAGGTAGCTGATATAGATCCTACTATCTTAAGGTAGAATATAGATTCCTATTTACTTAGTACTACTAACGAGTAGTATATTAACTAGCTTAATAAACTTAGCCGCTCCGGCTTATATAATAATCCTAACGGTATTAATTAATAGTATAAGAGTCTTAAAGTAAGATTCTATAACTCCCTAGGTAAGTTACTAGCTTTACTTAAATCTATCTAATATATAATTAAAGACGTAAGGAATTATTATAATCTAGCTAATTATATTAATACTATTATTCTTAATAGTAAAAATGCTAGCTTTACTTCTATAAAAGAGGTATAGGTTAGGTTAGTATATAAATATATAAATAGAGAATTATAATAGACTTTACCTTATCTAACTAAGAAGTCTACTATTAGTAGCCTTCTCATAGAGCTTCGCTATAAGAAAGACATCTAGTTTAATATATATAGGAAGCCTTCTATAGATATAATAAGGTCCTCGTTATAAGTAAATAAGTAATAGCTATAAGGTAGTAAATAAGGTTAGTAGAATTCTAATTTTAATCGTCCTCCTTTTAACTTAAATCTATATTAGTGAAATAGCTAATATAGTAATAATTTTAGACCTTATAATAACCCGTTAAATCCTTATAAAAATAGGCTATTTAGTAATCCTTTCTATAACTTATAAAATTATAATAATAATAATTAATAGTAGCTATAAAACGTCTAAGTAAGGGTTTTACCTAGAGGTCGCTAATAATTATAAATTACTAGCGGAAATGTAAATGTAATAGCTAGGATATAGTAGAGTAATATTAATAATAAAAATCCCTATTATAAGCTACCTTTTTACAATAAGCCTTTCTAAGTAAATAATACCCCGCGTCTATATAATAACCGGGCCTACTAAGTAACCGCTAAGGACGAGGAAGGGGATAATAATATTAAGGTCCTTAATAAGTAGGAATAATATAATACTTATGAAGAAGGGTACTATTAAGGTATTAATTAGTTTTAAGTAGATTAATAGGTAGACTAAGACTAGTCTCTACTAGAGCCTTTAGGCTCTACCGCCGTTAATAAATTAAACATCGATAATATAGTAGAAAACCACTTTATTAATCCGAAATTACCTAAACTAATATGCCGTACCTATACTTCCTTATTTAAATTAAATAATACCTTATATAGGTATATTCGTTCTAGCTATTCCTTCGTAAAGCCTTTAGTAATACCTACCTCTACTAGTAAAGTAGGTAAATTAAGTAAATTATCTAAGTCCTCTATTATTTAATCTAATTATACGGATATTACTATTAAAGGATATAGCTTCCGGGGATATTACTATATTATAGTCCCCGTTACGTTTTCTACTAGGGGAGATAAATACTATATCTATATAGATACTAGTACTTAAGTAAGTCTTATTAATTAAGACTTCTTGCTTATAGTATTTCTAACGGCGTTAATAGAAAAGATACTTATACCTATAATTATAAGAGGCATCGGCGATAAGAAATATGATACTAGTAAATTTACTAAGATCCCTATATTCTTTAAGAGCTTTAACGGGAAGGTTACTCTAGTAGAATATAAATTTTATATTATAAATAATTTATTAGCTAAGGTACTTATTATTATAGATATCTTAAAGCCTAAGAGAATAGTTATTAACTTCGGGGATAACTTAACAAAAATTAGATCCTATTAGAATATAAGAATACCTATTATAGTCGTTAGTTAAGGTCCTCGTATTACTACCTTAATATTTACTAAGAAGCGGATAATTATACTAGCTTATAGTAACTTCGCCGTACTAGTCTTAGGCTCTTAGTATTAAATATTAAAATTACCTTAGGACCGTAATTTTATATTTAAACCCGAGATATTAGATACTCTATCGCTATATATATATATCGTAGATACGGTAATATCTTACGTTTTCGTCTGTAATAATACTAATAGCCCTATTATACTTACGCGTAATTAGGCGCTTAGTAAGGTAGCTAAATACGAGCTAGCTAGTTACTTTCCTATTAATCCTAATAGTAAAGCTCTTATAAATAAACCCCCTACTAAGATAACTAGCTAGGTAAGGTTTAATATACATAGTTTACTTACTATTATAGTAGTCTTTATAGCTATAGTATCTCCCCAGTTAGCTGTAATAAGTCTTTAAGTAAATAAGGCCCTTAATACCTTACTAATTAAGATATATCATCCTACTAGAGTTATAATTCATAGTACTATACCCTAGGTAGCTACCTTAATTACTATTATAGTTAATGAATTTCCTAACCTATAAAAAGATACTAGTAACGTTATTAGTATTCCTAAGTTATAATATATAGAAATCCCCTTACTTAATAATTAAGAAGACTTATATAAGCTAGGTTAAGCACGAGTATACCCTCTTAGTTAGAGAGATAAGGAAGTAATTAATAAAGAATTTAATAAGCTTTATTCCTAGGATAGGCTTAAATAGATAAATACGTCTATACTATTCTCCTTCCCTTACTTTATTATTTAGAAAAATACGCCTAATAGCTTAAAAGGCCGCGTTATTATTAATATTAGAGTATTAAATAAGATTATAATACCTAATACCTACCCTATTCCTCTCTAATTAGAAATACTTACCTTACTATAAAATACTTTATATATTTTAATAGTTAATACGGTAAGCTTCTTCTACTAATAGTAGGTTAAATAAGATTATAGGTATTATCTTATAATAGCCTCTTATAAAGGCTAGGAAATATTTGATATACCTATAATAGGTTTTAGGAACTCTCCGGTATATATCTAACGGATAATTGATATTATACTTTAGGAGTTTTATTACTTTTACTATACGTATATAAATAATATAGTAATTTTCTCTACCTTATTAGATAAATATATTAAGTACCTCTATAAAGTCTTTAGTAAACTAGATAAGTATAATATATATTTATCTCCTAAAAAGTTATTTCTTAGATACTCCTCTATCTATTTACCTAGGTAAAGGGTTAATACGCTTAGTCTATTAATAGCGGCTAAGAAACTCGTAGCTATTACTATACTTATATTCCTAGATACCCTAGGTTAGCTTAAGAAATACCTTAGTATAATAAGCTATAATAGGTAGTATATAATATTCTATGCTACTATTATAAAGCCTTTATTATAATGTAAGACTTTACTTATAAAGTTAATTAACGTTAGAGGTAACGTATATAAGAAAATAGCTAATAGATTAAGGGTTTTAATACCTACTCTTAAAGAATTAAATACTTTCTACTATCTCTAAAAGCTATTTACTTCCCTAAGTATCCTTTATTACTTTAATAAGTAGCGTCAACTATTTATTAATCTAGATATAAGTAAGAAATTTAGTTTTAGAGCTATTATCTACTATATTATTAAGGACGTTTATAAATAAGGCCCTTCTTCTACTATTATAATAGAAGGGTTAGTAACTACGCTACCTAAATTCCCTAAGTAAAACTCTTAGTAACCTATTTTATTTCTTAGTTATTTACTTACTAATATAGAGACTAGATACTAGCCTACTAAACTTAAAGTTATAGGGTTAATATAAGTCGTTAAGAAGGTCCGTTATATAATTAAGGCTACGCGGAAGCCTACTATAATAGTCTATATAAACTATTTAGCGGCGGTTTTAATAGTAAGGTAAACGAGCTTAAATATAGTCTTAACTAAAAAACTTAATCTTCCCCTTATTAAAGTATTAGAATATCTTTAATAATTTCGCTTAGATATTTATTATAAATTAAGTAAAGTAAACGTAGTACCTAATACCTTATTAAGACTAGTAAGCCGTAAATATTATCTATAATAAGACGTAGAAGGCGAATTAGATACCTTATTAATAAGATATTTCCCTATTAGCTTAGTTAAAATAAGTGAACCCTTTTATAACTAACTTATCTCTAGCTATTATAAGTCTTAATAGGTAAGAGTTATCTAAATAGTTAAGTAAAATAAGGACCTTAGTAATAACGCCGCTTTATTAGCCTATAAACTCGTTAATTAGGTTTTATATTTTAGGGATAATAAATAAGGGCTACGTCTATATATCCCTTCTATTATAGAAGTAGAGATATTTAAGCTTATATATAATAATATAGGGCATCTAGGATACGCCCGCACGTATAAAAGGCTTATAGAAGGCCTATATATCTATAACTTATCTAAGAAGCTTTATAAATTTATCTGCTATTACCCTTAATACTAGTATAACTAGATACTAAGGTACTAGCCGTATAGGTTATTATAACCTATCCTAACGCCTACTTAGCCGTTCTATACAATTACTATTAACTTTATCTTAGTACTACCCTTAACTATAGAAGGCTTCGACAGCGTCTTAATAGTTATATATAAATTCTCTAAAGTAATTACCCTTATTCTAGGTAAGACGACCTAGACGGTAAAAGATTAGGTAGTAAAGTTACTTAATAGATTAGCTAATATAAACTAGGGATTACCTTAAGTAATAATTTTAGACCGTAATTATAAGTTTATAGTATAGTTATAATAAACTATCTTTTATTATTTAAAAGTTAATTTACTTTACTTAGCGGCCTAGTACCCCTAGATAGACGATTAATTAGAACGATCTAACTAAACTATTAAAATAGCCCTTCGGTATTATATTACTACTATTAAGCACGATTTCCTATAGCTATCTATTCTTCTAAAAATAATAGCGGCGCTTAATAATTCTACTAAATATACTTCTACGAATAAGATACCTACTAAGGTTCTTCATAAATTTTAAATAAGAGAGGTATTAGATCTACTAAAGCCTAATATAGATAGGCAAGTAGATATAATAACTACCTTACTAATAAGAGTATTATTACCTACTATAAAAGTAACCCCTTCTACTACAAGAATACCCCAGGTACTACCTATCTCTATAATAGAATATAAGCCGTCTTATATTAATATAAAAGACGCTATTACCTTTACCTTACTTAGAATAAAAGACTACTATAATTCGAAGTATATAGTAAAGTTCTTTAATATTAGTAACCTTATAAACTTACGCTTATATAAGGGTTATAGGATCCCTAGTATTACGTCTAAAAAACTAGGTCTAGAGTTTATTAGTCTATTTAAGGTCCTTAAACGTATTAGATGTCTTACTTATTAACTAGAGCTACTAGACGTTATGCGTATCTATAATATAATATTAATAGCATATCTTAAACCTACTACTAATCTAGTAGATAACTTATATTAACGTCGTTACCTACCTACCCCTCCTATTATTATTAATAGAGACGTTAAATATAAAATCGAACGGCTCTTATTAAAACGCCGTATTTATCGGGGTCGTAGTTAGTCTACCTAGTATCTAGCTAGATAGCTAGGATATAGACCTAAAGACGACTAATAGATACTAGACTACCGCCTATCAAATATACCGGACCTTATCCAAGTATATAAGGAGGTAAATATACCTAATATAGGAGCCGGAGGATAGGTTAATAATAGTATATAAGTAATATTCTTACCTTACGGGGTTATCCTATTTTACCTCGAGCGCTTATCTATTTATACTTAATATATATACTATTAGGACGATAGCTTTATTTATTATAGGTATTTACTATAAGTATTTACTTATTATCGCTATTATTAAATAGCGCTATTTACCTAGCACGCCTTCCTTATAGAAGGCTTCCGTACTCTACGTACTTAGGCAGGTTTCCTGCTATATAGAGAATACATCTTCTTTCTATATCATGAATTAACTATAATAATATAGTTTTTAATATTATAATATTACCCTTCTTTACCTTTAATATCTCCTTTAAATTAAACTGTATTTATATTATATAAGTTATTACTAGTTAGACTATTATATTATAAACTTATTTTACTTTATTAAGTATAATACCTTATATTAAGTTAATAATAATTAATAAAACTAGCTTTTATATTTTTATCTTTAATCTTATCTTTTTAATATATAAGTTCTACCTTAACTTATTATTAATATAAAGTCTAAGGACTTTTACTTATACTTTTAAGTATACTACTATTACTTTAAGGTTTATTATTACTTTTATATTAAACCTCTTTAAGCTTTTTAATAAATAGACTAACTTAAACTTATAAGGGGTAAGAATTACCTTATATTTATTTATTTAATAAAGGTATATCTTATATACCTTTATTAAGATCTTATAATTCTCTTTAATACTTTTATTATATATTATTAAATAGATATTATTAATAAAGCCTTTAATTTATACTTAATTTTTTTTACCTTTATATACTCTTCTATAAGTAGGGAATTAAAAAATTAAAATAAAATAGATAATATTAAGGATTTTTAAGAAATCTTAGTTTCTATTATAGTCGTTTATAAAGGTATTAGCTAGACGCTAGTAGCCCGTAAACCGTTAAAAGTCCCCTACTAAAAATAGGTAGTAAGGCCTTAATAATATACGGTTGTAATTATAGCTTATAAACCCCTAGATAGATATTAATTAAAGCTATAAATTATCTTATATATCTAACCCTTAGTATTTTCCTTATTACTTATCGCTTATAGTCTCGCTATCGCTATAGTTCCCCCTATTACCCCCGCTATTAGGGAGTATATTAGATACGAGTTTAAACTCGGCTATAGTAATAAATAGATTACTATAATATATAAAGTCAGCCTTAGGACGCTAAGGCGTATAAGAAAGAGTTAGAAGGAGTAGGATATAATCTATATACCTTAGCTAGGACGGAATTATATTATTAATAACCTATCATAAGAGGAGCTCTTAATCTACCTAGACTAGTAGCTAATAGCCTACCTTAATAAAATAGCCTAGCTCCTATATAATAAGTTTAAGGTTACTATTAATAAGTTAATAATCTAGTAGTATTTATAGCGGCTAGGCTAGTTAAGGAAGAATATAAGGAAGATAGCTTAATAATATAACTAAGACCTTAGAAACTTATAGTTTATATATCTAGCTAGCTTATCTTCCTTAATAAGAGTACTATATGTAAGTATACTAGTAAGAGACTTTATCAGCCTCCTTTTAGTTATATCCTAATAGTAGTATCTAGGTAATAGGTGTTATAGATAGGTACCGCTTACTAAAATACTATGTTAGATATAAAGCTTAAAATAGTTAAAGAGGTAGAGTATATTACCTATATTTATAATTAATAGCTACCTTTTATACCTTATATACTAGGGCTTAATTAGGGCTACTATATTTAACGACTTTATCTACTACTAGGTCTTCCCTTACTATAGTTATATTATTAAAGGCGATCCGCTATTAGTAATTATAATTAATAACGCGAGTATTTATTAGAATTAAGAGTTTAATAATATATGAAATAAATCTAGGGTTAAACTAGCTTATTTACCCCTATATTTACTAGATCTAAACCTAATTAAGACGTTATTTACTATTCTTAAGGCGTAGATAAGAAAGTATTAAGATATAGCTACTATATATAGAGAAGATAATAGATATAGATACTTTTTATAAGTATTATTAGAGGTATAAAGGGGATAAGATAATCCTAGTAATTTATTTTAAAAGTTAGGTATTATATATAATAGATAGTATATAAGAAGTAGAGATTATAAGCTAATTTAATACTAGTTACTTTATAAAACTTATATATAACCTTACTATCACTATATTAGTTTACTACTTAAATATAATAGTCTATTAAACTCTCTTAAAGATAGTTAATTCTTATAAAGGTTATTATAATTATTAAACCCCTTAACCCCTACGCCTTCCTCCTACTTAATAGAAGCTAAGATTATACCCTATTTAGGTACTATTATAAGTTATAAGAGGCTAAAGTTAGGCGGAATATTAGAACTTAGAAGGTTTAATTAAATATCTAAAATAGTAAGGTAAAGGCCTTATAAGAAGCCTTAATATATATAGGGTATTTCTACCTCTTTTATAACCCTATTAACTAATACCTCTAGCTAGATATATACTAATATTATACTTAATATTAAGGGAGGCCTATAACTCTTTATTAGTCTTCTACTCTTATATTAAGTTAATAAAGTTAATAGTAAGACCCTAATTTATAAGCTTTTCATATATATTATCTAGATTATCTATCTTATATATAAGCCTCCTCTTCTTTATCTACTTAATAAACTCTAAAAGATTACCTTTAATAGGGCTACTCTAGAGGTATATTAATAGTCCTAGGGTAGTAGAAGGTCTTAGTATTATAAAAGGTCTTAGCGTAGTAGAAGGTCTTAATATATAAAAGGCTCTTATTAGGGTTATTAATAAATAGGTCTAAAGGTTTAATAACTCTCTTACTTACTCCTTTAACTCCCTTTATAACTTAGACGTTTACATATTTTATAGAGTAGGGGAAATAGTAGGTAGGAGCTATATTAGTAGGGTAAAAGCTCTATTATAGAGAGGAAGATATAAGGAGGGAGTAGGTAGTTAAAAGACTCCTTTATAAGGGTTATACTAATTATATAAAGGAGTAGCTTAAGGGTAACTTTTAAATAGGAGGGGTATTCTAATTTACTACTCCTTTAATTACTCCTTCTCTTTTAGTCTTAAATTTTTCTTTATAAATACCTTATTTTAGTTATAAGAGTTATAGGAGGGGTATTCTTTATAATCCTCCTTATATTATCTTATAATATAGTACTAGCCTAGGTTAGAGCTCCTTAAGTTATAAAGAAGATATACTTAATATTATTATTAATATAATAAAATACCTTATAACTATTATAATTTTAATAATATTTATTAATAATATTTTTATAATATTAGGATCTCCTTATATAACTTCTTTACTAGAGTCTAGTTCCTAATATTATATTCTTATAATAGAGCTTCTATTAGATTACTTAGAGTAGGAGTAATAATTTAGCTACTAGGGTAAATAAGCTATTAATAAGTTATAATAGACCTATTTATAGCCTAAGTAGTATATCTATATATAATATTAACTTTAAGGCTAGAAAAACTATCTTATTAAAAGTTATAAACCTCTTACTTTATATTAGTCTACTTAGATTTATTAATAATATTAATAGTATACCTATATATCTTAGGTAATTTACTATAAAATAGGGTAGCCTTAATTAATACTAGATAAGCTCTTATTAAATAAGTAAGAGTAAGTATTTAAATAGAAGTTTCCTATTTATATTTTTATATTCTAAATAGTAGCTAATTATAAGACAAATCTTATAAGAATAACTTCTTATTAGTTATATTATCTAGCGTCTCCTTTTTAAGGATAGCTTTTAGATATATCTTAAGGCTTACTAGCTTAAAGTCCCCCTTATTTATAATTTATAAGAGAGTAATAGATATATACTTTTTAGTAGTAGTAGAAGCCTTATTAGTAGTAATATAATTTTTAATATTTATTAGATTCTAATTAATTTTAAGTTCTTCTACCCTCTTATAAGAATTAGCTATATCTCTTACTTTTATAAAAAGATTACTAGTCTAACTATTAAACTTATAACTATTATAATTATATACTAGGTACTAAGAGTTTAAGATATACTCTTATATTAACTTTATACTACTCTTACCCTTCTCCTCTAACTAATAGTAAAGCTAGCGAGGTAGACTAAAAGCCGCGGAAGATATAAATAATAAGGATAATAAAAATTTTAAACTATCCCTTATTTATTACTCTAGATTTATCGCCTATTTATAAGTTAGCTAGAAGCCTAACTAGCTAGGAAGAGGAGGGAGAGGAGGTAGTAGTATACTTAAATAGAATATATTAGAAGGAAGAGGGAGTATAGAGTAATACTAGGAGTTATACTAGGAGCTTAGTAGAGGTTTTAAGCTATTAAGCTATAATTATAATATTTATAAGTAACCCTAAAGCTCTATATTAAGTCTTAGTCTTAGTATTTTAGTTATAAGGGTTACTCTATTAGTAGATAGCGTTTTTAGTCTATAAGTAGGCCCTAGAATACTAGCTTTAAGCTAAGGTATAATATCTTTTAACTTATTACTAGAAGTATACTTCTAGGTAGTCCTCTCTATCTTAAGATTTAATAACTAGATAGAAGTCTAACTAGGCTATACTTTAAGCTTAATAGGGGGGTTTTAATTAGATTTAAGAGGCGTTTTATTAGTATATTTAGGAGGAACTATAATCTCTATAACTATAAAAGAAGTAGGTATTTAAGTGAGATATATATAATAAGTATAAGTATATAGATATACTAGACTATACTACTACTATAGGGCTATTATATAAGTAGTATATACTATAGTATAATATAGAGCTGTTACTACGTAGCTAGTATAGTAATAGTAGCGGCGATAATAGTAGGTAGATAGGCTAGAAGGAAAACTCTATAAATTAAGTATATAAGATAATTTATAGCTTTATTTAGATATCTATTAATAATATTTCTAGGCTATAATATAGACTATATATTATTAAGGCCTTACTACCTTATTTTAGCAGGGGACCTTTAATAATTTACAGGCTACTAGCGTCTAGCTAATACCTTCGTAAATAACTATATCTTTATCCTATTTATCTCCTAGCCTAGTATAATTATTATAGCCCTTTTTATTAAAAAGCTTTATACCTATTATATAATAAAGATTAAGACTCTTTTCTAGGGTTATAAAGACTTTAATAGAGGAGAAGTAATCCTAGGTAAAGGGAGCCTTTTAAGTAGTAGTAAGGGGAGGAGATATTAAGATAATAGCCTAAAGCCTTAAAAATAAAGGAATTATAAGGGGAGATAAATTTATCCTTAAGATTAAAAAGTAGATTAAAGAAAAGTAGAAAAAGAGGTAGCTAGGATATTAAAAAGATATCTCTAATTATATAAAAATAATAATATAAAGGGGAGAGATTTAAAAGATAAGAGTTAATTTTAATATAAAACTATTTAAGGCTAAGAGCTTAATAAGAATCTAATTATATATAAAGAAAATAAGATTATATACCTTCTTATATATAAAAAAGGTATTTAAGGTTAATAATATTAATTATAAATAAAAATAAAAATAAAAATATTAAGATATAAGATATAAACTTATATTCTACCTTAATTATATAAGGGAAAGGAAATTAATACTTTAAAAAGTAGAGTTAAATAACTTCTATTAAATAGTATTAACTTTAAAGAAATTAAAAGTAATAATTAAATAAGATATAATTAATTAATTTATATTAATAAAAAAATAACTCTTTAAAGTTATATAAGAGTAGATAGACTCTAATTAAAAAATAAGGGGGTACGTAATTTTAATAAGAGATAAGAATAAGATAATATAAGATAATATATAATAAGGTAATATATAATATTTAAAAATCTAAGAATATAATAATAAATAAGGTAGAGGATAAAGTTTTCTTTTATAAATTATAATTTCCTTTAATAAGCTAGATATAAACTACTCTTATTAACTCTAAGTAGCTAGATAGTAGAGTATAAAATATAAATATAAATATAAATATAAGTTAAGTACTTAACTTAAGTTTAAAGTACTAACTTAATATAATTAGTTTATAAAGAAGTTAAATTATATATAAGAAGAGTAATACTATTTATTTAAAGATAGCTAGTATACTTTATATATTATAAATTATAAGAAGAGGTATTAATATCTATAATTAAATATTAAAGGTAGAAAAGAGATAGAAATTAATAGCTTTAATATAGTATAAAGGTATTAAATAATTAGATTAATATTAATAAGTAGATCTATTTAATCTAATATATCTTTTAAAGTAATAGACTAATTATAATTATCCTTAAAGTATTAGATAGCTAGAAATAAGCTTTATAACTTTACTTAAATAGGAGATATTATAAAGTATTAGTATAAATATTAGTAAGATCTTAACTTACCCTTATACCCTTAGTAAAAGCCTTATACCTACATGTCTAGGGCCGGCCCTAGGGGCCCTAGGCTAGCTCTAGGCCTATTATAGTATATTATAAGGCCTTAAGGCTACTCTAAGCTCTAAGGGTAGTATTATATAACTATTAATTAAGTAATATTTTTAAAATCTATTAGTTTATAGATCTTAGAAAGTTATATAATTAATTACTAAGTAAAACTATATTATATAATTAATTACTAAGTAAAATTATATTATATAACTACTTATTAAGTAGAACTTTAAAAGTTTTAATATTTTATAATTAATAGAGAACTTAGGTAGTATACCTTAAAGCTACCTCTAATACTACCTTAAAAGTAATCCTAGAATTAATTAATTAAGCTAATTTCTATATAAGAGTTATATACTAAGGTAGACCTAGGTAGGGTTTAATAGCGTAGTAGTTATATTAACTTATAGTAGTTAATAATATAATAGTATTACTATTATAAGTACTTTAATACTATTACCTAGTACTTAGAAGTCTAATTATAAGATATTATAATACTATTATATAACGCCTAGAAGCTTAATCTTAAGGCGGCCCTAGGTATTAGGTAGGTTACCCTTATAACCCTTATAACCCTAGGCGGACTTATATCTACTCCTATAGCCCTAGGGCAAGCTTTCTCAAACTATAGCCCTAGGTACCCCTCTAGGTTTTTAGAAATTACTAACGAATATAAGTAGATTATTAATAAATATTAGATCTTTAATATTTATACTACTTTTAAAGAGGTTATTAAAGGACTTATAAACTAACTAATTAGTTATAATAATCTTAAAGTCCTAGTTTCTATATATCCTATTATAGTAAGAAGATATAAATATAATAGAAAAGTAAAATTAAGACTATTTAATAAGTAAAGAAAAATAAGAAATAAATTAAGTATAAATTAATTAATATATATCTAAGCCTACTTAATTATATTACTTATCTAGACTTTACGTCGATAGCTTCTAGCCTAGTTCGGAGTGAAATAAGTGGAAGAGACTAAGGTATATATCTACCTATAAAGTAGAAAAAGACATAGGCCTTGCTAATAAGCTAGCGCCAAAAGAGCTACGATGTTAACAATACTCGTCGATTGCGTCGTTCCTTACCTGCTGATAATGGCGATAGGTAGTATTGAAGATCACCTCCGTAATATATATATCATTGACCATAGTCTCATGGATTCAAGTCAGGTTGTTACAAGTCTGACCTTCGAGGTTCTGCATCTTAGCAGTGCCACTTATATTCGCCTGCCCTCCATCAGGTTGCTGTATATTGTCAAGGGAAACGATATAGTCGCCGAGATACCCCCCGAGACGAGCTTCGAGCTTATTCTTGAAGGCTGTGACATTAGACTGGCCACCAAGAGCGCTCTTGAGAATCCGTCGAACAGCATTTCATTGGCCGAGAGGTGCAACAAAGTCGCTGTTGAATAAAGGAACATTGATATCAATAATAGATTGCGGAGCGGCTGTAAGACTTGTGGGAGTGGGAATTGGCCTCTCTGGTAGATCATTATTGCGAGTGGTCTCGAAGCTAGGCTTGGCTGGTGTGAGAGCTTGACTGGTTGCAGCAGTATTTGCACCAACAACAGGGCTAGCATTTGGGGTTTGAAAGTGTAGATTGTTCAAATGGTAAGGGCGCATTGTGGCTGGTCACGGAGTCGAAGTCCATGGATAAAGCAGATCCACCCATACTTAATCTAGAGTTCGGCTTCAGAGAGGTCTGGAATTGTGAAGCGGATGATCGCTTAGTGGTCGCTGATGGACTGGGGGAAGCAATTATGCCTTGAGATGGTCCAGCGCCTACGCCAGAAGATGGCACTGTAACCACGTCTTGAGCTGACGAGTTTCCCGAATCTGTTGCCACAGTACCATCTGCTCGAACTCTTGACCCTTTATTCAATCAGCTATGCTATACGTAAATGAGTGCCTGATCACGACATACCCTGTAGCAGGGACAACTGCACGGGAGTACAGTCGGCAGGCGGCGCTCCATTGAAGTACGCTTCAAGCATAGCAACGCTCATGCAGATTACTGCTTGCCCACTGGCGAACTTACTGTTCCGCCAGACTAGATTAGTACCTTCGATAGTCCAAGCTGTCGGAATCAATTTCAATTGCGCCCCAACCGAGAACGGTGCAGACACGACCCCAGAGTCGTAGAGTAGAATGCAGTCTGATCTTGTATTCCTAGTATGCTGGCATCATTTAAGGTGTACGTTGTTCCGTCATTATAATTCGTAGCATCTGCAGCGGTGCCATCCGCAGTCACGTATCTACGAGTCACATTGGTAGCAGAAATAACGGCGACGTATGGGCTGTTGTCCTTGAGGAGTTGCAGCATCGATGGACTGGACGAGGAAGGTAATCTTGACGTCGAATTAGAGGGTAAGGGGGAAGACGCGGAGCTGCTGCTGCTTATTTTCGAAGTGGTCGAGCTCACAGACACTAGGGATTCTGATCCACTCTTTGTCGAGGACGAGCTTGTCGGAACGGAGGATGTTATCAATGATAATGTAGTAACGCTATTAGTGTCTGCGTTGCTTGAGCTGAGACTCATGAGAGAAGCTGAGTTCGATACAGAAGACAAGACCGTTGGTGGATGAGAAACAAGTGGGCTGGAGATTGCCGATGAAGTTCGGGTGTTTGTACCGCTCAACGCGAGCTATCAAACACTGAGCCAACCGTACTCGAAGGGTTATCGAATGTCGGGCTGATGACCGAGGCGAAGTGAGATGTAGTAATCTAAATGCTAGATGAAGCCATGGAGCTCACTAATGAAGAAGAACCATCGACCGAGCTCATCAACCCCGAAGATGAACCACTGAAAGACTGCTCGCTATTTGTTGAGCTTATCAGGGATAAAGTCAAGCTTGGACTGGCAGACGTGATAGTAGATATTCCATTACCTGCGGGGCTTGTTGACGACTGCACGGAATTAGAGCTCGCAGAATCACTACTCGCGCTACTAGGCGAAGTTTCAACAGAAGACGAAGCCAAAGGTGCATCGCCAGAATTGGAAAGACTGATAGCGCTCGTAGAAGTACTCAAGCTATGTGGCGGACTGATAGAATCAATATTCGTGGGGGTGGTGCTGAACAGAGAACGGGATAAACTTGTCGAAAAAGCACATGAGCTGCTCGGAAACTTGGACGACGACGAATCTATTTTGCTAGTGGGATCGTTGGGCGTCGATGAATCGGACATAAGTGGCGAAGTGACGGATGACGAGGAGCTGAGTGTGGTAATTTCACTCAGTGGGCTAGGCGGCAAAGAAACGCTTGTGGTTGATGAAAAAGCGCGGAAGCTGCTACTCAATGTTGTGGGTGTGCTAGAAGACGGTAGAGCGCTTATAATAAAAGAAGGGATGCTGGAGCTGCTGCTCGAAATTGGAATGTCGCTGGACGTGCTCGATTCACGAGATATGCTAGATGATGGAGAGAGGCTTATGCTTGTTAATGAAGTGCTGCATGATTGAAATACCGCTGGGTGAACTTAGTGGAATGAGCGTCGCTAAAGTGCTAGAGCTGCTGCTTGGTGTAGAAGGATCGCTGGAGCCGCCACTACTTGTGGCTATATCACCGCTGGATGTGCTCGATGAAGGCGTCAGAGAGGCGCTGGAGCTGCACTCAGAAGATGTTGTTGAAAGTGTTGGAGACAGTGTGGAGCTACTATCAAGAGACGTACTCAATATGAATGAGGAAGTCGATGGCACGAGAGAGGCGCTAAAGCTGCTACTAGAAGAGGAGCTTTCTGTAATCGATAAGGTTGAAGTTGGGGAATTAGTTGGGGTATCACTCGATAGTATGGAAGATGAACTCGATGAAAGTAAATTTGTGGAGTTGCTGGCTGATGTCGTACTCGAGGAGGTAGAAGCGGATGAAAGAGGAGTCGATGTCGTAGTCGGCACAACCGAGGAGCTCGAAGTAGGTGAAAGAGCAGTCGTTATCGTACCAAGTACGATCATGGAGCTCAAAGTAGATGGAGGAGGAATGGAACTCGAGATGTTTGACATAGAACTCGAGCTATCCGATGAGATCACTACCGTCGAAGTCGCCTGTACCGAAGTGCTCGACATCAAATGGAGGAGCTCAAATTCGTTGATGTAGTCGAAGATAAGAGGATGGGAATCCTGGACGAGGAGCTCGACGTAGTCGATAAGATTGGTTCTGCTGCACTAGACGGGGATTGCGATGTAGTCGATGTAATCGGAATTGAAATACTGAATGACGAACTCGATGTAGTTGAGGTGCTCGGTATCGGACTACTGGAAAAGGAACCCAAGGAGTTTGATATTGAGGTTGGGGAAGATGAGGATGAAGCTGCAGAACTGGATTGTGGACTACTCAAGGAATGTGAAGATCTTGATACTGATGTTGTGGAAGCCGCCACCGACCTTGCACTCGAACTTCTTCCATTATTAATGCGGGGACTTCTCCAAGCCGGTGGCCAAGTGGAGACTCAAGTACGGAGAAACTCTCCGCATGGTTCCTACGAACACTGGAAAGCGCTGTGACAACGGAAAAGAAAAAGGCTACTTCATTCAGCCCTTGGATAAACGTACTGCTAAGCGCGTCGAAAAGTATGTATGAGCCACTATTACATGTCACTCGATTAGCTATGCAACTTGGCAGATTTGGGAGACATAGCTAGGGCTCCCTCGACAGCACCTGTAAAAGACGAAGACTAAAGGACTGTCCAAAGAACTCACCCATCATATTCGTATTCCTGGGTGGTAGCTGAATGATCCTAGGTTAGTGGGATTCTCCATTCTCGGACATCGAATACTACTAACATTGAGCAGGGTGACCTCTGCACTAAAAACAGGTATTAGCATGTCCTGGTGCTGTGGTCAATCTGTCGGACGGAGCGTCGACATACGTTGTACGCAGTTTGGCCTGTTTGCAGCCCGAGATAATGTTATAGATTTCGAAGTCAGCAGTGTTGATAAAGCAGTGACTGTCCCATATCCTGGCAGCTTGGCTATAGACAGGATTGTGCCGTGAAGGCAGAAAGACATTTTTCTCTCGAAGCGTGTCTCGATACACAAGTCATATCCTATCAAGAGCTGAGTATAACGTGACCGACGTATAAGTCGGTACGGTATCGTATTGATCGACGCATTCGTCTCCGCTAGCAGCGTTGGTTGTGAATGAACGCCCAGAGAGTGGAAGGCGATACCCGCATCTAATAGTAAAGTTTCTGCCGTCGTATATTCCTTGAATACAGTGATTATCTTGTGATGGACAGAAAGGGGTGCTTGCAATTGGAGCTGCGTTGGATATTGTAGATTAAGTACTAGCTGGACGCGAAGAAGCTGTTGCGCATGAGACCGCGGAGATGAATGCAGCGCATACAGCCAATATGAGGCCATTGTCAAATCGCATGGTGAAAGCCCAAGATACGGACAGGTTTGTGGAGGAGGAGAACCCCAGCGAGGCAGGGTAGAAATACGACGTGGCGCGCCATCGCTGGAACCGCCAGTGGCTCGTATTTGACCATGGTTCAAAAGCTGTCCTCGCTCCGACAAAGCCGTTGGCTGAGCATTCTTCACGCCTCACCAGAGTAGAACGCCATTTGTTGTCCGTGGTTGGTATTGAGAGGACTTACCGTTATAGAATTAATAGAACGTTTTTGAGCTTGAAAGCAATGGAATGAGCCAGACGAACACGATGCCGGCTTTGGCGCTTCTGCCTCTCATCCGGAGGCTGGTTTGGCAAAATGAAAAGACATATCACATTGCAACGATGTTGCGCGGCTGCAAATGGGCGAACGCAGCAAATGCAAACGGTGTGGTGTCAACGGTGCATCCCAAAACTGACACATCCGCTCCGAGTCCAAGAAGATGGTGTACATCACTCCTGAGCTCTTGACGTGTTCTGTGGGTACAAATGTTACAGCACGAGTACGGAGGAGCTGATAGACCACGGTTAGCCTTGATCAACCAGACTGAATTCACCCGTGTTCATCAACCCATCACTTGTTGATGCAATCAGCGACATCTCGGGGTTTAGAGCCTTGCTGTATTCTACTGCTAACGGCGGTTGGACTCGGCTGCAGTGCCCTAATCAGGGGTTCTAGTCTGTGACCGGAAGACAGGTTCTTACAGCAGTTTGCGAAGGCATTGGCCAGACGCTAGTGGCCCGCAAATCGTCGAAGCTCCCCCACTCAAAATGGGTGGCAAGGCCTCAGCGACTCGCGGTGGTAGATATAGACTATAAATGATGGTAGACGTCTTATCATAGCCCCCGTTAATGTCTTATAGCCCATGCTGTCGTCTTGTAGCCCCCGCAGACGTCCTGTCGTAGCCCATGCTGTCGTCTTATAGGCCCCGCAGACGCCCTGTCGTAGGCTATGCTGTCGTCTTGTAGCCCCCGCAGACGTCCTGTCGTAGCCCATGCTGTCGTCTTGTAGCCCCCGCAGACGTCCTGTCATAACCACTACTGTTATCTTATTAATAAGACGTCTACGGCGGCTACAGGTTATAACAAGACGACAATAGGGGCTATAACAGGACAGTAGCAGCGGCTACAGGGCCTACAGTATGGTAACAGCGGGGCCTACAGTATGGTAATAGCAGGGCCTATAGCATGACAACAGCAGGGTCTACAACATGACAGCAGCAGCGGCTACAGGGCCCACAGCATAACAATAGCAGGGCCTACAGCAAGACAACAGCATAACAGCAGTAGCGGCCACAGAGCCTACAGCATGACAACAGCAGGGCCTACAACATGACAGCAGCGGCCACAGGGCCTACAGCATGGTAACAGCAGGGCCTACAGCATGACAACAGCAGGGCCTACAGCAAGACAACAGCATGACAGCAGCAGCGGCCACAGAGCCTACAGCATGACAACAGCAGGGCCTACAACATGACAGCAGCGGCCACAGGGCCTACAGCATGGTAACAGCAGGGCCTACAACATGACAGCAGCGGCCACAGGGCCTACAGCATGGTAACAGCAGGGCCTACAGCATGACAACAGCAGGGCCTACAACATGACAGCAGCGGCGGCTACAGGGGCCATGATGAGGCCATAGCGGGGGTGACTATGGGGGCGGCCAGGGGCTAAAATACCATGGATCATGCATACGGGACAATTCACGGCTTCATTCCAACGTTTATTTAGTATCATAGGCTACAATTGAGACCGCACGTCGTCGAGGCCTTACTACCCATTTTGGGTGGGGGAGCTTCGACGATTTGCGGGCCACTAGCGTCTGGCCAATGCCTTCGCAAACTGCTGTACGAACAGAACACTTCGGAAAAGTGTTCAAAAGCTGGAACACTTTGCCTACACACCTGGTCCGTGAGGGGATCCGTGCGTTGATTCTAGAATCAATACCTGAGATACAACCTTGACAGCCAGTGACAGCTTAAGTTAAGGTACTTTAATTGTTTACCTGCAGCTGAACCGAGCGGCTAGAGCGGGCTTAGAACTACCGCAGTGGAGATAGTCCGGTGATGTGGGGTAAAAGCACTCTTTGCGTGGAGTCGAGCGAAAGAATTCCACTATCCTCCGACGGTCGACGAGTAGTGCGAAGTCCACGCGCTCGAGTGAGATGGACCTTTGGAGGCGCTTGCGACAGCCATGCTTCAACGACCTTGCTATCTCTTCCTATTCTCAAAGCTTTGATCTCTGTCGCTTCTATCTACGCCACAACCTCGCGAGACGGTTATACACCACATCTCATCTCCCTAGCCGTAGCTGGACATCCTGCAGCCTCGGTGGCCCAAATCCGTTGCGGCTTTCCTGGGAATCGCATGCACTGACGTTTTGTCAGAGCTTCGCCCTTTCATTCGCAGGCGCATACCCCCGTCTGGTCACCACCGTCGAAATTGGCACTGACATGCTACGCAAATGCTCCCCACAGTCAATGCCTGGTTCATAGTGCATCTCTCGCCTCCGCTGACCCTGGTACAAACTTCACCTTACAGCGCCTCTCCGCATCCTGTCATTCGTCTGTGCATGCTCTAGGTGCTCTCGGCCAAAACATTCTCGTGCCGACCCTTGTTCCATGAATACGCCGTTGACTGTTTTCTTACCACCAAGAATCACATGCGCCAGCTCAGGTACTCGCTCGAGCCTTCCAGCTTCTGTGCGCCCCTCGATACCAACCAAGATAATACAAAATTGTACATTACTGCCGTGGCCCGAAATGTATTCGTTATAAGCCTGTCCTAATATTCTCCCTTTATTGAGAAAGCTTAGGTACAGACAGTCCGCGTAATCCGTTGCAGTTTTTGGAAGTCAGACAAACAGAAAAACCATGAGTCCCCACCTAGCTTCAAAGAATGGTGTCGTGACAGTGAAAAGTGAAACCTCTTATCAAAGCCCACCATCTTCCTCATCCGAAATTTCACAGCCTGACCATGAAAATTCGAGAGGTCGCAGACAGACTCGAGAAAGGTGTACAAACGCAAAAGGAGAGGGCGGGAGTGCCGATGAAAAGGATCCTCAGGGTGACAACGCTGGCGAAGAGCAGCCGAAAAGGAAACGGAGTAGGAAAGGGCTGGAAAAGAATTTTCCCTGTCCACATCATGGTTGTGGGAAAAGTTACTCGAGAGCCGAGCATCTATATCGTCATCAGTTGAATCGTGAGTCCCCATAGCCTTTCTCACATCAGTCATGGGGTTGATCACAAGGGACAGATTCACCCAAGAACATTTATGTCTGCGACTTTCCAGGATGCGAGCGTCAGTTTGTCCGGCAAGACCTGCGCACTCGACACCGCGAAAGGCATACCGCTCGTGGCTCCCATCTTCAAAGAAAAGATAGCAGCATGCATGATGTCGACGATCGATCGATGGGTACTGATGGTCTGCGAGAACACACTGATCCGAAATTTCGGCCAGCCATAGGTCCACATGGTTCGACTATCAGCCATTCTGCAATAGCCCCAGCACCCTACATGAAAGGTCATGATACTCATTCCATGCCTGCCCAGTCGCCATCAGGAGGAGGAATGTCGGATAATTACCAGACGAGTCTGGGCAGTGTCACGCCAACCGGCAGTCATATAAAATCGCCACAGTCTCTGAGCACTATAGCGAGCTTAGATCACGGGCCTCACACCACGTCACTGAAGCGATCCAACAGTAATGAGCAGTATTATGGAGAAGCTACAGCAGGCTATCATCCACATATGGTACGCAATGCATCGACCTCAAGCTACAATTCAAGCCAGAGACATTCAAGTTTTGGATCATATAAATCTACGGCGCCTCAGAAGAACTTCTATCTAGATTCGCGCATACCTAGGTCCAACAATGCAAACGTGACAACGAACCCAGCAAGTTACCACGCTCCTACATCGATTTACAATGGGCACTCGGCTCAAGGCAACAATTCCCAGACCCAGATACAAAACCAGGTTGGCAGTGTTTCGTACTTGCCTCCTCAGAACTTCCAGTCTCTTCCACCATTGCCTCCCCCAGTAGTCTCACCAATGTCTCAGATGTCGACACAAGGACGACAGATGGGAGGTTATTCGGGTGCTGCGGCACCGTTAACGCCAGTAGACGCTACCTCAAATTTTGATATGTACGGCTCGAATGGAATGGACACGAATTTTCTGGATCACAACGGGAATACATACTCAATGCCCCTTTTTGGTGGTGATGGCTTCGGTCCGTCACCTTTAGCTATGGCCGATGACTTCACTGCCTGGTTATTCAATGAGCAGCACTTAAACGCCTCATCGCCAGGAGGCCATCGAAATGGCTCGATGTCTGCTGGTGCTACTGCTTTCATGGAGGATTCTGGCAGTATGGCTTCTGGAATGTATGGCATTACGAATGACAGCTTGAATGGTCCTGCCAGTGCTGGTCAGCCAATCCCGCAGCAGAATCTCATGGCCGTTAACAGTATTCTGGATCCGGCGCTGCCTCGAATTGACCTCTCAGAGGAGAAACGGAAGGACATAATGGATCTCATTGAAACTCGGTTTACCGATCATGCGCCGGTCAAGAAGCAGAAGGACGCTTTTCTCCTCGATGGTGACCGCGATCTCGACAGTCATGTGCTGAGCCTGCACTCAATGCAAACCTATATTGGATCGTATTGGTACCATTTTCATCCACAGATGCCAGTCTTACACAAGCCCACATTCTCGGCGGACAAGACTCAGAACCTACTGCTAGTCGCCATCATTGCGATTGGAGCATCCTGTCTTGACAAGATGCATGGTCCTAACGTCACGCAAGCTGGCGCCGAGCTATCCACTTTTCTGGCTTGGCATCTCCGTGGGGAGATCTTCAAACATGTCGATTTCTTACCGCCAGCAAAATTGTGGGTGTTCCAGACACTACTACTATTAGAGGTATATGAGAAAATGTACTCTACAAGAGTACTTCATGAACGTGCACATATCCACCACGCGACGACCCTGACCCTTATGAGAAGAGGTAGCTCTCTCATCGGCCGATCGGCTCTCGACTCGCCACCCACTGTTAAAGATGAGGCGCCGGGCATGACCCCGAATAGTAATCAGGGGTCGGCGGCGCAGAATCCGGAGCAATGGTGGAATCATTGGATCACCAACGAGGCGACACGCAGGGTAGCATTCGCCGCTTTTGTCATCGACTCCATCCACGCTACAATGTTCGGACATGCGGCCACCATGGTCGCTCATGAAATGAAGCTGCAGTTACCATGCGACGAGACGCTCTGGTCGGCTACAAGCAGCGCCGAAGTTGGGCGCATCGAATCAAACCTCCGAAGTAACGGTATTAAGCCAATGACTTTCTTCGAAGGGTTGAAGAACACCCTGAAAGGAAAACCCGTTCGGGCTAATTCTTTCGGACGGACTGCCATCATAGCTGGTCTACTAAGCGTTAGCTGGCATATGAATCAGCGTGACGTCCAGGTTCATCATCTTGGGGCGCTGAAAGTTCTAGGGGGCAAAGACATTTGGCGAGGACCTTTGACGAAGGCCTTCGACTCTTGGAAAAACGACTTCGATCAGGGTATTGGGAAAGGCACCATACCTTCATCCATGCCATCCGCCTCGGATAGAATTGATGAGGAGAACATATTTGAGAGCCGTACCGTCCTGCATCACCTTGCTCACATGGCAATGCATGTCGACATTGTCAGCTGTCAGATCTTTGCGAAAGCCGGCCGATTGCTCGGACGAACAACTTTACCATCGGACTATGCAATAGCACAAAAGAGAATCCGAGATAATTGGGCTCCACGGGCCAGCGCGCGGCATGCCACATTTTACGCGCTCAAGTTTCTTTCTCAGGTATTGATGCCAGACTTAGCTACCTCACATCGCAATGGAGCGGCGAGTAGTTTACAAGGACTCACTCCATATTCTGCACGAGACGACTTCCTCCTGAACAGGCCATGGGTGCTATACTTTGCCTCCCTCATCGTCTGGTCATACGGATATGCCCTGGATGGGCCCGTGCGATCACTTCCTAGCCTATCCACTCCAGAGGAGCAGACATGTGACATGAGGGCTTTCTTGACGCGAGTGGGTGGGATCCAGGATCCACGAGAATTGGTACATATGAGGGACCGCAATGCTTGTCTCGGAATGCTCTTAGTGCTACAAGCAATGTTTCAAAAGTGTCGCTGGGAATTGCTTCATGAAGCGGCAAGACTGTTGGGAAACTGTATCCATATGTCAGAAGGGATCATGAGTAGTTGAGAGAGGAGAGTGAATGAGCATGGCTACAAGGGGATGTTAAACGATACCCCTTCTATAACAGCCTCTTAGCCCCGTATTCCTAACAATCGATAGCGTATAAGATAAGTTCTTAGGTATATATTTATATTTACGAGTTTTAGATACGAAGTATAATACAATTATCTCTGTACGAAACTAGAAAGTAGAGAAGTTAGTAAGTTAAGATATATGTATTAACTTTATAGGTAGATATAATAATATAAATTATATAACTAAAGTATAAAGCGTACGCGTACCGCCCTGATCACACTTAAAGCGAGAACCCGAACCCTCGGACACGGATCGGCCCGAGATGTGATACCATTAGTACTGTGCTAGTTCTACTTACCTAGATTTGAACGCAAAGTCTTGGTTGTGCTAGGCTAAACGAATACTACGTATATGGCGCCTCAGCGGATGCGCAATGCTCTCGATGATTCCAGATCGGAAAGCTCGAGTACGCGGGAGAAGCAACCAGGGTCTGGCCCGAACGGTATCTCCAAGAGTCGCCGGAATGGTTCTTCGACATTACCAGGGAGCAATTTGAAGGACGTTACCAATGCCCATTCCACCATCGGTCAGCCGGGCCATCAAGATACCGCAGTCAACGTGAGTTGGGATACATTTCTCGAGACTGGGAAAGCATGCTGAGCTTGCACGTATTAGATCGATTGGTCCTCCTTCGACCCCTCAATACTACATTCTTTCAGACATGCACACCACCTCGACGTCCCTCGCGCATTTGGCTCCCTGTATAATCAGAGAATGTTAACGCGACCGGGTATCGGACTGTTGTCACCTACAATGGTACGGCCGAAGGCCCGCCGACGGGTGGGAAAGTATCAGCTGGCAATGGCTGTGAGAAAGGCTTTCAATGCTGCTATTGTTACGGAATCTGAGCTTCTGACTTCATTCCTATATGCTGTGCACAATCAGGGTTAGACGTACTATATTTTCTCTGTCCTTTTCTATATGCTAAATTCTGTTATAGATAAAAGCTTTCGGATGCGTTTCAAGCCTACCTAGACACGGTAATACACCTCGCGATAGTGACTTGTATTCAAGGTACGAAGGTACCTAGAGAGATAATTATATAACATTGTATCTTTATTAGGCAGGAAATATTACTTCTAAATTATAGCCTAAATGTTATAAATTATTCGGACGTGTTATTATAAATCAGGTAATTACTTATAAGGTAGAGACGGAAGCCTTCTACAGGCCTAATATTAGCCTATTAAGAGACTTCTTCTCTACTAACAAATTAATAATATATATAAATCTATAAGACTATTAGTTAGAGTACTATTCTTATAATTCCTTAATAATAGTAGTAATACTATTATAACTAACGCTATTATTATAGTACTAACCTCTACTAGGTACTATTAATTACCTATTAGAACTAATACTATTATTATAGTACTAATATTATCTTTATAGTACTAACTAATCTATTAGTCCTCTACCTCCTTCTTATCTAATAATATTAAGTTATAGGCCTTTTATATAGCTCTTTACTAAGTCTATATTATTATTATTAAGATATCCCCCTTATTACTAGTCCCTTACTAGCTATTCTAGTACTAGATTAGTAAGCTTCTATTATAAGACTATTTTATACCTAGATATATTATTTAAAGAAGTCTTCCTTAGTATAGATATATCCTTTACTAGTAAAGATATTAGCTATTAATAGACTAACCGCGTTAGTTCTATTTAGAACCGAATTTATAATTATTATATAACGCTAAACCTATACAGGTAATAAGCTAGCTGTAAGTAGTTTAATAAGTTAGGTTAATACTTAAAAGGACCCCTAAGTACTAAAAAACAGTTAGTCTAGCTATTAATAGCCTTAGTTATAAGTTATATTATATCTTATATAAATAGTATTAGGGTCTATTAGAGAATTTCAGTCTATTTACTAGGTAAAATTAAGGCTTTCTTTATACCTTCCTTATTCTAGCCTAATAAGACTAGTCTTCTATTATAAGACTATTTAATATTCATTTAAACTATTTATAAAGGCCTACCTTAGTATTAGATATATTTTATACTATTAGATTTATTAGAAATTAACGGCCTTAGTTATAAGCTACCTTATACCTTAGTTAAATAGTATAGGGATTACTTAAGAATTCTATTATTTTACTAAGTAAACTTAGAGTTTCCTTTATACCTTCCTTATAGTAGGTAACTTTATTATTAACGCTAATTTATAAGCGACTATTAATACAGCTATTACTTAATATATTTATAAGAATTACCCTTAACTAGATTAATAAGAACTACTAGGTCTAAGGACTACTAGGTCTACCTATCCTACTAGTCTTACTAGTCCTACTAGGTTATAGAATAATATTATTAGGTGTACTACTATAAAGTCTATTAGTTATACCTTAGTTAATTTAAGCTTAAGCTAATTAGAATTAGATACCCTTATTAAAGACTTTAAATACTACGCTAGTATAACCTAATTAATTAGGTTATATAACTCTAGAGGTACTACTATAAAGCCTACTAGCTATTCCTTAGTCTATTTAAACTTAGGCTATTTAGATTTAAATATAAGCTACTTAGCCTTAATCTATTTAAATTAAGGCTAATTAGAAGCCTTCTATAAACTATATAATAGAAAATTAGCCTGAATTTATTTAGACTTAGGCTAATTATAGGCCTTCTATAAACCTACTATAAATAAAGATATTATTAATAATTATTACTCCTTAAGCTAATAAGCCTTAGTCTATTTAGACGCCAGCTAATTAGAAGCTAGCCGCGGATCTACTATTAAGAGTAATTATTACTCCTCCTATTAAGTATATTCTACCTAATCTAATTAAGTATATTCTACTAGATAATATTACTAGTTATCTGTAAAGAGATAGGCCTTATAGAAGGCTATAGGATAGATAATAACAAGGGCCTTAATAGCTTAATAAGACTATTTTTAGGTAGTAATATAGCGTGTATTAGAATAATACTAATATTATAGTAATAAGGATATTACTTTCTTATTTTATTATAAGTATTATTATAGATTATTTAGACGTATTATTACAAATTAGGTAATTACTTATAAGGCGGAGACGGAAGCCTTTTATAAGCCTAATATTAGCCTATTAAGAGACTTCTTCTCTACTAACTAATTAATAATATATATAAATCTATAAGACTATTAGTTAGAGTACTATTTCTTAACTAGAAAATACCTATAAAAATTCAAGATTTTTACTTAGGAAAAGTATACTTAAAAGTATAATTCTTTTATTTATTAGTAAGTAATAATAGTTATAAGGTAAATTTAAGTCTAAATATAATAGATATTTATATAAACTTTTATAGATACTAAGACCCCCCTTAAGTATTATAAGAGATATAGGGTAAATATTACTAAAAATATTAATTTTAGATCTAAGGGATTATTTATAATAGTTACCTAGTATTAGAGTATTAATAAATAGTTATTAGGCCTACCTATATTATAACTCTATTATAACGTTACTATTTAAGATTAATAGGGTATAACTAAGTATACTATTATTAGATATTATTAGGAAAAGTTATTATTATTATTAAGATAAAAGTATTAAAAGACTAATACTATCTACTAAGTACCCGACTAACTATAGGATATCTAGTATAATAATATTCTATTCTACTAATAACTTCTATACTACTAGATTATTTTACGTAATTCTTAAATTATTATACCCCTTATATTATAATATATATTTTATACTCTTATAATAAGTATTAATAGTTATACTAGATTTATCGCGTTAATATAAAGGAATCTATTAGATATAAGAGTTTATATAGCCTAGTATTTATCTAGCCCTCTAAGGTTTAACCGGCTATATTTAATAAACTAAATAGTAGAATAGCTTATTTTTTATTATTAGAAAATCTAATATTACGGTCTAATATAAAGATATAACTATATAACTAAGTATAATATTAGGCCGTTTTTATACTTCTAATATTATAATTAGTATTCTTATAAGCTACTAAGTAGCTATTAATAGGATCTAGGCGTTAATAATAAGTTATAATTAATATATTAGGGGTAGTCTACCTATTATCTAATAGTATATACTTATATATAATATTTCTTATTATTCGGCTAGATATATATTTAGGAGTTTTAGGCCTAATAATATAGAGGTTTCCCTATCTTATTACCTATAATAGAGCTACGTATAGCTAATTTTAACTAAAAGTAGGCCTAGTCTATAAGTTAATACCTATATACTTTATTAATTAGCCTTATAATTTATTAATAATTATAATAAATACTAGTTAGATAGGGTACTACTTATAGATAAAAGGGGTAGGAATCTACCTATTATTTTCTTTAGATTATAATAGTATCTTAAATAGTATTACCTTCTCGCTATTATAAGTACTACCTATAATCTCCCCCTTAAAGATATACTTATTATATATTATTACTTATAGTCAGGTCCTATTATATAGATATAGTAGATTAAGGTTCCTTAATAGTATAACTAGTACGCCTAGCTTAATATATAACTTATAAGATAGTAGGGAGGGTTTATAAAACTTATAAAAGTACTTAAGGGGGAAGAGTTTATTATCTTCTTCTAATATAATATACTTAATACTCTAATATATTATTATATTACTAGGGATATATAATATAATATTATCTTAATATTAATACTAGTAATATCTTTATTAGTAATAGTAAGAATAGCCTGTTCTAATAGATAAACCCTCTAAGAGATATTTATCCTAATATTAGTATAGATATTCTTAACTAAATTATTAATAGTATTTCTAGGGGTATAACTATATTTCTAATATAATATATCTCTATTAGTAGTAGGGCTTTTCTAGATATTAATGCTATTACTAGTAGCGAGGAGATTACTTATAAAGAGTCTTATTTTATAATATATAATATCTATTAGGTTAGGATTATTAAATTACTTATTAATAGTAAGATTTAAACGTATAACCTTATTCTAGAAATAGGCCTTTTAAAGACACGCCTTAATAACCTAGCTACTAGATCCTCCTAGAATAACTAGGAGTATTTATTAGAAGTTACTATAAAAGTAGACTACCTTACCCCTAAAATAAGCCTAGTTATTACTATAAATATCTTAAAGGCTACGACTAATAGCTTCTATATTATATTAACTCTATATAAGAGACTTATCCTAAAAGATAATATAAGCTCGCTTAATTAGCTTAGTAAGATTAGTCCCCTTCTTAATCCTATATAAGGAGGTAGTATTAGAGTCTGGGGGTATCTTAAACTATAAGTAAGTAGTCTAACCTCTCTATAATAGCGTTAATATAATACTAGAAGACGCTACTACTAGAGTAACCTTTTACTAGGAACGTAGCCTTTCTATAATAGTATTTTAAACTATTATCTTACTAGTCCCTCTAGTACTATTAAGGAAGAATAGTATACCTAGAGCCCTAAAATTATTATTAGTATTAGCGTTAATAGCGGTAATAATCTAATTAGTAGTATAATATTAGTTAGTATTTAGCCTATTTTATAAGACCTTAGCTTTATTAGGAGGTAATTTAGTAAGACATTTCTTCCTATAAAAGTCTATTTAGAATATCGTTAAAATTATTAAATAGGATAGTTAAAATAGGTAGGCTATATTAAGTTAGATCCTTAATATATTTAAGGGTTAATTAATATTCTAATTAGCCGTTAATAAGGTAAAGGGCGTACTATTTAATAAATAACTATTACTTATAATAATTATCTAGGATTTAAAGTATTAAAAAATCCTATTATAAGAGGTATAAGTAGTTATTTAAGATATACTCCTTATACTTATTTTATAAGGTAAGGGTATTAGTAGGTTAGAGTTTAACTAATACTAATATAAAAAGACTATATAGCTTATAACCTCCCTAAAAATCCTTTCCCTTATTAAGGATCTTATTAATATATCTATAATTTTTAGTTAACCTAAGCTCTATATAAGCCTCCTTCTATCCTATTAACTAGCCGTCTACTATCTAGAGGTTATTAAATAATATAGCCCCCTTAATATAATAGAGGAGTAGTTAGTAATAGTAGAGATCCTTAATTTTAGGACTAATAAAATTAATACGCCTAAGAGTCTCCCCCCTTTTATATATTTTCTAATATTTATTTCTTTTATTCTACGTAAAGACTTTAGGAAAATCCGCGTATAAATAGTTAAGTAGATCCCTTATAATAGTAGGACGTTTCTCGTTCTATTTTATAAAAGGTAATAGCTAACTATTATTATAAGCTTCTTTAGTAAGATAGTTTATATTAAAAAAAATTATTAATATAGTCTTATAAAGCTTATTACTATCTATTAGCTTTTATTTAATAGCCTTATTAATAGCCTAGTTATTAACTAGCTTAAAAAGGGGTATACTATTAATCTAGGAGGTAGATTTATAAATACTCTATATAAGGCTTTATAATACTTATACTAAATAAGAATATCTTCTAAATAGCCTTAGTAAACCTAATCTAACGGGTTAACTAGAACTCTATAATTTTATCTACTAACTCCCCTTACTATTACGGCTAGCTATTAGGAGCGGGGTTATTATTATTACGCGTATGATTCCTAGTAAGGGAGATATTAGCCTAATTAGGTCCCTTATAAATATATTTATATAGATAGAAAATAGACTTAATAGAGCCGTAGATCTTAATATTAATATAGGTACTATATTTCTTTAATAGGTACGGGTTATAAGGGATAACCTATCTATTATTAATAGAGGAACTAGGTTTAAGGGGGCTAACTAAATATTTATAGAAAGGATAACTCCTATTAGGTATAAAAGATATCTCTTAATAAAAATCCTTTAGAAAAGCCTTACTATAATAATTCTTCTCCTAACTAAAATATCTATTACTAGAGACGCTAGTATAGTAATTATAAACTATATACTATAGGACTAACTTATATAGTATATTACCCTACTATAAAAGGGGGATAAATACTTAAATAATACTATTAATATTACTAACTATCTAGATCTAATCCTCTTCCTATATAATAAGGAGAATATAAGTATATAAGAGACCTTACTTCTAAAAGTTAATAATATAATAGTAGGCTATATAAATATTAAGGATATATTACTTAAGGAGGTCTTTTATTAGCTCCTAGAGCTTCTAATTAAAGATATAGGTAATTAGGTTATAATATTACTTTAATATCTAACTAGATACTAGTACGTTAGTAAGATCTTAACTCGCCCTTATACTCTTAGTAAAGGCCTTATACCCGTAGGCCTAGGGCCGGCCCTAGGGGCTTTAAGCTAGTCCTAGGCCCTCTAATCTTAAATTAAGGCGCCTAGGGCTAGCCCCTAGTATTATAAGAGCTTTAGACTAGGTACTAGGAAGTCTGTATCTTAATTAAGGGCTTTCTAATATAATAAGTATATCTAGAGAGATATAATATATATTATATACCTTAATTCTTACTTATAAAATATTATCTATCTAAATTATATCTTATATCTTATATATCTTATAATAACTAGTATATATAGATATTAAGTTATATCTTATATCTTATAAGTTATAAACGCTACTATTATATTAAGTATATATAGTATACTAGATAATAGTAATTATTAGAGGTATTTCTATTAAACTTATATCTTATATCTTATATACCTTATAATAACTAGTATATATAAATACTAAGTTATATCTTATATCTTATAAGTTATAAATACTACCGTTATATTAAGTATATATAGTATACTAGATAATAGTAATTATTAGAGGTATTCTTATAACCTTTATAACCCGCAGACCTTCTTATTAACTCTAACCCTTAATTATTATATATATTATATATATATCTCTATCTCTTATCCTATTTATTAGGTAGGAATAACTACTTAAAGTATAAGTACCCTATTTAATCTATATTATAAGTACGAGCTATCTTTATTTATTAGCTTAAGTAATAAGTTACTATTAACTTTAGTATCTAAATATAAAGGTAATATTTAAGATCTAACTTACTAATATAATATTACTAAAATACGCTTATAATATCTTATAAGTTAGATACCTTTATATTACTATAAACTACTTAAATATTCTTCCCTTTTATATTAATAGTATCCCCCTTAAGCTACTATATCTAAATTAGTAAGGTCTTTAAGTAATTATAAGATTTAATAAGTAAGGACTAGAATAAAGGGGGCCTATTAGGAATAGAGATATACCTTTACTAAGAGTATATAAACTACTATATTTATTCTAATAATTATAAGCTTCTTTAATACTATATTAGGCTACTTATTAGAGCCCTTTTTATACCTTATAATATTAAGCTCTTTAATAATATTAGTAATAAACTTAAATTTTAAAGTAGACTTAGCTAATTTAATAAGTCTTTTGAAGTATAAATTATTATATTTTATATTTTATATTTTATATTCCTTCTATTATATTTATATTACCTTTAACTCCTTATCTTCTTCTAATATAAGTAATAGCCCTAGGATAGATATAATAGCTCTTAGCTATTATACCTTTTAAAAATATATTATATTTTTCTACTACTCTATTTTCCTAATACTACTAGTATCTACCTCCTATTAAATAGTTTACTCTTACTTTTTAAGGGCTAGGATAAGTATTATTAGGAAATTAGTTATTATATTTATAACCTAGAGCTACTATTTAAGTAATTATATAAGTAGTATATTATTTTATATTAAATTAAAATAGTAGTTAAGTAATATAACTTTAATAATAATATATAAGTAACTAATATACTCTTCTAGCTCTAGGATAGTATTAATTATACCCTCGCGGTCTATTAAACTATTAAAAGCTAAGCTAATTACCTTAAAGTTTTCTAGTAAAGTCTATTAGAGGCTAGGCTTAGTAAGCTATTAACTCTCTTATCCTTCTTATAACTAATAGAATACTAGTTAGGTTAGTTACATCGGCAAACTAGGAACCCGCGTAAAATAAATAAAACTGCTAATTCCGCTAAAAGCGCATTTTTCAGGTAAAATGCAGGTAATAAATAGGAAAATTTTAGGGTTTTTTTAATTCTAGCCTAAAGACCCTAAATATAGAAAGTCCGGATTTAAGGCCTTAAATCCGTGATTTTCCTCTAGCGCCGGGAAGAAACGAGAAGCTCGCTAGAGCTATAGCGGCTACGTTATTAACGCTAGCGTAATATAGGTTTTAAATACAGTCGATTCACGTAATTTACATACGCGCAGAGTACTCCCCTTTACCCTAGCCTGGTATCCTATCCCTATATTACGCCTGCGATTAATTCTCTTACTAAGTACTAGTAGTACTAATTATTAATAAGACTTAATACCTTATTATAATTACCTAGTTAGTACTAGCCTAATATAGTTATATTATAGCTAATTAGTAGGACTTATCCCCTATTAGTCCTATTACCTAGTATTTCTAAAAGTTGCTAAATCTAGCTAAATGCGCATTCTACAACTCACGGTGTCATTTCGAGCTCCAGGGCTGATACATGAGCGCATTAGTCATGTACGCATAATGCGTATATTTTTGTATTTTACAGGTTTCCTAGTTTACCGATGTAGAACTTTATTATATAAAGTACCTAAGATAGTATTAAGTATAATAAATCCCCCCTAGTTATTAATCTCTTTTTAACTAGTTATAAGCTTAGTAGAGTCTCCCTTACTTAAGTACTATTTATTATATACGACGTTTATCTTAAATAAGGTAAAATTAGTATTAGCGGGGTAGTAAGGCTTAAAACTTTAATCTATATAATATATAATAAACTAGATATTAAGGGTTTACTAATATTTATTATTAGACTAATTAGCCTATTTATTTACCTAATTACTAAGTATCTTTATTAGTATAATAGTAATATTTAGTCCTTATTATAAAAGGAAGCTACTTATTAATCTATTATAGATATACGCGTAGAGAAATAGCTACTAATTCTAAGATAGGTAGGTATTATTAAGACGCTAACTATTAAGAAGGTATTAATTAATTTAAGTAATTCCTTAATTATATTTAATCTTACTTTATATAATATTAATATAGTATTAATATATAAAGTATATAATTACCTTTAAGATCTAAACTATTATTTAAAGTAAGTTAGCTTTCCCCCCTTTATTAAATATACTTAAGGGCTTATATTAATTACTAACCTTTTTAAGTCCTATCTCCTTAGTTATAACTATCCTATTAATTATAGAGTTCTTAAATTAAAGTATAATAAAGGTAGTAAACTTACTTAATATCCTTTATTTTATTATTTAATTTTTTAAACTTCCCCTCTTAATACTTTTAATTAACCCTTAGTTTATATTTTATATCCTCCTTTATAACTTTATAAAAGTGTATAAACTATTTTAAGAGGTTTAAATTAAAATACTTTATTACCTTAATATCTCTAGTAGCTTATATCTATTTATTAATAAGTCTTAGCTCTATTTTTATAAATTAGTTAAAGGGAGAGGACTTACTTTATAAATTTATCTATTATCCCCTTATTACTATCTACTATTATTATATTATTATTATATAGCTTATACGTAGGATCCTTACTACTATTAATACTAATATACTCTTATTTTATAATATTAAGCTCTTTATTAAGTAGGTCTATATTTTATTAGGTTTTATCTATTATCTTTATACCCTCTTTATTTAACTTACCTAACTTACTTAATAATAGATAGGTATCTAGTTCTTTAGTAATAGGAGGCTTAATAAACTTATTACCTAGAAGATACCTTTAAATAGCTTATAAAGGGAATAGAAATATATAATTAGATAGGGAATATTTAGACTTAAAGAAGACCTTTAATATTATATATAAATTAGCTATCTATTAGGGATTTATAGAGGTAAGGAAGAGGTATTACCTTTTTTAATAATATTAATACGCCGCTTAAAGATATTATTAAGTGTTAAAGATTAGAGTAGAGTTATATATAAGATTAGTTCTTTAACCTTTATAATTAAATTCTTAATTATAATAGTTAATATTAGCTAGGCCCTTAAGTAGAGTATAATAAGTTATTTACTATATAATTTAAAGACTTTAAAAGTAAATATTAATAGTAGGGTATAATATAACTTATAACTCAATTAATATCTTAAAATTATTAGTATAATTACTAATCTTTATCCCTTTATTCTTAAGGGGTATCTAGTCTATAAGCGTTTATATCTTATAATTAGTAGATAGTACTTAAGTAGAGAGTATCTTATAATAGGCTTTTAAATTAATATAATTTAAAGTATTTAAGTCTTTAATCTTAATATTTTAACTAAGAATATCCTTAATTAGATAGATAACTTAATTTTCTCCTTTAATATTATTAGGATATTAGTACTAAATAACCTTTTATATAAAGGAAGCCTTCTCTCTCTTAATTATTTTTATATAGCTAGTTATATATTTATTATCCCTTATACTTAACTTATCCTCTAACTTGCCCTTAATCTTAATTATTCTCTATTTAATAGTACTAGTCTTAATATCCTTAAGGGTAGTAACTTTATATTTTAAGTTATTAATAAGTTTATAATAGTTATATTTAAGTATTTTATTAATCTAGTTAGCTAGGATAGTATTAAGTAGTAGTTTAAGTAAAGATTAAAGATAATCCTTTAATTATTAATATTTAATAGCCTCTTAATTATAAGGTAAAGCTATATTATTTATATATTATAAACTAGCTATTATAATATTATATTATATTTAAATATAATAATCATAAGGCTCTTTAATTAGAAGCCCTAGACTACCTTATATTCTCCTCTTAGTACCCTCTCCTTCCTTTTCTAAAAGGTATAATTAAAAGGCTAAGCCGTACTAGGTAAGTAAGTATAATAGTAAGGCTTAAAGGTTAATCTCTATTAGTAAAGTAGAAGTAAGACCTAAGGAGTAAGTAAGTAGATAAAAGAGAAGGTAGATTAAAGGAGAAGGTAAGTAGGATTAGAGAATAGCTTTTAGAAAGAGGGAGATATAATACTAATTAATATAGTAAGGAAGCTTAAGCTACTTATAAATAGATAGAAAGGTATAAGGTAGATTAGGCTATAAATAAGAGGAAAGTCTAAATTAAAGGGATATACTTTCCTATTATTCTAGTCTATCTAGGGGGTATATTAATTAAATAGCTTATAGTAGGTATAATTAATTATATTACTCTTAGGTATCTATTACTATAATAAATATTTATACTAAGGCTTATAAAAGGCTAGGGTAATAATAGAGTATTTATATTTAATAGCTAGGATATATTAATTAAGTAAATTTATTATTATATAAAGGAGTATTAAGGCCGCCTATATAATTAGTATTATCTAGTATATATCTTATAATATTATACTTTTTATACTACTACTATCCCTAATAATATTATTTATATAATAAGATAAGGTATTTATAAAAGGTTAAAGCTATAAGGAGTAGTTAATATATAAGATATTAAGTATATTTAGTATATCTTATAATATTATATATCTTGCTAGAAAATACCTGTAAAAATTCAAGATTTTTACGTCGGGAAATCACCCCTACTACCTGGCGTTTAGTAGGTGACGTGAATAGCGGGGAGTATATCAGACACGTTAGTAGGTAGGGTGAATAGTAGGGAGTATATCAGATATACTGGCCTATCAATGAGACGGATATTTCCCCCTATTCAGACCGATATCAGACACGTTAGTAGGTAGGGTGAATAGCGGGGAGTATATCAGACACGTTAGTACGTGGGGTGAATAGTAGGGAGCATATCAGACACGTTAGTAGGTAGGTGGCCTATATATACGACAGCATTAGCCATATCATATGCATGTACCCATTCTGACAGCGTTCCATACCTGGCAATGAGACGGATATTTCCCCCTATTCAGACCGATATCAGACACGTTGGTAGGTGAGGTGAATAGCGGGGAGTATATCAGACACGTTGGTAGGTAGGGTGAATAGTAGGGAGTATATCAGACATACTGGCCTATCAATAAGACGGATATTTCCCCCTATTCAGACCGATATCAGACACGTTAGTAGGTGGGGTGAATAGCGGGGAGTATATCAGACACGTTGGTAGGTGGGGTGAACAGTAGGGAGCATATCAGACACGTTGGTAGGTAGGTGGCCTATGTATACGACAGCATTAGTCATATCATATGCATGCACCCATTCTGACAGCGTTCCATACCTGGCAATGAGACGGATATTTCCCCCTATTCAGACCGATATCAGACACGTTAGTAGGTGAGGTGAATAGTAGGGAGTATATCAGACACGTTGGTAGGTGAGGTGAATAGTAGGGAGTATATCAGACACGTTAGTAGGTGAGGTGAACAGTAGGGAGCATATCAGACACGTTAGTAGGTAGGTGGCCTATGCATGCGACAGCATTAGCCATATCATATGCATGCACCCATTCTGACAGCGTTCCATACCTGGCAATGAGACGGATATTTCCCCCTATTTAAACCGATGGTAGACACGTTAGTAGGTGGATATCAGACACGTTGGTAGGTGACGTGAATAGTAGGATTTTTGGCCTGTGAACGCGACAGCATTAGCTAATGTAGTAATGCACCGATTTAAATCATGCTGACAGCGTTACCTACCTGGTAATAAGACGGATATCACCCCCTAGTCAGGCCGATATCAGACACGTTGGTAGGTAACGTGAATAGTAGGGTTTTTGGCCTGTGAATGGGATAGCATTAGCTAATGCACTAATGCACCGATTTGGACTGTTCTGACAGCGTTACCTACCTAGCAATGAGACGGATATTTCCCCCTATTCAGGCCGATAGCAGACACGTTGGTAGGTGAGGTGAATAGTAGGGAGCATATCAGACATGTTAGCCTGTGAATGCGACAGCATTAGCCCATGGACCCATACAGCGATATAGGTCATTCTAACAGCGTTACATACCTGGCAATAAGACGGATATTTCCCCCTATTCAGGCCAATATCAGACACGTTAGTAGGTGAGGTAGTAGAATAGGTAATTTATAAATAATAACAGGATTTTTGTTATTAATCCAATTATTCTAGTTCTAGCCGTTAGCGTATAGAATTTAGTAGGTAAATTCATTTATAACGATATATCTTTTAAACTACTATACCGATTTTTATTATTTTTAAAGTTTTAAATAGCTATAGATGTCCTATATAACTTCATTTTTATAGAAAATATCATGGAGCGTAAGTATAGACGTAGGTAGAATGCAAAGAAATATTAGACTTTTAATATTCGCGCTAGTCTAGGAAAGGAATCTAGGGGACTTATTAACTAACCGATAAGCTGCGATAAGCTTAGGGTCCTAAATTATAAATATTCTATTATAGTAAAGAAGATATAACTACTATTTAAGAGTTAATTTTATTATATTATACTAGAAAATACCTGTAAAAATTCAAGATTTTTACGTTGGAAAATCACCCCTACTACCTAGCGTTTAGTAGGTAAGGTAGATAGCGGGGAGTATATTAGACACGTTAGTAGGTAGATAGCCTATATATACGATAGCATTAGCTATATTAGATACATATACCTATTCTAATAGCGTTTTATACCTGGTAATAAGACGGATATTTCCCCCTATTTAGACCGATATTAGATACGTTAGTAGGTGAGGTAAATAGTAGGGAGTATATTAGACACGTTAATATACCCATTCTAATAGCGTTCTATACCTGGTAATAAGACGGATATTTCCCCCTATTCAGACCGATATCAGACACGTTAGTAGGTGAGGTGAATAGCGGGGAGTATATTAGACACGTTGGTAGGTTAGATATTTCCCCCTATTCAGACCGATATCAGATACGTTAGTAGGTGACGTGAATAGTAAGGAGTATATTAGACGCGTTAGTAGGTAGGTAGCTTATATATACGATAGTATTAGCTATATTAAATATATATACCTATTCTAACAGCGTTCTATACCTGATAATAAGACGGATATTTCCCCCTATTTAGACTAATATTAGACACGTTAGTAGGTAAGGTAAATAGTAGGGAGTATATTAGACACGTTAGTAGGTAGGTGGCCTGTAAAATATAATAGTATTAGCCTATACACCTATATAGTAATATAGATCATTCTAATAGTATTATATACCTAGTAATAAGATAGATATTACCCCCTATTTAGACTAATATTAGACACGTTAGTAGGTAGGTAGCCTATAAATATAATAGTATTAGCCTATATACTAATAGACCGATATAGATTATTCTAATAGCGTTATATACCTAGTAATAAGACGGATATTTCCCCCTATTTAGACCGATATT
>JAABUY010000093.1_pt1 | contig 191051 bp, 134 predicted proteins | sample 5560271 | NCBI WGS metagenome assembly JAABUY01 (sample SAMN10711886, study PRJNA513374) | rock metagenome | isolation source: Antarctica rocks | place: Antarctica: Victoria Land, University Valley | reverse complement strand
CAAACCCTCCTCGCCTCCAATCCCAGTCATTATCCACCCTTCGCCAAAGGACAAACCCCCAATCTCAGTCCAAGAACTCGCTACTGCATTTTCACCCCCCCTTCCCTCAAAATACCCTCTCTCTCTCTCTCTCTCCATCATACTGCAAATTCCACAATACACCTATTCCATAGTTCATCATTCCACACAACAGCCCTTCCACAAAATAGGATTTTCAAGAGCCGTCATCGTACAACACCGACATCAAATAGCTTTGACTCACCTCGACTACATTAACCTCGTACTGTGGATATGTACTGTGTACACGTACTGTAGATAACTCAATGCATATTAGACAACTCAATACATCTCCAATGCACACCAGATTTCACATTCGAGAAGAGCGAAAACCCGAGTTGGGAAATTGTTACAACCTACCTTCCGACCCATCAAGTCGTCACGCTTGGTCAAACCCATCTTTAGCAACGCATCATAGGTATGCAAGAAGTCACAAAAGGACAAATGGCAAACGATCTTGATGATACAACATTTCGATTGTTGGTTGATCTCCTATCTGAATTTGCTATCTATGCTAGGAAAAGCATACATGATGTGCATGTGTGGTCGTGAATGGCTAGGGGAGCCGGTGCATGCAGCAAGCTACACTTGCTTATGATGGGGTATCGGCAGAGGAAATACATGCTCGCTGGTGTCGTTAATGATAGACATGATCAGGGCCGTTAATTCGCATAAAGCGACTCGAAGTGCTGGAAAAGCAGTCTCAAATGAACCACATGCCCAGATGAATGTTGTTTACAAGCGCGAACGGCAGCAGCTTGGGCCATTCGGTCTCCGACTTCATCTCAGCTGAGTGCGAAGACACCTCCCTACCGGGATGCTGAGCACGCTCTGCAAGTAGCTTCGTACGGTCAGGGTGTGCCATGTCAATATGAGATTCTCCTCGCTTGGACGCCAAGTGAGCATAGTAGACAGCGGGGACTATCAATGGTTAGCACTCTATCTCCAAAATCTAGGATCGTCTTACAGAGGGAGACAGGGGTGGTAGCTCGCTGATATTGATAGCAGGACTCATAGAGCATTGCCTGGAATTTGTCGACGTCGACGCCCATCTCATCCATGATGATCGAGTAATGTGTTGGCCGAGCTGTACCCTGAATCGCAGAATGCGAGCAGAGGTAAACATCATTGTCGAACGGGTGAGTAACGTCTCTATCAACAATGACCCCCGGCACTGGATTGCCGTTCTTGTCAGAGGCAGGACCCGCTGGGGGAAAGAAGCGAATGTGATGTCGCTTCTCAGCCACGACGACAGTGAACTTGGGCTGTGGAGAAGATTAGCCTTTAGCCACAGATTAATTGATCAGCACAAACATACCATACGAGAGGGATCCTTATTGCCAAGCTGATCGAAAACGAGCTTTATATCTGCAACTTCGTACTTCAGAGTATTAATATACTGCGCCTCAGAAACACCATCGCGGAAGTAGTAAACGTGCTTGGGCAATTGGCCACGGCCAACGTTCTTGATCCACCAGTCTACAAGAGGAAGAAGCATCCCGGTGATATTGGTCCCAGTGATCATCTCAACACGCGAACCATTGGACTGGACGGCTGCACCATAGCGAGAGCAGGTCTTGTCGAGTGAGACAGTCATAGCAGCCATGGACGCTTGCTCGAGACCCGGTGCTGCATGAGAGACATCGGCTCCGATGATCATAGTGGGAACAGTGAAGTGCGGCATTTTCTAGGAACGGTCAGCCAATGTATGCTTGCTCGCTAAGGCCACTTACCGCCTTGATTGCCGACGTGGTGCCTCCCAGCTTGCAATTGAACTTCATCAGGACGTTCGAGCAATACTGAGGAGCGTTTTTGATGACATGGCTGGCCTGTACACATTGTGACATGACCCCAAAGCGGCAGTCACAGTTCTTCTTCACGCGGTGATACACATCCGAAGCCTTATTTGATAGGATGACCATGATCATCTGCGGTCGAGCGTTGGCTTTATCGCCAGCTTGCTGGAAACATTTGGCGATCGCATTAGCGTCGTCGGCCTCTCCTGTGACGATTACGGGCTCACGCTCCACGACGATGCCGCCATGACCGCGGTAAAGATCCAGAAAATTCCTCTTGAAGTTATTAATCTGCTCACGGGTAGGAGGGGGCGAGCGGTCCCTAGACGCAAGGACGACGATACCCCAGGATTTAAGAGGAGCGGTATTAGGCAAGAAGAAGACTTTACCTCTTAAATCCCAGCGGCCGGAGTACAAAGGCTTCGCTGTCGCATTCTTTGCGAACAGGACTTCAGGTGGCTCCAGGATACGGGCATTAGTCTTCATCATATCCTCACTAATCCTCATATTATATCCTTTGAGCATAGGATCTTCGTTCCAGCGGAGAAGCTTTAAGCCGGTCTGCATAGCAGCACGACGAACGGGTGGCCTAGAGACGGCGAACTTGATCATGTTGGCAGTCTAGTATAATTATTAGTAGCCATCATCTAATAGATACGAAGTGTTTCATACCTGCTTCTCATTAAGCTTGTAAGGGTATTTCTGAGCAGGAGCCATAATCGCTAACTCCATAGGAAAGAGAACGTCCCGCTTCTGGGTCTCTAGAAGTGGTAATTGCCACTTATCGATGCGGACGTTATACCGCTTCTGGTAGTAGGCGAACACATTGGTTTTCTCTCGCTTGCCAGTCTCCTTGTTAATCACCTCAAACTCGTGCGTCTTAGCATTCTTGTTGGATATCCGCTTGATATTCCATACTTTGGCGTCTATTTAAATGTTAGTCTGACTGGACTCTGAGTCTTAGAGAACCTGCGGGGACTTACCGGCGCCAACGGCCTGTCCACGATGCTTGACGATGAAGTTATTCTTTACGAGACGCTTCAACAAGGGAAAGACGTAGCCAGGTGTACCATCCGGTTTAGGCACGCAACCTTGTATGAATGACTCTTGAGAATGTAGACCAGACATTTGAAATCCAAGCTGGACAATGGAAGCTTCATGCCAAAAGCAAGAGTGTGAAATATCTACATTAACCACCAATCGCTTTCCCTGTCATGGTGTCAGATTGTATCATAAATCATTCGCACATGCAACGGTACCTCTGCCATACGAATGGACTGGTACACGCCACGCATGGCCTCAACACCACCGTCAAGTAAAGTCCGGCTTGACTCCGTGTCGGTACGCGCGAAGTAGGAACGACGAAGATTTATGAGGCTCTTTGAAGGAGTCTCACGAAGCAAGTGGTCCAGAAAGTCTAGACACCGTGATGAGCAATCAAGGTTACTTTATAGAAGTTCATACTTACTGATTGCTTCTAAGATACCGTTATTGAAGTCGCTCCTCCCATCGAGATAGTCTTTGATGAGATGCAGATTTACTCCGTGGTTATTCGCCTTTTTGATGAAGACATTGTGGACATTCGAACGTTCGTCGGGCTTGGCGGGATTTGGAGCACGAGGCTCGACGCCCTTCTCGGCATCAAGGTCAACGACAATCCGAGTGGGTTTGATATCGGTGGGGGCCCTATTGAAATTAGATAGTGCGAGGAAGATTAAGGCATGGCAAATTTTACCAGCCAATCTTGTTGCCATCGAAGATAAAGCCTCTGCCGAGGTGTTGCTGGACAGCATTTGTGGCCCAGATTGCCTTGATGAGGCCGCGCTTCTCGGTGCCAGATCCGATCAAGATCTGGGATTGAATCAAATTCAGCTAAGCTTCTCACAATGTCAATGGATCCTGACTTACATCGTACTGATAGACGCTCTTATCGGGCCAAGTCAGGATAGCGTGGGAATTGACCTCGATAGTAGCCTTCTTGCCTAGCTTGCCGAATTTCCCAGCGCGCTTGGACAACTCACTAGGCATCTGCTCACGAAACGGATTAGTCAACAGCCATTGTTCTTCGTTGAAGGGCTTGGTAGGCAAGCCAGTTGGGATATCAGGAGTGTTTGAGGAAAGATCGGGCTTTGAGGCCGGATTAGAAGACATGATGATGGATCAGGCTGCCAATCTAGCTTGGAATAGGTCGAGTATTATGAGTAAAGAGATTACCAATTGCTGGCAGCTTCAATTGGACTGAAGACTGTAGTAGCGCTTGGTGAATGCAGAGGATGAATGATTATTTGATTGGATGATGGAGGGTGAGGATGTTGAGGATGGAGATGTTGAATGAGGCTGGAGATGTATGTGGATGGGATGTGGTAAGAGAGACAGAGATGGTTGAATAGGAAGGGGTTTATATGCTGTTGGACGCCGGGCTAGAGGCCTGCGTGCGTGAATGGAGAAAGAAAGGGAGACGTGAAGGTCTTAGGAAGACACAGGAAGCGTGAAGCCGTGACGACGGCTGAGGATTTCTACCAATGAAGAAGATGTGAAGCAGTTTTTGGATTTCCCGGGGGCATCCGAAAGAAGGGAGCGTGACAGAAACAATAGGAGGAGGGAAGGCAGGTAACAGGCGTATTGAATAACACGAAGCTTCCTCGTCTGTAGTGATCGAAGAATGCAGGAAGCCGGAGGCCTTTCACGAGTTGCGTGACGCCTTTTCAATATCTCTCGACTCAAAGGCAAATCGCAGAGGGGTATACTGTGAAGTGGGGGAACGACACGAATTGGCACCTAGGGAATTCTACCACTTACGGAGGAGAATAAATCGTAAGCCTGGCCGCCGAAATCTACGTTCCTGAGCAACATTGGTGCAGCGGTTCTATCGCGCGCAGGGTCGACTCGACGTGTTTGGCTCGTGGCTCTAGTTTGGGAAGGGCCACGTGAGGAGGCAGGTGGGCCAGCAGCGGAACCACCACGGCCACGTCCTGGAGAGTCATCGGGTCCATCGAAGGACTGCTGGGGTGCATCAGTCCGAGGGGGCGCAGAAGACTGCCCAGCCTTGGGCTTGCCACGATTCTTCGTCTGAGAAGGCATGACTGCTGCTTTACGAGAAGTGATGAAAGGTCAGCAGAGCATCAAACGACAGAGTAATAATGAGGCGAACGTTGCAGAAGAAGTGGCAAGCTGGTGCTCTCCAGAAGAAATGATAGTGACTGTGAGATGAGCAGAGAAGAGGTGAAAGTCTCGGAGCGATTTGCAAGGGTTGTAATGCGAAAGGCGTTGTGGTTGTGGAGAAGATACAAACGATGAGAGATGAGTGTGTTATGTGAGGGTTGCAATAAAGTGTGCAGATGAGGAGGTTGATGGTTGATGCAGCTTTGGGGGACGTTTGAGGTGAGGATGAGGAGAAGCAAGATGATCAGGGGTGCATGACAGGTTCGTTATGTTCTGGAATTTGATGCCTACGCTGATATTGATCCCAATCAATGGATGAGATGGCTTACGATGGAGTGCCGCAGTAGTTGCAATTTAAAGTGTGGGCGAGTCCAATCAAGTCGACCTAGTAAGGAAGAAAAAGATGGTTGTCAAGGTGAAGATGAGTTGACGTGTTTCAGCTGCACTGTGCTATCGTGTGCTCCAGGAGCAGAGTACGATGAACACTTGATGAAACGGTCAACTGATGAAGTTGTTGATTGTACGGATGAAGAAGTTAGTCGTAGCAATGAGTGAGGAAGAAGAAGGAAAAGAATAAGGGGAGGTGGAGGAAGATTGAAGGTAGAGAGATGAGTCGTAATGGTTGTAAGAAAGAGCAGGAACGTTCGATAAGAGGTGCTGTTTATTTCTTGAGAGGCCGATAAGCCACGCGCGTCTTGGCACGCGCCTGTTAAACCTTATGAGCGGCGACAATTGATCAGCTCGCACCGTCCTGGAGGCATCGGTTGGTAAGGTAGGATTAAGGTCTGATTCTTGTCAACATGTTGAAGTGTCAATGGTTCTGACAGCGGGCAGGCGTTCAATGCTCAGGGAATGTGACGTCTGTGGGTGTGTGGGATCCTGGTGGGGAAATTCGCTTGAGCCGGCGGGCCGCCGTTAGCGCTGATTGTGGCGTTTCTTGTTGGCGGGTGAACACCAAATATCATGCACCAACCCTTACCGTGTATGTAGCTAAATATACAAAGTGACATCAGTGACATGTCGAGAAGTCCGTGGAAACTCCGGTGGTGTCCACGATATTCATGGGCCAATCGCGGACACTAGAACTATTTCTATAATTTGTCCCACCAGGACATTTAGTAATGTCACTACTATCAGTAGACAGTTATCTGTGGTGTCTATATCACCCACGAATCTGTGTCTTTCATAGATTACTTACGGCCGTCGCATCTCTCGCTATTTCTGGACGTCCCCGGTAGGTCGTCGTACAACAGGAGTAGCTCTTGAATTAGCCTTGATATCACGGGCGCAGTGGCAACAAAATACGAGGGCCGATGGAGTGTTAATGAAGTGGGGCATGGACTGAGGAAAAGACTTGACGTTGATTGGAGACAGTGATTTGAGGGCATGCCTTTGTGTGAGACCTCTCCAGACAACAAGGTATTGCAGTTGAGAGATAGTGACTCGATTCCCATGTAGTTTTGTAGCACAACGTAGGCATAACAGCACAAATTTGCAATTTCAACCTGTGAGTTGGTCTATGACATCGCGAGCTCTACCAAACCTACTGTATCGTACAAGATGCCATCTTCTCACCGATCTCCTCTCGAACACGCCACTATTCGCTCAGATTCAATCAACCATCAACGCCTTTGAGTGGATATCCGCTTTCCAGTCAATTCGGTAGCAGCCGCATACTAACAATGTAAAACACAATTTTCTCACAGTAAGCACCATGGAAAGTAATGTCGAGTAGGATTCATTTGGGGACATCGGGAACGACGGATGTGGAAACGATTACCGGCCCGGGTTATAATCTCCGGTCATGGTCGGTTGAAGGTGGGATGAGTGAAACCATATGCGGAAGAAGCCGTCATCGCTGGTAAGGGTAGGGACCTGAGATCTGTTAACAGGGGTTCAATGATATACTTCTTATGCCCGAGTGCGTTTGAGGATAGCCATACAGGCCCAACCAGCAGCCCTCGAGCTGGTCAATCGATCGAAGACTGGGGGACTCCCAGACATTCAGAAGGCCACCTAGGCTGGAGTCTGTCTTCCAACCTTCGAATCCTCTCCAGGGGACATTTGTTGGGATTGGGTTTGAGTGTGACTAAAGGGAGCAGGCGCAGAAGAGAAATCGCGATGCCTACCATTGAATTGTCCATTGTACTGGCCATGCATTGGCGGTTGCATCTGTGTTTGCATCGGCGCTTGCATCGGCGTTTGCATCGGCGGATTCGGCTGATATAGAGGCATCTGTTGGGGCGGCGGTGGCCCTCTACTCATTGGCGGGGGTGGCAGCTGGGCCATGCTCGGAGGGATGTGTGTATCGCGTATGAGCCTCACCAGTGACTCTGCGCTGAATTTTGTTGCGTGATAAGTCTCGGCCTTGGGAATGATACTGAGCAGGAACATGACGTCTCGAGGAAGGGGAGGAGGAGGAGGAGGCGGTATCGGGATAAGCTGATCATTATTGTTAATTTTGTTGTTGAAAAGTGGCATCTCGGGCTGCTGCCGGCTTCGCTTTTGTTGATCAAGACGTCGGCCTGCTGCTCCTTTGAGAGGCGATACGTCACGAGTTGTACGAGCGAGCTTCTGTGGGCGACTACCCTCGTTATCGGAATCTTCGAGAGGCAGCGGGCGCTTGGGCGAAGGTATATCTGGGTTGAAGCGATTAGGTGGCGATCCCTGCGCTAAGGTGCCATTCTCAATACTCGGAATAGCCTTGATCTTGGTCTGCGTGGCTGGAGACACGATCGGCCTGATGACGGTAGGGTCGAAGCCTTGCTCGACGAAGCGGCTTGAAAATTTTGCTAATGTAGGATCATCAGGAAATAGGGCCTTCATACGCTTCTCGAGCTTAACGATCTGGGACAATTCGCCATAGCGAGACTCGAAATCGTGAAAGAAGACGTAAAGTGGCTTTGCTTTTGAGACTGTTTCAGGCTTCTGCGCTAGCTTGTTGACTGCAGTTTCGAAGGTAACTCTGGCGTCTGCGAACGATTAGCTATCTTCATACCGTCAGACAAAAGCGCAAACTTACTGGTGTGATCATTGTTAGCCACAAGATGCTTGATGAATTGCAGTGCAAATGTCTCATCCTCAGGGAAAAGCTTCAGTCCACGCTCGAAGATCTTCTTGCCAGTTTCCACCTCGTAGCAATGGAATTCAATCAAGGCGCATGCAGAATAGACATCACTCGTTATGCGTCCCCGCTTACGTGCGTCGGCAAAGGTACCTCTCAGGCCAGCAGGTGTATCGTTGACCTTACCTTTACCTTGTATACGTCGCATAGCCCGTATCAGGGCAATCCAGACGTGTGACAGGGTCTTAGATAGCATTTGAGTATGTATGGCATAGGAATTCTTCACAGCCTCAAGCTGTGCGGCTTTCTGCTTCTCCTTGTCATCCTCGTCCTCGTCCTGCTCACCCAATTCATTATCGTCTTCCGGTTTGGCACCGTTTGACGGATGGTCGCCGGAATCGGTGTAACTGGACTCGATGCGAGCAAGTTCTTGGGCCTCACGCAGCTTGGACTTTGCGATCAGCTCATAGAGAGCGTCAAGAACCCCATCGTAAGGTTCACGAACAGCAGCCCCACGACGGACTGCACTCTCGTCACCCTCTTCATTTGTTGTGGAAAGCTCTATACGATCTGCACGCTTGAAGGCTAGCAGACAACTCTCAGGATTTGCAGCGATACCGTGGGTCAGAAAATCATTGCCTTCCGATTCCAGATTATTAGCAAAGCAGAAATCGCTCGCTTCGCACCAAAGGTCAGGCCAAAATCTCATAGCCATCAGTGCATGCTTGTAAACGAATAGGATCCGTTCTCTATATGAAGCTACATCATCTTGCTTGAGCACCAGAGGGTCATCCTTCTCCCATTGGATCCACCGCATCCAGATGTCCAGCTGCTCCGCGTATTCAACATCTCCATCGAAGCCTGGGGCAGGTGGCAGGACGGGAAGTGTGGTTCGATGAAGGTTACGGGTGATGTTTTGGAGCTCGGTGTAGGAGCTACGGGCGGACATATAGGAAGGTGACTGATCTTGGAGGAATTTTCGACCCTGACAGTGGGTCTTAGCATTGCCTCCCGTAGTCATTCATTAAAAGCTTACCGTCATCTTGTTCAACCCCATCTCGAACCCATCGTATTCCTTCCATAGAAGGTTTGTAAATTGATGGGGAATGCAAATGGCACGTTGGTAAATCTTGCGGAGAGAGTCCATTTTTTGCTGGTCTTGCCAACCGCTACCTCCAATGTTGCCCGGCCCGGACTTGATGAAGTTCACATAGTCCTGCCAAACTTTGCCCGACTCTTTATCAAGACCAATGTGCTTCAAGGCGACATCGTACGCTTGATATATAACTTGGCGCGCGTCGCCAGAAACATCGGTGGTAAGATTATTGTGACGGCGAACGTGATCGAGGTACATTGACCATAGGGGAAGGTAAGGATTCGTTGGCAGTGCTCGAAAAAGAACATTGTCCATTGCGTTCGCTTTACCGGATTCATTCTCCATATGCCCGTAGGCAGTCCACTCCTCTGCCTGATGAGCAAGATCAGTACATTCATATACTATAAAGTACATACTGAAAAAGGGAACATACTGCAGATGGAAAGACTTCAAAGAAGCGTTCATAGACAGTGCGAGCGTCGTCAAACTTCCCACGCTTCTTGTGCTCGTCGAGTAGACTGAGCCAAGCATTTAGGTCGCCACGGGGATCTTCTTTGATTCTATCCTCCAATATTCCGATCTTGTCGTGGGGTAGCCGAGCTCGTGGAACCGATGTGATAGGTGTGGAAGGTATATTTACCACTGGCAGATCTCCATTTGTGGCAGATGGAGCGGCCAAGGTCCCTGTAGACTTCGTGGTAGTTTCGTTGTGGAATGACGCTCCTGTATCAGGCACAATAGCAGCAGATTTGGGAACAGTGTTAGTAACGCCATTCTGCGTCAATTTCGATGGGCTTTGGTCTGACACGTTATTCTGAACTTGCACTTTATCTGAAGACACAGCGTTGGTGGGAACAGTCAGGCAAGGATCAGGAACTGGATCAAGCGACAGTATATGTGCCGTATCTGCACTATTGTCCCCACTTATTTTCCTTGCTGCTGTAACCTCCTCGGCATTCTTGGATAGAGACTGACTTGAGTCGTGCACGATAGTGGTGATTTCAACTTCATCACTAGACTGAGAGGAAGCGCGAGACATTGACCTTGAAAAACTCTGTCGATCCATTGTAGCGTTGTCGATGAGAGGAAGGTTTGTTGAAGAGGATGTAGGATCTAAAGGAGCGGCGAATGTGTGGGGCAAGGTGTTGGGCACAACGGTGTCAAAGGAAAGGGACTGAACACTAGGATCTTTCGCACGAGGTGTGGAAATGTAATCTGTTTGCACTGCTTGCGGATCATATTCATCAGATGAAGACCCATCCACCTGCTGTTGGCTAGTATCAACACCCCCTTGTAAGTCTCCGACAACCTCGTCTGCCATGATGGCGTCTTCCACACAGCTAGGCCAGCCAGTTGTTGCGACCGTGTCAGTACCGCTGCCACTCATACAATGTATGCAAGGATGTAAGCCAAGGTGAAAGGATACGCTGATATTGGGGCGATAGCTCTGATAGATCGTGGAATGTGAGTGTTTTGCTGTATGTGGAGGGCGATGAAAGATCGTTGCACATAATGAAGTTCAACAGGACGTTTTCAGCAGTCAAAGAGGTCACGTGGATGTCATGGAGACAAGATTATCGGGACATGACATTCATCGACCTCCTTTGAATTCAGTTGTTAATCTGAATCTATTCTACTTATAATTGGTACACAAACTCCTAACAACAGCTTATAAAATTGACATAGACAAGGCCTGCCTTTGCCACTGGCGTAGTACTGGTGATCATGCAGACTGTCGTGAAGGGAGCGCACTAGATGCACAATATTCAAGATAGCTAAGCTTACGATATAGTCATGTATGCTATTGATTTAAATGATGTATCGGACAACGTGGCTAGACCAATATCTCTGGCTTCACGCACCCCTTCCGTATGCTCCGGCCATCTATGCTACGAAGAAGATAAGATTTTACCCGCAATAGGAAGAAGATCAGCAAGTCAAGACATAGCAGACTCCATCATCTAGCTGAGCACAGCGCTACCCGGCATGACTCATAGTGGTGAGCTCTTGGGACTTGCATCCCTCTTGTACCTAGCCTTGTGTGTTCAAGTGATAGGAGCCAGAAGCCAGAAGCCAGAAGCCAGAAAGCGTTGCCTCCGATGAATACGCACCTATCACTTTGTGGAGGAAATCGAAGCGAATGGTATCTGTACTGCTCAGAAGGAGAATTTCGAGCATTTAGAATCGAGGGCGAAGAGCTAGGAGGTCTACTTTAGGTGTAAGAGATTACATCAGAAGGACTTGGAGGGTGTCACATTCCAAAGGGAGGACCGGGCAGAGTACGTTATATGCCGTTTCAAAAGGATGTTCGTGTCTTGTGTAGCTCTCTAGTCATAAGGGAAGGGCAGACAGGCTCGGTAGATCTTCGAACCGCATTTTAGAAACGATCGATATGGGAACGATCTGATGCATTTGCTGCGTACCAAGCTTCTTAGCTTTTCGGCAATCTTTGCGGGCACAGAGAGAGACTGTGTGACCAGATACATGGCCGAACAAGCCAGAAACAGCATTTGTGAAGCAGATGATTGGGGTCGTCGCCGCAACTCTTGCGTGGCTTGCTACTCCCTCAGCTGGGATAGTCTCCCCATTTTGCGGGAAACCCCCTACCAGCAATAGACATCGCTGATTTGCAAATGTCTGAAACCGAGGCGGCGCGTAATAAACCCATCCAGTCGCCGATGGCATTTCTGAGATGATGTTTTGGAGGCTTACGCTGGAGCTTTCATAATCCCGAACCAAACCCTTCAACCACTTTAGCTGATCAGGCTTTGCTCTTTAGGTAAGCATCGAGAGGTGTCGGAAGTATTCAATCTTTAGCAGTCTGATCCTAACGATGCCCTGTTTCGGAAAGGCTTCGCCAACATTGGAGGAAGGGTAAAACCGTGCTCGTGCCCATAGTTGTCCACAGAAATGTGCGTACTTGCGTATTACTCCTCCGCGAGCGTCGATTTTCAGTGTTGCTATTATCTTATCTCGCACAAATATCTAAAGTTCGGCGGCGGATTTTGTTTGAAAGGGCGAATGGTCCCGGGACGCCCTTTCCCTACAGCAATGTTGTCGGGCGCTGCCTTGCCAATGGACACACAATGTATCACGCGTCCCTAGCTTTTCAAGTAGAGTACCACTACAATCAGTTTGAGATACCAATCGTTGATGCCTTCACCTGTCACAGGACTGGCGTGGAGAAGCATATTAGGGCTGCTGGGCGTGAGGGCAGGTACGGTTCTCACAATGACATAGGTATTCAACTACTGAGCACGCTATACAAGTAGTGAAATATACAGCTTCTCGGTCCTGATAGTCCAAGCATAGTTCCTTTATGAGTTCTTCGCCTCCGTAGCAGTCCAAATCCATTTGTTGCTGAAGGATGACGGTTGGGCAGAAGGATTTTCGTGGCGCTAAGAAGGCATTGATAGATATATCATATTCTTCACTTCAAAGTCTGCACATATCCTAAATTAGTCGCGCATCGATTATTAGTCCCTGATAGTCTAGTGGTTATGATTTCCGCTTGTCATTCCTTTCTCGGAACCAATCGCGGGAGGCCAGGGTTCGATTCCCTGTCAAGGAGAAATATCTTTTTGCTTTTTCTGATCTACCAGTGGCGGTAGCAAACAGCAAACAAAGTGATGGGTCTCGAGTTAAAAAGGCTCAAATTTGAGGGGCAGTCGAGAAGCAGAGCAAGGCCAGGGGTGCGCTAGTCATAGAAGGGTTCACCTGGTAACCGTCCACGCTGATTATATCTACAACCAGACACTTTGATGACTTACTTTTGCCTATAAATCTGTAGTATATAGTAGACCGGTCAGTTCTCGTCGCAAGTATTTGTTAAGAACTCAGCCTGATGAGAACTTATAGCATCTCGTGTTTTGGACCCTGTAAGGCCCTAAAGCAACAGCCCGGAGTGACAGAATGGAAAACTCCGGGCGGCTCTAAGGTATTAGCGTGGACGGTTACTAGGTGTGGACGGTTACTAGGCTCGCTAGGTGAACCCTTCTATAGTTCTACGGCACGTTTCATTCTACCGGAGACGGTAATTCACGTACACACAGACGACGCGAAGTTCAGAAATCGCGATCTCAAACAATACACCATACATTGCCTTGCTCTTCCTTCAATCAATACACACTTCGTACCACAGCTACAGAAGGCTGATTACTAATATATCAAATCCTACATCCACAAGTTAATTGAGCACATTTCCACCACAGACATGTCAGTCGTCTCACTCCTGGGCGTGAAGGTCTTGCATAATCCCGCCAAGTTCAGCGACCCCTACCACTTTGAGATTACCTTTGAATGTCTTGAGCAGCTACAGAAGGGTAATCGATCTTCGCTAGTGACCATGGTGCCGAATTTCTGTTGATACAAATGCTCAGATCTGGAATGGAAGCTCACTTACGTGGGGTCGGCGACATCGTACATGCCTCGCAGTTCGATACCGTCTGGAGCAAGGGCTGACTTTGACTAGATCGGAGCACGATCAGGAACTCGATTCCCTCCTCGTTGGCCCGATCCCCATCGGTGTCAATAAATTCATCTTCGAAGCCGATCCACCAGACCTTCGACGCATCCCTACAACTGAGATTCTCGGCGTCACAGTCATTCTTCTTACATGCAGCTACGATGGCAGAGAGTTCGTGCGCGTTGGATACTACGTCAACAATGCTTACGACTCGGAAGAAATGAACGCTGAGCCCCCAGCCAAACTAGAAATTGATCGTGTGGAGAGGAACGTGCTTGCCGAAAAGCCCCGTGTGACACGATTCGCTATCAAATGGTGAGTCACACGCCATCGAACCCCGTATTAGGTCCATTGGCTGACATGACGTAGGGACACCGAAGATTCAGCGCCAGCCGAGTTTCCGCCCGAGCAACCAGAAGCCGATGTGGTTGAAGACGACGGCGCCAACTATGGTGCCGAGGAAGTCGAGCTTGAGGAGGGTTTGAAAGCCGAACTCGCAGCCGAGGAAGCCAAAGCTGGCGGAGAAGATGAGGAAATGGCTGGTGCTGAAGAGACTGCTGGCGTTGCTAAAGAGGAGGACGAAGATTCTGACGCCGGTAGCGAGGATCTGGAAGCGGAGAGCAGCGGTAGCGAGGACGAAGATGCGGAGGAAGAAGAGGGCGAAGGAGATGAGGATATGGAGATGGGTGAGGGTGAGACGGCCGAGACAAGTGGTAACAAGCAACAGGGTTTACATGAGCAACCCCATGCTGAGGTTGTTATGGCACATTAGGGAGTATCCACACATAAGAATCCGGATTACCAATGGTTATGGCGCTACGGATATCCCTGGCGTTCGGTCCTGGTTGTCGTTCCATTATAAGAATTAGGTCAATATCAGCATATCGTACTTACGCATAGAATAGATAACAGAGCATGAACTGACGACTCTCAACCCTGCTTTCCACTCCGCCGTGTCCTCCTCAGCAGAGCGCATTCGCAATTCACAAATATATAAAGCATCATTCGACGAACAGACGCACACATCCATCCCAACTCTTTACAAATTCCATCAAAAGGTTATTTGGAAGATAAACAATCCATAATCTGCAACTGATCATGTACACAGAAAACAACAACAAAAAACCACCCACCCTCTCCTTATTGTTACAGCATCCGCGTAATTACAAAGCCCAAAATCAGCACACCCAGACCACGTACCAACACCTTCAACAACCCCGTTCGTTGGCTCAAGGACTCCAGCTGGTTCATAACGTGAACATAGGCCTAGGTCTGCCGGGGGTTTCTGTGGAAATTCGCCGAAAGCTTGCGGGATAGGTAAGGTGAGTAGCTTGAGTTGCAGGGGGCGTGAAGGTATGTTATTTTTGGTAGGTTGGATGTGAGATGGTTGTTGTTTGTGCTTGATGGGTGATAGGTGATGGTGATGGTTGATGCTTGATGTGAGGGGGGTGGGGCGGATGCTTGTATGAAGGGGCGAGGTTTAGATTTGGGGAATGGGTTTGGAGGTAGGGGATGGGGGATGGATAGGGTGTGGGGTGGGTTTATGGGAGGGTCGGCTGTGGGCGAGAGGTTATGAGGGTTTTATGGAGAAGTGGTTTTGTGGTTTTGTTGAAATTTGAACGATTTTTGTTATGATTATTGTGACTTTGTATTCACGAGTATTCTGTGTTTTTTTCCTTTCCCCTCTTTCGGATAATTATTGAGACTCGGAATGTATATTGCTTCGAAGCCAGAGACCGAGTCAGTGAAAAGTCTCGTGCTGTATGGTTTTGTTAAAGCACGCTTTCTATCGCTGTTAAATCAATCGCTCGCATCCCGCAGACATGTTTTTCGGTATTTTTTATTTTTTTTCCAAAAGAAATGTATATGTTTGGCTTTCCTTCGCCACTAAATCCATCGCTCGTATCCCGCAGACTCGTGTTTGGTGATTATTAAGGTACTCTCCAATAGAAGATTTGGAAAAGGAAAAACAAAGGAGAAGACAGTTGAGGAGCTGGCAGTACATGCATTGTCTACGATACATTCGTGTTCCATCTCTTCTGGAAATCAGTGTGCACCTTCGTCTCCTCTTGGTCTCTTTCCTTTTCCAGCTGTTTCCGTTCCTCCGCGACTTCCTCCTGTACTTTCCAAGTATGAGGAGTTTGCATGTGGATCGCGAACTCCTCGTCAGGATGTCGCTTGCCACGCGACTCCTCTATCTTGCGGTCGCCGTCCTTGAGGTCACGTTGGTGACTTTCGTTGATCCTTCTTATAATCTGTATGGCTGCTCGATTATCGCAATCTCTGCAATTGCCCTTGCAGCGCCACTTCTGGTCGCGGAGAACTGGGGTTCCTTCTTTAGGTTGGTGTCTGCTCTCGTGACCGCATTCAAAAGAGCACATAGTGTTTGGTGGTGGTGGTTGCTGCATGCTTGTTGAAATTTTGAGAGAGAGGTCGTGGTGGCTTTTAGTGTTTCGGTATTTGGTGAAGGCGGATGTGGATGATGTGATGGTAGTGTGGAAGTAGATGGTGATACTTTAAAGGTAAGATGTGGATGGCTATGATGCCGTGGTTGATGGTGGAGGTAGGTGTAGGATTGGTATTGACGTGGATGGCGACAATGTCAGGGTGGTATGTCGATGGCAATGATGCCGCGGATGATGGTGGAGGTAAGGTGTAGGAGTGATGCTGACGTAGATGGTGACAGTGTCAGAGCTGAATGTGAATGGCTTCAATGTCCGAGTTGATAGTGGTGGTAGGTGTAGAGAGTTCTTGACTGATTAGCTTTGAAGTAATTGTTTATGGTGGGTGGAAACCTCAGGAAAGTCGAGGGAACGAGTGCGGTATATATACTCGCACTGGCCATGTTCCACGAACAGGACTATTACGTGTACTTGGTCTTTAGGAACGTTTCTGGCCTACCATTATCGTTTGGGCTGGCTGACATCCATTCATAGCAGTGGCCATGGTGCTCCAAGGCACGAACGTGCGTATGTTTATTGGAATGACCCAGATATTTTGAGATAAGAGAATGAAAGATGACGACTGGGTGCCCAAAACATGAACGTGCGTATATTTCTCGGAATCACTTAGATGGATTGGGATACGAGGATAAGAGGTGGCAGCTCCATATGGAGCAGAGACGGGTACTTGCAACGTATAGAGCACGATACATGAAGCACAGGTCAGCATCCCGGTGCGTACCAGAAGGATAGTGATACATACCCAAAACGTGAACGTGCGTATGGTTCTCGGAATTGCTCAGATGGGTTGGAACAAGAGGATGAGAGGTGGTAGCGCCATTGGAGCTGCCACGCGGACTTGCAGCGTAAATAGCACACTGCGTAATGTACTGGCCAGTATGCTGGTGGGTACCGGAAGGGTGGTCGTACGTAGAGGCAAAAGATACTATCAGACCGGTTAGTATGCGGGTACTGCATTTGGAACGAGGAATACTTGATGCTATCTATTTGTTGCATAGGAAATGACTCGGAACGTAGACAGTACACTGCATGAAGCACTGGTCAGCATCCTAGTGGGTACCAGAAGGATATTCGTTTGTAGAGGCAAGAGAAAGTAATGGATTAACTAGGATGAGAAAATGGCATTAGAAAAGCAATATGACTAGTGAAATTCTTCTATTGGAACAGAAAATTCCTCTACTAAGGAAGTGGTTAATCCAGACGACGTACCGATCCACCGGTACTCGACACACCCGCAACTACTCGTACACCCGGCAAAATCATCCACGTCCCCACGCAAATTATTCATTGTCGTTCTCCGACCCAATCTTATGGCACGCAAATAAATCCCTTGTCCTCCCCTCCCTGGAACTCCTAAACCTCTCCATCAAGCAACCCCAAATGCCCCCACCGCTCAACATAAGGCTTCCACAACCAATAAGCCACCGCAATCATCTTTTCCCACACCTCCAGCAACTGCCACCACCTCTTCTGCCTCGCCTTCACCATCTCCATACCACCCTTGCCTGACATAATCAGTTCCGTCATTCGCTCGATTCGCATAACGTAGCCGTTAATCTCGGGTGCGTAATCTTCCTGCATGATTTGCTGTGCCGCTTCGCAGCAATCGCTCTGGCAGTTCTTGCAAAGGTGGGTGTACTTTCGGATAGGTGTTTTTTCAGGAGCTATAACCTCGATTGGGCTACCGATGAGCGGAAGGGAGGTGGTGGTGTGGGAGCACGAGAAGGTGGCAGAGGGTGTGGGGGTGGTGTATTGAGCGGTAGTTTCAGGCGGGCAGTCTGTGTCGAAATTGACAGTTGTGATATGGGGGACCGTCATTTGAGTCATTGTCATGGCTTTGAATTTGGAGATGAACGTGAATTTCTGCTTAGTATTGTGATACAAATGGGTATGATGTATATCTGGATTGTATGTAGAATTTTAAGAGTAATCCCACTTTGTTGAAGGATCCTAGAAAGTATCGAGGAAGGGAGGGCATTAAGTATGTGTTTGTGGCAAATGACTATGCAGGTATGCGTCTAGGTCGTGGGTATGTTGATCTACTGGAGCAGACGTCAGCCAACAAAGACTTTGGCCATATGTAGTAACATCCAATCAACCCGATGACCGCTAGAATGCGAACTAACACGATAGTAGAAACGTACGTATGTCCAGCCAGTAACCCTCAACCCAAGCCATAAGCATTGTTCTGCCGAGAGTATGACTACGTGCTTTGACATAAATAGACTTGACACAAAACAAATTACTGCGAGCCCAGATGAAGGGTTACCAAGATGACACTTGACACTTCCAAAGGCGGAAACGTTATGGTCTGATAACAAGTATTCTGAGTGTAGCGATCAGCTTAAGGCTGCACGAGTGATTACTAGAAGCCAGAGATTAGTTCCGAAGAGCGTACGTGGCGTTCTATAGACCCTACCTCTGTGTGGGCGGTACTTGTGTTCTTATCATTCCAATCAAATAGAACATTGCTTTTTATCAATCGCCAGAATGCGTAGTTACAAGACCGGACTCTGGCAAGCAACCTGTCAGCATATGAAGATTGGAAATGTCTCAGCCAGAAATGTTTCGTTCAATTGAATGTCCAGCTATCGGAATCTCTTACTTTGCTCCCCACCTCTTCTCAAATATCTTCCACACGCTTGCCACCTTCTCCTCTTTCTCACACTCCAACTCGTTGGCAGCCTTTACCCTCTCATTCTTCGCCTCTATCAATAGATCATTGAGCGGTCCCTTCCAGATTCGATCCTCTGCGCGCTTGATCTGTGCTCGCCATTCTTCAACCTGCAGGCTATAATGGGCTCTCAAGGCTTCTTCTTCGGCTTTGGCATTGCGTAGATCGCATCGACAGCAGAGGATTGGGAAGGTCCATATGCTTGTACCGTCTTTGTTGGAGATGACGGAGGTCCTGCCATCATAGAACTGTGGCAACTCGTCCGAAACGTCCCCGCATTTGAAAGTGGCCCGAACCAACATTGCTATTCCTGTTCTGGAGATAGGGATCTTGGGGGTGTGAACGGCGCGTGATGCAGACCTGATACGGTACCCCGAGCCCGCTTGGTAATATCAGTATTGAGACCTTCCGACTGGTCGTTGGTAGGGGTAGTTTTCCGTGTAAGTGTCTTCTTATATAAGATAATGTCTTCTTCGTGGAAATTTCTCGCCCGCGTTACTGGCGACAGAACGTGCGTTAGATGGGGGCAATGAAGCGGATCTTTGCAAATAGCGTACGAGTGATAGAGATCTGACATTCTGAATGTTGACCAGTCCCGCGATTGCTGATACATATATATCTCAAATCGATGGAGCGAAGGCGCTAACAGAAACAATGACAACAAAGGAACGTTTGAGAGTAGACAAACCTGCGGCGCCAAAACAAACACATTCTTAGTTACCAGTCTTTGTTCAGGGAGACGGAGCTGAGCCAACAATGAACGTGACGTTTGACAGTTTCCCAAGATGGTTGCATGATATCGTAGGTCATCGTCACAATAACGTGTTTCAGCGATCGGAGACTCTCCCATCGGAGAACAGATGACTGTGCAGACTTAGTGGTGAGAGACACTCATGCTAGGCGCTTGATACTGCCATTCCAATGCGAGTCGCCTCTAACAGCCGGCCAAGATACTTTCTTTCCGTCCTTAGAATCCGAGTTTGCTACCGATCAATCCCATTACAGCCTTCTTTTTTTGCGAACTGACGAACTTGCCTACATCATCTGCGAAGCCCTGACTATTCTCCTCAACCCTATCCATGTTGTCGCCTGCAAGGCCTAAATTCTCCGTGCGCTCTTGCACTTGACGCTGCATGTACGCCCAGTAGCTTTCTTCCTGACGTCCAGGAGGCGGACGATTGGGGCTCTCTGTGTTCAGACGGTTGGCGGTGCGCTGCACTTCTTCGTCAGCACGTGTTTGCTCGATCATGCGCTTCGATGGTGGGCGATCGGGACCTCCGAGTAGCTTCTCCATATCTGCCGGGGTCACGTATTGAGTTCCCGAAATCCATGCTAAATTCGAGATTGTAGGTCTGGGAGGGACGAGAGCATCTGGATTGAAGAGTTTGTCTAGAGAGCGCGTCAGATCTTGGCCGGTACCCCATACGTTCAATGCCACGATCTCGGAAGGTCCTGTCCAGCCAAAGACGAAGCCAGTGGGTGTTATTAATGCCTCCGAGAATCTTTGCACGTCCAAGATGTGGGAAACATTAGTCGAAGCGATCTCTTTGAGCCCGGGTATTGAATATGCTTTGGCACAGCCATCACCAAAGAGCCCGAGTAATGCATAGGTATGTGCTTCGAACCTGACTACAGCTGCACGGTAACAAAGAAAGTCGTCCCATGATTTGGATGCTCCTTTGGCTGCAGCCGGCTTGAATATTCTAGCGCCTGTCTGAGTGACAGCAACCAAGACCCCATTGACACGAGAGCCAGTACGAAGCCCCGCTACCAATTCTGGTGTGGCTCCGGCAGTCTCTCCAGTATCAGAGTTGATAGGTAATATTGAAATCAATTTGTCTTCGAGGTGAGTATAGCCTACGAACTTGACAGCGTAGCCACCATGGGCTTCAGGCAAAAGCTTGAATGTCACCAGGCGTCCTAGATTAGTCCCCACGAGGAGAATAATACTCGAGTAGTCTGAACGTTGTAAGCAAATCGATCTTGCCACAAGCGTGCAGTCATCTTACCATCTCCGTCAAGGCTCATAACGGCAAATTCAATGCTCAATGGCCATTCAGATTTCGATTGGGTATGGGTCTCTCGTCGAAAGCTACCGTGCTTGCTGCTATGACTGCCGAGCTCGCTCACTCTAGCGTCGTAAATCACTGCAGGTCCCCTGAGATCTATCACGACCAGACTTCCTCCAGCAAAGCCCGCGCAAACAAAGCCAACATCGCTTATCTTGAGTGCAGTAACCGGTCCCTGTTGGGCTTTCAGCAGGGTCAGCGGAAGGAAGCCCTCCTTGACATCTGATTCGGCACGATCTACGATTGTCTCCAGTCCGAACCCTTTGGCTTCGTTGTGCAGAATATCTCTGCCAAAGTCTCGATTTTTGCCCCAGCGAAAGACCGCAACCTCTCCTGTGTGAAGACCTACTGCAAGCTCTCCGGTGGTACCTGACATTGACATTATCGTAATGTCAACATTCTCATAGCGTCCAAGCGCTCGAGTGACATCGACCTGCAGCACCGCTCCATTTTCGATCTCATCGCCATGCCCAGCGTCCCAGATACGCACCGTACCATCAGCATGAGCTGTCTGTAATACGTTTCGATTGGCAAATCGCATGATTGATCGCTGAGCCTCAGCACCTCCTTTCAGTATTGGGGGACCGCGTGAGCGATTCTCTACCATCCCGAGCCATCTGGTGCGCTCAAGAAAAGCTATGTCAATACAGGACACGAAAGGGTGGACATAGGTCAAAGAAACATGAAGCTGGTTCGTAGGAGTGATTGGATGACCGGAGGGAAAGCTGAGCGTGACCATTTCTCCGGAGGCCAGAAGTGCAACAACAGCAACCGGATCGCTGGACCCGGCGAAGTGGGGTGATTTCCGGGGAATCAAGCAGAAGTCGACCACCGCAGCATTGGGCGGGGTAGGCAGGACATGCTGCTGCTTTGGCGATTCGAAATGGCCGGACAGTATATGCCAAGCTGATGTTGCGTAATTTGGCGTTGGCCCAAGGTCGAGGAACGTGAGCCCCTTGTTGGGATTCGTTGTCGATAATCCGCCAGCAATCAAAATTCCGGTATCATCTGGATTTGCTTCTGAGCACCATGCAATATGAAACAATGGTTCCTTCATCGCGATTGTACCTCGACTCGATCCTGCAACGCCCGAGGAAGCGCCAGGCTGGTCCACATTCACAGCTTCCAGTGTTCTGGCCAGTATCTTCCTGCCATCTTTCGGATCCCAAATTACAAAACTTGAATCTTCGTGGCTCGTAAGAATGAAGGTACCAGTGGGATGCCATAGTGCCTGTGTTAGCCTAGGAGATCGGCGCTGACTTGCATGGTTTGCCTCCGGGTCACCGCCAGGAGCCCCTGCTGGAAGCTCGTATTGGAAGTAATGTTTGGGGCTGTCTGACTTGAAGGAGTAAGTAACCGCCCCCTCCGAATACCCAACTAAGAGACTCCCAATGTCTCGAGGGTGAAATGCTAGTGACACCACAGGTAGCAACCGGGCTCTGGGACTGCGCTCTTTCCACAAATTGGGAATTTTGAGTGGTGCAAGACTCAACCGGTCAAGATCATAGGCGATGATATCTCCTGGGAACGCTTCAGCAATTCTCCAGTTTTCAATCCCGACCGTTACACACCAGTCTGAAGTCCAATCAATGCGAAGTCAAGCGCTGGGTCGGTTGTCAGAGCGGTAACGAGGCCTGGGGGTGCATAAGAGCCAAGGATCCTTGTGCTCTCCAGGGAATACACCGATATGTCATTCTTTGTATCCACGCAGACCAGCTTGTCCGCGCAGAATTGCAGTATCTTCACAGATGCCTTCCTGAGAAGTCTGAAAGTCGTACTGACGCGCTTTTGCCCAAATACATATATCTGCCCGCTCCCAAATTTTGTATCTTTCGTTCCCACAGCAAGCAAAGATTGGATTGGGTCGTATGCTAGAGCACTGATTTGGGAATTGATTCCATAACGTGCGACCTATGCAGAAATCCGTCAGCAATCCACATGCGATAAGGAAAGACCGTCATACCTCGTCAATAGCGAAGAGTGAAGAATCTAGGCTGGCTGAAAGGTCCCTCTGAACTCCAGCCTGCTTGCTTCGAAGAAAAGACGCCATGCTTTCTAGCCATTACTTGCGGCGAAGAGTACGCTTTGTGCTGATTCAAGTGTATGTCTGGGCTGAGCAATATGCCAAGTGGCTTATCTTAGCGCTATCTGCCATGGAATCATTCCACCCTCCTCTTCGTTTTGCCCTTCCGCTACTTACCGATGACGCTGAGCAGAATGTATAACGACAGCGTTACTGATGAAGTTCAACTTTGGACATTGTTCTCCACTCTTCAATTATCCTCGAATCCATAAAGCTTCAACATATTGAGTTGAATCGGCAATGGCTACTGACATAAGAACCTCAGAGCTCAAGAGCCCGATCGATGTAGCAGAATACCTTTTCCGCAGGCTTCATGAGGTTGGAGTCCGTGGCGTACACGGTGTTCCAGGAGATTATAATCTGGTATGATGTTTTTTGTTCAATGCTATCTCGTCCTCAGCTTATCTGCATAGGTAGCACTCGACTACATTTCCAAAGTTGGACTCACTTGGGTTGGCAACTGCAATGAGCTCAACGCTGGATACGCCGCAGATGGCTACGCTCGAGTCAAAGGAATCTCGGCAGTCGTTACTACATTTGGAGTTGGTGAGCTCAGTCTGCTCAATGCAATCGCTGGTGGCTACTCCGAATACGTCCCCATTGTCCATATCGTCGGCACCCCCTCTACACTCTCACAGCGCGATGGAATGCTCCTACATCATACCCTCGGCAACGGCAATTTTGATGTGTTTTCCAACATGAGCAAGGACATTTCGTGTGCAATGGCAAAATTGAATGACCCTCATGACGCTGCCACACTCATCGATCATGCCATTCGAGAGTGCTGGGTCCAGTCCAGACCCGTTTACATTACTTTACCTACCGACATGGTTCAGAAGAAGATCGAAGGGAACAGGTTGAAGACGCCTATAGATCTAAGCCTTCCGAAGAATGATCCGGAGAAGGAGGATTATGTGGTGGACGTCGTCCTGAAGTATCTGCACGCCGCTAAGAACCCAGTCATTCTTGTCGATGCATGCGCGATACGACATCGTGCCCTAGATGAGGTCCATGCATTTATCGAGAAGTCTGGCCTACCTGTGTTCGTGGCGCCTATGGGCAAAGGAGCGGTCAACGAAACCCTTCCAAACTTCGGTGGCGTGTATGCTGGAAACGGAAGCAATGATGGCGTTGCGGAACGCATGGAGTCTTCGGATCTTGTTCTGACGATCGGTTCCATCAAGTCCGATTTCAACACTGCTGGCTTTACCTACAGAATCAGCCAGCTTTCCACCATCGATTTTCACAGTACCTACATGCGCGTGAAGTACTCCGAATACCCGGGAGTCAGCATGCATGGAGTCCTGAGGAAGGTGACGGAGAAGCTGGGGAAGGTCAATATCCAAGCTGGACCGCAGACAAACAACGAGATAGCCAAGAAGGATCAAGGCATGTCAGAAGGACAAGTCATCTCTCACGACTGGCTGTGGCCAAGAGTCGGGCAATGGCTGGAGAAAGACGATATAGTCATTACAGAAACCGGTACCGCAAACTTTGGAATATGGGAAACGAAGTTTCCAGAAGGCGTGACCGCCTTGTCTCAAGTATTGTGGGGCTCAATAGGATATTCGGTCGGTGCATGCCAAGGTGCTGCCTTGGCTGCTAAAGAGACGGGCAATAGGCGAACGATACTCTTCGTCGGCGATGGATCATTCGAACTGACCGCACAGGAAGTCAGCACGATGATCCGCAACGATCTAAAACCAATAATGTTATAACCCCCGCCCCCCTTGCATCTACCCAGCATTAGGCAGTACAATACTAACGTCTCCAGCTTCGTAATCTGCAACGGCGGCTACACAATCGAACGCTACATCCACGGCATGGACGCCAGCTACAACGACATCCAGCAGTGGAAATACAAAGACCTCATCGCCGTCTTCGGCGCCGATCCCCGGAAGTCAAAAACATACCAAGTAGAAACCAAGCAAGAAGCGGAAGATCTATTCAACGATCAAAACTTTTCGTCGGCGCCGTATCTGCAATTTGTAGAGCTGTATATGCCGAGGGAAGATGCGCCAAAGGCTCTGAAATTGACGGCGGAGGCGTCGGCGAGGACGAATGCGAAACAATGATGATGCTCAATAGATAACGTGTGATATGATTTATGAAAATTGTAAAAGCTTATTAATGAACGAATAAGGAGTGGATATTAGATTTCATAGAAAAAAAGACCACAAGCTTCACCATTGAACCAGCGCCAATAGGAATCGAACCCATTCTCTTATGAACTATTAACCGCGAACATTCATCGCACCGCACCCTTTTTATTTTCTAACGTTATTGATGGAGTAGACCCGTCCCTACCCCGTCACCACTCGTAGCGTACCTACACATAGACGATTGGCACAAATCTTTGTGAACCTATTCAAAATCCACGGCTAAGACGTCTGCCGAGGACGAATGCGAAGCGGTGAAATGTTTGTTTGTAGCGGGTAGATTACTTTATTGTGGAGGTGGTGATGTGTACGTGGCAAAGGTTACAAAAGTCTTTCCCAACTCCTTTCTCAACTCCCATCGTATCACGCATAACCAAAAAAATGGCGTGTCATTCGAGACTAGTATAAGAAAGTCAGCCATTTGTAAGGGAATCCCCATCCCCACCTTCAGATTCACATTAAATTCCCAAATGATATGGCACTGATCAGGATAATCTCACCGGGGAAAATGGTAAGGTAGCATGGTTGTACGCTATCGAGCTCTGGATCTACATTGAAATGCATGTACGGCGTTGAATGATGTAGGATATAAGGATATCCACCCACCGCACCTACTTTAACGAGCAAACTCGGTACGTGAATCAATAATCAATTGAAGTGTCATTTAGCGATTCCTTCATTCCGGACCCTTTCACGTTGGAAAAGGGTAGATCAACTCATCATCACATTCGTCATTCATACAATTAAGAACGGGAAAGGAAAGGAAAGATGCCACGAGGCGAAGGTGCTGGTGCTGTTTCCCCCTGTTTTCATTCTTCGCTCAAATACTACTCCCTAGCCGCAGCCAGTCGTGTCAAAGCCGTCGTAAGCGCCTTCCTCGCATCCAGTTCCTTTTCCATATCTTCTTGCGGTCTGTAATGGTTCGTCACTATAGCGACGAGGGCGTGGTAGGTTGTGTATCTTTTCCATTAATCAGCGAGGCATGTACACAGGACTTATTGGCCCCAAGCCGAATATTCATAACCGAGGATGAATAGATCGATGGTCTGTCAGTAGCCGAAACAGGGGGAAAACTCACAAAAGTCCTCTCGATCCAGTACAAAGCTCCGGCTCTCCGAACCCCACATCCCCCCAAAGGGCCTGACCAAAATCCAACAGTCCAGTTACGACGTTACTCCTCCGATCGATCATTACATTCTCCGGCTTTCCCAACCCAAGCACCACCAACCTCGCCCCTCTAACTCCATCTAAAGCTTTCGAATGCGCAGCCACGGCCTCTCGGATCTCAATGTACGGTAGATTCACCGTCATGTTTTCTCCATCCATGAGGATAGTGTCCATCATCAGCTTGAACGCTTCACGCCACGTGGATAGCCCTGCATGGACTGCGACCATTGCTGCGGGGCCAAAGGTACCGCGCGGTGAGTTGTGCGAGTTGATTCGCGTGCGTAATGATTGAATTTGCCGAGAGATATCTTCACGCTCAGAGCGGGTGAGGTAGGAGACAGCCGAGGTGTACGGGATACCACGTAGTGTGGTTGTGATAAGGAAGAGAGGGCCGAGGTGGTGGCTACGTTTGTCGCATCTGAGGATCTTTGGGATGGGTAAATCGCCTTTCGATAGATGAGAGAGAATTGCTGCTTCGGAATCGAGACAGTAGCGTTCGTACTGGAGGACAGGCATGGTGGTTGGTGGGGGTTGCTTCAGGGTGATTAGGCAGCCGTTGGAGAGGTGGATTATTGAGATGCGGTGGAGATGACTGGAGAGGTCTTCCTTCTGTTGTATTGTGATACGGGCAGTATGGAACATGTCTTGGATAATCTGCTGGATAGAGCTATGGTTTGAAGACAAAGGTGGAGGAGTATTATTGTAGACCATTGACATAGGATCTCCGCCAACGATAGCTGCTATTGGTGGGAGGTACATGTGTGCTCAGTGTGTATTGGCAAATTTCAAAGACAAAAGCTTTTCCTTTTTTCATGATGGAAAAACGGAGGGTCTATCTGATAGCAGTACTAACAAAATAGGGGGTATGGATTGTGATTACGAATAATAGGCACATCTGGTCGCACAGGTAGGAAGCAGAGGGTGATGTTAGCACCTCGTACCTTGCCAATGACATGTTGCGACAAACGAGGTGGCATTGCAAAGGTGGGGATGGCTCGCTTCCCGTGTAGGAAAGGAAGCATGAGACAGAGAGAGGCTCGTGCCGAGAGCCAATCCTATCGGAGCACTACTAGTGATCCTGTCGTTGTGGCACGCAATATAACTGCTATCTCGCTTCGGAGTCGCAACATTTTGAAGGAATGAGGCGGTGTGAAGCCATCGGAGTTTAGGCATGACGGCAACAGACGGTTTCGTTCTGAGCGCGGCGTTAAGGCCAGATCGGATGCTATTGTACTTTGTATGTACGGAATAGTTCGTCAGTAATTCCTGGAAAGGCTCTAGATGACAGGTGGTGGCCAGGGATAAGGCTGGTAGTATGGCTGGTGGGCTGAGTGCGTCTATGTCTACTCGTTGTGGTTACCAGGAACGCCTGATGTCGGTCTTAGTTTGCTTCATCAGATGTTTGGGGTCCGAAATGTCGCTTATGGTGGTCCTTGATTGGATGACTGCGCTGGGACCGCCACGGCCGCTAAAATAAAGTTGACTGCAGCACATGAGAGGCTGACTGCATCTTTGCATCACCGACCAGTGGTCCGTCTCTTCGCCTATGTCTTCTCGAAGAATCCGGAAGAAGCCATAGAAGCCATAGAAGCTAGTTCCAAATGCCTTTGACCGCTTTAGGCAACCTTGTTATGGTCAGACTTTGAAACGAAGGCTTACATACAAGTCTTGCATGGTTGAGGATCTTGGCTGCCGTCGTTCCCGATCTGGCCGCCCTGTGGTTGAACGCCTTCGCTCGCTTGCGTAGCGACATCCTCGAATTCCCAACGTATGTCTCGTCATGTTGCGACGATAGCGTTGCCAAATCAGGCATAATGTGTATGATTGGCCGCAAAATATACCGTCGTGGGAGTTTACTCTGCTTCCGTCGGCGTCGATTCCTTGTCAGTACTCGCCAAATTATTTGGAATGGCATTCTTGAACTGTTCCGACTGTGGTTCCGGACTGCTCGTATTGGCTCGTCGCTGGCCGTCTTCAACTACCGCCCTAGCTTTTGCGTTGTTGCTCTCGGCGTCTGGTTTGGGAGTTGGGTCGTATATCTCTGCAAGGTTGTACTGTTTCAACTCCTCGAAATCACTACCAACAACGCTCATACCAAGTACGTTCTTGGAAGCGTAGAATTTTGTCAGTTCAGGCCCAAGTCTGATAGTATAGGATAAGAAGGTAGAGTGATAGGGTAGCTTTGGCTTACCCTGTAAACATCAATCAAGATCAAACTATCGTATTTCTTGAGATCCACCGAATGCTTCCCACCAACAGCCTTGGCAATTTGCTTGATAATATCATCACGCTTCATGACATTATGGTTGCGTCTCGTTGGCCGAATGGCAAAGCTCACTGGCTGAATCCCCTCATCATGAAACACGGGCTTCAGCACTTCCTTGGCAACCTTTTCCAAACCTTCCACCGTCGCCTTGCCCATCATAGTCATCGGCGTCAGCTTTTTGACCCAGCGATGCTTCTTTGTGGCACCCTCCAGGGCATCTTTGCAGATTTGGTGCACAAACCCTACAGGTTCGACGGGCGCTCTAGTCTTGAAGAAGAGCACGCACTGGATATCCATCTTGACAGTTTGGAAAAGTGGTCTGGTTTTCGTAGTTTTGGATTTCAGACCATGAACTTCCTTTTCGATCTCGGCCTCGATGTCGACCTCGGCGTTGTCATCATCACTAGCGTCTTCACATTCGCCCATGACGTCCCCGTAAAGCTTAACAGCGTACTCTTCGAAAAGATCACGCAAGTCTGAGGTACACCTTCCTTCCTTCCCCATCTCGCATGTCACCCAGATCCCTGAATCTCCAGGCTCTATGCTAGCTGGACTGTGACCTTTCTTGGCTACCATCCATGGCTTGGACTTCTTAGCTCCAGATCTTCCATGGTCTGTGTCAGCTTTGCGTTTCTTTAGATCATTCATGTTTGACCGATGGAAGAAGTCTAAGATGGGGAATTTGTGATGGAGTGTAGTTTCCTCGAAGTGCAAGAAATCTTTGAGTTCGTCGAGGGCTTGGCGTTGCCTACACAATCTTCACAACTTAATTTATGGTGTCAGGTCAATGCATTATTTTACGGGGAAAACCTTTACCTTTACAGAATGTCAGTTGATGATGTTATTTCATACGATAAATGTCACACAAACAAGGCTATGTCCCCGAATATACTGCAGTGGTCATCCTTCCACATTCGACCCTTTGCTCTATACTAACACGTCGGCCGTTGAATTCCACCTTATGACGAGGAGTGATCTGAAACCTGTGGTCCTCCTTCCGTTTTGACCTTTCCTTCTCTGCTGCGCTGTCCAAGGGAGCGATATATGCTGGAATGGCAACATTATTCCTCTTACCCATCCCCAGCTGGAAATACTCGTTTCCACCCCACCACAAGACATCAGCGCCCCAATTGGTGTCATTCCGCGAGTCCGTTGACGAAGACTGGCCCGCCCGTACATGGGTTACATTGTCCATAGTCGCGCTGGCGTGCGTGGCACCAATGGAAAGACGCTTCAGCCGGATTGGAACTGCTGTGTTATTGCTCTCATCCCATTCGAAGAGGCCACTAAGCGCTTTAATCTTTACTGGTGTACCTTGATGGTGTGTCCAGCGACCGTTCCCGAGCGTACCCAGAATACCTTGACCACACGCCCAGGTATCGGCTGTGATACGGCCGAGTCCTACCCTTTGAGCAGGATCTTCACCTGGCTGAGCAACGCGGGTTCCATCGACAGTGAAAAAAGAAGTGGTCCCACCAGCAGAGACGGAGGTCACCCGTGGACTAAGATTGGTCCCGTTGTAAAGCCTAGAGATGGGTAGGAGGGATGGAGCATCGATGGAAGGGGATTCCGCACTTGGTTCAAAACCTAGCTGGCCAGACGAGTTATCGCCGAAAGCGAAGGCTCGGCCCTCTTTGTCGAGAGCTAGAGAGTGGAAGTCACCTGCCGCTACGTCAACGATCTCAAAGCCACGTAAAGTCGTGATTTCATGAGGCTGATCGTATGGACCAGGCGGCCTCGTGGTCCAACTGAGTCCTGGTACACCCAATTGTCCACGTGCAGGAAAGTCTTCGCTGCTCGCCGCAGCGCTGAAAAGGCGGCCATTGTTGGTCAGGAGGAGGAGATGCTCAAGACCGGCACTGATGCAAGAAACCTTCTCGCTCCAGGCCAAGTCTTTGGGTTGAATTATTCGATAGCTGACCTTTGCTTCTGAACTCCACAGCGGAATCCACGAACTCTCCGAAGGCTTTGGGCCCCTGGCTTGATCGTCCTGAGAGATGGGCAGAGAGTAAACTTTCCCACCTGATCCTAGTGCAATGATTCTATCTTTTGTTATCGACAAAGATGTTAGCCCCTTTTCAGTCAATGTAGCTGTAGGCGCTCTAGAGTCTTTCGAGTAGCCAACTCCCCATTGTAAGAGATCGCCCTTTTCGGTTATAGCAGCACCGAAGTTCCTGTCAAGCTTGACGTCCCGTAGAAGCAGTCCATCGAAAAACGGTATTCTCCGAGGTAGCTTTATCGATGTTTCGTCCGAGTCCGGTGCTACTACCCTCCCGCTGTTCGAGCCCCAAGCATAGACACCAGGATTCTCCCAGCTCTTCTTCACTTGGAGGTGCTGTGAACTGATCACATCACGATTCTCCTCTTTTGATAGGCTCTTCTTTTTCTTCGGCTTCTCGATCGCGATTTCAGCTGGAGCCGGCAGTACCTCGGCGTGGAGTTCTCTGAAACCAAAACGTCTAGTACCGTAGAAAAAGGCAGTCCCGGCGCCCAAGCCAAGGACGCTGTAGACCAGAAGTCTATAGGTGGAAATACGATCGTAGGGCGAACTCTTGGTAGTGTATCGTAGGGGACTCAGAGGACATCTCTGTGAGTTCAGGCTTCTCTGGGATAGTCGGCGGGCCTCATTGAGGACCCTGGAGCCCGATCTTGTGCTTTGCATTCTTGGTCTCCCTTGAGATCGATAGCAAAGTTCTCGGGCATGAGGCTACTCAAGCAGTATATTGGATACTCCTGTTCATTGAAAGCTTCTGATGCCCCGCAATATCAGAGAAGTCAATTGACAATGAACCTCGAGCGCGTCATCATGTGAAGAGCGTTGCCAAGACGGCTAGAAATCGATATTCTAAGGAATTGAGTGGAAATTTCCACCGCACTGGTCGGTCAGCTACCTTAAGCTCTCATCAAGCATTGCAATCAGTTACGAACGATTCAAGGAGACCCGAGATGTATGGCTGATCCAAAGCACTTGTCCTCGATCGCAGCTCGAAAGGCCATTTCTCACGCGTTAAAGCCCGCAAAGGCAAATAAGATCCCATTGAGCGCGGAACTTGTGGGGGACTCAGACGAGGGTGACGAAGAAGAGAGGGGCGAGCCGAAGAAGAAAGATGCCAAACCTAAGAAATCAACAGCGACTGCTTCTGAGCCTATCACAGCTGGATTTGCTAGTTGGGGACAAGAGCAGTCGAAAAAGCGAAAATACCCGAGTCCAGCTCCAACCAGGTCGGTAGCCAATGGCAGTGGCGCCGTGAAGAACAGCCATGACGACTCAACTGCGGAAGATGATCGCAGTGGTGATTCGTCATCTCACGATCCGAGCCCTATTCCTGTCAGATCCACCACCTTGGCACCTGTGCGAGCTGGCAATGCGAAGCCTCCGAAGCCGCCAGTAATCAATGACACGGCCCCAAGCAACAATGCAGGACATCCGGAGAAACATCAGGTTCTCGAAAGTACTAGCGAAGAAGGAAGTGAGAGTGGCAGTGCTAGTGGCAGTGAAGACGAGAGCAAGGACGAATCTGCAAGCAGCGACGAGACCTCTATACAAAGTCCTGCGAAATGCAGTCCACCAGATACATTGGCATCCCAGCCGGTGTTGCTGCCTTACGCGCTCCCTCCAGGCTTTGAGCCAGCCTTAGTGTCATCTCATCCGTCTTCAAAGATACCTGAAGTCTTTGCGTCTTCGAATCTAGTTGGGAAAGAAATATGGCATATCACTGTACCATCATCTGTTCCAGTCACTGCGATCAAGGAAGTCTCAGCCCAAAGCCTACAGTCTGGTAAACCAATTCTCTCTCATGAAGGCGCAGAGTATGGCTTGGTCCCAACGTCAGATGCCGAAGCTAACAATCGTGCATTACTGCTACCGTCCTCTCCAACGAATGATTATCAGCCATCTAGGATACCGATACTCAGGACTTTGCATCTACAACAATTTGTGAGGCTCCCAATTCGTGCACAGCAAAACGCAGGTATTCCTTACCCCACGGCAAAACAGCGAACTCACGTGAAGGAAGTTCGTCAACAACCACAACGTCTGAAGATGCGTTACCATGCTTTTGGCACTTCTGATCAGTCCGACTCTGATGTCTCCACCATAACTGCGTTCAAAGCTCCCGAATTTCGAATACCAGATGTCTCTTCCCAGCCTGTCAAGAAGAGGAAACTCTCTACCAACATTGCCGAAAACACTCAGGTATTTACTACTGAATTCAAGAAGCGCAAAACTCATCATGAGATCCCCATCCAGACGGATGTTTCAGCCATGGACACTGATGACCCTGCGAAAGCAGAATCACACGAGAGTAGACGTTCAAGCGTAGCATCACCAGTCAACGTTCGTGCTACAGCCGTCACTGGATCCGAATCGAGGAGAGAGAAAAAGCGGATGAAGGACGGAAAGCGGCATAAGGATAAGAATACTCCTACCGCATCGCAATCAATTCTACCCACGGACTTGACCAAAGAAGCAGAGACAATCATGCCCGAAGAGGTCGTGAACAATGAGGCTGGCAACAATCGACTTCCGCTCATAGTGGATCCAAGAGCAGCAAAGGCGCGGTCGAAAGAAGAGAAACGTAAGCGCAGGGAGATGAAGAAGGCAACTCCAGCCAAGACTGAACAATTGCCGCTGGAAGAGCAAGCTGCAACTATGCAGCAAGGATCAAGAAGCCAGTCTATAGAGCTCTCAACCAATCTGCAAACGCCTAAACATAGCTCTCCACGTAGGTCATCAGCACCGAAGGATGATAATCAAGCTATGCACCCGACCTCCATCCAGAGCACTCCGTACAAGGAGACAAAGGAAGAGAAGGCTAAGCGGAAAAAGAAGCAGAAATCGAGGAATGTAGCTTCCGATTCTATGTGACATACCCACTACCGTCTTCTTACTTCTCTAGCAGCCTAGAGACCTAGCATTTTTTCGAGACACGATTTGCGGCATCAGGTGCTTTACCCAAAAACGTTTCTGTAGTGCTTAGCACATGGAAGAGTGTATGTATAGCATATGTCCGCTCGTAGCAGGATCCCGCTGCAATTGTGAGCGAGAAGCCCGGCCTGACGCCCATTCATAGCGTTCTTACTGAACGATTGGAAGATCATACAACATCGTTCGTTGGTCCAATTCTTGAGGCTCCCCCTTTATCTCTGCCCAAGTACGCTCTCTTCTCGTTCTTGGTGATCTCTTCCTCGATTGCGATACTAGCCGTATCTCGGCACCAAGAGTGGCTGTCGTGCATTCCGCTCCTGGACCAACCCGGGTACGTCTTGCTGCAGGCAACATATCTGATTATTCAACTTTGGAGTCCACAGTGGTAAGGGAGACTGGATAGGGGGTCAGCCAATGGTGGCCACACCCGTCTTGCCCCTCTGAAGCACGCCTGTTGCTTCACCATAATTTTGTTCGTCGGCCGGTCCAGTCTCAAGACTCCACCATAACATCCCCATCTCCGTCACCTCCCTGCTGGCCCCTGATCATCTCCCTTGCTGCCCTTCTAATCCCCTCTAAAACCCCGTCCAGTCGTCTGACCTCCTCCTCAAGCTCCTCAATAACATGCGTCTGCTCCTCCAAACTCATTTCTACGCCTGGCAATTCCCTTACCGCCATTCGCGCTTTTTGGATCTCATTCGTGACCACCGATGCTGCGGCGCCGATTCCCTTAGGTGAGATGGGTGTGATCGTGTCGGGAGAAGGCGTGGATGAGTCGGTGGGGTTATTGGGGAGGAGGAGGCGGGAGAGGAGGGAGTGGAGGGGTGGGAGGAGGTCGAATGTTAGGGGTGATGGGAGGGTGTTTGCGGCCGTAGGATTGGGGGTGAGAGTTGTCGCGATCGGCATTGTGGGAGAGGTGAGTCGCCGCGGATGGAAGGGGGATTCCTGAAGAATCAAGCAGCCCAATGTACCAATGCCTCAAAGGTCAATGGAATTGAGTTGAAAACACCTGCGGTGTTTGCGGAGTGGCGTTTTTCCCCGCGACTCCCACCCCACCCTGAATTTCTTTTCTTCTCTCAACACTTGCTCGTCGATTTCTTTCGTTTCTCCCCTCTCCGACAGAGTCTCACAGATACATAAGTATCGAACCCAATTGGCTTTTGAAAGCCACCGAAGAGCTCTGCAAGCTGCTGAGTTTCCAGTATGGTCAAGGTAGATCAGAAAGCAGTGCTTAGTACCAAACCTCTCAGCTAATTCTAAATGAGCGTAGCTAAACAATTCGCAGTTGTGATCGATGGATGGGGTATGCCCTGCGAGACATCGCCCAAGGATGGCGATGCAATTGCAGCTGCGAAGACTCCTGTCATGGACGAGTTCTCGAAGGAAGGATCGAAGGTTACGCAAGGATTCACCGAGCTTGAAGCTTCGTCCTTAGCTGTCGGGCTACCTGAGGGGCTCATGGGCAATAGTGAAGTCGGTCATTTGAACATTGGAGCAGGTAGAGTGGTCTGGCAAGACGTCGTACGAATAGATCAGACGATCAAGAAGGGCGAGCTCAACAAAGTCAAGACTCTTACGGACTGCTTTCAAAAAGCCAAAGACGGGAATGGCAGACTACATCTCCTTGGACTGGTCTCGGATGGAGGAGTACACTCACACATGAAGCATCTTTTCGAGCTATTGAAAGTTGCGAAGGAGCTCAAAGTGCCCAAAGTTTTCATCCATATGTTTGGCGATGGCAGAGATACGGATCCCAAATCCGGCGCTCGTTATTTACAAGAATTGCTGGACAAAATCCAAGAGCTAGGCGTAGGCCAAATTGCAACCGTCGTCGGTCGTTATTTCATAATGGACCGAGACAAGCGCTGGGATCGTGTCGAAATAGGTATGGAAGGTATCGTCACCGGCTCCGGACCAGACGTTACGCCCTCCACCAATCCCGTCGCCACCATCAAAGAAAAGTACGAAAAGGGAGAAAACGACGAATTCCTCAAACCCATCATAGTAGGCGGCAAAGAAGCCCGCATCCAAGACAACGACACCCTCTTCTTCTTCAACTACCGCTCCGACCGCGTCCGCGAAGTGACCCAACTCCTCGGCGACATCGACCGCTCCCCCAAACCCGACTTCCCCTACCCGAAAAACATCAGCATAACGACAATGACGCAGTACAAATCCGACTACCCCTTCCCCATCGCCTTCCGCCCCCAACACATGGGCAATGTCCTGGCCGAATACCTCGGCAAGAAGGACGTCAAACAATGCCACGTCGCCGAAACCGAAAAATACGCCCACGTAACCTTCTTTTTCAACGGCGGCGTCGAAAGCCAATTCCCCGGCGAAGACCGCGACCTCGTCCCCTCCCCCAAAGTAGCCACCTACGACCTCGATCCCAAAATGAGCGCGGCGGGCGTGGCCGATCAACTCTGCAAGCGCATCGCCGAAAACAAGCACGAGTTCCTGATGAACAACTTCGCACCTCCGGACATGGTCGGGCATACGGGCGTCTACGAAGCCGCGATCAAAGGCGTCGAAGCTACGGACGCGGCTATTGGGAAGGTGTACGAGACGTGTAAGAAGGAGGGGTATGTGCTGTTTATCACGGCGGATCATGGCAATGCGGAGGAGATGCTGAATGCAGAGGGGAAACCGAAGACGAGCCATACGACTAATAAGGTGCCTTTCGTGATGGCGAATGCGCCGAAGGGGTGGAGTTTCAAGAAGGGGGGTGGGGTGTTGGGGGATGTGGCGCCGACGGTGCTGGAGGTTATGGGGTTGGGGCAGCCGGAGGAGATGAGTGGGTCGAGTTTGTTGGTTAAGGGGTAGAGTTGATACTTGTTTGGGTGGGTGAGCTGTGATGATAGATCTTTGCGGGTAGAGGGTGTGTTGCATGTGGATTCTCTGAGTGAACGGGTCATGATAGAGGACGACAATGATGAGTATATTCATGTCTAAACCAACCGGTATATATTTGAGTATGCACATTTCAGAATCATGATGAAAGATCCTTCGCTATGCAATGGCCGTTGAGGCCCTGATATCTAGACGTTGAAAGTCTCTTGCCTCTCCAAAACATTCCGATGAAGACGTTAAGTCTAACCTCGCCCCCATGAAACGCCATGCAAATGTGTGGAACAAATGCTGCAATGTTGAACTCCCTAAGGTATATTGCCATTTCGCCACCCTATCCATCTACGTCGGCAACGGGAAAGTACCAGCCCAACCCGCAATCTCCTTCTTCAACTTATTGATCTCCTCGACTTCGCCTCCAGCGACTTTAGCCTTGAAATCCTTGAGTTTGTTCGCCTCTTTGGGCAAGCTCTTCTGCACATCCTTGCAGATACCGATGCAAGTATCGATGTAGCGGGCGATGCGCTTGAAATCTTCCTCGCCCATGCCTCTCGTCGACATGGCCGGGGCGCCGATACGGATGCCGCAGGGCGACAGTGCTGATTTGTCGCCTGGTATTGAGTTCTTGTTGCAGGCGATGTTGACTTGTTCGAGGACGGCTTCGACACGGGCGCCGTCGAGGGATTGGGGTCGTAGGTCAAGGAGGACCATGTGGCTGTCTGTGCCGTCGGCGACGAGTTTGTAGCCGAGGCTTTTGAATTCTATCTCGAGGGCTTTGGCGTTCTTGATGACCAGTTGCTGGTATTGCTTGAATTCGGGGGTGGTGGCTTGTTTGAGGGCGACGGCTAGGGCGGTGATGGTGTGATTGTGTGGACCACCTTGGTGGCCGGGGAAGACTGAGAAGTTGATTGGTCCCTCCAGGTCGTAGAGGACCTCTTTGCCGGTTTTGGGATCTGATTTCCTCACGCCTTTGCGGTAAAATATCATAGCTCCTCTGGGACCTCGGAGGGATTTGTGGGTAGTGGTGGTGACAATGTCTGCGTGTTCGAAAGGGGATGGTATCACACCTGCGGAGACCAGGCCAGATATATGCGCCATGTCGACGACTAAATATGCACCGACGAGGTCGGCGATTTCCCGCATCCGCTTGTAGTCAATGAGGCGACAATACGCCGATGTACCTGCGACTATGACCTTCGGTCGGTACATGAGAGCGTTCTCTTCGAGCCTTTCGTAGTCAATGATTCCAGTCTCGAGATTGACTCGGTAGGGAAAGGTCTCGAAGTATGTGGACACGGCGGATATTTTCTTTTGCGGTGTTTGGTAGCCATGGCTCAGATGTCCACCATGTGGTAGATCCAATCCCATCAGTCTCTCGTGCGGTCTCATGATGGCCTGGTAGACTTGTAGATTTGCGGGGCTGCCACTGAGAGTTTGTACATTGACGCCCCATCTATCGGCGCGCAGATTGAAGGCTTCGAGGGCTCTAGCTTGACATGTCAATTCAATTTGGTCGATGAACTGGTTGCCGCCATAATATCGTGCACCTGGGTAACCTTCCGAGTACTTGTTCGACATGGGCGACCCTAATGCATCGAAGACGGCTCTAGATGTGAAGTTTTCGGAGGCAATAAGGACGATGGATTCCTTTTGCCGTTGTATTTCCTGCTTCTGTTGCAATGATCAGATACAATCACATGGAGTAGAGCCGTTAGATCCACAAACCATTATAGCAGCTATCTGAGGATCTGTATCCACCAAAGAGTTGTGCATGAGCTGATTAACGGTTAGCCATCTCTTGACGCACCGGAGACAAGAACACTCACGTCCTTGTGGGACTCGGGGAGGGCGTAAGTAGCCATGGCGTTGACGAGTAAGCTATCTAAATTCTTGAATCTGCGGAGAAATATTGGTATATCTTCTACCACTGTAGTCTCTGATGCTGTCGTGGTAATGAAGTCTGTCATGGGGCGTAGAGAAGAAGTATCCGACGTGCGGACATATTCAAAAGTTCGCCCCGCTACACTAGAGTAAGATGCCAAGATGCCAAGATGCCAAGGCACGGATCTCGGCGACACAGAGTCCGACGCCAACATGTTGATATTCTGCCAAGCCTAAGTGCTGTTAAGCCTCGACTTTCGGCGATTGATAAAGTACGTTACTCTGTCAATGCTCGGTTCAAGAAGAGTAGCATATGTTGTATCTTCACTAGGCCTTGAAGCCGCCGATGTGCGGTGCAAGCGCTGTATCGCGTTCCTACACCAGCAACGGGACCTTTCAACTCGTCAAATCCATACGTCCACAACTGACGACAGGCACGTGCCGTTGCGTAAGCAGCTGAAAGATGAAGCAAAGAGAAAACGTATTGCTCAAGTACTCGAACGCCGCAATGATGTAGCTAGCAAGCATCGAAAACAATCTGATACCTCTGTGCATCAAAATTGGATATTGACGGTTGGACTTGAGATACATGCTCAACTGAATACCGAATGTAAGCTATTCTCTACGGCCAAAGCCAGCAATGATGACACGCCAAACTCGAACGTTGCCCTCTTCGATCTCGCCTTTCCCGGGAGCCAGCCGAAATTTCAAACCGCAACACTCGTTCCAGCAATACGCGCTGCCCTGGGCCTCTCGTGCGATGTCCAGCAAAAAAGCAGATTCGATCGAAAGCATTACTACTACCAAGACCAGCCAGCTGGATATCAAATCACTCAATATTACCAGCCTTTTGCGATCGGAGGTCATGTAACGGTTTACGACTTTGATGGTATCCATCCTGAGGATGGAAAGTCTGTCAAGGTGGACATTCAGCAAATTCAGTTGGAGCAGGATACTGCAAAATCTACTCTGCAGCCTCCTTCCACGACACTGCTAGATTTCAATCGTGTGGGTCATCCACTAATCGAAATTATTACCTTGCCGCAAATCCACCACCCTCAAACTGCAGCCGCATGTGTTAGGAGGATCCAAGCAATATTGCAAACCTTCAATGCTGCCACTACAGGTATGGAGATGGGTGGTCTACGAGCAGATGTCAATGTCTCTGTTAGTCCTGCCGGCCGCCTCTCGTTAGGCCAACGAACGGAAATCAAGAATTTGAGCAGCTTTAAGGCCGTCGAGGATGCTATTGCTGCTGAGAGGGACCGGCAGATCGCAGTCTTAGAGGCAGGTGGCATAATCCGTGGAGAGACCCGGGGCTGGAACATTGGTAGCACAGAGACCAAAAAATTACGCGGCAAAGAAGGTGAGGTAGATTATCGATTTATACCAGACCCGGATATTCCGCCTTTGATTATTGGCAAAGTAAGCTGTGAAACGAACTGTGAAACAGGGCCAACGTTTGACGTTATACACAGGATCTAGTCACACACATTTCTGATTCACTGCCTCAATTACCGGAAGTCACGATCGAAAGTTTAGTAACGAATGGGTTGACCGTCAAGGATGCCAAGACCCTGGTATCTTTGGATGACGGAGAAAGGCTGGACTACTTTGACGCTGTCAAAGCGCTAGGCCGAGACAGTATTGTTAGTTCTTCAAGCCAGCAACAGGATCTTGATAGAGTCGTCTCAAACTGGTGATCCCTCCATCCTTTACTATTCCGTACGACCAGTCTAATTCCCACTTTCATCCAGGGTTCTCCATGAGCTAGGTGGTCTTCTAAACTCGTCGAATCCTGGCTTCTCTCCCGAATTAGTCCCCGCTGAATCTATGGTTGAGATCCTCTCGAATCTTAACAAGGGCTGTATAACTGGTACAACTGCAAAGCGAGTCCTGGCGACGATCTTCCACGGTGACACCAGAGCGGTCAATACCATCATCGAGCAAGACAATCTCTCACTAAAGCCATTGTCACAAGACGAATACCTCGCTATGGCTCAGGACATTCTTGATGAGCATCCAAGAAAGGTGAAGCAGATACAGCAGGAAAAGCAATATGGAAAGATTCAATTCTTCGTCGGACAAATGATGCGGCGTGGAGAAGGAAAGGTAGAGGCTGGGAAGGCAACTAATGTATTGACAGAGCTTTTGTGTCTCGATTGATTGAGACATTTAGGACTGGGGGCGAAGGCTAATTTTGTTCTAACTACTCGATTCGGGACGGAGAGTGGCTATGTTCCTACAACAGACTGCCGAGTCCATCGCTCGTATGCTTTGAAGGAGGAAGGAGTGACTAGACATTCACTGTGGCAGGCTAAGACGGAAATCCTCATAGGAGATGATCGACATCAATCAAATCCGATCACAAGCGAATTTGAACGCTAACAATGGCATCTACACCTACCCGACATAGCAGTCTGTTCCTTTGCCACAGGGACGTCCTTCTAAACGACCATTCAAAATTTACCATGTTCGATCTATTCGGACCTATTAGATCATCATACTTTAGCAGAATCTACCTCCATCATCAGGGATAATGCTCACGAGATGATCCTGACGCGGTCTCCCCCAGCCAATGCGAGATTGATGAGATATATCACCTTAACCCTCTGAGCTACAACCAAATACCATGGTGGCAATCTTGGCTCTATGCATAGAGCCCCATACATACAACGCTCTGAGGCACGTCTGGACATTCGTACTCAATTAGCATAAGGAGTCTCTATTGCTATGTGACCAGCAGCGAAACGATGGAAGTCTGGGACCTTACGAGCACGCGATACGTCAAGATGCCTCTGATATCATTGAGCGACTTTTCAAACGACGGCTCGTTGTCAAAGAGCTTAGCTCTACGACGAGCGATGGCTTCTATTCCTAGGGGCTCAGCACCATCTGACAATGGATAACAGCCCGATACGACTCTCCTCACGCATAGTGCTAATTATGGCCAATTTACGTACATCAATTAACCAATTCCAACCACCTGTGCTACCCTTATCTTTTCTACTTTAGGGGCTTTGCAGTCTTGATAATTACCAATGAACTTCATTTGGCTATTCTGGTAAATTTGGTGCTACATCAGAGAATCGCATAGGTTGTTCACGTGTGGCGAGCTTTTCCGAACCCAGAACATTGGGCACCACTAGTGTTGAATTTCTTTGTTCCGTCGTAAGCACGCACTATTGCCATATTCCTATTTCGGTCAATTCGCTCGTTGGTAAGACTAGTCAACCATTCAACGGTTCGACAGCCACTGACTATTTTCGTTGGAACATCAGGATGATCCCATATCCTGGCAAGTTCGGTCCTAAGATAGGAATATCCACGCAAGCACCCTAATTATTTCCGGGTACTGGACGTGTGGGAGATCAAATGTTTTGTCTGATTGGATATAAAGACTTGCGCTCCCCGCTCACTTCGCCATATCATCAACCAAGATCTTTCAAAGTTATCGCGAAAAGGGAACCATTCCAGCAAAGCGCTCCCTCTGCACCAGTGCAACATTCCACAGCAAGAAACAACCCTCTCCTAACCCTACGATACAACCTTATCTCCATCATCAAGATGTCCTACGAGGAGCGAATTCTTCCTCCCCACGATCACAAGAAAATGGCCAAGGAACGGTGTTTCCCAAAGACCTTCCCGAACAAACCCTCGAAACTCTTCCCAAACACAGAAACCGTAGTCAATCCACCCTACGTGGCACGCTTTCTCAGCACAGAAGACATCAGAGAAGCACTTATCTTCGTCGCCGGCAGCTGTGATAGCACCAAAGCCATCCCTGATCGCATGCGCTACGGATACGTTTGGGGCATGCCCGTCCGTGGCGACCCCATTGAGCACCACGTCATCCACACCGTGAAAGACCCGATCTACCCCCACGCGGCCGAACGTGCACAGCTGCACGCCATAATCGCCACGCTGCAGTCGTCGCAGGTCTGGCAGCTGCAGAGACACAATCATGTCGTTATTGCGTACTCGGGAGACTACATCCTCAACGAAGTCGTTCGCGTGGATCTTCGCGAGCAGGTGGAAGCAAGGAAGCTGAGGCTCCCTAAGGAAGTCTCGTTTGAGGCTTTTAACTTGGATTTGAGATCTGCGCTTGCGGATGAGTTGGAGAAGATGGATGACAATCGGGTTATGGTAAGGTTTTGGCAGGTGGAGGCGAAGGAAAATGAGGCTGAGAAGCTTTTTATGGATCCGAAGGTTCCTGGAGCGTACCCTGATCTGGATGATTCAGATGAATATCCGACGGTAAGGAAGCTCTTACCAGGAGGAGGTTTGTTGAAATGATGGGAATCGAGTTGTGTGGTACTGCATGCGTGGGTATGAGGCGGGCGATATGAGTCTGACGATGAACATGTAGTTGGGAAAGAGGTCGAAAGCATGCTTAGTCCTACTTGAAGATCGTTGGTGGATGATTGTACAAACCAATCACCATATTCACCCAAGCCGAAAGATCAACACAAACAACAAGTATTCACATTTCCATTCTGGAGCGACAAATTAGTCCTTGGGTGCCCCTGAATGTGCATCCGTGGTAGGTGCAGAGTCAAAACTTCATACAACCCCCTCCCAAAGAAAGTACACATCAGTACTACTCCAAACTCGTAAGGCATGGTAGCATTGGGTCAATGAGGTAGCTGTCAAAGGTGCCGATATTTTTCGTACAAGCAAACAGGGGCTCTCCCAGTAAAGAATCATGATCTTCATTCATCTGAAGGATGAAAAGTAGGAGGTAACTATGCCTGCATGACAATCGTAAAAATTGGTAGAAGCTGGAAGCTATATGAGTCCTACGTGACCCCCTTGTTCAACTTATGTTTCGCAACTGAAGCTCCAGCGAAGTATCATGATGCGCATCCTACGTCGACCGATACTATGTAACTCCCGCCTCGATTTCTTCATGGTTTGCCATATAGTATTGCTCGTCTCTCTCCACTGTTCGTAATTCAACAGAGCAGAGCTCTCCCTGAGTAACGATATCACTAGGCTTGAATGCGAAACAGAGATTCCTAACCTTTCATCACCTGCAGCCACGACCCATGAGGACAGCTATCGACAATCTCATGTAAAGGAGATCGCCCAGCCATTGGCCCTGTGGTATTTCCGCAAAAGCCGCACATGAAAGAATAGCTGCACGCTATCTAGGACCGCGTCATAAGAGGATGTCTCGTCTCTCAGACTCTAGCACGGACAGGCGCATACCACCAGCCCACGCCCATCTAAACTCCGGCCGCAATCTTAGACATCTCCTGAGTACCGATAGACACCAGAAATGAATGCCTGATAAAGAATAACTCCGTCCGTACTTCTACTCATCATGAACTCTGGTTAATAAGGCCAAAGTTAAGCGCCGTGTATGCAAGGATCAGAGGATTTTAGATAGTAAGGAACAATCGTCATGGGTAAGATGTATGTAGGTAAACCTATGTTGCTTTATACAGAAGCATGTCAAGTGGGCCTGTCTGTACTAGAGCGGAAATCTCTTCATCCGTATATTAGCCCTTGGGATGTTCGAGTTTTTGCATGCTAGGGCTACTTAGGTGGCTGGCTGCATGAGCGAAGCTGAAATAGTCACTAAAGTTCTCGAGAGGTGTGAGTCGAGTCTTGAATCTTTGCTGTGATCACCCTCTCAGGGAAAGAGGGTTTTCTCGAAGCCGGCGCTTACTTTCGGCAGAATGGGCGGAACGACTGGGATGACGGCGGCAGCGGCGGCAGCTGTATCCTAGGGCGGGCCGAGACCGTGCCGAAAGACTCGAAGCTGTACGAACTCTCGCATTTGAAGATAAACAGGGCTGCCCATATAGTGTGGGGTCAGTGTGGGGTCAGTGTGGGCTCCATGGTCATACGTAAATACAGCATAAGCATGCACGAACATCAACGCCTGTGTCCAGCCTATACTACGATAAGACCCGATCGGAGAAAATAGTGACTACATCCGAGCAGGAGCAGGTTCCCCGCCCACCTTGCCAGGTGATTATGAGTCGGAGCTCGGACTACTCTCGAAGTAGCGGGATAGAAGACTGCAGGGTTTACTGCAAGTAGACAGTCTGTGTACCTTGCATCCGCTACACATTTCCGAGGGCAGATGGAGGATACTCGGAAGACGGATCCCCCGGCTTCCGGTCCAGAAGACCAGAGGTACTGACTATTGGGACAAAACCAGTTGACGGCAAACCACTATATATCCATGCATTGCTCGTCCCTCTCTGGGTTCGTGTAGGCCGTTGACCTCTGGCTTCCACCAAGTTGACCTACCAATCGTCTACCTTGAAGGGCTCCGAGCTGGGTCTGTGATATGCCGATTCAAATCGCCATGTCTGAGCAACTCCCGAAAACCGTCCTGGTGACCGGAGCCAACGGGTACATTGGCAATGCTGTCACACGGGCCTTCGTACGAGCAGGATGGACAACCTACGGTCTCGTCCGTAACGCCGCCAGCAGACCCGCACTCAATGCACAAGAAGTAATCTCAGTCCTCGGCTCGGCATCCGATAAAGCTTTCATCGAGCGCCTAACCACTCAAACGAGGATCGGCCCTTTCCATGTCATTGTCTCTTGCACAGAGCAGATTCTGGATTACGTGCCTCATTACAACGACACGATTTCTCTGCTGAGGAATTTGGCCGAGAGTAGTAACACTCAGGGTGTGAGACCGTTGGTAATCTTCACGAGTGGGTGTAAGGACTATGGTATGACGGGGTTGGCCGGTAGTCCAGGTTTACATCCGCATACTGAAACATCGATGTTAAATGCACCACCATTTGCTATAGACCGTGCTACCCACGCCATCAAAATCTTTGAGCACAGCGATCTCTTCGACGCCGTCGTTGTACGCCCAACCACCCTCTATGGCCTGAGCGGCAGCTTCTACGGCCCCATTTTCGACCTGGCCGCCAAAGCCGCCGAGAAGGGCGTGCTGGAGCTGACTGCGGATCCTATGAATATCATGCATGGCACGCACGTTGATGATTGCGCCGAAGCTTACGTCGCCATAGCTGAAGCCGAGCGTAGTAGGGTCAGAGGTGAATGCTACAACATAGCCAGCAGCAATTTCGAGACGCTAGGCCAAGTCGCAGATGCACTGGTCGCGACGTATGATCTAAAGGGTGGAGTCAGATACCTACCACCACCAGAGAAGACGGGAGTTGATGTGGTGCAGATGCTCATTGGATTCAGCCAGTGGGTGGGATCCGAAAAGCTGAGGCAGGCCGTGGGATGGAAGGAGAAGAGGCAGTCGTTCTCCCAGGGATTGCAGATGTATAGGAAGGCCTATGAGGTGGCTGTAAAGTTGGAGGATCCGAATGTGGAACGCATCCAGGGTTTCGTAAGGATGACGGGGACTGTGAAGGAGACAGAGGGTAATTGATACCCGGAGTGCACAGTGGACTTGGGCTTTCAGAGTTCCATCAATAAACCAAGGACAAGACTCTCGGCGCACGAGAATAACTTCTGACAGCCGTCTCGGATCCCCTGCAACTCTGCAGCCCCTTTTCTCCCCTCTTGTCGAATCCCACTCTACGAATCATTTACCATAAACTTCTTCACGCGGCCAGAGCTTGAAGAAACACGCCGTTTGCGCTCGAAGTAGACCATATAGGAAGCTGAAAGCCGAGTCGCCATCTTCTGGGGCGGACGAAATCATCGATGGGGGCCGGAGGCTATGAAATCCATATAATTCAGCCACATTGGTCATTTCCGTCATTGTATACATTGCTGCTGCACAAGAGGAGACCGCATGCAGGCTGCGGCGTATAATCGTTACAACAGTACAACAGAGGCCAGACTCGAATCAATATCTTAAATAAACGTTTCAATAGTAAATAACAAGGCAAGGTAAATACCTAGACCCTACTCCGTACACCTTTCATTATCCCTTTCATCACCCCTCCCTATTTCATCCGAGTACCTCAGCCATACCACCCCCATCACTAACCTTTAGTCTATAGAATAATACAACATACAACATACAACATACCTTACATACATATAACCCCATATCCAGTAATTCCAATTCCATCTGTAGAAAGCCCAAAATATCAGCCTTTAGCCTCTGTAATCAGATGATCCCGTCTGAATCGTGGCTTCTCTCCTCTTACGTAATGATGCCGTATAATTGAACAAGAGGGATTGATGAGTGGGAAAGTGGTTGTATTGCACCCTATTCTATCCTATCCTATTCTATTCTATTTGGGGATGGTGTTTCATATGTTGGGGATATCATTTCCTCATCGTGATCGATGAGCGAAGATAGGATTTCATAAGTGGTTAATGATATGCCTTCTACATGCAAAGTGAGTAAAGTAAGTTGGTGTGATATCAGCATCTCCGGCCAGCGTTATATGCTGCGCTACTCGCATGAGGATAGGAGCGTTGCATTATTGGGTTGGATTTGAATTCTGTGGTGAGGAGGACTGGAGGAGGACTTGAGTGGGTTTATGAAGGCGTGTAGGCATCGAAGTGTCACACTCATATTCATATTCATTTCGTTTCTGGTAGGTATGTCTATCTCCATGCTAATACCCACCCTCGTAATCTCATCGCTTCCATAATGTGAATCGATATCGATATACCATCCTCATCCCTTCATCCCTCCATCCCTCCATCCCTTTCCCTATAGAGCTACCCCAACCTCCCCCAATCCGCTACCCGCCACCCACCCAATTCTCCCATCAACGCTACTTAGTTCGAAAACTTCTCCGGCACTTTCTTTCTACATGGTAATACCAATCAGCAACTCGCCTCCTCTGCCCACACATACAACCAATATACAACACAAGTGATCACAAGCCCGTAGGCCGTGTCATATTAAAAAAAAAGAATAATGATGATGATAACGAAACATAGAGATGACATACCCAGTAGTCTTCTCAAACATGCCACGAGCGCCATCGGTCACTTTTTCGTTCATCCCGCGCTGTTTCTCCGGATCGATTTTTCCTTGGCCGAATTTCTTTTCGAGGGTGTCGAGGCCTGGTGGGGGTTAGTGCTTGTGGGGTGGGGTGGAGGTGGAGATGGAATGGGGATGGAGATGGAGATGGGGATGGAGATGGAGATGGAGATGGGCATGGAGATGGAGATGGAGATGGAGATGGAGATGGCGATGGAGATGAAGATGGGCAAGGGGATGGAGATGGAGATGGAGATGGACATACCCTTATCGGCATAATCCTCCTTCCCAGCCGCACCGGCCTGCTGTTGTCCTTGTCCGGCGTCCATGGTCGCTTGCTAGTTTTGGTGTGATGGTTCGTAAACGGATGGATTGTGTTTTCAGACGCAAGGGTATGAAATGATGGGTTTGAGTGTTGGATGAGATTTGATTGAAGTTGGGATATGTTTATGTATTACCTCGGAGGGGCAAGTGCCCCACTAAAGTAACAACGTCAGCCAAGAGCCAAGGTGGTTATGCGCGTCAGCCAAGAGCGCGCTAGAATACGGGATGCAAGACATCGTCTTATCGTTTTCTAGAAGCTTTGGTGTGTACGTGGTGGACGGCTTCATAAAGCCCAATACCTTCCTACGTAAAGCACCTTACTTCACGGTCGGATTTTGGATTGTGAGGCGGCAAACGGGCTGGCTGGCTGGCCTAAACCATTTGCTCGCCATTGCGATGCGATCTGGAGAGGATCATCAAACCCACTGCGCCATCACAATGAATACTGTAGCGGAATTCCAGGGCTTACACTCATACATAATACATGTCATCTAACGAAATTGGTTCTTTGCGGTGTGCAATACGCATGGGCGAAAAGAGTCGAGCAATCGTGCACTGTTCAGATACCGGCCGCAGCTCGAATTACTCAGTCGCTATCTCCATACCTACTAAACCCATCCTCGTCGACGCTCGTACTATCCATGTCACTATCCGTCTGTATGGATCTGACAAGTTCAGAGCTACTCTGCCCAGCGGTAGCAGCCACGCTACCAGCAGGAAGGAGATTGATATCAAATTCCCGCTCACATGCGGCAACGGCGTCAGGATCGAGTTCACGTGCGTGCGCGAGAAGGTCTATAGAAGAGTCGTCGTCAGAGCCAGATAACGTAGTGGCGTAGGATGTTTCGGTATCCTCTTCTGATGGGGACTCGGGGAAGGAATTGGCCGGCCTTTCTTCGCGAGAAGATTGGGACTTGCTGTTGTATGGATTTGGCACATTGCTTCCCACACCATCCTCGTCCTCTTCGTCCGATGCCGGTGACGAAAACGGCGAACGGAAGCGCAGTGGTGAAGGTAACGTTGAAGGCTTCAAGGGAATCGTGTCCGTGGAGACAATCTCACTGTTGACGGGGAGTCGAAATGAATGTCTCCGAGGCGAGTTCTTGGTCTCCAAGATCGATTCTACAGAGCTTCGGTAGCGGCGGGAAGGCGCTTGAAGCGTAATTCTGTAGGGAACAAAAGACATGGACTTCCGATTATCACGGTGACAGACCTGAACCTTTACAACGAAATTGTCATCAGGCTGTATGCCGCCCAGTCCAGATGCCTCTAGCGGCATCGGTTCCGCTGAGCTCGCCGAGCTGGAATATTCGGAGATGCAAGATTTGAGGTCATCGAGGTTCAAAACCGAGCCAGCTGCATCTATACCCTCATAGTCCACTTCCATTGCATCTGCCAAATCGATTGAATATCCATCTTGCTCATAATCAGCTTCTTCAGGAAGACAGCCGATTAGAGCTTCACTGTGACGATGATAGGCAGTCTCATCAACATGACAAGCGCCGGGATCTCCGCTCAAATCTGTACAAAATCTTGCTTTATGATAGAAGATGATGGGTCCATTCTCCGAGTTTTGTTTGCGTAAATTGACTTCAGCCTCCCGTAAACCATGGGAGCCAGAATTGATGCCTGAATGCATACCGGTTGCATTTTCTCTCACATCAGACGACGCGCCTGAATTCGTCCCCAGAGTTGAAGCACCGCCCTGCTCTGATGATGCACCATGAAGAAACAGAGGCTTATAGTGAAAATTGACCAGATTGTGCGCCTGAGGGATGACTATCGGCACTCGCTTAGTACTGCTATCTTGATCTGTTGATAATTCGTATGCCGGCACCGGGAGAGCAGTATTGGGTTCTTGTCTGTCGATAGTATCGATGCTTGATAACTTTGGCAAAGGTCCTCGCTCGTTGGTTGAGGAGCTTGTTCCTGTTGACTTCACCCTCTCCATGTCCGAGCTGTCGTCACTATCAGAGCTTAACCTAGTACCTTCTATTCCGCCTAACCATCTAACTTTAGTGCTATCTGAAGACAGCTCAAATCGCGAGCTCACATTGGCGACGGAATTTTTGACGAAATCAGGGGTCACGTTTAGAGTATGTAGCTGTGCCATACTGGCAAGTAGATTTAGGAAGACCCATCCATCGTCTGTGTCGGGATTCGTATTGCCCATTGGAGACGGCAGGCCAAGATGCCGGATGTAATGAATATTCTCCTCCGGTATTTGTGCACGATCCAGATCTAAGTCGAGTGGCCGAGTAGGGCGTTGCCCGGGACTGCTCTCCCGACTTGCTCGAGTGTCTTGAGTGGAGGTGTGTCTGTCGTTACTACTTTGCCGTGATTGCTGAGGAACGTTATTGGCTTCGCTGGAGGGGTCGATACGCAGATCGACATTATCTGCAATGCGAGCCTCTCGGACGCCTTCTCCTCCAGACTGACGTCCGCGGCCTTGCGGTTCTAATTTCATCCGATCGGCTTGCGCAGCAGTGTGCGAAAGCTCTTGCTGTTGATAAGATTGTGTATGCCTGCGAGACGCTGCTCCTCTCCCAGTGAAGATCTGTTCGAGCCTTCTGACGACTAATTTGCTTTTTGAACTTTCAGACATTGCCATTGAGTGTCTTGGCACTAGTGTGTCAGGAATGTCGTGTAGATACGACTTGACACTTTGCTGTGCCTGCGAAGCTCGCACCATGCTGTCGTGTTCCACTCTGCCCAGTGGGTGCAGTCCCGAAGTCCCCGTCTGGCCAGACATCGAGGCATATGCAGAATCCACATGTCTCGAGCACGATGTGGACGCCGACGATGATTTGCCCAAGGTCGACAGTGATTCAGTCTTGGGAATTGCACCTACGGCTGCTTTCTGAAGGCGTGTAATTGGACCGAAGCCTGCAACCGAAGTTTCGATGGGTGTGGGAACGATGGCTGGTCTGTTGGAAGATGATTCTTCGATGCTGGAGGCAAAGCTCCGAAGTGTCGCTTCTAATTCGCGCCTTTTGTGGGCCGCAAGTCCATGTATCCTCACCTCGAACATCTTATCGTCTTGAAGATGAGAGCAGTGTAACCTTTCATACTGCCTTAGCTTCTTTTTGAGCTTCTTTTTGAGCTTCTTGTTCTGTATGGTCAAGTCGTCGATGACGCTGCGAAAGTCTTCACTATTGCCCCTGGTAGACTCCATCCTTGCTAATAGGGCCTTTGTGGGAGCTGTGGGCTTGCCCAACGCTGGATGCTTTAAAGATGTTCCATCGGAATGAACGGCACAAACGCTGCTTCCGCCCGAGGAGGATTGGCGGCTGATGTAGAAGGGGGGATCGTTATCAGGAAAGGATACATCTCTCGAAGCGTTGTTGTCCGTATCCGCGAACCATTGCTCGGCGTTAAGACGACCGGCATTATCACCTCTGGTAGCTGAGAAGGTAGGGACGGTGCCTGCAGCATCCAATGAGCTGTCAGCTTTGATATGCTTGCGTGGTGGGTGCAGGGCGAGATGTGCGGAATCTCTTTTTCGTGACATGGGCCCTGGCAATTGAATCGGTCGATCTCGTATAATGGATGACATATCAGCTTGTGGTAGATCGTCGATTCGCTTTGTGTTGATGGCGGATCAGAGAGGTCTTCTGAGAGGTCACCAGTCTGAGTGTTCACGGCACAAGGACATATCGAGGAGAAGTCCAGGTTTTGTCCCTGCTGACAAGGGTTATGGAGGCAACCTCTTCCGCAGGTGAAGAACAGATCTGACTGCGGGCTGGTGGGAGGAGCTGAAAGCTATGCTAGCTGCGCCTCCATGGAAGGTGCAATATGCGGAGAGGAATTCTTTGTTGAAATGCTGGAAGCTGGCGGGAGAAGACATCTTGGATGATGGATTTCCAGATGTTGTTCGTCGGCCTCTGGAAGGGTAAAGTGGTTGTCGATGTCTGATCGATCTCCAGCGACAACTCGCCTTTTAGCTCCTTGGCGTAAATCTCCCGGAGATCGAGAAGGATCTGACCTATGAACGGAGGTTGAATCTGCTGACCTAGCCACAGTAAAGGAGACTCATCGGCGATGGAGATACTTCAACCGTGGTTTTCATTGGCCGGCAAAGCCCGTCGCGAAGCCTGCCGTGAGGCTGCGGAGTCAGCAAGCGCTAGTTTTATTTCATACTTTATTTAGGTATTCACCTCCGATGCACTGTCAACCTCGCGGGTGACACAAGAATCCGTACATACCTAACCTGCCATTACAATCGGCTAGATATTCCACTCGGCTATTGATACTTGACATGTCAAATTCGACTGTCATGGGCAAGATGGGGTATCCTCCTCTTCGTGAACAAAACGAATGGCAAGATCAATGGCGTCATCGCGGCCATGGAAATGGAAACTCCTCCGTGCTACATTGATACTCCGGAATTATCGGATGGATACGTGGATCTTGCGCAGGAAATTAATAGTTCTTTACCTTACTCTAGGGATATAATGCGGCCCTACGTAGAGGTAGTTGACGCTCTTGCAGCTACATCATGTCAGGCATAGTGTTTCCTCATGGACTGAACCTTTCAAGATATAGGTAGTCATCTCGACCTCGACAACACCTGAAGCTTTATGCTTTTATATTCCGGTCCAGATAGCAGAGCTTCCCTTCGTCCTCATAAGCCACAATGAAAGAGGACGGATATGTCTCCGGAAGCTTGTCATGCTTCAAGACATCCTAACCTGTTAAGGTTGGCGCGTTATTTCTTACGGGAGTCACCTAAATCAGAAAATAGCTGCTCCGTGGGTCTCAGGTTACAACCCCATTGATTTGATACCGCACTCCATAAGCCTGATACGTCCTAGAATATTATATCTTAGCTTTGCATTGCATGATCTAAGACTAGAGAGCGTGATAGTGTTAATGGGAAGTGTCTAATCCAGCCACAGCAATAGCCCTGACCATAAGACCGTACGCGTATTTGAGGCTCATTGGATTGGCAGTCTTGACCAGCTATGCTGAAAAGTGTTCCTGTCAGGTTGACGGATTGAATCATTACCGTTGGTGCTGGTTTCTCACAGTCGTCCCAAAATATCAGACGTCACAAGACCACGGATCCCAGTATGATTATCGAAATGGCCTTGTATACACAGCTTAGCCCATTCCAAAACACAATGCCAAAGCAAGAAGCCCCACATATGTAAGGCCCCTGATCCTTCATACGATACCTATATCTATGTGCAACCCCTCATGAAAACCGTAAAGCGCCTTTCCATTTATGTATCTTGCTCTGTAACCACGATCGATTGGGCGCAGCATCAAGCTCTTGTACCAAGTTACTGTAGTAGTCTGGATTCGAGGCTGGTCTCATCATTCTTTCCGAAAGCGGATACTGTTGGCACGAAAGGATTAGAACCGATCTAAGCGGGATCTGTCAAGATCATTGTGGCGTAGACACACCTTCTTTGTGTACCTATTCTCCAGGAACGAATAAAGAACGTTGACCTGTTCTAATTCACCCTTCTCGTCGAATGGCACGGGCGTTGGTACTGTCGCGAGGGCTTCATTTGAGACAACATTATCTTGTGGAGGTGTGGTAGATGGTTTTAAATGTGTATCTATACGGCGCTGTATGGTCTTCTGGAAGGAAACTTCAGGACGGAGGAGATCAACGGGCCATTGAGCAATGATTCGCTGGTAATGCTTGTATAGTATCTGTAAGAAGCAAATGTTAGCCATGTGAACTATTATCAGATCTCTCAATGTAGAAACTCACTGATTTCGCCATTGCTCGTTTACATTGGAAGTGCACAATCCCTCTCTGTCATGACGCTCAACATATTGCCAAGCCTTTTGGATATTCTAGGTCATCCGCGCTCGGCGCCACCCAGCTCCGCCCGCTAAACAACGAACCTCCTGGAAGCCTCAAAGAACATACAGCAACAATACAAATCTATCGCCCTAAAGCACATTTGAGTGATACATACACTCGGTTCACCACTTCCAACTGTCCACCCACTCTTGATCAAGACACCATTATCCCCGTGAGTCTCACGATGAGCTCACAGAGATACGAGAGAGTAAGTCCCTTGCGGCGCAAAGATCAAACATCTGGTCTCCATACCAGAGTGGTACCGAATACTGACGGCCATCCTCTTTCAGGTGTCTGCCAACGACCAGGACGACGATCCAATCACGCCTCAGATTTCCTTACCCGATGAATCCACTCCCTCCTCGCCGCCACCTTCCTTTCGATCACACGCTTCCTCGCCATCATCTCGACATCTCTTTTCGCAAGATCCTATAGCATCTGAGGCAGAACGAACATTAGCAGACACTTTTGACGATGGATCAGACTCAGACGATGATCATAACAATGATGGCGATGACCGTCAGCGCCTGGTGCGGGCGAATACTGTCCGGTCAGATGCTGACCGACGAGTTGTACATGATGGAGATACGCCTGCTATTTCCAGAACATTACCGCAAATATCAGAGACGGCACCTCCATCTGATATCCCCCCACCAATGAGACCAAATACAGGCGCAGCACCATACTCTTCCTTCTCACAAAACGATGGCGTCTTTGCAAATCTAAACGCCAAACCGGAGCGTGGAGAGAAGCTCGAAGAGCAGCCACCTGTAAGATCTTTCGAAATGAGCATCCTTGTGATTCACTGACATCTTTCAGTCTTACGAAGCTGCTGCTGCAGACGCTACACCTCCATATTGGGAAACCACCATCCTCGCCCCTGGTCATATGAACTCCTCTGACGAAGTCTACGTTGATGGCCTCCCCGTCGGCTCTCTCTTCAGTTTCGTTTGGAATGGTATGATCAGCATGTCATTCCAGCTTGTCGGTTTCCTCCTTACCTATCTCCTACACACGACACATGCCGCCAAGAACGGCTCAAGAGCAGGACTCGGCATCACACTCGTCCAATACGGTTTCTACATGCGCAGCTCTCACAAATCCACATCTTCCCCTCCAGTGAATGCGAACGACCCGGCATTCATACCGCCACTGGACCCCAACAGCCACGACTTTGATCCGTCCAAGATTGGAGACAGCGCCGCAGCTGCAGCCAATGCCGCCATGACCCAGGCATCTCAGACAGCGCCCGCATCCGCAGGCGGCTTCAACAGCGACTGGTTTGCATATGCTTTGATGATCGTTGGATGGTTCATTCTCATACGGGCAGTCAGCGATTTCTTCAAGGCGAGGCGGCACGAGCAACTGGTACTCCAGAGTCCGGATCGCGGATTGAATGTCCCTGTCGTCGCCGATAACGAGGTTCCCGAGACGGTGGTATGATTTCCCAACGGTAATCAGGCTTGGCGCATAGGAGAAGCGAAACTGGCATGATGTTGGATTGATGCATTGTATAGCTACCCCATATACTGAGCGACGCATCTCTTATCACGATCGGTACTTACCTGGCATCCCCTTTCCATTCTATCCCTATCTTACACAGTCTGCCTCTCTCCCAAGCCTTCAATTCCCGGCAGCCTGTCCATCTCTCCAACCAGGCCGATGATCACCATCCTTATCACTAGCGGAAGACTTTACACACGCAGGACCCAAGGCAACATCTGATCTTCCCTACCAACCCCTACCAACTAACAAGCCTACCAAACCCCCATACTTCCCAGCCAACATACACACTAATCCTGCGCCGGTCAAAATCATCAGTAGTCCATCACGCCCACGGCATCAACTCGCCAATTCCAACAACTATCCACAACTCCTGCCAACTACACGTCGACGACTCCAACCCACTAACTTCCACCACCGTCCCGCAAGGACAGCGAGAGTCACGCTAAAACCGCTATGCTCCTGTAACGGCTATCGCGAGCGCAACATCACCCTCACCTTACCTCTACATAGACGAAACGAAACATAGACGAAGCGAAACGAAACAGCTTCTCCTCTTTTAAGCCCCAACTCCCAATCACCTCCCTCCCCCAATATCCCTACCCTATGCGGACTACGTCCTCTCACAGCACCTCTCAAACTAAATACCAAACCCCAGTCGCGCAGATGCTCAATGCTACAAGCTGTGTGTGTTCTATGCCCTGCCAAGCCGCTCAACACATAATATCTATGGAAGGTTCGCAATTCACTTTTATGAACTCTGGGAACGATGACTCATGCTGAGTGTGTGAAGGATTGGGTTGAGTACAGACGGGAAGTGGTAAATCCGGGCGGCGTCGCCATCTTTTCTACACCTTTCAGGTTACATAATCCATCAAAACATCTATCTCGTCAGTTTCTTATCGAATCTCAAAATCGCAATGCCATCGCTTTTCCCTCATGACACATCACCCACAAACCCCCCATCACAAAAGCGTATCGCCCAGCGCACACCTCACAAGCGAACAACCCGCCCGTATCGTTTCCGCCGCCCCCACCGCCTCCAACGACGGATTCACCTCGACCAGATCCATCGCCACTAGACTCCCAGTCTCGTGCACGCATTCCGCAATGTAATCGCCTTCTCGCAACGTCAGACCGCCTCGCACGGGCGTGCCGGTGCTGGGGGCCCATTGCGGGTCCAACGCGTCGACGTCGAAGGAGAGGTGGATGGGGGTGTCGGTGCCGATGTGGCCCAGGGCCATTTCCATCACCCTTCCGATGCCATATCTATACCGTATTAGCCCATCCAGATCTGCAATTCTGTTGCCGTATACGAAGGTAGCCATACTTATCAATATCATGCATACTGAACGCCTTGATCCCATTTTCCCTCAAAATCTTCTTCTCCCCTTTATCCACATCTCTCAGCCCGATATACACCAATTTCTTCAAACTAAGTTTCGGTCCTTTGTCCGCCTCCAACCATCCAAACACGTCCTCCCTCCGCTCCTTGGCCAACCCTGTCAAAAACGCAACAGGCATACCGTGGATATTCCCACTGCCACTGGTCTCGGGCGTGTTGATATCCGCATGCGCATCTACCCACACAACAGCTATTTCGCGACCCAGCCGTTCCCGGATGGCCAGTGAAGTACCAGCGATGGTGCCAATGGCGATGGAGTGGTCGCCGCCGAGGGTGAGGACGAGGCGGCCTTGCGAAGCGTGGCTGTAGACTTGGGTGCTGATCTGCTTTGTGACGGCTGAGACGGCGACGGGATTTTTCATGTTGCGGTAGTCCGGGTCTGATTTGGGCATTAGGGTGTCATATGTGTGAACCGTGTCGTCGTGGTGGAGGGTGTAGCCTATGTCTTCTTTGAGTTGGGTGAGGAGACCGGCGGATATGAGGGCTCTGGGGGCGGCGTCGACGCCGGGTTTGCACTGCGTTGGCGGGTTAGTTGGTTATCGATGGTTGAGAGTGGGGAATGGTATACCTGGCCGCCTGAAAAGCCAACTGCTACAACGCCCAGCTCATTACCCTTTGTCAAGAACTTGGGATGAATGGTAGACGGAGAAGTCATGATGGTAGCCGGTCAAATAATGTTGGGAGCCGAAGGAAGTCTGGTATAAGGTGTGTACGAATCGCTTCACAGCACAAATGGATCTTTGAGCCCCGCGAGAAAAACAATCCAACTTGGGAGAGACAAGGAAGACAACGAGGAGGCAATCAAGGAAAAAACCTGTAAGGACTGTGTAGGATATTCCGTGAGCAGAAAAGAATCGCTTGCCAATGTGCCAATCAAAACATTGAAGTTCGGTCGTAGCTCGGCAAAACGTAAACGCTCCGAAAGTACGCCAAGCCTTCGTCAATACCTGCGCTTAGGGTTCGAATATAAGGTTGGCGCTTAACCCCTAAGTACAGGTCGAGCAGGACATGTCTCCTAAGTGAAGGTGTAAGAGTTTTCGATATCAGCCGGTCATCTAAAGCGCCACGCTATATGATGACATATATGTAAGCGTATGACGAGCAAGGACGCTGATGACGGCTATGAGAAAGTGCTGCAACATACGTGACGACGTACTAGAGTCCATGCCCATTATACCGTCTCCGACCGTCGACGTGAGGCAGAAATTATCCATCAGAAAAAAAAGGTCCGTATTGGTATACAACTGTGACTTCAGACGACACTGACAGCAACTGGACGCAGTCTAACCCTTTAAACTCTCAGCGAGCTCAAGGCGAACTGATTATAGACTACGTCAAAGCATCTCTACGACTTTTCACTCGCATGGGGTACTATCGAACCAGGTGAAAATATGCCATTATTTACCCTCGGAAAACGAGAATACTAGCCATCTTAAGCGTTTCTTCACATCCGAATCGTGTGCAGTCATACCCTCGCAAATCAGAAATGATGTACACCCGATCGATAATGAGAAGGAAGAAGTCTTGTGGTAGCTATTCGAGAAGCAGATACTGTATGAAGCAAAGGATCAAGAAACCCCAGCTCTGGCCGATCCGGCTCTTACCTCCATAAAGTAAACTATGCAAACCCTCCTATTCCCCCCTAACCTCACCTCCCCTATCCCTTCCCATTCCAATCAAACATCCATCAGCCACACCCAAAATAATCACCGAAAGCAACAAAAGCATCCAAAAGCCAAAAGATCATAATCATACAACCCCGATCGGAAAACCCCCGAGCAAATGCCACTCTCAGCTCTACCACAACATAAAGTAAGGTAGGGATGTAAATCGCGAAAATCCCCTCTTATTTCAAGAATATCCTCTCAACTTCCTTTCTATCCCACACGCATGCCTCTCCCCTAAACCTCTACCTAACCGTATACCATCAATCTAACTAACCAAACACCCTCTACCCTTCAACCACCTCCTATAACACATCAACAAAACACTCCATCACCCCTAAATATCCATCACCAATCCCCTCAACAACCCCCTCCCCTTACCTCCCTCCAAGAATAATATACATCATCGTCACTCCCCTACAGAACCCTACGGAAAAACACATGTCTGTACACTGTCTTAAATTCACTTACCTAAGGAGGGGTTTTAGGACTGTCAATCAATTACAGGTTTGGGTTTGGTGGATGAAATAGAGGTAATTGAAATATTAGCATATATTAGTAGCGTTATAATTTAGGTGGTCTTAGTTGATAGGTAGGTTTTTTGGAGTTTAGATGTATATACAATATCGCTCTACAGGTATTGATAGCGATAGGGTTGCCGAGGCGAGAAATCTTCAACACGCTTTTCCAAACCTCCGAGTTTCTCAAGGATGTCGTTGGTCCACTTCTCTACAATCGCATCGCCATCAAAATCCTCATCAAAACCCTCACACGGAAGTCAAGATTTCCATCTCTCGGATGGCTTCAAAGAGTTCTCCTGATTACCGTCTACGGGTAGGTCCCCGTTAGCTAGAAACTTCATGGTTCGCAAATCTGTTCCGGAAGGATCTGCTTCTCTCTTCTCTCTTCTCTCTTCCCTCTTCCCTCCTCTCTCTCCACCCAAAATCCTCAAAACCGCTCCTACTTCAAACAAACATACCACAACCCCACCCTCATCACCCAACCACACAAGCCTACACCACCCTCAATCACCCAACTTCCACTCCACTCCCAGCCATCCTCCCCAGCCGCATCCCAATACCAGCCACTCTAAAACAACCACTCCTAGAGCCCTTAATCCTCCTGGCGACGAACCCCGTTTTGGGGAGAATAAAGCTAGAACAGTAGTATTCATATGCTGTATGAGAGAAGCCAGCGATGGATACTAGATAGTGATGCTGCTCCGACTGGAGAGGCCAAAACGGCGCGGTCGACGTTCTGAAAAGAGAGGTAATAGGTACTGTATTAGCTGTGATGACAAAGGCACCGTTTTCCAGGGTTGTTTCCGAGTTAATCTTTATTCGAGATTCTCGAGTCCAGCTGGAGTACGGCAATCAAACCGTCCCGGATCCGAGTTGTATAATCCTTTCATCTGCGTCGTGTATGGTATCTACGCCGACTTCAATCAAACATTCGATGAGAGATCTGTGGATGGGAGCTCAAGATGCGCTCTTCGCCTTCTCTGCGAGATACTTCTCTCTTTCAAGTTCTGCCGAGCGAGGGAAATCTCCCACAGATTACGTGGTTGTCGTGTCCCTTGTGCACAGGATGATGAATTCCCACTTCTACGCCTCATCCTCGTCCCTCTCCTCCTTCATCCCCCCACCACCCCCCTTAGCCTCCTGCTTCCGCCACAGCTCCGCCAAAAACTCACTCGTGCTCGCCTCCTCAATCCCCTTATCATCCCTCACCCGCAAAAACCTTGGAAACCGCATACTCAAGCCGCGATTCTCGTCCACCAAGCCGATCGCAGCCAGGTACGTCGGGCTCTTCGTGATGTCCGCAAACGCCATCTCCCACACCTCTTGCGGTTCGAACCAGACGTCCGGACTGTAGGGATATTCGACGTAGCTCGGTCGGGCGATGAGATTTTCCCGAGTGTCTTCGTTGTAGCGTTCTTTGTTTGCGATGTAGAATTTGTCCGTGAAGCCGGAGATGCATTTCGTGACGGCTTCGAGGGAGCCGGTGGTGGGGTTGCGGACGGCGAGGAGGATGGGCGACCACCATTTTGCCTTGCGGCCTTGGCCGTGCCAGGCGGCGATGGGGATGAGATCGATGGTGTCGGCGGAGGTGTTGTAGTCTTTCTTCACTTTGAGCCAGGAGTCGAGGCGTTTGTCGGGTTCGTAGGTTGAGAGGAGAGCCTTGCGGCGCGCGCCCTTTTCTTTTTCGTCGGCTTTTTCGGCGGAGGTGATCTTGGACTTGGATTTGGCTTTGGTGGTGGATTTGGTGGGTTTGGCGGGTTCGGGAGGTTTGATGGAAGCTTCGGCGTCGTCTTCCCCGTCTTCGATCTGGAGTGCGGGATTAGGGACATTGTCGAGGACTTTGACCATGATGCCTTCACATTTGATGTCGGTGGCGCTTTTGAAGAATTCTAGGACTGTTTCCGAGTCGGCGGATGTTGCATCTATATTTTTGACCCAAGTAAAACGATGGGGAATCTCTACGAACAAGCTACGAAGAAGCTCTCGCCGTTCTCGGAACGGTCTATCAAGCAACTCTTCCCCGTTGAGGTACATGAGATCGAAAGAGAAAAGGCAGACTTCGACCTTTATAGAATTAATAGCCACGTCTTTCTTCGCTCGATTGGTAAGAGTTTGAAAAGCTTTCAAGTCTCCGGTATCCTGGTCGATGGCTACGACTTCGCCTTCGAGAATAAAGCTACTTACGCTTTCGCCACGTATTTGTGGTACAAGCGCAACTAGATCTGGGTATTTGTCTGTCATGACCTCTAAATGTCGCGAGAAAATGGACACTTTTCCATCCTCATCACAATGCACTTGGGCTCGCTGGCCATCGTACTTGTATTCGCAGCTGAAGTCGCGACCTTGCAGCTTTGTAAGCATTTCGCCGAGATCTCGAGTGATGCTTCCTAGCATAGGTCGCAGTGGTATATGTAGCGCTAGCCCACAGCGAACAAGAAGCTCGTCGGAAATGCCAACTTCAAGGAGGCAAGGAACGATGTCATTGTAGTTTGGCCGACGGGCAAAGCATGCTTTCACCAGCTCTTCCCCTTTTCCATAAACTTCCGCCAAGACTTCTTTCTTGAGCTTCGCCAGCTCTGACTGCAACTTGGTGGAAAAGTCAGCACCAGGTGGCTTCGAAAGCAGAAAGGCGCGAGACAGAGCGATTAGCATGGTAGTCTTCACAGCCCCTATCCTCAAATGCTGAGCCAACGTTCTGACCAGATACCTACTCTCTTCTGCGCCTTGAGCATCTTGCAGTAATCTCTCCACGATCCGCTGTTTAAACTCTTGACTTCCGGTGCCTCTGCTATTAGCGACCTTGACCAGGCTTTCGAAAACTCCCTTGATCGACAAGGGTTTCGGCTTCCGCAGAGTGAAGCTCTGTCGTTTCTTGGCTTCAAACGCGACATCTCCGGCATCCCCGTGTTTGTCGTACAACGATTTGAGTCCCGCATTGTCCAACATGCATGTCTTTTTCAATGCTTTCGATATAGCTGATCCACCCAGTCCCAACTCCAATGATATGTATGGCGGTGATATCGCATTCGTGGCCAGCCATACAGCCGGCAATAGGCTTTCGGGATCGCCCTCGATAAGTATTCTAAGAAAATTCACCAGCGTATCAACTATCTTTATTCGGCTTTGTGTACTGTTCACCAGCACGAAGCACCTGGTAAGGAGGCCGTACGATGCATTACCGCCCTCTGTAGCCCAATGTTTCCTGAGATCTGGAAGGTATTTTGAAGGGTCGAATGTCAGAGGATTTTCGTCGAATGGAACAGTGGATGAGACTGCGTCTTCAGCTGAGGCAGCGGATTGGAGTGATAAGGTATCTGTCTTATTTGGGAGCCCGATTGAGTTCTTGGCTTGGACCGTCTCATTCTCATGCTTCGCGGGAGATTGTGAGGTCGCGACACTATTCTGCTGATCCACAAATATCTCTTCATCTTCAATGATCTCTACGCCGTTATTTTGAGCTGTTCCGTTTGGGTCTGTTTGACTCCCATGACCTGCGGATCTAGCTTTACTTTCCTTCTCGTTCCACTCTGCCTGAAGCCGGCGGGCAAACTCTTCATCCGTCAGGTCCTTTGCTCCTGGTTCTGTGTTTTCTGCTTCTGGCCGCACCTGGTATGTACTGGACTCATCTGGTATTGGCTCCCCATCGACTTGTTTCTTGGGGGCATGCTCGGCCTTGGGCTTGCCAAAAAAGAAGTCTAAGCTGCGTACTGTCTGTGGTGATGGCTTGTGGTTATTTGTCTTACGTCTCTTGTTTGGGGTGGACATTGGGACTGATCCGAGGTCGTCTGAAAGACACTAAAGGCATCTAACTTGTTTGTCGAAACATTGACAATCGTCATCCTGCTTTAGCGATTAGGGCTAATCTAGATCACGTCTAAGCGCGTCTCCTCGGCCCGAGCCCAGCCACATGGCGCCCGCTAGCCTCTCGGTAGAAATCACGAAGTATCAATCAAAGGGCAACAATCCCTAATACGTAGCAGATCCTACCATATAATGAGGATCAAAAGCTATTCTAGCAATTACTTCAGTGACCACAGTATCAATAAACAGCGCGCATTGTGAAATAAATGTGCACAACTAACAAAATTGTCTCAGTCAAATACCTAGCTATCCTATCATACACTACAACCCATGTCGCAGGTCATAGGAGGCAGAAACCACTGAACTAACAAGTAGCACACAGGCCGCCAAAGACCAATTTCCCCATCCGATAAGTTGCCTCCAGCCTGTCACTTGAATGGTCTTCCACCAACCGCTCTGCGCCGGCACTGGAGCAGAAGAAGGTCGTGGACGATAGCGTCGCGCCATGAATCGATCCGCAAACCTGTCCGGGATTGTGCAGCGAGGTGCATCAATGTGAGCGATCTCGTCGAGGCGGTGTCAGTGTTCGCGGATTTCAATGCGCCCTCACGGTCTCCGTAGGTGGCTAGGAAGGCCGCCTTGATTCCTCGAAAGCATTCAGTTTTTGGACAATCGAGGACGTCTTGCACTAATCCTATCTCCCCTAGGTCCACGAACACCCAGGTTGAGATCTCAGTAGACAAGATTCTTACCGTGCACCCAAGAACGCAGAATTAGGAGTGAAATGATGACAGACAATGTGAGTATAGCCATGATACAGATCCCGTATTCGGGTATACCTTGCCGCGTGATGGAAAAATCGACCGAAACAGATCGGGTACTGGCGTATATTCGACCTCTGATCGGAAATTCAACCACTGGGAATTCCGTGAATGGATGGTCCATCAGGTGAGTACTTATCCACTATAGATCCAAACGGACAGGAGCCGTCGGGCATCCTCGACGACCCTTCGGGGCAACTGCCTTTCTTTACATATATGGGCAGTTGAGATATGCAATCCATGTTGATGGTACCGTTTGCAGGATCAATATGCACGAGCGAGCTCCCAGCTTTGCCTGGTAGCCATAAAATATCAATCGATGCGCCTTTCAGGTTTCTCGGATCTCTATCACTTACCCTACGAGGAAAAAGCGTTAGCGGTTTTCGTGCGTAGAGAATGATACTACCTCGCAAGAGACACATGCTGAACAGAACCTCGCATCCTGCATTTTCGATCTTCCGAGCCATGGGCTTGGGATGATGGGGCGATTTGGGGGACTTACGGATGCAGTACAATTGTATGCGCCATCCAATAATGTGGGCAAGTCGGCCCAACCGAAGCCAGCGATCTGGTCTATCAGTGCAACGCCGGTGGACTTGTTTTTGCCTTTCTGGCGAAGGTAGTAACGTCGACCGCTCTGCGGGCTCGCCCATATGGTATCCAAATTACAATCTAGGATATTATTGCTGTGTTTGTTACAAAGTCCGCCTCCCAGGTGAGGTCGACCGTTTGTTTCGTTGACCCATGCGTACCAGCCGTTTTCTTGCATTGATAAAGACGTCAAGTAAGTTTTCAATGCAAAACTTATGCTGTTCGTATCATCCGGTACTGAAATCTGCGTCTGCAATGAATGTGGGTCAGTGTTGCCTCGCAATGATGACAGATGCAAGATGCAATCTGTAGGGGAGAAAACTCGACAACTTTCGAAGACGTCAACAAATACGTACAGCACCCGAGAATCTGCCGTGGCCGGCAAATGTGATGAAAGACGCCGGGTCAGTCATTAATGATCCAAGCCCATTGTTGATAATTGCTGAGGATTCGTTGTTGATGGTGGCGAGATGTTGAGCCAGCTCGCCGATTTGATACGTTTGAGACTCGGCATTTCCTTGAGGCTACTCTAGTGTCAGTATGTGATCAGACGGTAGGTCTCTTTGCCAACGTACCCAAAGCGCTTTCATGGTGCTCGGGGTTTGTGTGAGGCCCAGTGTGAAGCCCTGGACTACTGGCGCTAGTTCCTTAGTGACTATTTCGGGTATGATATCGAATATTGCTGGAACCTGTCGTGTGTGTAAGTTGGCAATTTTGCAATGAGGCGATTTGGACCTGCTCCCATACTCCAAGGAAGACGAGCCCCATAGTAAGGGCGCTCAAGATGTCAAAAAGAGTAGTTGATGGCTTCTTGATTAGGTCAATATGGGTTGTGAGAGCCGCGATCATTGACTGAACATCATTGACGGCGTTTTGTAGGGCTAAAAATCAAGGTCAGCACCGCAACAATCAGTGGGCGATTCCGCTGGAGAAATCACCAGTGTAGTAAGTGTTAAACAGGTTATTGATCTGGTACACATTCCAGAGCACATAACGCACCCTGGGAAGCTCCCAGGAGCTCAGCTTGGGGTTAACTATATCCTTATCAGTCGTTGAAAGTAGCCAGCGATTAGGGACATTGCCCAAACGCACAGTTCCCCCATGCATTCGATGGCCAAATACACTGTTTGTTATCGATAGCAGTGCAATTTGTGCCGGGACCATTCCATGCATAGCGCAGGAAACACGTCGACCAGGCCTCGTCCGGAAAACAGCACCCTGAAGTCATCGATCAATACAGTTCACAAATCCCTAGGCGCCAACTCAATCACCTATTCCATTGTACGAAGCCATCGAGCTGGTATCACATTTTGGAAATGTCCAGACCCAGCCTGTGGCGTTGCCGAGATAATCTGGGATATCAAGTAAATCCCAGCAACGCTGGTCGAACATTGCCGAGCCATCTGTGCAGTTCACGACAGCAGTGTTTTCTCTGCTTGCATCCATTGCTGAGCGACAGCAGCGTACTGGCCAAATGAGAGAGAAAGAGTATTGCAGCGATCAACTAGCCGTGAGAACGAGCGAGCAAAGGAGGCACCCGGTTGAGTCAAGGTGTGACATATACGCTAGTATCTCATCGTCGAAAAGCGTGGGATGTTCCGAACTCTTTATGGTCTGAATACAAGGATAGCACAGCATCTCCGATGCTATCTCAGGTTTCGTCTTTATCTAGTGCGGCTGACATGAGATAGATAGACGGGATGCAATGATTAACCCTAGAGCAAATCATCTGCACCCACGGTCCGTCGCGTTGCCTAGGACGGTTTCATCACTTGGATGATGGCGATATGACGCCCTACCATTGGCACATTGCAGTTGCGGTGTGGCTAGACTTCCTTCCCTTACCGTGATGATACAGAATTGGCTCACCGAAGAATCCATATAATCCTTGGTCTGGCGTATCATTAGTCGTCACGGAGATAACTGTCTCGCTCGTAGAAAATTAGGACGAATCATTGAATACGCGTCTATCGCTTCAGTGGGCCCTCGTGCTAGATTGCAGGAGCCGGTTAGCGACAAGGTTTCTTGTTTGGGGGTCTCGTGGGGGATTAGCAACATGCTTTGCTTACTTTATGTGATGATAATCGTCAACTATGGCGGCATCTCGGGAGAGGCGAGAAGGGCAGCTTTTCTTATTTTGGATATCAGGGTCGTATCCGTGGAATGCTTCGGAGGTATAAAAGCTCAATATCCGTATTCTCTCTGATGGTGTAGTCAAGTCTTCGTCGGGATCGATTTTGTAGATGACTGTAAAATGGTGATATTCTTCGCGAGCTCTCGTTCATACTCGGTCAACCTTATGGCATGACGTGTATTTGATCGGATGCCGTCTGTTGAAACAGGCGATTGGCTGATTCCCAGATGCAACAAGGGTCGCTTAATCGGCAAGAGCGTTTGGTTGGAAGGAGCCAAAGTCCCAACCCGCAGCACATACAACGCCCAGCTTCCCGAATGTTGTCAATCTACTCACTCAAACTCAAAGTGTCCAGTCACGAGAATGAAGGCGTCAAGCTTGGGCCAAGGAAGATAAGGAATTGTCTCGAGTATCATGCGCGGCTGAGCCTCTTCTGCACAAAGCTCGAGAAGTGGGTCGCCCCTGATAATTGTTCTTCTCTGAATCGAAGTTTGGTATAGCATCGCGTGCTGTGGCACGTTCGTTAGTTCTGGTAGAAGTGCAGCCAATGAAGCGATTTGATACCTGGAATCTTTCGTCCCGTCTGAGCTCCTGGCACAGGTTTCATCAGCAGAAAGCGGGTGGATTGTGCTTACACGTTCACTGGCTTTAGCGTCGGTACTGGCCCTGTTACCGGATGGACTTGAATCATGGTTCGTCTGTATGCCTAATCCAATCGCACGTTGTTGATAACGAAATGTATTCGCTCATTCTTAGATTGAACAAAGCTACGCTTGGTTCAGGACTGCGACAGGCAGGAAGTACGCCGTGATACCGAGATACATTCCGCTCATGCTGAAGACAATTGCAAATAGTGAAACGTTTGAATGTGACCAAAGGATCTCCTGACGCTTGCCAGGTCCGCTTACATTCATAGCGACAACCTCAGCATGCCTGTGTGGCGTGGAGTAAGATGACAGGAACAAATGGTTGTGGATGGCCAAGAATGAAAATGAGATACCTAGCATTATCGTGAATCAGTATTCCCAAGCCATGCACGAAGCATGCAACAATCTAATCAATAGAAGCTCGTGGTCCTAATCCACTGATCAAGCCGTAGAAGACCCACCAAAAGCACCCAAGCGCCTCATCTATAGGAGTCATGTCAGCCGTGGGGAAACGCCTTTTTCCAAGCCTCAACCTTACTCCACGAAAAGACCTCACCGCTTTTCCCTACTCAAGTCCACGACACTGCTCCGCGCACTATCCAAGCTTCCCCTGACGCCACTTCGACTCGAACTGCTGCTGCCTCGTCTCTTTCTTCTCGCTTCCTCCGGGTCGGTCGGATGCAACCCCGTCGCTCTCGCATACAAGTTCAGTATATCTGTCAAACTGACAACGCCGGAAAGAGGGCCGGCCATATGTTGTCCCGGTAATGCAGCAGCGGAGACGGAAGGTGTGGCGCTGAGGGACTGGAACGGCGGATTGGCTTGTGGAAAGGTCGTGGTGAGCTGGGGCGGATGGGCGACGGGCGGGTGTGATATGGAGACAGGGGCGCCATGTGAGGTTGGACCTGGGCCTGGGGATGTTGTGGCGGAGGAGGCGGATGGCGTTTCCACGACCCACATTCTGGGGGTATATTAGCACAAAACCATTCCACGACAGGTAATATGTTCTCACCTGTGCGCTCCCGTAGCGACAAGCTTTGCGACCGTGTGCGCAAGTGTAGAATGGGGACTGATATGGAACACTGGGAACGAATCTTTGCCGTCATTCATGCCACGGGTAGACAGAATGACAGAGATAAAATGTATGCAGGTATTTTCGAGTAAAGGCGCAGAGCTTGACTTCGTAAGCAGCTAGCATCTTGTCAGCGGGCACTCCAATATAATGGAGACTTCGCGCACCTTGACATCAGCGTTCGATATATTTCCCACAACATTGTACTGGTTGTCCACAACTGCCAAGGATGTGACTCCCTCATTGTTCATGAGTATCAAGGCTTCCTTCAGCGGCTTGTCTCCACTGCGATTTGAATCAGCTTCTGGCCCAATGAATACATCCGATTATAGGAGGACATACTTGATTGATATTGGTTGCTGAGTCCCAACACCCAGCTCATTAACTTCCCTCGGATACAACTGATCCAGTATAGGAAAGCTTCTCCCATTCTCCCACAGAAACTTCACCAATGTCAATTGGCTCAAAATACCCACGGCATGATTCGTCCCTTCCTTCAAGACAATGATCCTATGGACACCACCTCCAAAGGTCTCTACGGCGGATGTCAAGTCCGCAGAATGCGGTAGTGTGACGAATGGTTCCTTATTGCCCAAGCTCTTTGCATCTCGTAATGGTATCTTCTGGCCCACCTGGGCTTTCTTGGCAAGATTCTGGAAAATCACTAGATGTTCCTCGTCGGGATAAAGCTGGCCTGTGGCAAACAGGAGATATTGGGTCAGGTCGCGGTAATCGAAGGTTGCAACTGCTGACTTTTCGGTTTTATTTGCTCGGACGAGTAGTACAGGAGCGCCGGACTCGGTCAAAAGCTGCATCAAGATTCAGCTGTGGTCAATTATCATGCATGGGATTGGGGGTCACACATTGGTAGCATCTTCAACACCTGTATCCAGCTCCACAAATCTCAGATCCTCCTCATCGCACAGCTCCCCAACACTGATGTGCTGCCAGTCTCTGCCCACAAAATTCGGATCCGAATGACCGCTGGTTGGTGGGTTATTCACCAGATCCTGTATTTGCGTTTGTGACAGAGATAGGTGTCTGTTCTGACGCGGAGACGGTGGCATGCCTCGGAGAGAGTCGGTGAAGCTCTGACGATGGCTGTGGCTGGGTGAGTGCGAATGGCCAAGGCGGCTTGTCTGTGACGGCGTGCGTTGGGGAATGGGTCGAGAGGGAGCATCGAGGCTAGGGCGATTGGTATTGTGCGAGTTCGAGGTCGACCGTCTGGGTTCGTCTGCCATGACGAATGCGTAGTCCTTTGAGGCTCTGCGTGGGATGAGGTGGTGATTAGGAAGAATGATGTTTGTACTATTGCAGTAATACAAAAACGGGACTCGGAACGCTGAGCATCTTCACAGGTGAACAACTCGAACCAAGAGTGAACATCGATTTTGACACCTGAACCTGTGTCATGGAGCTCGCGCGGCGCGAATACTACTGGCGCTAGTGACGTAGATCCTGTTGAGGCAGGGTCCAATGCAGAACACTTGCAGGAGATCACTAATTCTCGCTCTGGGCAATGCCAATCATATTCGAAAGTAAAGGATTAGAAGGATCACGCGGATTACTAGGAAGTTGATCCAGGATAGACCCTGGCGTTTCAGCCCACTTGCCAACATCATGTATTTCTAGTATCCTAGAACCGACGGAGTGATAATCATCATCCGGCAATATCAAATGGAACATTGTCAATGGTCGTGAACTCCGATGCCCCTCCCACATGCTGCCGATGTCCAGATTCCCAGTACCGTTCCCATGCATCCAATTTTCCGGCTCACCAACATTTGAATCTTGCCCAAAATCCGCCTCGCTTTGTCTTTTTTGCCCCAGGCCGTTCCAGGAAGTCTGTCATGTCCGCTGCCTCTTTGTCGCCTATCGGCGTCAACGGCTGTGTCCTGGACGCAGAGTGTCCATGGCTGAAGAGACCGTTCCTATTGTGCCGTTTTGATGAGTCCATTCCGGAGGCGTGAGCACGACGGGCAGCAACAACGCGGCGGACGATGACTAGCAATACAACAGACGTTAGCAAACTCTCGTCCCATAGCTCGTGAGAACTTGATGGCAAGACTGGGATCTCGTGCTATCGGGAGTTTGGAGACGGAAAAAGCCTGACTCACGTGCAAAGGTCTCTTCAATGTTGACCATCTCCCTCGCACTCGTCTCCATAAAACCACACCCCTTGCCCCTCGCATACTCCAGTCCCTGTCTCGAACTAATGACCCTCGCTTCCTTCAAATCGCACTTGTTCCCAGCTATTATTTTGATTGGCTGCACACCTCCAGCATCCTGCCGAGTGTCACATTCGATATCTATCATCTGCATGAAATAATCGAGATTGTCGAGAGAGGAGGCGGCAGTGATATCGTAGACGAGGAGAAAGGCATCGGATTTAAGGTTCGAGGCTGCCCAAAGCCCACGATACTCCTCTTGGCCGGCGGTGTCTGTGAGGGATAGAAAGTAGGATTGGCCGTCTATGGTGCGCGTTGTGGAATAGGAGTCCTCTAGTCGTAGGGCGTTAGGCTTTACCAGCTTGGGATTGCAGGAGGGTGGAAGATACCTATCGTGGGGTCGTATCTGGGGTAGGATGCGTCAGTCATTGGGATATCGGTATTGGGCGAGCCAATGGCTTACTCGTGTGTCCATTGACTACGGACCAGCCGTAACGTTATTGAAGATTTTCCTTCCCAGCACATTCAGTCTCTGATAATCTTGGTACAAATATGGGGCTATGAATGCATACCGCAACCACCATCCCCACACACCGTTATCGAAATCCGATTGTCATCCTCCATCAGAAGATGTGCTCGCCGGTTCGGCCGCGAAGTGATCGTTCCAACTGTGAGATCCTACCACTTTAGATGACGATCCGAGTAAAAGAGGACCCCTCCAGCTTGTTGAGGGTTAATCGACTCCTGCAATGATGCGTCTATTGACCAATCAAGCAAGCAATCCTTTGCAATATTGCGTCTCGTAAGATTCAGCCTGGTACGACAGAAGGATGTTGAGGAGAGATTGCAGACTTTATCGACACGGTTCCACGAGTGCCATGAAGAAAGGTCCATGGCGAGCAGGGGCAGATGGAAAACGACGAGGTGGAACTAAAGTAAAGGATCGCGGCTTCCCCCCTTGAGCAGATCATCGTCAACATCCGTGAAAGCCATGTGGTAAAGGACATCACACAAACGAACCATAAATGCGGGCATCAAATCAGACGATAGAGAGCCCGCATATCAAAGTCAATTTGATTCATGAGTTGATCCTGCGGCGGTGCCTGAACCCACGCAAATCCGGCGGTTTGTGACGGTTGTGATTGAGAAACGAGGCGGGCTAGGGCGGAAGAAGGGAGGATGGCGTTCTGATGTACGAGGATCCCTCCCAAAGAAGGGACCCGGGGAAACGGTAGGGCCTGGCCGCAGTAGTCTCATGTGAAACAGTGAAAGCATCCCATGTCTGGGTGAAACTGAGTTCAAGCCGGGCACTACTCCGTATTTGGGGAACCTTGTATTTTACCTTACCTTTGCACTCCGGAAGCGGAGGGTGATGTGATATGGTATGACCTCTGTTTCTGTAGTCCTACTGTGTAAATACTATTCTACGCATGGGTAAACTCAGTAATCCAGCTGTCGTTGTGAATGACTTGGGACTGATCTTCATGAGGAGCGGCTCGAGAGAATTGTGATTCCGAGTTGCCAAACTATTACGCAACAAGAGCGAGTGCTATGATCGTGCTGTGCACAATGCTCCTGCACGCCCGTTAACACAGAAGAAAGACAACAAGCCGAAACGCCGCCTTGCAAAAGCCGCTCCACATCGTCACGTCATGAATGTGAATGACATTAACATTCGCTGGATATCTTTCCCCCAATTCCCCCAATCCGCAGAGCACGCTGGTATCATCACACGTTGGGGTATGTACACACAAGCTGAACAGGGACATGCTCGCAAACATCCTATATTGCACCGTACTCCGTTCGCCTCAAGCCGCCGGTTCTACCCCTTCGTCGATCTTCGTCGGAATGCCACCCCCAAAGCCGTGTGACGCCGACGCTTCCAATCGCGCCATCTTTGCATTGTGTGAGTCGGCATTGAGGCCTTGGGGTGACCGCTGCTGGTTCTGGATAATCGATTTGGCCACTGCCCCATGATTTGCTGCGGGTACGGTATTGAGCACGTTGGTACGCCCTGGTGAAGCAGAGGCTCCCGATGCTCCCGACTCCTTGTCACTCTTTTGGGATGGAGTTCGTGGTGTGACCCGGCCGTTCTGTCAACAACTGCTTAGCATCATGCCAATGTCCGCGCAAAGCATTCAGCTATTACCTCTTTGGCCCATCGAAGCCCGCAACTGTTACAAAGGTCGCGATTCCCACTCGGACCCCTTCTCCATTCGGGCGTGACTCTCGTATGGCAATTAGCACAGTCCTTTTGCATATGTCCCGCACCATTGCTCCTTTTCCGCTTCTTCTTGCTGGAAAGTAGAATCTGTAGCTCTTCTGCGAGCAATCGATTCCTCTTCTCCATCTGACGCAACTCAAATTGCCAACTTGTGCTTCTTGTTGTCTTGAGCTCGTCAAAAACATTCTCTTCCGAAGCAAGAGCTTCGTGCTGGTTCCCAATCAACAGACCGCTACCACCTGCTTGCGTAGTGATTCCGTTGCCATCAGTGCCGTTAGGATTGCCTCCAGTCGACAGAGGAGTCTTATTGCCTCCAGACATGCCACCAGCCGAGGACGCAGGACTTCCCGGTCTCTGATCGGCATTTGGTGATATAGTTGCAGCCTGTCTGTTCAACGTTCGCGGCGGTTTCAGGAGGCGGGTCTGTGCAACCAGGAAGGTGGGTTTTTGGCCTTCACAAGCATCTCCAGGGTAGATGGTGGTTCGAGCTTGCAGTGTTTGGCCACGCTTATTCTGAACATCGTGCTTGAAGGTCGCTCGAATACCAATGCGTGCAAGCTCGAGCGATCTGCCGAATTCAAGCTTCGAGTCGGCCCGCATCAGCGCCTGCGCGCTCGTACCAACCAGGTCGTCAGGCTGACGGTCGAGGAGGCTGCGAACATTCGACGAGACGAAGAGAAACATGCCTGACGTCGACATTTTGGTCCACAATTCGCTCTCGCCAAATCCGCCAACCGAGAGGATCTTGTCTCTACCAAGGGCATAGACCGGTCGTTCTCGCCCAACCATAATAATGCACTTTCGACCTTTACCTTGTTCTAGGTGTAAAGATCCATGGCTTTCGAACCACGTATAGCCACTGTGCTTCCGCCGAATCCTGAAGACGACGTTGACGGCAGCCCCGGTCGAAGTATCTTTCAATTCCCGAGTCACCGGTACGATGTCACTGGGATGACAGACGGAAGAGAGTGCAGTACCTACCAGTTCGCTAGGGTCGTACTCTAGCACTTTGCGGCTTGAGGGCGATAAGTACAGGAAAAGTCCCTTCAACGACAGAACATGCACAACGTCGTCGGTGTTTTCGAGTAAGACCTTATCCCAGATACGTTTGGACAACTCAGATTCGCCCGCACCAATGGTACTGAGGACTGTTGAAACATCATCGCGAGCAACAGTCTGTCCAAGCTCCGAGTCGCGTTGACTATGATTTTCGGGTATCACGTAGCGTGGTAATAATCCACGCTGGTAATTAATGCTATAAGAGCCGTCTACTGAAGCATTAGCGCCAAGTCTCAATGATTGAGGGGGGGAGTAGTCGTACCAGAGTTCTTGTTGGTGATGGATGTCGGCTGCTCCACAAGATCGACCTGGAAGCCCACATAGTACTTGATCTCATCAGAGTCCCATGTGATAGGTATCATAGTAAGCAAATTCATGAAAGGTTGCCCCCCTTTCCGGTAATTGATGAGACTGACTTGGGTTTCCTGCCGCTGACTGATCATTTTCTTGATACGCAATACAGATTGATCATCCACGTACTTCCGCTTGACACCTGCCTGAATCTTTCCGTCAGGAGCCTGAAGAAAACGACAGTTTCTTCCCAAAATCTCGTGTTTTGTATAGGCTGTCAAACGTTCAAATACATCCGAGCAATATACAATGGGTATGTCATGCTGAGTAACGTCGCATACAACAAAGGCACACGACATATCGACAGCTCCAATGTTGATCTGTGGCTTTGGCCTTGCAGCCACCCGCATCAGCACTCCAAGCATGTCGAAGCCACTCGACGAGTAAGCATTGCGGTATTGTGGTATGACTTGTTGCCCAGCGTTGTTCTGCCCTTGATACGCTAGCCCCTTGGCATCTGTGGTGATGTCCAGATTTGGGGTGGGCTGAACCTTTTGATCTCCAAAATCAGGCATCCCTTGCTGTCCAGGCACTTGAGCAGGAGCACCTGTATCTACTACCGACATTTGGTTCTGAGAAAGGTTGACCTGTGAGTTGTCCATCTGATCTGAAACTTGCATATTCGGTAGCTTTTCCATCATGGCCTGCGCACCAAGGCTGCCGGTGTTTCCACCACCCGGGTCATGCATATGGCCTGGCAACGTGATTTCCAGAACCTGATGCATTGGTGATGTATCAAGCCCTGTGGAAAAATTGTTTTGTCCGAAGCCGATCCTCGGCGTCATGTCGCCATTGGTACCATTGCCTATGCCCGATGTTGTGTAGTCCATCCCCACCAACATATTGTCTGTCATGTAATTGCCCGACATCTCGAACCCAATTGAGTCGGAAGAATTGAGATTGTGACCGTACGGTGAGGATGTTGACATTGGGGTGTAGGACGGCGCCATACTGTGAAAGCTTGTATCCAATACCAAATCGTCGTTGGCCGGGTGCCGCCTCGCCCTCTGGGTATCGAGTCTTCGTTGCGCAATGCTTCCAAGATTTTGCATACTATGGTTTGATACCATAGGAGTAGGAGTGGGAGTGGAAGCGGGGGTGGGGTCGAATTGGAAGCCTTCGAGGTCGTTGTTGTTGCCGGAACCAAATTCCAGCATCGACGATCTCCTGGAGTCATGATCATTTAGATGCCTGGTGATGCTGGCGAACGGATTCGACTGGTGGAAGCTCCTCCTGCGCTGAAACTCTTTGTTGTTCTGATTGATGATATCATCCAACGTCTGCCCACCCATCATCCCCGACATGTCAATTCCATTTGGACCCGAGATACCCATTATCTGATCATGATTGTTCAAGGCTGCCAGCCGCTGAAGGTCATCGGTAGAATACTGTCGCTCGTAATAGCCGTTCATATTGCCCACATTGGTCTGGTCCATTGTTCTGGCTAACCTCAGCCGGAGAACCCTCGAGCCAGGCCTGATCCGATATCCTCAGACTTGTACCTACCTCATATGAAGACGCGGTTGACATCGTATACAGCCAACTTGAGATCAAGTGCTGTAGAGGTCGCGCGGTGTTCGCTGGAAGCTCTGAGCGTACCTCGCATAAGACGAAGAGGAAGCGATGTGAGTTCGGCGGTTTCTCAACTCAACAAGACCCGCGCAACGATGGTAAGCGCGGAGCTGACAGAGAATGGTCCGTATGGTTCGTATACCATATGCGAGGCCGTTACCCGTTGGAGTGATTGGGCGATATGCGACTGTACAGAGGGGTAAGGGTTGGCTATACCACTTGGCAGCCAGTTGCCTCGGGGTAATGTATCAGTAGAGCTCCCATTATTATGCGGTGTACACACAGCGAAGAGATAACAGTGTAGGCAAGAATGGATGGGGATTGGATTGAGTGAGTGGTGAGTAAGGTTATGCCATCGAGTGGGAATGCTCCGCGCGCAAAGCCTTGACCACATTTCGCACCCTCAAGAAGCGGCCCTGCAGTCGACGACTATTCTAAACTTTCCACTAGCGGGATCCTTAGTGCTTCCCCGGACGCTATGAAATCCCACTAATGGCTTCTCGCGGAAAGTACAATTCGAGCTGTCAGAAAGACATTCACTCAAACGCTGCTTCTCACGTTGACACCATGGCTACAACAGTTCCACTTCTTCATATATGAATTTTGGCCTCCAGAGGTTCCGCTCATGGAATAGAAACATTTCCAATATCTTTGAGCTGATCCGTCTACACGTGCCCTGGCCGCCCCACTAGTCCTCTCGATTTGATCTTCTAAGGGACGATACGATACCTATGACTACCACCTAGAGACCTTTGTAAAGGATTTTGAATCTTCACTCAACTTCGTTTTCGAATAACGCACTTATAAAATCTTAGAGTGAACCTAGCCAAGGAGAGCATGTTCAACGCTGACAGCTGTTGTGGCACAGTCACTATTATCGTCACTTAGCCAGGGTGAGCTGCTTCGCATGCCATCTGGCTATCTAGCCCATCATATTTGAGCTGTGTCCTACGATGATACGAATGTAGGTAAATTTACAGTGTAGATTTAAGAATTGGAAGTCACTTATCGAGAGCAATACGATTGAAAGACAAGCGGCATGCACTTACGGAGTAGGTATCAGTACTTAAGGTAAGGCAAGGACTTATAAGGTAAGGTACGCATGCGGAGTAGGGCGGCACTTACCATATACGTACTAGCGCTAAGCCCTGGTCTTAGCAGGTTCCGTTGAGGCTGAATGCCACTAATAAAGACGTCTCTAACAATACCCATCGGCGACGACGAGGCCACACATGAAAGGTAGGTAGCGGGTCTTCACCAGATATTGTAAGCAACTCCAGAACGTTGCGGAGCTTGGGTTTGTAGGTACCGCGCCCTTTCACTCAGATTTTGCTTCCATGAGACAGTGCATCTGTAACCTTCTATGGCTCAGTTCCTCAGCAGTCCTTCCAGGCATATCATAGGCTTTACTAACTACTTCGTTGGGTAGATAGCCACCCCTCACGCGCCATCTAGGGTGTTGCGCACGCTGCCCGCTCTATGGTTGACAGGAGGGTATCCGCTGGAGGAGGTGGTACCTCGGGTTCTTGATGATCGCTCGTTGGATATCTTCAATACTTATTATCGAGAGACCATTCTCAAGGACCGTTCATCGGCCTCATGGAAGATTGCTGGCTTCTTCATGCACGGGATCTGGTTTCCACTACCAAAACCTGAACAGATAGATTCAACGAAGCCTGAGCCACAGCCCGGAGTATGACCTCGCGTGAGAGGTCATCGTCGGCGCGCTCCAATCACTCTGACCACAACTCGCGACAAGTACAGACCCCTTCACCGTCTCACTATCCACAACTCTCCAATGGATCTACGGTCCCTGAGGACCTCATATTGAATGACGTCCCCACGTATAGTCGCACGCCTGCGTCATCATCGCTATTACTACCCTCACAAGGTGTTGGTTCTCCATATCCTTCAATCTCTGGACCTGCACCACCCTCAACGGCGACGACTCCCTTAGCATTGCAAAGACCCAGAGCTTCCACTACCGACCTCGGAGTTGGACAACAGAACCTCTACCGGAATCTCCCGTATCGAACAGGAGCGAAATCACAGGTTCCGTTAGAATATATACAAGGTCAGAGATATCCCTTGAACCCGCCGACGATGGATTCGAGGACTCAGTATATCCCTGGGCCTCCTCCCCAACCACAGCAGCAAAACCACATGATGGCGTTACCTCCCCCTCCACCTCGCCCGTCGGCCATGAACAGTTCGCATGGTATGGTCCCACCCCCTCCGCCTGGCCCACCACCTTCAGCTACTACCAACACTTCGGGCGGATGGGCTCAGCAGGGATGGGGGCGTCAGCAGAATTACCTACCCCCACCACCACCGTTAGGCCCAAATCAGGTCTCAAGTCAGCAGAATTCACATAACCTGCATCCTACCTATCGAAATAATCAGCCAGCCCCCCTTGCCATACCCCCACCACCTTCTCAAAACGAAGCTGTAGTGTCCGCAACCTATATACCGGGGGGAGACTCGTTCGGGCCAGGCGTGGGTATACCTGCTCTGTACTCACATCAAGAGCCGACCTTTCAGCGCGATGACAGTTTCTCATACTCAGCCGCCCAAGCAAAGATGTTAGCCGACCAAAGATTCTTCAACGGGCCTACATCTGCTATCTCGCCCAGTAATGAATTGCCAACCTTCAGTGAACATGTCAATTCGTCCATTCCTCAGACCCCTCTCAGCCGCCACCATCCCACCCCAATTACCAACCTTCAAGGACAAACCCCCGCCTCCACAACTTCGGATACTGCCATTACCACATATCATCGCCATTCTAGTAGCAACAATTCTGGGTTACTTTCGCCTATTGATCCAAACGTTCAATGGCCGCTCGATCGTGTTCTAATCTGGCTGGCAGCCAACGGCTTTTCGAACGATTGGCAGGAGACGTTCAAAGGGATTGATATACATGGTGGTGACTTCCTTGATCTAGGGCGAGGGACTGGCGGGCGGGGAAATTTTGGAACGATGCATCAGGTAATCTATCCAAGACTTGCAAGAGAATGTGGCAAGAGTGGTTCTGGATGGGACCAGAGTAGGGAAAGAGAGGAAGGAAAGAGAATGAGACGACTGGTTCGCAAGATTGCTGAAGGCACAGATGGCGATGCAAAATCATCCCATAGACGTCGCGAATCCGGGCAGATATTGCCTAGTGCTTCGACTGATGGAGGGTTAGAAAGCTCGCCAAACCTAGGCCGGCAGGATGGCTTTGCGCAGACGCCGAGCACTGCAGGAGGTGGAGAAGAAAGCCCTGGCAAGCAGTTCAAGTCACCAGTGCCTGGACTCAATCCGCGTATGACGTCGAAAACACGCAGCAGTACGGCTCCTGTACCGACTTACGCATTTGGCAATACCAATCCCAGCGATCCTGGCCTAGTTGAAATGGCACAGACACCTAGGTCAGGCTTTACTCGGGGAATCTTGAATAACATCAACGACGCAGCATTGAAGCGACATAGCCCTAGTGCCTCGAGCGAGCTCAGTGCTGGACCCATACCTGGACCCACTTTTCTTGGTGAAGCTGCTCGATCTGGCTATGACGCTAGCCCGCAAAGTGGAAGTCCCGCCGCTCAACACGCTACACTCGCCAACTCTGCTGCTAGTGGTACTCTGTCAGCTCCGCCATACGGTCGTGCTGGCCATCGTAAGACTGGCAGCACTGACTCGATTGCGTCAAGTAATACAGCATCTACAACGAATCTTTTGCGTGGTCTTGATCGCAGAAATGGCCATGAGGGCCACCGGCCACCTAATCTCGAAGTAGTGAGCAAGACGATGAATGACGACATCCCTACCAGTGCGAAGGAGCTCACCAAAGGCTTTCTAGATAGGTTCAAAAGGCGGAAGAAAGAAGATTCATCTCATCCGTCACCAGAAGAGCAGGTCCCCCTAGAGTCACCAACAAGTCCTCTCAACATGTACAAGCACGCACCTCCTACTCTACCTTTCGTCACGAACAATAGTAGCACATCCCTTGAAAGGCCATCGTCTGCATCTACTCAAATGTCGGAACATGAGAGGGTTACACGAGAACGAGCTTTCACCCGTGCCAGCGGCGGAAGACGATATGCTATGGTCACCCACGATCAGTGGACTTACCGCCTGGTCGATGTCACGGAAGCCGATTCTGGGACAGCATTGCGGGACATCGTCTGCAGAACTTTGCATTACACGGATCACGACATGGTCGAAATTTATTTGACAGAGCCAGGCCAAATCGAGCACGACGAGCCTTTATCAGATAGATTGTTGATGCTATCCAAGCAATCGAGAGCAGATTCGATTGGGACATTGAAATTCTTTGTCACACGTAGCCCTACATCAGGGTCTCTGGCTCCACCCCTTTCTGCAGGTCTAGGAATTGGCATGTCTCCGAAGGCATCACCTCCTGTGGGAAGTCATTTTCCCAGAAAGCCAGTAGACGACGAAGGCTATGCTCGCCTCAGGACAAATGGTAGGGTCCGGTCAAAATCACCCCCAATGAGTTCACGGCAAAATACTTTACGGGCAGACAGCGCCGCTCCACGCGATAGTTCGAAGCTTCCTGGGGATATCAATCGTAGATCTAATGGTGCAATAGAGTCTCCTCCTGCGAGCTCTGAAAAGCAGTGGATGCCTCAGCTGAGAGCTGCACTCGAGAGCGGAACATTGTCCGAAGCAGAATGGACTGAATGGCTTGAGGCCGCCTTTGAGGAACACCAGAAATCGACGGAGAAGAAAGGCAAAGCCTTCCTGCAAGAGGACCAAGCGAGAATCAGGAAAAAACCCCCACCTGTTGATTTGAACGGGGCCAGCATCAAGCACGACAGAATTTTAGAACCTGACGCTTCCCGGATTCCACCGTACGAGGAAAAGAAGTCGGAACCATTGGTACCTTTGAGAAAACCGCCTGCTCCCCCTCCTGGTTCTAGCATGCTAGAAAAAGCAAGCTCTCTCAGCAAGAGAACTGCGGAGTCCCTGAGATCGTCGATTTCTAGCCAGCCTGATCTTCCGAAGCGAAGTTCGTTGGGTGATCCAATTAAAGAAGAGGCAGAAGACCGTGGTCGCCGGAAAGCGATGGCTGCTACCCCATCTGTCAGTGCGAATATCGAGGCCGCGCTTGTGAATGCTGCGACAGTCCCTAGCACTGTAGGCAAACCAATCGGTTCGAGGAGAAACATGTCCGGACGTAAGGACAATGACCAAGGGCAAAGTGGCAAACCTTCACCTGCTCTGCAGACCGTTGGCTTTGGGCGCAATGGTTCCGGTAAAAATAGCCCAGGTGGGTCCCCCCGAAGTCCTGGCTTCACGTATGGGAAGAATGATATGCTGTTCAAAATTCCTGACTATAATGAAGGTTTGCCCGATGGATCCGAACCTCGAAAGCCGAGCCTAGCGCTACAAACACAGATGGCAAAGAATCCTTCGGTAGAAAAGATGCGGAGGGGCCCGTCACCATCCATCAGCCCAAGCTCCCAAAATCCATCGCGCAAGAACTCAGTGTTCGGCCGACCGAAGTCTTACGGCCCTGCATTCTCTTTCAAGGAAAGTGAAATTACATTCGACCAAAAGCCTCGTATGGGAGCGGAATCAGATGACGACTCTGACGATGGACTGTTTGCGAAGCCTCTTGCCAAAACCGTAGCAAATGAAAGCTCTGCTGGCGATGACATAGCTGTGCAGAGGCGTCCCACTCTCACCGTGAACACTAACGGCAGCAGACGAAGCGTGAAGGGTCGATCAGTGACCTTCAAGACACCCGAGACAGCTACAAGCGCATCCACAGCACAATCGAGTGATACGCCAGAGCTGGATGACGAAGGTCATCCGGTCGCGCAAACCAAGATTGAGCGCCACAACCCTGACTCAAATAAATCCGCCGCGACCTCAGCTGAATATAATTCCGACACAGCCAAACTTGCACGACGACAATCATTCGCTAGGGATGATGTTTGGGCTAATCGACCCCCTGCAGAAGATCTGCTCAACAATCTTGACGCCTTCTTCCCCAATCTTGATCTGGATCAACCCGTAGTCGAGGATCTAGTCGGATCTTCCCCAGTCTCTCCCAATGCTCCGAACGAGCAGAATCCGTTGGACGACGTTGCTTCGGGGCCTTCTTTCGCGGAACATCGGATGATCAGATCTTCGCTATATGATCGAGCGCGTCCAGACTCCATTGCTGAGGAGCCTGATACTTTGGGTTCTGAGGATTCTACCCTCAAGAGTAGAGCCACTATGCAGTCCATGGCCCATCGCAGCGTGCGAAAAAGTGGCGGCTTGGGTCGAATGAAGTCCATCCGTGATGTAGCTCGAGGTGCCTACGAGGGAAATTCTAGGCGGAACACCCGAATATCAACGAGCGCTGCGAAATCTGGTGACATCGTACGCCGAAAGAGCACTAAGATGTTTGGGGCGAATATTGTTCAGATCAAGCCAGGTAGAGGAAGCCGGGTTAGCTTAATCGAGTCTGTGCCCAAAGATCTTCCACCAGGCACAAATTCTTTCCAAATCGGAAGAGGTCAATTAATCGGCAAGGGTAGTTATGGACGGGTGTACCTAGGCATCAATCTTACGACTGGAGACTTCTTGGCGGTCAAGCAGGTCGAAGTCAATCAGAAAGCTGCAGGGCAGGACAAGGACAAGATGAAGGAAATGGTCGGTGCCTTGGATCAAGAGATTGACACTATGCAACATTTGGAGCACCCAAACATAGTGCAGTATCTGGGCTGCGAGCGTAAAGAGTATTCTATCTCTATCTTTCTGGAGTATATTTCGGGTGGAAGTGTGGGTAGCTGTCTACGCAAACACGGCAAATTTGAAGAAAGCTTGGTCAGCTCCTTGACGCGGCAAACGCTCGAGGGTCTTGCCTACCTCCACAGGGAAGGTGTCTTACATCGCGACCTGAAAGCTGACAACATCCTCCTCGATGTCGACGGCACCTGCAAGATATCGGATTTTGGCATCTCAAAGAAGTCGGACAACATCTACGGCAATGATGTTACAAATAGCATGCAAGGCTCCGTTTTCTGGATGGCCCCAGAAGTGATCCGTTCCCAAGGCCAGGGCTATAGTGCCAAGGTCGACATCTGGTCGCTGGGCTGCGTCGTGCTCGAAATGTTCGCCGGCCGTCGTCCGTGGAGCAAGGAAGAAGCCATAGGCGCCATCTACAAACTTGGAAGTCTGAACCAAGCGCCACCCATCCCGGACGATGTCAGGGCCGTCATCAGCGCCAATGCCTTGGCGTTTATGCTTGACTGCTTCGAAATTGACCCAAGTCAGAGAGTGACTGCGGAGACGCTGTTAAGGCAGCATCCATTCTGTACCGTGGATCCGTACTACAACTTTCTGGATACGGATTTGCATCGAAGGATAAGAGAGGCAAAGGACGATGTGAAGTACAGTGGGCAGTATTGAGTAATCAACGTTTCTCTTGTGAGCGACACTGTTTGAGTATTTTTGAGACACAGGTTTGCCATCGTTATGATACCACGTGTAATGATTATGGATTTGAGCGTTCGGTGATGTCAGGATACCACATATATTTCAAAGAGTCGATAGAGGATGTTTGAGTGAGTCATATGAGCGTAATGTAAATAATCGATGCCCGTTTTTCAGCATTGAGCCATGTCATCGTAACCCTAGCCAACGTACTGATCCCTCAAGGTCAACATGAACTTGTTTTTCTGCGCAGAAGCAACGTCGTTAAAGTCATGGATTGCAGGGACTTTTGTGAGGAGCCAACGACCGATGTTCGCTGTACAGATTGTCCCTCGAGGTATCGATGACGTATAAGGTAGGTAGGACTGCTATCTACAACGGTAGACTGAAATAGCTTGGTCTTTGCTGAAGCTACGACGTCCTATCAAGGTATGACCGAACCCACCAGTTTTCTATCAACTGTAACTGTCAATCCACTTTATCATACCTTCCTCTAACATTGTGATACCATTTCGTAAGGCAGTCATGGCTTTCCACGGCCGCCCGGCATCATCTTTGACGTCTTTGCTGGAAACGAAGATGATTTCTTGGATAAGGTTGTTGGATGGCGAGTCTTGAGGGCAAATGGTGAGAGGTAACGCCAGGGCTTATTGCTTGGAATGGTTTTTGGTGTTGGGGTCGTGTATGTACTAGACGGTTTCCGAAGCTGATATTCGTACGTATGATGTACATAGGGGAATGGTGTGCGCTATGAGATTCTGGGTAGAGGGGGGTTGTTGAAGTTGGGGAAATTGGGCTTGGGATTGGGGTTCGAGAGATGGGCACCGTATGTTTGTGGTAGGAATAGAGCGGATTGGGCAGGGTTTGTTCGATATATGGATGGGATCTTTTGGCAGAGGAAGCATTTTGAAAACTGAGGTAGTATTGGCTGATGTGGATCTCGTCACCGTACTCAGGACGTGTTTTAGATTGTTTGGCACAGGAGACTTTGGTGAAGCTGAAGTCCTCAAGGATATCTTACATTCAGTTCTCTAAATGCGTATAAATAGATTCTTATAATGATATTGTTTAGTCCTTGGTGGGTCTTGCAGACATCTCTTGACATAGGAATGTAAAGAATGGCTGCCTCCTCTCAGCTAGGGTTATTTCAAGATTTGAGCACTTAAGTCGAGATACTCAATCGTTGTCGATGTAAAACCCCCTCTCAAGGCGCAATGTAGTCTTGCTAGACCTTGATTCCCGATAGTAATAGAATACAGGCAGCCTCCAACATCTTCTTTGAGCGATAGTGATGCTGATGTGATCTTATATCGAGCAAAGACCAGGACGTTGACTAAGAGGTACAGCCTGATGATGACACAGATATCTTGCATTAGCCAGTACCTAGAGGATTTTGATACAGACATGTATTATGTCCCAATCGGGCTAGTGTGTCGGAACATACCTATTCTATGTATTTGATGGTCGAGGCCTATCATACGCGAAATATTACTATATCACGTGAAATCTTCAGGATAATGTTGCATTGATGCTTTATTTGCCGTTGTGAGACCGTACCCTCGAGCCGCGTGACTCGATCACCTCTCCATTGCACTGACTGTCCGTTACACCACCAATAATGGCCCATGTTGCATCACGAATGGATCCTAGCATCATGGCCAACGAAGAACGAGATGTCAGAGTTGAGGATTACCTCAATGACAAGCTGCAAAACAGTACGGATCTAGCAAACATCGATGCTCTATTGGAGGATGTAAAAGCACAGCAGATCTTGCTGCAACGACAGGTGTGCTATGTCCCTGGCTCGGTCCAGCTTCGCTCTTCTGACCACGACTTAGCTACAAGAAGCGAGAGCAACTTTTGATAAGAGGACAGAAGCTTCTGGCGTACGGTCCAAGGATCTTCGCCAACAAATCACGAATTTCAAATTACGGCAGGCTGATATTGATCGTCGACTCCTCATCGTGACTCGGTCTGAAACCAGCGATGATGCGGTAGAAAAGTTCGATTCGGGTATGAAAAGTCTGCAAAAGCTGGACGTGGCTCGAGGATACGTGGAACTGCTGACGGAGGTGGAGAATCTGAGCTCTGAGGCACGCCGAAATTTCAAGAAGTCCCCACAGGCTGCTTTACAGCCTTATCTACGGCTGCAGAACCTGGTCAACGCATTGATAGAGGCTCAGCCGGCTGCGGAAGACGCTGCACCACATCTGGTCGATCATGTGAAGAGGACGGCTGAGGCGTTGTGGAACCAGATGAAAAGTAGCTTTGGCAATGACTTCGAAAAGACACTTAAGAAGATCCAATGGCCGGGCAAAGACGTGGCTCTAAGGGGAGAACTGGAACAAGAATGGGAGGATGGTGTGAAAAAGCTACTGGAATTACAAGAACCCGAGTTAAAGCAAAGGGACAATCAGCCTGCTGAAATTGCATATCAAGAGGAGCCTCTTGTGCTTCTTCCCTTGGAAGTCATGATCAGACCCCTTGAGCTACGTTTCAACTATCATTTCGATGGCGATCGACCAACAAATAGGCTTGACAAGGTGAGTCTGTCAGATAGATCTCGTGTTTTGGCGGCTGATATGATTAGCCTGAGTACTTCCTTTCGCACGTCGTCGGGCTCCTGAATACCTACGACGAGTTCTTCGCGATATACCTACAGCCGATAATACGGGACTACTTCAGAAGATCAAATCTGGCTCTGACATCAATCTATGTTGACTCCACGTCTGCACTCATCACCAGCTTACTACCAATGCTCCGTCGCAAGATCTTTGCTTTGCTGCCGCAGATCTCAGACCGACCCCAACTCCTAAGCCATCTCATCCATGAGCTGATGAGCTTCGATGTCAGATTGAAAGATGAATGGAATTATGATGGAGGTAACGCTCTCCAAGGATGGAAAGGTCTGACATGGGACGTTCTGGTGAAAAAAGATTGGTTCGGCATATGGCTGGACGTGGAAAAGAATTGTAAGGCTCATGTTCAAATTAGTGGCGGCTCTCTGACCTTCCTTTAGTTGCCCTATCTCGATATCAGAACATTATCGACACGCCAGGGAGTGGCGAGATAGATTACGACAGCGTCGACCAAGGTGCTACGAAGCCTACCCATGCCGCAATTCGAGTCAACGACCTTCTTGAAACAGTCACCGACAGCTACAAGCCCCTGGCATCTTTCTCTCGAAAGCTCCGATTTTTGATCGACATACAGATCACGATATTTGAGCGCTTCCACTCTCGCCTCCACGACTCTCTTGAAGCCTACCTGGTCACGACATCCACCATTGGCCGCACCGTCCAAGGCGTCTCCCGCGAATCCCAAGTGGAGCTTCAAGGCTTTGGAGGCCTGGAGCACTTATGTCGAGTCTATGGCAGCGCAGAGTATCTTGAGAAAAAGATGCGAGACTGGAGCGATGATGTTTTCTTTCTCGAGCTGTGGGACGAGTTGCAGGATCGTACGAGAAGGAACATGGGCAAGAACCTGGCTGGTCCCATGACAGTGGAGGCTGTCGCCGAACGTACGTCTAGTGCTGTAGGTTCAGATGAAGATACTGGTACCCTATTCGATGAGATGGCTGGGACATATCGACGGCTGCGCATTCGGTCAGAAAGCATAATACAAGATATGCTGGTTGACAGCGTCAACGCTACAATTCGACCTTATAAGCGTATCAATCCGTGGTCATCGCTCTCTTCCGAGCCAATGACTTCGCTGGCTCTAACAGCAGAGCTTGATGCTACCATCCAGCAATTGAACGAATACCTCTCTTTTCTGTCGAAGGTTCTTGCACGAGTTCCTCTAAGACAGATCATTCGACAGGTCGCTCTAGCTATCCAAACCTTCTTCTGGGATTATGTGCTCATGCGTTATACATTCTCAACGAGCGGTATCGCGCAGTTCCAGCGGGACGTTGAAGCAACCTGGGAGACTATAGATCGCTGGTTGGGTGAAGGGCAGGGACAAGTAGGTATGAAGAAGCTGAAGGAGGCACTAATCTTGCTAAGCCTGCCGGTCAAGGACGGGAAGAGCGAAGAGCACGGGGTTGAGGAGGTTGGCCTTGGCTTGTGGGAAGTAGAGAAGAGAGTGTTCCGAAGCAACGAAAGTGGAAGAGAGGTTCTAGAGGAATTGGGCATAGAGGTGCTCAGCGAAAGCGATGCAAGGCACGTCCTTGAGAGACGAATTGACCTGGGCAAGTGAGCTCCTGGTATTTGCAAGAATGTCTCAACAGGATATCCGATCGCTGTGGCGCGACGGCCAAGAGACATGTGCGCGCTATCATATATTCCAAGAGCAGGAAGTTCATCGGGCTTATATCTCGGATTCTCTAAGGGCGAGAATCAATGGCAAGGCACAAGGGTCTCTACATCGCGACTGTCGCGACTGAATCCGTCTCGTATTGCATGGCGAACTGGTCACTCGGATCTGTCTCGAAGGCGATGGTATGGTCCCAGTCCCACATGCGACATGGCTTTGACATGCGCATTCCGGCTCGAGCTTGAGGGTTATATTGTGGTTGCCCGCCTCGTGCTTCTCTTTGAGTTGCTTGTCAAGCAGCTGTTTCTCCTACTCCACGATTAGTGGCGCATGCTCCGAGATGCTATATCTCGGACAGTTGTTCTGATGAATAGCCAATTGATGAGGGGGTGTGAGCTGAGTTTAAAGACTGTACAACTGCATGCGGGCTTGGGACTAGACATTGTGTAATCTAGGAAATCAGAGGTGTTAATGAACGAGGGCCCTACTTTACAGGTGAGGTAGATAGGAGATATACAAAGTCTCTAGGGTTAGGGTTTGGGATGCTGAGCTGAAGGCATAAACAGCGAGTGGCAAAACACCCCCACTGATCGATACAGATCTTCGAGCGCTCGCTGCCGGGCCACTTATTCACGAGCATTCAGCTCTTGTAGCCAGCCGGAGCTGTCACAAGCATAGGGTTCAGCCTTGTTGCCTTGCGGTCTAGGTGCAAACAGGGTACCCGATTTAGAAGGTAGACTGGCATGATGAGGCTGAGTTTTGCGACCATGAGCTGCGACTTCCATGGCTAATGCACCACCGACTGGCACGTAACATCACCCTGCTGCTCAAATATTGAGTGCATAAACCCATCACTTCTTCTTTTCCTTGTATATCACCGTACTCTCAATTAATTGTTGGGAGTACAGTTTCTTTCGTTTCGCTCAATGATTTCACACACCAGAAAGAATGATCTCGCTCTCTGCGCGCATAAATCGCAGCCGTTGTGTCGATCGCCCATGGCGAGCACGAAGCCTTACTCTTGCACACGCGATTGACAGACCGTAGTTCGACTAGCCCCCAGGTAGGAACATGGAGATAGTCGCTGCTGCCGCAAGCGTTGCTGGAATTCTTAGCCTCGTGGCTCAGAGCATCGACGGTGCCTCGAGACTCAGAGATCTTTTCTCGAATATCCCACGGGCTGGCAGCACTGTTGATCGCTTCCTCCACGATATTGATTGCCTTCTCCAGGCTCTCCAATCTGCCAAAGATCTGCTTGAAGGATTGCCAACAGGCTTCTGCGGGTCGCAAGTGACATCATTGAAAATCGAACTACAATACTGCACCGAGGATGTTTACCGATTACTGGACATCGCAAGCTCCCTCCGGCCGGTCTCTGAGGTTGGGACGAAAGCCTGGCTTCAGCGGTTTTGGGTCGCCATCAACAAGAATCTTCTGGTAGACGCCCGAGAGGAGCTGGAGCGGCATAAGCAAGCCATCAATCTCAGCCTTGCAGTGCTTGGAAGGTAATCCTGAAACTTCAAGTAGCCTCCTTTTGAAACTAAGCTTCTAGTGTAGGACTATGGACATTCATACCGCTGAGAATCTCAAGGAACTCGACAGTAAGGTCCGGCAAGGTACAAGTGCGTCTTTATCAAAGATAGAGGAGCAGAATGTTGTCTTAGAGCGAATCGAGGCATATACGGAGACGACTATGATAAGATCAGCGGTTAGTGACAAGAGCCTCCACAGCATAGCTACTTCGCTGTCAAGAATAGAAGCACTGGCATCTTCGGCAGCAAGTGCTGCAATGTCCCAGCAAGGAGAGGATCGTGAGATAGCAAAGGCTCACAGATGGTCTAAACATCGAAGCACTGGCGAACTTGAGCGACGTCGACGTAGGTCTGGTAGCTCCGTCATATCACGCAAGGCCTCAGTGGCAAGCACGACAAGTTTACCGGCAGTTCCAAACATTCCTGGAAAACACCTATCTACAGCGGAACCACCTCGCCTGTCTGAAGTCTCGGAAGGTTCGACATATTGGAATAACAGCTGCAAAGATACACAGACCCCATGGACTAGCCTTTATGCCGATTCAAAGCATACGAGCTTTGAGCCGCCAATCTCTGCATCTGCTCATGGCAGTGCACCCACCAAAGTAGCTATAGTGGATACCTCCTTGCATCAGCAACACCAGCTGTTCCACCGTATTACTCAGGAAACCGTGGCTTTGGTATACCCTTCAACCGTCGTCGAATATATTTCCTTGATTGAAACAATCAGGGCCTACGAGAGCAAGGTTAGCCTCCTCAACCTGCTCAATTTCGGTTCCAACCTGGAAGGAAGTCTAGCTTTTCAACGTCAGAGCACTGTGTGCGAGAGCGATATCTATATCCTTGCGCGGGAAAGAGATGTTTTACAAGATCGATTATGGGCCTTACTTGACAACCTACAGGACTGTAGGCGAAGATGTGTGTTTGAGGGCCACTCGCTATATGACATCGACGAAAGATTCGGTATCAAGCGCCTTGACAGCGGAAGTCACAAACGTGCAAACAAGATGCTCTCCGACGAGGTTCAAAAGGAGGGCTCCCACCTGCTCTCATGCTGGTCAAGTAACCGCGATCGCATCAACCGCTGGCTACTCGACTGCCTCAAGTCTGACGAACAACAAGCCCGATTACACCGGTCAATGCTGGCAGACTCGCCCGTTCATGACGAATACTGGACGCGGCAGGTACTCCGGCATTGGTATGTCGACGAAGCAGCTCTCGGCGACGAGCTTCCAATCCCTCGGTCTGTTGGTGCTGTGGATAGCCATACCTTTGACTCTTCAGATCCGATCGCCGAAGGCGACAACCATCAAGGTATCGAACTTTTTGCATCGAGCATGTTTTGAGGAAGAAGTAACGAGCGATGCTGCGGATGGATCACGCGCTGCTGGCACCACCGAAAGTACCCTGGCCCGTATCCGAAAGCCCCTGGAAGGATCACACGAGACTGTCATTTGTGGATCCTTGGGCGACTTGAATATCTTCTGAACTTCTCGGATTTTATCAACGCCAGAAGCATGACCAGGAGGCCTACGCTATAAGGATCATTACGTCGCTTGGACCCCAATCATCGCATGATGGTCAAGCCCCGCAACTTTGACACTCGGGATTGGTTCGGCGATACCGCAGCGACTGTCCTCGGGTACGTCCTTACGCAAACCTCGTTGGTCTGGTCCAGATACTCGAAGGGAATGGACTGAAAACCCGCAAATTGGGGGGGGGGGGGGGGGAAATCATGATAGATGAGCATTTTTTTACGATGCAGGCTTCCTAATGTCATCCCCAGATACCTTCATCATCTCTTCCCAATATTCGCACCCCCCATTACACCCCCCTCATCCACATCCACAGACTCCATACATCCCCCTCATGCACCGAAAATGGACAACATGACATTCAGGAATATTACTCGGCCCTTTCGAAGGGCGAAACTCCACAACGCAGTACTTTGCAGTTCCCGAAAGTTCTTGCATGTATTCTATGTATGTTCCGCTTATTACTTATTGCTTTCAGGACAAAGGATTCGAAGGCTGTGGCTGGGGTGTATGAGAGGCTATTAGTGTGTACATGGCGGGATTGTCATGCTTTTTGAGGAGGGGGGTCGTTTCTTGAAGATGTGAGATTGGGGGAAGAAGATGAAGGAGGTTGAGGTTTCGTGGAGGGGGGTTGGCCAATGGCTGGGTGGTGGAGGGCTGGTGGAGGCCGAGATGGTTTTGGATGAGGGGGAACTGGGATGGGTAGGGTTTTGTTGGGCTTATCCTATCACCTACTGGCTTCTCGTTTGGTTGAAATTGGAGCTGTCAGAGATTTTGAGCGGACACGGTGATGATCGCTTGGCAATCTTGGTCAAGGAGGTAGGTTCCCTTTGTAGGAAACAGGACCTTTTCAAAGCTCTTTGAAGTCGTTTAGCTTGCCGGGCGTCTGGTTCATGAGAGTGGTATGTTTTAGGAGGTTTATTATAGAGGACCTTTCAAAGTTGTAGTCTGCAAGATGCTTCAAGATGAAAGCAGTCTTCAATTCGATATTACCGGTGTCTGCCCGTCCCATTGCCCTCGCTCTAAAGCATCAACCATAAACCCAGCAACGCTCTTCCGACTAATCATATTAAACATCCCACTTCCCTTCCCATCATTCCCAAACTCCTTCACCGGTTTCTTATCTCCATTATTCAACCCCACCGCCCTGACATCTACCCATCTGAACGCGGGATCTCTCTTAGCCTCCTGCTCTAACACCTTCTGCACCTCATAATGATCATCAAACGTAATCTTCAAATTCGACCGATCAACCACCGTATTAAACACCCAACCGCCATTCGCCCGACTACTCCCCACCCCCTTAGTACCCAACACAACCATCTTCTTCACGCTATGCTCCCTCATCACCTCCAACGCGTTCCGCACCGAGTTCGCCATCATGTCGTCCGGCGCCGTCGTTTTGGCCCAGGGGTTGTCGGACGTGCGGCCGGTGTTCAGGGTTGAGATTACGGCTCTGATGGGATCGGAGGCGGGGGCGGTGGCGAAGGCGGTTTTTATGTCGGTGAGGGAGAGGGGGGTGCCGGTTGTGATGGAGAGGTTGGGTTGGGCGGAGAGGGCGTCGGGGCGGCGGACTAGGGCTGTTATGGTGTGGTTGCGTGAGAGGGCTTCGGAGATGACGAGGGAGCCGGTACGGCCGTTGGCGCCGAGGAGGAGGACGCGCATTGTTGGGGATGAGGGTGGGGGATGGTATGTTGTGCAGGTTGAGATGGTGAAGGTATCAGAGCTTAATTGTATATGCGTTTTGGTTGCCTTTCGTCAATTTTCGTCAAGGCGGTTTGAGTGGATGAGTAGATGTCTGGGTTATTATCCTGAATATCATTGCACACGCTGTATATATACTTATTTCGTGGAGACTGCAAACTCCAGTTGCTCGCAAATGACGAAACCCCTGGACGGCGGACGGTTGATATTCTAATCTCTCGGCGAGCCGAACGAGCGATATCCGTCCCGGAGGTGGCAAGTTCCTCGGCGCCGGTGGAAAATGCTTGGCACGGATCGGAAAAGGAACTAAAATAAGTATCGCGGAACCTGTCATTGTCAACCTCCACAATGCCTAAGGAACTCCGGAAACGAGGTCGGCGGGAAGAGAAGAAGAGGAAGCGCCAAGATGAGGAAGAGAATGATGAGCCCTCGAAGCGACTAAAGTCACAGGATGCCGAGGAACAAGTAGAAAATTACGGTGGCGGATTCGTGGAGCAAGAAGAGCGGGTGCCATACGCTGGACCAAGGGAGCTTCCGTTCTATGGGCTGCTAGCCGAGGATGAGCAAGAGTATTTCAAGAGGGCAGACTCTATGCTTGAGATAAATCAATTTGCGGATCCAGAAGAACGAGATCTTTTCCTTGCCAACGTCTACAAGGAAGCAAGTGGGAAGGAACTCAAGATTGCGAACAGCCAGTCCTGCTCGAGGCTTATGGAGCGACTGGTGCTACTTTCAACACCGACACAATTGAAGGCGTTATTCCAGAAATTCAGCGGACAGTGAGTCCGACTCGCTTTGGTGAGAATCCAAGATCAAGCTGATCATCACAGCTTTCTACACCTCGTCCAGCACAGATTTGCCTCTCACTTTTGCGAGGCACTTTTTCTCAAGGCCGCTCCGTTTGTCACCTCCGAGTTGACTGGAGACTTGGACGAGACGAAATCGGGTCAGGACGATGGGGAGGTCTACGTTTCTATGGAAAACCTGTTCCTCTACACGCTGAACGAACTTGAAGGGAACCTTGGATACTTGATGACCGACCAGTTTGCCTCTCATCCACTCCGAGTGCTTCTTGTTGTTTTATCGGGGATGCCTCTCAATACCGCAGACTCCACGTCATTGATGCAAAGCAAGAGGAAAGAACACGTCACCGTCTCTACCGGCACAGTGGTACCTAAAGGCACCGAAACCAATATCCGGCATGTCCCAGATGCTTTCCACGCGGCAATTGACAAAATGACTGCAGCGACCGTAGCAGGGCTAGACACGACGAACTTGCGAGCTCTAGCGACCCATCCCATAGCGAACCCTGTTCTTCAACTGCTTCTAGAGCTTGAGCTTACAAGATCTGGAAAGCAGAGTGCCAAGGACCCCAATTCTATATTCCGAAAGTTGATACCCGACGATGCATTGGTAGAAGGCACGGAAAGGTCCTCGTTCATCAATAGTCTGGCATATGATACCATCGGCTCTCGTCTGCTGGAAGTCATTGTTACGCATGCTCCCGGGAAAACCTTCAAGGCATTTTACAGGTCTTATTTCGGCGATAAGATCGGAATACTTGCGAAAAACGAGATTGCTGCATTTGTCGTCTCCAAGGTCATCGAGCGCCTGAACAAGGACGACCTACAGACCGCGGTAGACCAGATATGCCCACAAATAAAGATCCTGGTAGAGCGCTCACGTACCTCCATCATCAAGGTGTTGATCGAAAGATGCCGGGTGAGGCAGTTAGACACGCAAGCCATCGCGAATGAGTTGCGTAAAACTTACGGCGAAGAAGCTTCAGAACGACTTACGAAGATGCTGAAGGTGACTGCAGCACCAGCAGACGGCATGGCAGACGATCGTAGAAAGCGCCTAGACGCCCACGACAGCTCAAAAACGCACGGCTCCCTCCTGGCTCAAAGCATGCTGGCTGCTCCGGGTCCATTGCGCGACTACATCATCGAAGGCTTAATCGCAACACCCGACCCCCTATTAACTCACATCGCCAAAGACAGAGCAGCATCAAGAGTGCTACAAAGCGCCCTCACATCCTCACCCAAAACACTAAAATTCCGCCGAGCCTTCCTCCCACGCTTCTACACCCACCTAGCCGATGTTGCAACCGACACCGTAGCATCCCACGTCGTCGACGCCCTCTGGGACGCCTCTACAGGCCTAACATTCATCAGAGAAAAACTAGCGGAAGAACTGGCACAGAACGAATCCGCGCTGCGGGCGTCGGTTCCTGGTAGAGCGGTGTGGCGCAATTGGAAAATGGATGTTTATAAGACGAGGAGGGGGGAGTGGGGGGATGGGATGAAAGATCGGTGGGGAAGTCCTGGTGCTAAGACGAGTCTTGAAGTTGCGAGGGAGCGCTTTGCGGCCGGCGGCAATGACAGGATTGCGAGTAGGAAGGGTGTGAGGGTGGGTGCACGGCATAAGCATAGTACCGGTGCGAATGGTATACCGCGACGAATTGTAGCTGTGTAGCGTCATGTTTAGCGAAGGGATGGGTTTGTGTAGCTTCGGCACTAAGCGAGTCATGACGATGACGATGATGGAATATTTGAATCCAAATTTACCTTATCAATGTCGATACTAACGAGGGACTAATCTATGATATTCATCTTCTCAGGCGAGAGTTGCATTTCAGAATTGGATTTGTATACGTCGTTCCTTTTACTCTACTCTCCATAATGTCTAAAGATTCATTACCACATCATCCTGTCCCAAAGCAGAATCTTCCAACGCGAGCCGATGAAGTTGCCTCTGTCCGTACCTATACCATTTCATTCCCTTCTCCACCCCTAAAAAACCCCTTCTAAACCCCCATCTCCTCCCTCCCCAAACCCCAAAAAACCCATCTAACCCCCCATCCAAAAAACCACAGCTCCTAACCTCCGTCTCCAACCTCCTAATCCCCCACATCCGCACCGCCGACGCCGACGCCCCCGCCCTAAAAACCAGCCACGGCCTCTCCACCCCCGGCGGCGGCCCCCGCACTCCCCTCCTCGAACACCACAGCCCCCAAAAACTGACCAAACTCCTCTCCCTCCACCTCCCCGCCACCGGGCAATCCTCTACCGGTTTCCTCGCCGCCGCGGAGAAGATCCTGCAATATTCCGTTAACACCTGGGACGCCGGGTTTCTTTCAAAACTGTACGCCGCGACCGACGCGCCCGGACTCGCCGCCGAGCTGCTGACCGCGGCGCTGAATACGAATGTGCATACTTACGAGGTCTCGCCCGCCCTGACGCTGATTGAGAAACACACCACGCGGGCTCTGGCGAACTTATTCGGTCTCCACGGTCCCCATGCGGGTGGTATTTCCGTCCAAGGCGGTTCCGACTCAAACACGACGTCCATAGTCGTCGCCCGCAACACTCTGTTCCCCGATACGAAAACCCACGGCAACGCTTCCCAAAACCGGAAACTGATCCTCTTCACCAGCGCACACGGACACTACAGCATCGAAAAGGCGGCGCAGATGCTCGGCTTCGGCTCCGCGTCCGTCCGCGCCGTCCCCGTCGACCCACAGACCGGCAGCATGGATCCCGCAGCCTTCAAGTCCTTAGTCCACAACGCGATAGAAGAGGGCGAGACGCCGTTCTACCTCAACGCCACGGCCGGCACGACGGTGCTCGGCTCCTACGACCCCTTTGAGCCGCTCGCCGCAACGTGCAAGGAACACAATATCTGGCTGCACGTCGACGCCTCCTGGGGCGGTCCCGCCATCTTCTCCCCGACGCACAAAGACAAATTGAAAGGTAGTGAGTCAGCAGATTCCATAGCCGTAAACCCGCACAAGATGATGGGCGTACCCGTCACCTGCTCTTTCCTGCTCGCGGGCGATCTGAGAAAGCTTCACGCTTCCAACACGCTACCCGCTAGCTATCTCTTCCACAACGACGAGAACAACAACACCGGGACCGTGGGGGAATTGTACGACCTGGCAGATCTGACGCTGCAATGTGGACGTCGGGCAGACAGTCTGAAGCTCTACCTCAGCTGGATCTATCATGGTACAGAAGGGTACGCATCACAGATCGACACCGCGTTCGATACCGCTGCGTATCTTGCGTCGCTGGTAGTGGCGCATGAGGATTTGGTGCTTGTGGGTCCGGACCCGCCGGCTTGTTGTCAGGTTTGCTTTTTCTATGCCAAGGGGGGAGTGTTGAGGGATGCGGAGGGCAATGGACGGGTCACGAAAAAGATTGCGGGGGGTCTGGTGCCGAGGGGATTTATGGTTGATTATGCGGGGGTTGATGGGCGGGGGGCGTTTTTGAGGGTTGTGATTGCGAGGGGGACGGGGAGGGGGACGGTAGAGGGGTTGGTAGAGGCGGTTGTGGAGATTGGCGGGAGGGTTTGGGGCGATGGGGAGGGTAAGTAGGATTGGTCGGTTGTGTGGACTGATGGATGTTTCGGTGTTTAGGATGCGAGATGTGATGATGGGGATCTGTGGAGAGCGCTTGGTGCATATATTGAAGCGTCGTCGTTGGTGTCTTCTTGATGAGACTTGCATCTTAGCGACCTTGACATCAGCCATGGGCTGGTCGGTTATATTGACTTGAGGAAAAAAGCAACTTTCCTTGAATTGGGCTAAGGACTTCCGTGATAGTTTGTCGATTCCTTGGTAGCTCACGACAGGTCTGCCTAGCATTTATAGATTGTCGAGGCTTTCAAGATATGGTATCAGGGACTCGGCAAGTTGGTGTCGGATAAGCCTTGGTGATGAAATAGCGAGGGCACTCTTCGAGAGTCGGTTACTTATGTTCCGTTGCCGGACTAGTGTATGCTTTTTTTTTCCAATCGGTACTAGGTAGTGATATAAGTCAAAGCGTCATGACTGGTGTCTACTTGCGAGCTATATCGGCCTTGTTATAATGGTATAATTGGATTTGAACTGGAGAGCATCCCAGGTCATCTGCAAGGAAAAATGCGGCTCCAATGACTTGGCGAATCCATAGAAAAGTACCCGCAAGGGATTGATTTGTGGTAATAGGGACCGAGATGACAGGGTAGCCTGTTACGTCCCTTTCAATGTCATTCGAAAAGAACAATGCTTTGACATTGGGGACATTTGGATGATCAACGACGAAACGTGCCTTATGATTGCTTGTTATTGAAATTACGGATCATGCATTGAAGATTTGGTGTTTGTAATGCCCTTGTGTTTTATAGTGGACGAACACCGTCATTCTTTTCATCCTGTGTCAGCAAGAAATACACCGCATCCAGAGGTGCTATGCTAACGTCGTGGGCGTGGACGAATGTTCGTGAATCTATGAGTGCGTGCATTCAGCCAATGAATTTTGGTAAAACGAGATAAGTTGAGGTACACGTTGTGATGAGGGCGCTTTTCCGCATTTCGTCGAGTCAACTTAATGTGGTCAATGATCAGACTGATTGTGTTCAAGCATTTGGATGGGGATTTTGTTGTTGAGGGCTGAATGCTCGTTGCTAGGTTGGACCTTTGCTTTTTGGATTGGATGGAGCCATGGCTGGAACGGTAGTATCCTATTGTTGAGGTGGGTGAGACTGGTATTCTTTGAAGGGAGGACTGCCCATCAGCATCGTGCAGCAGCAATCCTTCACCAGCGTGTTGAAGATCATGATACTAGCGGCTTAGGTTACCAAGCAAACTACTCAGGGGAGATGGTTTGGCGAAAGATCGGACCTAGGCAGTGGACTTTTCGCTTCATTACGATAGAAGCTACACCGAAAATTTGGAAAGGGCGGTACAAGTTAACATAACGCTGCGTGACTATGTTGGTAAGCGTCTTGCAGATGAAGGTGGGTGCTTTCGCAATCGAAGTCGTGTTCGCACGACTTGCGTATAAGATACCTACGGCATGAGACCAGGAGCATCTGCTCATAGATATGGCCTTGTTGCTAGTCTTGGAGGCCGTTGACGTAGCTGGCATGGCTCTGTCGAGTGAGACAGAATCATGCTTGCAGTGATCATACAAGAACTGTGATCATCGTTACACCCCAGTCTTTTCGATATGGTTGCCGTAGAAGCCAATCTTACCGCCAGAGTGATGCCCTCTTACGATCTTGACTTCACCGGGCCAATACCCATCCACGTGCTGCAACCCTTTCTTCACCGCATTTTCATGAGCAGTCTTCCTGTCTTTGCGAAATTTGGCAAGCTCGTGGACAACATCAATGCGAACTTCCTGGCTTGGTGGACTATGCAACGTTGGCAGCTTGTCGATCTGTGAGCCACCAGTGGATATCATGATCTTCTCAGAAACTGCAGGATATGGGACGTAAGAATCTGTTCCAATGGAGGGAAGACCGCATTTTTCGTCATTACTGAAGAAGGTGAAGTCGTTCTCCGCGGCTGACCAGAGTGCTTCGCTGTCTGCGCCTTCGGTAGATGACTTTGTCTTCCGGCTGAAGTCTTGCGTTGGAGCACTCTGAGATGGAAGTGGGACTTCGGCTGGTGCCATCTCAAGCACAATGTGTCGGAGTGCAAAAGCCTCTCGAGCGCTATGGTGGTGTGGTTTATAAGCTCGCTCTCCTGGTCTACGCAGCTTACGGGGTTCGCGGCGGGCTTGGACAGTCGCAAGCTCGGTTTCGGATGCACAGTCTTTAATGAAATCAATCAATGCCTCCACAATACGAGGAGATTTGACGTAGCTTGGCACATCGGTCAGGGTAAGTGTGCGAAGATTCGCCACCATCCCCGGTATCAGGCCATGGGGCTCGTCGAGCCGATCTGCGCGTGATTTTCGACGTTGCTTTTCGATGAGGGCAAGCTGCAAGTTGGCTTTGTCGTGAATGAGGCCAATGGCTGCTGTGCGCTCTAATGCACTCATAGCAGATGAAGTTATGGCAATGCCGTTGACTGCCTGGGCCATGGTGCTCAGGGTGGTCGCTGTGAGTACAGGGGCAACATTATCGTCGTCGGACGCTGGTTCGATGACTCCGGATGCGAAGGCTCCCGCCCTTTGAGTCTGTAGTTGACTCTGTTCACATGTGACGCTTGGCTTCTTTCCTGTTGGTGGATTGGCCAACGTATGAAAACAGTTGCCAGGTAATTCAAGGCGAGGAATAGGCTCTCGAGGTTCTAGCTCATATAGTGGAGGTGTTTCGTCCTTTTCATAGGCTGCCGCGTCCACCTCGGCGGGGTAAGGAGATATACCCATGTTTAACCCCTGCCTTGCAGTATCCTCACTACGGAGTTCATACGTAGTAAGAGGCTCTCGAACCATTGCTGGAGCGTTCTCGGTGACAATAGCGTGATGAAGGCGAAGTGAAGTCATCGTCTCTGCATATTCACCCAAGACCGGGGTAAGCTGCTCAATACCTGGTATCCTACGGAAGCGACTATCATCATGAGGTTGCAGTGTACCTGTGGAGAAGGATGATTGAGGCTTGTTTGATATGGTCCCATCATTTAGGGAGCCAGCATCTAGGACATGCAATTTCCTCGATCGTACCAGCGAGGCCAGACCTTCAACAGTCAAATTATTATCTGCTATGTAAAGATGGGTGATACCAGAGTAGGGCATATCCTCGTATGGCAGGCGAGTGATGTTACAAGAAGTCAAACGCCGTACGAAACGCTCGTCATAGCTTTCGTCCCTGAATTCGTCGAGGACCTCAGAATCTGGCTTTACGAGTCCAGAGTGTCCATCGTCAACGATAAGATTGGGGGAAGTATGAAGTCGATCATTCGACAGTCCGTCAGCTGCATCTTCATCTTGGAAACAAAAATTGAGAAGAATCCTGACACTATGGTCGGTCAGATGATTTCCTTGAACGTCCAGAGTCCGCACTCGTATTCCGATTGCCTCTGCAAGAAATTCGACATCCTCATCTCTGAGATGTACACTCCGCAGCTTTAGTATCTGTAGCAGAGGAAGCTTCCGCAGTCTCGACAGCACACTCTTGTCTCTTGCTGCTAATGTACCAGATAAATCCAGATATGCTAGATGCTGAAAGTGCTCTAGCGCTTCAGCCAGACCTTGTGATGTAGCGTTCTGGCAACGAGATGCAATCAAAAGCCTGAGTGAATATGTGGGCATGGATTCCTCGGGTGAGAGTTGTCTGCCATTGCTGTAGCTCCGTAGGGTAAGAAGGGCTAAGTGATCGAAGAAAGGTAACTGTGACACCACAAGTGACTGGAGGTTAGGTAGCTGCTCAAGGATATCTCGAAGCCATTTTGGATAGGGTCCATCGTAAAGCTCAGGCTGGGCTGGTGGTAGATGTAGAGTATGTGTAAGCTTTCTCACGTATAATCGAACCCTTCCCAAACATCCCTTGAAGCGCGTGAGGGCGACGTAGACTCTGTCATTCTCCGTCCCAAAGTGAGATGCTGGATCTCCCCACAAATAAGGCGCGAAAACCTGGTGTAGTCTGTGATCAACACGATTGAGGGCGCATAATTCTACCGAAGGTATGTACGGTGCTATGATTTGCCAAGGGTTGCGTGCTATGGCTGCTTCGTAGGATGGAGGGATGTTCTCCATAATTGGGGAGAACTATCAGCTGGGCGAGAAGTTGCTTCCAAAGATATTGGAAGCGCCATGTCACTGGTCGTTGGGATTTGCAAGACGATGGTCGATATCATACAGCTTTCATAATACCTTGAGATTGGCTAGATTGTCAAACTTTATTCAGGATCGGGTCAATATAAGTAGTTCTAAGCCTTGCGGACGATGATAGACTTGATATGCTTATAATTATCACTGAGAAGAAGTCATCTTGAAAGGCGTAGGAAATCGCGAAGGAGGATCGGAAGCTCATCAGCAAGCTAGACCTAAGAGATGTTGGAGTTCAGCTCGGGTGAACCTCGGTGATTACAAATCACGTCTTGGCAGACACTAGAACAGATTTTCCTTGTCTCCTTTCCTACATAGCTATTATATCATCCATTTAGTTATTAATACTACTGTACATGCACTGAATCACGTGCATATGACTCATGCTCATCATATCAGTTTGACAAGAGACAGACCGTCCGCCAAGGCGTTGCTACAAGATTCGTGGCTCACGGAGTGCACAGCAAATTCCAATGAGTTATAACCTACTTATGACACTTACCGAACATACATATCAATAATCAGGACGTACTTATCTGCAATAAGCTAGACTTTTGGTTCCATAATGCTCTTAGGAATTGATCTAGGCCAGCAGTCATTTCTAGCCACCGCAGAAGCCGCCAATGGTGGGCCGGTGTTGCCGCTGCGCCAGAAGAAGTACCAAAACAGAAAATGAATGGACGGAACCGCTACAGCGACTCTCTATCATTCACCAGCGCACACGTGTAAGCGAATGAACACAGACCCAAAAGGCATATCACGCACATCCACATCATCCCTCCGCAAGCACCTCAACAGCATTACTCCCCCGGCATGCCAACCCCCCATCCCCACTCCACTCCGTCGGCCTTACCTCAAGCCCCTCAAACGCCTTCATATCCCCTACCCCCCACCACTCGATCCGCCCATTCCCCTCCGGCATCCTCAGTACATACTTAGCCCCCGGCTGCGTATCGAAGCAAGCAGGCACAACCGTCACCTGCCTTGTCACACTCTCCCCTGGATAAAGGGTCGAGAAGCCCTTGTCTGCACTAACGGGCGTGGGGCGATCATCGACCTCGAAATCCCACCAGTTGGCATTTACGGGCTCGGTGTTGGGTGGCGAGGAGGGGTACAGGAGGTAGGTGCCTGTCATGGAGGCGGCGGTGCTGAGGGGTGAGGAGTCTTCTTTTAGGGTGATGGGGGGAAAAGCTGGAGCGGTTGATCCGGGTGGCGGTGGAGGAGATGGGGGGTGGTGGTAGTGCAGTGTTACTTGCAGGATGTAATTGGTTTCTTCCCCGGCGGGGAAGATGGGGGGGCCGGCGATGGTGATGGATAGGTTTTTCTCGATGTGCGGTTTACTATTGGATTCAGAGATGGGTTTCAGCTGTTCGGTATTTGCTATAGAGTGTTTGTACTAGAAATCATATACTTACTGTGCAAGTCTGGCTGCGTCTTGGGTCTTAGAGGCTCCACCTCCCTGTTCAACAGGCGAAGCCGCCATCAATAGTACTTCGTCCGTGAATGGTATGCTAGTCCACAATACCCGCTCGCGTCGGGCAAGGTATGATGCTGTTCGTTAGTTCACGAAAGTAATATAAATGGTTGAACATAAAGTTCCTTATTTGGCAATCGTGCAGCGTGCGTGAACTGAATGATGAAAGAAGAAAGCAAAGGGTGTCTAGCGTAAAGGACCGTTGAAATCAAGTGGCTTCGCCGGACTGATCTCGTTGCCTGGAGTTATACGAGAGGAAGCTTCGGATTTGAAGGCGAATGTGGTTCAGCAAGCAGTCAGTATATCGTTGATACAGCAGTTTGCGAATCCATTGATTTGACGCTAGTGGCCCGCAAATGTTGGACATAAGCCCTTCTGCCAAGACATTAAGCGAATAGCCACGTCTACTAAGTCTTATTATCTCGTTATCTTGTTCCTAGACACCTTTTTAGATATCTAGTATAGCTAAATTATCTATTATACCCCTAAGACTATTTAATAGGTTATAAGCCTAGCTAGTACTACTTAATTACTATAAAGAATTATATCTATATTAAGCTAGTATATTAAAAGCTAGTTATAATTATTATAAAATAATAATAATAATATAATTTATCTACTCCCTCTAATTTAAATTACTAACTATAAAGGCTAGATAAGTAAGAAGTTAGAGGAGTATAAAATATATATAAGTTATAAGGGAAGGACTAGAAATTTAGGGGAAGGAAATTATTAGGATATCTTAATATATCTAGCTAGTACGATACGGCTTACTAGTAATATCCTAGTAGTATTAGTTTAGCTTCTTATTATCCTAATAGATATCCTTTTATCTAGATATCTAAGAGGCTAGGTAGCTTCCTTAAAGGGTATTTAGATAGTCCTCCTTCTACCTCCTTAGAAGGTAGAGATTAGTTCTATTATAATTATAAAACTACTAGAGTATTAAGTCTACCTTTATAATACTACCTACTTACTAGTAGTTTATACTATCTATTCTAGCCCTTAGGAACTAGCCTTTTAATCTAGTTTCTAATAGTTCTAATCTCTCTACCTTTAAAAGGAGATAGTCTAGATTATAATAGTATAATATTATAAAGATATTTAATATTAAATAGAATAAAAATGTATTAGAAGTTAATTATAATAAAATTAATATAATACTAGAATTTAATATAAGAGATATTAAAGTAATAAATAATATACCTAATAATAGAATTTCTAATAAAACCCTTACTAGTATAATTATACTTAATAAACTTATTACTACTATTAAAATTAAAGAAGAGTAGTTAATAAAGAAAAGAAAGCTTTAAGGTATTTAAGAAAGGGTAGCTTAATTATAAATAGAATTAGATAGGGCTTTACTAAATTTATAATAAATTACTAAGGGATTATTAGGTAGGATATAATAAGGGTTAGGACTAGGCCTAATAAAGGACTACCCTCTAAATTAGGGTATTAATATATAAGGTATATTAAACCCTAAGGTAGGATCTATCCTTAGTAGTTTTACCTTAAGTTAGTCTATTAGAAGCTAGTTAGAAGAACCTAATAGTTAATACCCTAAGAGCTACTTAAAGCCTAAGGACTTACCCTTTTATAAGGGAAAGAATATATATAAGTATAGAAAATAGTATTAAGTTATAAATATTATATTTTAATTAATACCTAATAAATTCCTAACTAAGTTTATAAAGGTTACTTAGGTTATATAATTCTTGAAGGTAAACCTACTAAGTTATAAGATTATCATAAAAAGTTATTATTAAGGAGAGTAGTTATTTAAGAGTACTTTACTTAATACTTATTAAACCTTATTAAGGACCTAGTAAACTACTAGCTTTATAATATATAATTATATTTAGATATATAATAGAACTCTAACTAGTTAATATAAAGCTTTAATATATATCTAAGTAGAATTAAATTATAAATCCCTCCTTTTCTAGAGGAATATTAATAGATTAACTTTTTTATAAAATTACGCCTAGACCTTTAAAAGGCCCTTATAAATTATTAAGACCTCCTTATAATTAAAGAAAGCCTAATTACCCTTACTACTTAATTAGAGAATAACTAGTAATATTATATTAAAATAATAGCGGGTAATAGTTATATTATTAAAAAAGGGGATTATTCTAATAAGTAGAATAAAGGTTAGAAGAGGGAAGGAAGTTAAGATAGGGGTATTAATCCTTTTATAAAAGTAGGAAGTATTTAACCCGCTAGTAGTTATAATAAGTTACTAGATACTAAGGAAGGGTTAATATATCTTAATTATAGAAAGAAGGGGTATTATAATAAGGACTATTATAGACCTAGGATACCTAGGAACTTAAATATAATAGCTATTAATATTATTAGAAAAGGGACTATTAGATTAAAAAAAGGAAGCGTACCTCTATTTAGACCTTAATACTAGGGCGCTTACTTATTAAAAGGGATTTATTATTAGTTTATAGTATTAATATTAGTAGTTCTATTAATATATAAGGTATATAAGACTATATAAACTTCTTAATAGATATAAGAGCTATTAGGCTTAGGTATATATACGCCTTACGTACTACCTTATAACCTGCTTTAGGTAACCTTCCTTAGAAATACGGGGTAACGTCCTAGTAATAGGAGGCCTAGGCTAAGCCTATACTTAGTAGATATATATCTTCCTAGCTATCCCCTATTATTCTTCTAAGTTCCTTAAAGATTAGTTCTACTTCTATAATAGGCCTACTACCTAATCTATTAGTAGACTTATACCTATTATTAAACCCTATAATATAACTCTATATCTTTTATTACCTAATACGCCGTTATAAAGCTAGTAGGTATAAGCCTTATAATTTTAATCTCTCTCCCTTTCTAAAGGAAAAGGCCTAGTAGAGTTATTATTATATTAGGTTTACCTTATAATAATTAATAGGCTAAAAGTAACAACTAAGTAGAACTACTATTATATAAAATATTACTAGAATACTATTATAACGCCTTAGTAGAAGGAGGACTCTTTACTCCTTCTACTCTAGATAAGCTAGAATAGCTACTAGAGGAGGCTTAGAATAAAAATTATTATCTTAAATAATAAAATAAATTAGCTATATTACTAGCTTATAATAAAGTACTTTATAATCCTTAGGTTAATATTAACCTAGGAGTTTAAAATATTACTATCTTAACGCTATCTTAATATACTTATATATATATACTTTACCCTAAAAGAATAAGACCTTATAAAGGATCCTTTAAAGGGGAGTACTTATATTAGTTCTATAAAGTTAATATTAAATTTATTATAAGTCTAGAGTATTTTACTATAAATAAGTCTTATATAGCCTATTATATAGACTCCTTAGAAGGGGACTCTAAAGCTTAATAGTATACCTATTTTAAGAGTTATAGTTTAACTAATATTATATTTAATTTCTTTATGAAGTTTCTACTTAACTTAGTTATAAATCTAGCGAGCTACTATCTCCTTACTTATAAGAAGTAGGAGTAGGTATATTAATATAATAATTAAAAGGTCTTAAATTTTAAGGCTTATTTAAAGGAGTTAGAGTCTTATTTACTACCTTTTAATAAGGAGTATAAAGCTTATATTTTCCTTATAAAGCTTTATAATAAGTTAAAGAATAAATTTCTTAGTATTAATAATATTACTAAGTAGTATAAAGAGATATTTACTTAGGCTATTATACTAGAGAATACTTTAGAATATAAGTATTATATAAGCGGCTTAGGTTCTTAAGGAAAAACCTAGGGTAGGTCTTAGCTAAAATTAAAAGGTAGTAATAAGTCTTTAAAAGACTATATTATAAAGCCTAAGGATTCTAATAGTAGTAGTAGTAAGTAGTTATACTCTAAAGATAATACCTTAAAAAGGAAGGCTAGGCCTAATATTAAGATAAATTCTATAATTTATTTTTATTATAATAAAGAAGGTTATATTTAACTAAATTATATTAATCTTAATAAGCCTTAGGCTTATTTTAGTATTAATATAATATTAGTAAAAAAAGAACTAACCCCTTAACCGCCTTAAAAGAGGGGTAAGAGGACTAATTAATAGAGGTAATATTATTAATCCTTATAAAGGGTTAAGCGGAGTTATAAAGTAACTAATATTAAGTTATAATACTTTTAGACTCTAGGTTATATCTAAACTTAATTTTATAAAAGTTTATAACCTAATAGAATTTATAGCCTTATAAAGCTATCTTATTATAAGTATAAGCGCTTAATAGAAGTAGTATATATATCTATAAAGCCTACTAGTTATATTACTAGTTAGTAGATAATTAGGGTTATAAAAAGGAGTATACTACTCTTTTCTATATAATAGATTAAAAGGGCCCTAATATTGTTTTAAGTATACTAGGATTAAAATAATAGTATATACTATTAGATCTAGAGGTGGATTACTAGCGCTTTAAAGTTAATTCTAGTATATTATAAGTTAATAAGCCCTAAGTATTTACTTAAAATATTAGGAAAGAGCTAAATATATTTACTATTATATATACTAGTATAATATTTAGTAAATAGGAAGCCTTTAAAGTCCCTAGGGAATTAGAGGCCTTTACTAATATCTTTTCTAATAAGAAGGCGGGTACCTTACCTATTTTTAAGGAGGATAACTACGTTATAAATCTTATAAAAGGTAAAGAACTACCTTATAAGCTACTTTATAATTTATCTTAAACTAAGCTAGTAGAGCTACGGCGCTACCTTAAGGATTTACTTTAAAAGGGGATTATTTACTACTTTATCTTATTAGCTAGAGTACCTATTCTCTTTATATTAAAGAAGGATAGTAGGCTATATTTATATATAAATTATAAGGGGTTAAATATTATAACTCTAAAGAATAGATACCTATTACCTCTTATTATTAAAATATTAGACTACTTATATAATTCTAAGATTTTTATAAAGTTAGACTTAAAGGATACCTATTATTAAATTTATATTAAGGAAGGTAATAAATAGAAAACTACTTTTTAAACTTATTATAACTACTTTAAATATTTAGTTATACCCTTTAAGCTTACTAACGTACTAGCTATATTTTAAGCTTATATTAATAGGGCCTTAATTAGTCTAATTAATATAACCTATATAGTATACCTAGATAATATCCTTATTTATAACTCTAACCTAGCGGATTACTAGTAATATATTTAGTAAGTACTAGAATAGTTATATTAATTTTCCCTTTATACTAATTTAAAGAAGTATTAATTTAGTATTAAAAGGGTTAAATTTTTAGGGTTTATTATCTTAACTAATAGTATTAAGATAGATCTAGAGTATATAATAATAATTAGGGACTAGCCTAAGTCTAAGACCTATTAGGATATATAAATCTTTTTAGGCTTTATAAATTTCTACTATTAATTTATTTATAACTACTCTTATATAGCTAAGCTACTTACTAGCCTACTTAAAGGTAATAAAGATAGTAAGAAAATAGGTCCTTTAAATTAAACTATTACTATTAATAGAGTATTCTAATTACTATAAGATACCTTTATATTAATACTATTTTTATACTACTATAACCTAATAAAAGCCTTAAGGATAGAAATGGATACCTTAAATTTTATTATAAGTACTATCCTATCTTAATAGGATAAAGATAGTAATTAATAACTTATTATATTCTAGTCTTAGAAGATAACTAACCTAGAATAAAATTATAAAACTTATAATTAGGAGCTACTTACTATTATAATAGTAATAAAATAGTAGTAATACTACTTAGAAGGAAGTACTTTTATAATTAAGGTATAAACTAACTATAATAATCTAAAAGGCTTTATAAAGTAAAAGGAATTAAACTCTAGGTAAGCTAAATAGGCGCTTAAGCTTACTACTTATAACTTTAAGATATTCTATTACCTAGGGAAGTTAAACCCTACTAATACGCCGTCTTACTAACTTAATTATAAGGGAAAATTACTCTTAAATATAAAGCTCTTACTAATACTATAAAATAAGCTTACCTTATAAAAGAATAATAGTTTTAAAGAAATATAAGCTATTATTATAATTATAACGCCTATATTTAGAATTATAAGTATTTAAATTATTATCCCTAGAAAGGATATTATAAATATTCTAGACTTAACTTATAAAGATACTTAAAAGCTTATAAAGACCTTAATTATAACTTATAAAAGTATAATAATTAGGTAAAGTCCTTTTTAGAAGTACCTATTAAATAATATTATTATAGATATTTTAAGGCCTAGAGTTTAGACTCTAATAGGCTATTAACCTTTAAAGGTTATCCCTATATTTTAAGGGATAAAGCCTTATATAATAAACTAATTAATTACTATTATAATAATCTATTATTAAGATATTTTAATACTAAGAAGATATATAATCTTCTTATATATAAATACTACTAGAATAATAGTATAGAATAGGTTACTAAGTATTATTAAACTTATAATATCTATTAAAGAACTAAGTTACCGCGCTATTATACTTATAATAAATTAAGTTTATTACCTATTACTACTTAATTATAGAAAGAAATATCTATAAATTTTATTACTAAGTTACCTCTAAGTAAGGCTAAGGGAATTATCTATAATCTATCCTTATAATTATTAATTATTTTATAAAAATAGTTAGGTATATACCTACTATAATAATAATTAATACTACTAAGCTAGTAGATATATTTTATAATAAAATTATTTATAATTATAATATACCTAATAATATTATAAGTAATAGGGGTTTTATCTTTATAAGTACCTTTTAATTTAATTTATTTATTTATGAATTATACACGCGTCTATCTAAACTAATAAAAGATAATTACGGGGGCCTACGGGTATTTTATAGTCGCTATAACGGTAGCCGACTCGTAGGGGAAACCGTATACCTATACCAAGTATAGGCGCGGGTAAAAACCCTTACCTTTCCTACCTTCTCTATAACTTCTATTCCGTTTTCTCTTTATACTACATTCGGTCCTCTATAGTAATAGGCGGTCGTGTTTACTACTATTTTAGTCCAGCTCCCTAGGGCCGGCTTATACACTGTAAAAGCGAAATTCGCTCCGGTAGTAAAGATTTACGTCTAAGGTCGGCTCTAGTATAGCTGCTTCGCTGCGAGCGAGAACTAGCCTAGTAGCCCGGTCTAGATTATCCATCTCGCTGCTCGTTTTACCCCCCCCGCGTTCGCGAGCATCCTGTAGGCGTCTACCGCGCCTAAGGTATCCTTTAGCTCCTAGCGGCGGTCCTAGAGCCTAGGGTAATAGATAGTACCTTTTAATTAGTAGTCTATTTTTACTCTAAGATAAAATACTACCTAAGTATAACCTTTTACCTATAAATTAATAGGTAGACTAAATATTAGAATTAAGTATTAGAATACTACTTATATATATTTACTAATAATAAGTAAGCTAATTAGGCTAGATAACTACTTATAATTAAATTTATATATATAAATAGTATTTATTCCTCTATTAGAATAATACTGTTTTTTCTTATATATAGTTATTACCTAGAAGTTTATTAGGAACTTAAGGACGAGTCCCTAGAAGGGAGAATACCTATTATAAATAATAGAGTTAGAATATTATAAGTAGTAAGGGATAAAGCTATAAAATACCTTTAAGCCGCCTAAGTATCTTAAGTAAAGTATTATAATTAGAATTATAAGTTATAGATATATAATATTAGTAATTTAGTAATATTAGTTATAAAGAACTTAAAGTAATAATACTTAAGTAAGAAGTTAGCTTATAAGTATATAGGACTATTCTAGGTTATTAATAAGGTTAGTTTATAGGTGTATTATCTAATATTACTACTATTATATAAGATCTATAATATATTTTATATATTATTAATTAAACCTTACTACTAAAGAGACTACTTTCTTATAGTAGATATCTTTATATAAGTACCTAAACTTATTAATAATAAGGAATAATAGGAGGTAGAAGAAATTATTAGTAAGGTTAATAATAAATAAGGTATCTAATATAAAGTTAAGTAGACTAGTTAGAGTAGTAAATATAATTAATAGGTACTAGATAAGGACCTTAATAGGTCTTATAAACTAATAAGAGCCTATAATATATTAGTATAATTAAAGTATAAATAAAATATTAAATATATTCTTATATTAAATAAGTAGTAATAATATAATAAGTTATAATATAGGTTAAGACTATTATCTTTATATATATTATATAATAATTAATCTCTTATATATAAGTATATTTATAAGTATAATAATATAGTTTAAAAAATATTCTTTATTAATATTATTTAAGGAGTTAAGTTATTAATAATATATTATATTAAAAGAATACTTTTAATCTTAATATAATTTAATAAGAATACTAGGGATATATTAATAAAAGATAAGCCTAGGTATCTTATACCTAGTAAATAATTTAAGTAAATAAGATATCTAAATAACTTATTTATATTAAAATATAATTATAAATTAACCTTTAATTATTAAACCCTTTAAAGTCTAAAGGCTTTATAAGGTTAGGATTATCTAGCGTATTCTTATACTATTAAATACTATTAAGCTTAGTCTAGAGGAGTTCTACCTAACTCTCTAACTTATTATTCTATATATTTAGTATATTAATTAAAGCCTATAAGTTAATAATAATATTAGGCGCTAACTTAACTATTATAACTATCTATTTATAAGCTTTTTATTATTAGGTTATCTTCTTACTAAGTTTCTTTCTCCTTATTAAATATATATCTACCTAGCTAGTCCTAGTAATAGCGCGTATAGATTTCCTTACCTTCCTTTAAAAGGGAGCTAGAATCTATTATAATAAGTACTTATACTATTATAGAGCTAAAGGGTTAATATACTTACCTTTATATAATAATTAATATTATAATAACTATTAATATACTAATAATAAGGGGGAGTATTACCTTATTTATAATTATCTAAACCCTTTATAAAATAAGTCTTATAAGGAAGAGATATATTATATAAGTTAGCGAGCTATTATATAATATATATAAGTAAATATACTTAAAATAAGTTAATATCTATATATAATATTAGTATATTAATAAATATAATATAATATTAATAAGATATTATAAGTACTTATAAGAGAAATATTATATATAATATATAATAAGAATACTATATATATTAGTAAATATATTTTATAATATTATTAAGTTAAAGTAAGTACTTATAAGAGAGGCTAAGGGAGTTATAAGAAGTTTTAAATATTAGGATAAGAACTTTATTAATATCTTATAATACTATCTTAGTATAATTTCCTTTAAAGCTATTTAAATTATAATAATAATAATAAAGATTCTATCTAATTTTATAACTAATATATTAGAGTAATATATTACTTATTATATCTTATATTTATAAATATTTAGTCTATTATTAATAGTAAAGTATATACGCCTACTAGTTAATATTACCTTCTTTTTCCTATATTATTACTAATATATATTATTAACGCTTATACCTAATAAGTTATTCCCTATTAATATATAATAATATTAATTATATAAAAGTATTATATACCTTAATACTTAAAGTCAATAAGTTAAGTAATTAACTATATATTAGAGGTATTTAAAATAATTCTAAATTATATTATATATTATCTTAATATAATTAAAGGATATAAATAGTTTAAAAGTATATATATACTATTTAGATAATTTATTAATATACTTTATTACTAACTACTAAATAATATTATTATTACCTTATAAAAGGTTTTAGTACGCGCGTCCGGCCTAGCTAATATTAATACTATATTAGTAGTAGTATATTAAAAAACTCTTTTCCCTTATTTTTCCTATATAGTTTTAAGGTTTTTTAATAAGTATTCTAGTTAATCTTATTAGCCCTAGGGACTAGGGCCTAGGAGGGGAGGTATTTATTAGGCTTAGGTATATATACGCCTTACGCGCTATCTTATAACCTACTTTAGGTAACCTTCCTTAGAAATATAAGGTAATATCCTAGTAATAGGAGGCCTAGGCTAAGCTTATACTTAGTAGATATATATCTTCCTAGCTATCCCCTATTATTCTTTAAAGTTCCTTAGAGATTAATTCTGCTACTATAATAGCCCTACTACCTAATCTATTAGTAGACCTATTATAACGGAATCACGTCGTGAAAAGCAAATGCAAGGTAAAGGTACTATTAGGTAAATAGGTATAAAAGCTTACCTTACTATCTAAGGAGGTAACCCCTTATATCTAACTAAGCTAAGCTATATAAGGCATAATGCCTACTACGCTATAATAGCATTTTATAATAGCTACTATTAATAGGAAAAGGAGAAATATATCCTTATATACTATACTTCCTAGTACGGAAAGTATTCTACTCTACCTTAGTTATATATACGTACTATTTCTATATACCTAGCCGTCTAATACTATTCTAGAAGTCTCGCTATATATTAGGGGTAAGGAAGCTAAAATTAAAATTTATAGGGTCTTTAATAAAATTAATCCTTTCCTACCTTAACTAACTATCCCTTAGAATCCTAGGTAAGTTATTTTTAAGCGGGTATAAAATATAATAAGATTATAAGGTAGATTACGCGTCAGCGCTATTTTTAGGTAGGTATAAAATATATTAAGATAGTAAGGTAGATAGGGTATTAGTAAGTTAATAACCTATAAGCCTACGGCGTCTCTTTTTACCCTTTACTTCCTTTTATACCTCCCTCTCTTTAAGCTACCTCTTAGTATATTTACTTACTTCCTTAGAGGTACGTCATATATCTTTACTAGCTAACTACCTCTTAGCACGTTTATTAGCTTCCTTAGAGGTTTCTTATATATCTTTACTAGTTAGTAGGCTATTATTTAATAATTAAGTATCTAAGGTTTCCTCCCGTATTATCTTTACCTTATTTACTTTATCTACTTACCTCTTATTTTTAGCCTTAATAACAGCCGCCTCCTAGTTATTAGTAATACTAAGAGTATTATAGAACTAGGAAGGTAAGAAATAATTTACTTAGCTCTAATAATACGCGTAGAGTACTTTAGCTAATAACTTTATCCCCTTATTAATTAGATATATCTTAATATAGTCCTATAACGCTCGCCCTATAAAATTAAGTAAGGCGCTTATAATATTAGAAAAGTCTACTATTATTTCTAGGCCTAGCTATAGTAATTTATTATTATCTATATTAGATAGCTTATTAGTTATATTAATAAGGTATATAAGCTTCTTATTTATTACTATTACTATCTCCTCTAATATTATTATTATTATAATAAGGATATATATTATATAGTTACCTATTAAATTAGTACCTTAATTCTCTATCTTCCTTACCTCTAAGTTTACTATCTTCCTTACCTTTATAATCTAAAGGAAGGTAGGCTTTATTTAAATTAGTTATTTAGTCCTAGTAGGGTTATTAGCTACCCTATTCTCTTACTTTTAAGATTTTAGCAGGGCTAAGTTAGGTTTTAAAGTAGGATTCCTAGCTAACTTAATAATAGACCCTTTATCCTCCCCTTTTATTCTTAATAACTTTATAAACGTAATAGGAGCTATTAGGGGTAATAGTAAGGTAAGATCCTTATTAATATAAACTTTATATATATTTAATTTTACCTTTAATTTCCCCGTCTACTAGCTTCTAACTTACTACTTAGGTATAATACTAGCTATCCTAATATCCCTTTATAAGATATAAGTATTATAATAAATAATATCTTATATTATTCCCCTATTAGATATATTAGCTACGTCGCTCTTATTTTTACGCCTCTTAAGTAGGTCGCTATTATAAGAGAAATTAGTAGCTAACGCGAGTTTTTTACGCGGGATATTAGCCTAGCGTAAATAACTTACTAAGTTATATAATTAGATAAGGTAGTTTTAGTAGGAGGCTAAGTATTCTTATCTAACGCGTCTACCGCGAGATCCTACTTTATAATAATTAGCTATTTACCTTAAGGTAATTAGTAGGCTATTCTAGGGACTACTAGGAAAGGTAATATTAGCCTTAATAGCCGGTACTAATATTCTTCTAATATTTCTTTAATTACCTAAGTAGGTAATTCTAATATAAGTCTAGCTTAATATACTTTAATCTTATCCTTTATATAACTAGATATACCCTTTTTAGATTAATTCCTAATTATACTAGTAAATATTTTACCTCCTTATAAATAGTATTTTCTACCTCTTAAAGATATATAATAGTAGTAGTTTAAGATAATAATAAGTAGAGTTAATAATATAATTATATAATAAGTAAGGGTTAAAGAAAGTAAAAGTAAGTTTATACTAAATACTAAGACTTTACTAAGAATTATAAAGGGATATTTTATATCTCTATAAAGATAGTAGTTTAACGTCCCTACTTATATAAATAGGGCGTCTAGCTAGGTTTATACCTACTTAGCTAGATATATACGATATACGCGGTATATTATATAATATTATTTATACTTATATTATAAATTAACTATATAACTTAGAAGGTCTTCGCCGTACTATATATTATCCTCTAGGCTATAGCCCTTCTACCTAACTAAGTACTTAGTAATTAGTTTTTTATAATTATACTTTCTCTACCGCTTTCCTACTAGCTCTTTAATCTTATATAAGTACTATTTATTATTTAACTCTTCTATTACTAGAGGGTAGTCTAGCTTCTAGCCTCTATTAAAAGGGTTATTACCTTATAATAACTTTTCTAGTTATATAATTAAAATGACTAGATAGATTTTCTAATTTACTAGAATTACTAATTTATAAGCTAATTTCCCTACCTTTTATATAATCTTAATAAGTCCCGCCCGTTAGTTTAATAGCTTTACTTAGATTATACTAGGTAGATTATACCTAGTATATAACTTTATAAAGACCTCCTTACTTTTATTAAATTAAATTAGTTAATAGTATTTATTATACTTAATCTTAGATTTAATATAAGCCTACCTAATTAAATCTTCTACCTCCTTTTAAATAGTAATCCTATTCTCTAGAAATTAACTAGCCTTCTAATTATCTAGGGGTAATAAGGTAAGGGTATTATATAGGCGGTACTTATATATAACCTTATTTAAGCTCGTAGATATTATAGAGCTAGGTAAATTATTTAAGATACCTCTAAGTTAAGGTAGGAATATTATCTAGTCTTTTCTAGGGTTAGAAGTTAGCTAGTATTATAAGGCGATTTTAATTATTTAATTTATCCTCTCTAACTAGCTATCTATTTATAGATAATATACGGTACTTATTAAGAATTAAACTCCTAGACTTTTAAATACTCCCTACTAGAAAGTAGATATAAACTTCTTATCGCGGTTTAATATTAACGCGTAAGGTAAACCCTAATCTATTATTCTATCTAAGAATACCTTAGCCTAGTCCTTTATAAAGTAGGTATCTTTTCTATATAAGATAGTTACCCTTTTAAAAAACTTATATATAATAGATAATACTATATTTATCCCTAAGGTAGTCTTTAATAAGGTAAGGATAAAATCTATAGTTATAATATAATATAATATAAGTAGGGTAACTATTAGAACTAAGGCTTTATAAGTAGGGTATTACTTTATCTAATTAATATTATATTTATAATAGTAGCTAATATATAAATATAAATATCTTATTAATTTCCTAAAGTAGTAGTTACTTATAATAGCCTTATATATATAGTTAAATCCTAGGTAAGACTTTTTATTATATACCTAGTAGAATATCTCCTTCTTAAACTCCTTAGGAAGATATAGTTATATCCTTCCTTTATAATTTATAAAGTAGAGTAGCTCTTTTATAAGATAAAATTAAACTCTTAATAAAGTAGATTCCCTATCCTTTAAGCTATTATAGATCTTAGCCTATTTCTTACTTACTATATAGCTAGCTACTACTTAGTCTTTAAAAGAAGTTAATATTTTAATAAGAAAAATATTAAACGTGAAAATATTATTAAGCGTACCTTCTTTAGTTATTTATAGGCTATATTTAATAGCCAAGTTATTTATTAGCCTTAATAGCGTATTAGGTATAATATATTACTTACCTAGTTAATACTAGATAATAATAAGTACTAAGATATACGAACTAGTCTAAGATTAAGTTTATTAATTAAGGAGGAGGTAAGTAAAACCTACCTTATAATATTTACTATTACTAAATAGTCTATAAATATAATAGTATAAAAGGTAAATTATTAATAAAGTACCTAATTTTATAAATAGTTTAAACTAGGTACGTGACTTTAAGTTCTATTAGCTAATAATAGGTTTTAGCCCCGTTTAGTAACTTAGATAAGAAAAGTATAAGCTTAATATTAGCCTTCAAGTATTTATTACTTATAAGATTACCCTTAATATAATATAATATAACTTTATAGCCTCTCTTCTTAGAGGCGTTAATATCTATATAAAGGCGCCTTAAGTACGAGAAATAAATAAGGAAGTTTAAACTTAAAAAGGCGTCTTATAAGGAGCTAAATAAGTTAAGTAGGATTTACCTTTTTTTAATTAATATTATTTTTATAAAATTCTTTTACTTATAGCCTCCCTTTATTAGTAAACCCTTTAATAGCTTTATCTTCTCTACTTATAAAGGATCCGCCTACTACGTATAATAGCTAACTTTATTACATATCTAGCTTATAAGGCTAAGGTAATATTCTAGTACCTTAAGGTCTTTTAGAAAGTTAATATTCCTAAGTACCTTAATATATTCCTTAGTTATTAATAATCTAAAAGTATTAACCCTTTACCCTAGTAAAGTAATACTAGGATAGTTTAGGAAGGTCTTCTTTATACTAATTATTACATTTAATTTAGATAGAAGCTAGAAAAGTTACCTAAGGTAGCTAAGATATTTATTAAATATTTAAGAGAAAGTAATAAGGTTATCTATATAAGTATAAATAAAGTCTTAAAGGGGGCGTAGTACCCTATTTATAGTTCTTTAAATAAAAGGAGGTAAGTTCTTAAAACCTATTACTACTACCTTTAAGTATTCTAATCCCTAATAAGAAATAAAAGTAAACTTATACTAATCCTTAGGTTTTACTAGGAATTAAAAAAAGAAGGTAAGACTATCTATAAGACTTATATTATTTATCCCTTATAAGGTATTTATAATTTTAGTTTATAGCTATAATAGGTAGGAGTTAGTAGTAGTAATCTTATTAAGACCTTAAATATCTACTACTACTCTTACCTTTCTTATAAGCGGAGCTACTAGCCTACTTAAGATAGTTTTCTATATAATAAATATAAGGAAGGTAAAAGGCGTTAGTCTATCTATCTATCTTATACGCCCTTATTTATAAATCTTATTAAATTCCTTATTAATTACCTCTCTATTTATAATACCTACTAGGTATACCCTCTAATTTAGCTTTAGGGTTATAGAGGAGTTCTAGTTAGTATTTATTAGTACTATTATCTAGTCCCTTTCTAGGATATTAATAATATTACTATTATCCTTTTAGATATCCTAAAACTTATATACTAAGGCCTTTAACTTTTCTAGCTCCCCTTTATTTCTAAATAGGGAGATACTATCTTAAATTTTAATCTCTTTACCTAATAGCGAGCTATTAACCTTAATATTAGTTTTTACTATAATATAGATATAATCCTCCGGGTAAGTAGTATAATAAAAGTTAGTATTATATTTAATAATTATATTAAGGTAGGAATAGGTAGATATAACCCTAACTACCTTAATATTATTCTTAATATAAATAAAAGGTAGAGAAGCGTCTATAATATAAGTATATACTCCTAGTAGGTAGGGGTTAAAAAGGTAATCCCTATTAAGTAAAGGTACGGAAGTCCTTAGCTATATTAGTACCTAAGCTATTAAATTTACTAGGATAATAACGCGTTTTTTATTATATACTATACGGCGGATAATAATATTATCCTTTACTAAAATTTAAATTAGGGTAATAAGCCTACTATAGTACTACTACGGAGGGAGCTAAGAACGCAGCTATTAAGGAAAGGAATAGGGTACTAAGAACGGAGAAGGCGATCGACTTTAGAAGAAAGATTTATAACGCTACTAAGTCTTGAAAGGGTATATAAGGCTTTACTAAGTAGGCGAGGAACGATAGCTTATCGCTACGGCCCCTCCCTAAGTTCCCTCCTCTAAGGAGGGGCGATAGGGAAGGGGTAGCCGAGACCTTTAAGGAGAAAGTAGAAGTCCTGTAGATAATATTCTTCCTACCCCCCTTATAAGCCGACCTAATAGACATCGATAGTATAGAATACCTACTACCGGTAGGTAATAGTAGTAATATTATAAGTAAGGAAGTCCTATAAGCTATCTATAGGCTAAAATAAGATAAGGCCCCGGGGATTAATAGGATCCCGAATCGGTTCCTTAGGCTAATAGCGGACGGGCTCTTTAAGGAGCTTACTTATTTATTTAACGCGTGCTTCTACCTTAGCTACTACTTAAGGGAATTTAAGAAGGCTAATACGGTCGTCTTAAAGAAACCGAAGAAGGAGGATTATACGGTACCTAAGGCGTACCGTCTAATAGCGCTACTAAGTACCCTTAAAAAGGCCCTAGAATTAATAGTCGCAGGGCGACTTAACGACTATATTAAAAGTCGAGGCCTCCTCCCGTAATAATAAATAGGGGCGTAAAGAAATAGATTAATAGAGATAATACTAGAGATAATTATAGACGCGGTATATATAATATAGGACTACGGTAGAGGTAATATAACTAGCCTCCTCTTACTAGATATCGCAGGAGCCTTTAATAACGTCTCCTACCGGAGGCTTATTTATAACCTCCGGTATAAGGGGATCCCTCGCTATATTATAGGCTAGACGGAAAGTTTCCTAGCGGAAAGGTCCTTATCTATTATAATTAGGGGGATAACGAGTAGGATAGAGCCGGTAGAGATAGGGATTCCCTAGGGGTCGCTAATCTCTCTTATCCTCTTCCTATTCTTTAACGCGCTACTTATTAAGGAGTATACGGCGGCTAAATTATAATTATAAGTTAGAGGGTTTATAAATAATATCCACCTACTAGTATATAGGAAAACTACGGAAGGTAACTATAAGACCTTAGAACTAGTATACGAGATCTACCTTAAATAGGCTTTAATATACGGGGCGAGTTTCGCCCCCTAGAAATATAAATTAGTCTATCTTACCCGTTACCCCCGTCGCTTTAATATAGGTACGGTTATTAACCTAGGGTATATAATAATAAAGCTATAAACGGAGATCTAAGTCCTAGGACTATATATCGACGGTAAATTACGGTAGGGCCCGTACTTAAAGAGGGTATAGGTGAAACTCGCTACCTAGAGCCTCGCCCTATTTATAACGACGGTATTAACCTAGGGAGCTACCCTTAGTAGGATAAGGAAAGTATATAACGCGATAGTACGGCTAGTTATAACTTACGCGTCCGCTTTATAATATATACTATAAAGACTAAGGGATATAAAGAAGACGCACGTAAGGAAGCTTAAAGTTATCTAAAATAACTACTTAAGACGCGTACTAGGGGTATATAAGGCTACCTTAACGCGAGTACTAGAGGTAGAGTCGGGGATAGCCCCTATATAACTAATACTAGATTACTTAGTTCTCCGCCGGTATATATTAAAGGGGATCTACCCGGTAACGGTAATAGGGAATATACGTATCCGAAGGAAGCTAAACGCTAAAAAGGGGAGGAGGAGAGAGGTAGTAAAATCCCCCGCGGAAGAGAAGAACGAGTGGGCTCTACGCTCCCTACGCCTAGATAACGGGGGCGCGATTATAACTAGGGAGGTAGCCCGCCCCCCCTAGAGGATTAAGAAGATAATATACTATTGGTAGAGGTCCTCCTAGGATACTATATAGGACGAATACTAGTCGGGACTAGGAGCTAAGGATTACCCCCCCGCCTAGCTCGGGGGCTTATAGACCGGTAGGAGGACCCTTTATAAGGGCCTTTAGAAGGCTAAGAGCTCCGTCTTTACGCAGATAAGGACGGGAAAGATCGGGCTAGCCGCCTTCTTATACTAGTATAAAGTCCCCGGCTATATATCCGTAAGCTGCGGGTACGGCTAGCGTAGGTAGGATATAAAGTATATCCTTATCTATTACCCTAGGCTCTAGGACCGCCGCTAGGAGCTAAAGGATACCTTAGGCGCGGTAGACGCCTATAAGTTACTCGCGAATATAGGGGGGGTAAAATAAGTAGCGAGATAGATAATCTAGACTAGGCTACTAGGCTAGTTCTCGCTTATAGCGAAGTAGTTATACTAGAGCCGACCTTAGACGTAAATCTTTACTACCGGAGCGAATTTCGCTTTTATAGTATATAAGCCGGCCCTAGGGAGCTAGACTAATATAGTAGTAAATACGACCGCCTATTATTATAAAGGACCGAATATAATATAAAGAGAAAACGGAATAAAAGTTATAGAGAAGGTAGGAAAGGTAAGGGTTTTTACCCGCGCCTATACTTAGTATAGGTATATAATTTCCCCTACGAGTCGGCTACTATCGTAGCGACTATAAAATACCCGCAGGCCCCCGTAATTATCTTTTATTAGTTTAGATAGACGCGTATATAGTTTATAAATAAATAAATAAATAAGCCTACTATAGCTTTTAATAGTTAGTTTCTAGTTATCTAAATTAAGGATTATCCTTTCTAGGCCTATAATATCTATCCTAACTAGTATTTTTACCTTAAGGTTATTAACTAAATATATATTATAATAAAAATACGCTAGAGCCTTCTAATTACCCTTCTAGCCTAGAATATATATATTAATTATTATATACTTATTAATAGAATGCCTAGCTAAACCTATACCCTAAATATTTATTAGGGTATATATTTTCTTAATAACTATTATAAGTAAAACTTATACTAGAAACTTATAATTAATAAGTATTATTATATATCCCGTATCTAAGTAGATTACTTTAGTATTACCCGTAACCTAAAATCTAGCGTAGACTATAGTAAAATACTATAATTAGAATAATAGGCTAATATTAGGATATAATATAATATCTAAGTCTACTACTAATTCTAGTATATCTTCCTATCTAAAGTTTACCTTAGTAAAAAGGCGCTTACTATCTTAGCTACTCTTAGTACCTTAATATAGGGCTAGATACGCGTATAATAGGTTTCCTAAGCTAAAATCTTCCTTATACTAGCGGTAAGTCCTTAACCTTAATAGAGGTATCTTAATAAAGTAGGAACATATATAAGGAATTTTAATATAAAAGTAATAGGTATCTATTATAAGACTATATACCTTACTATTTTCTAGGTCTAGTAAGGATACTTCTTCCTAATAAATAGGAACGTCTATTAAGGCTACTACTAGGAAACTATATTCCTCTAGATAAGCGGCGTATCTAAACTTACTAGTACTATATTCTACTTTAGGGAAAAACTTACTTAGTTTAACTATTATAATTATTTTAGTATATCTATAATATATAATAGCTTACGGCGTAGGTATTTAGTTTATTTAGTTCTAATATCTGTAGCTATAATTTTACCTAATAGGCTATAAGGCGTACTAATATTAATTACTACCCCTCCCCTTATAAGGGTTATAATTACCTCGGAAGTTATTATAACTACCGCGACTAGCGTTACCCTAATTAGGTTAGTATATATCCTAATTAGGTTAGCCCTATACTTCTTAACTAAGGGAGGTATAATTACTTACCTCTACTACTAAGGCGGTAATTATAAGCTATTTACCTAGCGCCGGCTAAGGCGTAAAGATTTATACCTAATTAGCTATCCTATCCTATAACGGGTTTTATTACGGATACCCTATTAACTATAGTAGATAGCTATTATAACTAGCTTAAAAGCCGCCTTAATAGCCCTAGTAGCCTTATAACTAATAATTATTATAGAATTACCTAGGTATTATATTTAGTAGTAGCGGTTAGCGACTAGGCTCTAACTACCTTTTATAATTACTATTATTTAAGTAATAGCAGTTATCTATAGCTTTTTATAAGTTACGCTTAGCTTCTAGCTCTTCTATAAAATCTTAGAATATAGTAGTCTTAGTAGGTAGGGTTATTATAAACTAGATATTAACATCTAATTAATTCTAGGCCTAAGTTAGCTAGGTATAAGTATTATCTACCTAAGTAGCTATAATATATAGCTAGATATTTTATAAATAGGCCTGTAAATCCCTATCCTAGTATATATTAATAATAGAGTACTTTTCCCTAGTTAGCTAATCAAGTACTTAAAATACTAATATCTTAAACCTTAGAGCGAGTTAATTAGTAAAATCTACTAATAGTATTCCTTAGAAAGCTTATTATTTAAAATTATTAATTTCTTTTAAGTACTAATTTAGGGATATACTCCTAAAGTATATAGCGAGATTTTCTTTTATATTAGTTTCTCTAACTAATATCGCGTAGTTATATATACGTTTATTAAAAGTATATACTTTATAAAAAATAGTTTCTTTATAAGTATATACTATATCCCCTAAACTATATAACTTAGGTAGGTCTAGGTAGAAAAATCCTATATCCTAAGTACTAAATCTTAGTTAGCTATTACCTCTAGTACTAACGCCTAGTAGACTAAATAGGCTAGGATTACCTTATAAGCTAGGGTTACTAGGCGGCCTAGGCGGGCTAGCGTTACTACTAACTTCCTTATATATAATTCGTCTAAGATTATCTATATTAATAGTAACCGGGCGGTCTCCTATATTAAGCGTATTAGGCCTTACTCTACGCTTAGTAGTAGTACTTAAATCTAGGACTATAATAACTTATAATTTAGTAGTCTCTAGGCGAGCGGCCTTAGCTTATACCTTAAAAACTTCCTCTCTATAAATTAATTAGATATTCTATATTAAAGTGCCTAGCTTAATAGTAGTTATTTAAGGCTTAAGGTAATTACGCTATTTAGACTTTAACGGTATAAGCGGATTTATCTTAGAATCCTAGTTAAGCGGATTTATCTTAAAGTCCTAGTTAAGCGGATTTATCTTAGAGTCCTAGTTAGTTAAATTTAGCTTAAAGTCTTAAGGGGTTATCTTAATCTCTAATAAGCTTAGACTATATTTAAGCTTATAGGAGCTATTTCCCGCCTAAGTAGCCTTACTAGACTCTAATTCTATTAAGTAGCGGGGCTATCTTATTTTAATAGACCCTAAGGTACCTTACTAAATAATTTCTAGTAACCTTAAAATATCTTTAGGCTCCTAGGAGGTATTTTCTATCTAAGTAGCCTTACTAGACTCTAGTTCTACTAAGATTAGGGAGTAGCTAGGCTATTATAGTACTAATAACTCCTAATTAAGGTATAGATATATCCTAAAAGGGATAGATATTAATACCTTAGTAGAGGTAGTAATTAGAGGTACCTTCCGCGGAGCTTAGATAAACGCAGGCGATAAAGAGTAAGGGGTAATAGGAATATAAGCTAGTTCTAACTAAGAACTCTTCTTAAGAGCGGGTAGGGTAATTTCCTATATATCCCTAGTAAACCCTTTTATTATAAGTTAAAGGGCTAGCTTATTAATAACCTAATCTAAGGGCTAAATTAATAGCTCTATAAAATAAGTCCTAGAGCGAGTACGGGTACTCCTTATTAATAGTTCGTAGTATTTAGCAGCTAATCGTGCTAGCTAGGAAGAGGTAATTACGATTTTATATATAATTCTACGAATTCTCTCTAGTATTAAATTAATCTATAGATACTCTATTTTAATAAAAGCATCTAACTAGAAAGTAAAAAGGATAGTATTTTCTTATAAGGTATTTTCTTCTAAGGCAGCCCGTAAAGATACTACTATAAGAAACTATTTACTAATCCTTTAAATAAAGCGAGTCTACTTCCTTAATAAGACGGAGTAGACTATAGTAAATAATAGTAATAACTACGACGGGGAAAAACGCGTTATAAACTAGTAAGCACGGAGGTAAGTAAAGTAAATAGTAAATAGAAAGTAGTAAAAGAATTAAGAATTAAGATAGAGGGGAAAAGTAGGCGGTTATTACTATTTTAGAGTTATAATAGTTTCCCTACTAGGGAAACTACGGCCTTAATCTTCTAAGAAGACCGATTTCTTAGTAAGGGGTAAAAGCTAAATACTAAATCTAGTAGTTAAGATATTAGATAGGCGTCTTACCTAATATTATAAGGTAGTAGGGATCTAGATATATTATAATTATTCTATTTTTACCTTATAATTATTAAGGTAAAATCTAGTCTAATTTAACTAGTACGGAATAGTAAACTTAGTAGTAGTCTACTACTAGGTTTATTAGTAGAGGACTCCTAGTCTATACTACCTATTAGGTTAATTCTAACCTATTAGGACATTATATAAGGGTATTACTACTAAATATAGTAGAATCACGTCGTAAAAAGTAAATGCAAGGCAAAGGTACTATTAGGTAAATAGGTATAAAAGCTTACCTTACTATCTAAGGAGGTAACCCCCTATATCTAACTAAGCTAAGCTATATAAGGCATAGCGCCTACTACGCTATAGTAGTATTTTATAACACCTATACCTATTATTAAACCCTATAACATGACTCTATATCTTTTATTACCTAATACGCCGCTATAAAGCTAGCGGGTATAGGCCTTATAAGAGCGGAGATTAATATTATCTCCTAAAGCTTTACTTATTAATATAACCTAAAACCCCTAGAGGGCTATTAGCTACTAATTCCTAAATAGATAAATAGTTAGTTAGTCTATTACTATAGTATATACTAAGTAGAGTACTACCTTATTGTTAGCTAGAGATAGCTAGGTTAGTATACTAGTATATTCTATATAATTAAGAAGAAGGGGTTACCTATTATTCTTAATATACCTACCTTATTAGAAGCTAGGGTATAGGTAGATCTAGGGAGTTAAAAGTAGTAATTTCTACTAGACTCTATTAGTATATCTATTCTAGAGCCGTAAGTAGTTATAGATACCCTTAAAGGTAAATTAGTAATTTATACTATTATTTATACTAGGTTATCCTAGGCGGAAACCTAGAGCTCTAATAATAAAGTATTAGAGCTACCTAAAAGTCTTTATAACTTTTTAGATATCTTTTTAAATAAGGAGGTAGGATAACTACCCCTATTTAAGCCTAGGGACTATACTATTAATATAGATAGTTATAAGCCTCTTTATAAGTCTATCTATAATTTATTATAAAGGGAGTTAGAAACTCTATATATCTACCTAGATAATACTAAGTTAAAGGGTTAGATATAAGAGTTTACTAGCCCTACTAGAGCTCCTATTTTATTTATACTAAAGAAGGATAGTAGCCTGTATTTATATATTAACTATTATAGGTTAAATAAGGTAATAGTAAAGAATTATTATCCTCTCCCTCTAATTAGTAAAATTTTCAATCGCTTATAAAGTATAAAGATATTTACTAAGTTAGACTTTAAAGATACCTATTATAGGATTTATATTTATAAGGGTAATAAGTAGAAGACGGCGTTCTATATATAATATAACTATTTTAAATATATAGTTATACTATTTAGGTTAGTAAATACCCTAGCTATATTTTAAGCCTATATTAATAGAGCTTTAATAGGCCTAGTAGATATTACTTATATAATATACCTTAATAATATTTTAATTTATTTAGAAGATATCTTAAGTTATAGGTAATATATCTACTAGGTACTTAAGTAGTTATAGAAGTTTTAACTCTATATAAACTAAAAGAAATATAAATTCTATACTAATTTAGTAGAATTCCTTAGATTTATTATAAGTATTAATAGTATATTAATAGATAGTTATAAGGTATTTACTATCTAGAACTAGCTAGTACTAATTATATATTAGGAAGTCTAAGTATTCTTAGGATTTATAAACTTCTATTAGCGTTTTATATACTATTATTTATAAATAGTATCCCTCTTAACTAGCCTTTTAAAAGGTAGTAAGGATAGGAAAAAGTTAGGACTATTTATATAAGGTACTAGTAAGGAGAAGGTATTCTATAATCTATATTACGCCTTTATAATTATATCCGTCTTAATATATTTTAATTCTAATAAGAAAATTTAGATTAAAATAGATATATCTAATTTTACTATAACTACTATCTTATCCTAATAGGATAATAATAGGGCTTAGTATCTAGTAGCTTTTTAGTCTTATAAATTAATACCTACTAAGACTAGGTATAAGATATATATTTATTGCAGTTGTATTACTAAAGGATTTTATAGATGCCTTTATACTAGTTATACTGTATTAGGCTTAGCGTAGTAGTTTATAGGGAGGCTCTCTACCTCTCTACTAATATATTTTTCTACTATATTACGAAGTATTCGCTATAAATAGTAGTAATACTACGTTAGCCTCTATTAAGTACTATTAACTACTTAATAGGCTAGATTAGGTATACTAGGCGTGTTTTATATTACTACTAGCCGCTAGTAGTACTAGTCTAATAGTCCTCCGCTCTCGTTTCCACCTTACCTTATACCGGCTTACCTCGCCTAGCCTACCTACCTCTAGTCGTATAGAATAAGGACCTTAATATAACTCTTTACTAAGTCTACCTCTTTAGTATTATACTATCTCTCATCCCTTAGAGGTAGCCTTAATAGATTTCTTAATAAATTTACCTCCCGCTAAGAAATAGGCTAGAGAAGGTAGTTATAACTATATTACCTTACCGCCTATTTCCTAGTAAATTCCCCTTAGATTTTATAACTATCTTATTAGAGTAATACTCTAACCTACTACCTATTATATTTAACCGTTTATTATCTAGTCTACCTTATAAATAGTTAATTAAACTAGCTTTTATTAATAGGGATATAGTTATCCTAGCCTTCTAGCTTTATAGTTTCTCTACTACTAGGTATACGTACGCCGGTACTATTAATAATATTAATTATTATCTTATCTCCCTAATTATATTAAGAAACTTAAGGCTACCTAGGCTAACTAATTAGCCTTAAGAATATATATATTCTAGGTCTACGTTTATTAATCTTATTAGTTTAAGGGAGCTTAAACTATTATACCCTTTAAAATAGGTAATTAACTATTCCTCGTTTTATACCTTACTTACTAAGTTCTATTAGTACTATTAGATTAAGGATTTAAGGCGGCTTTTATGATAACCTCCCGCGCCTTATAAAGATTAGTCTTAATCTTCTTTACTAATAGGTATACCTCTACTAGAGTTTATAATTACTCCCTCTAACTCTATTAATAAGGATAACGCTATAACTAGGGTAACCTTAGCTAAGGAGGTAATTTATAATTAGCTAATTAGACCCTAGTTATTAAATACTTTAGGAATAGTAAATAATAGAGGCTAAAATACTAGAAATACCTAGCCTATAACCAAGCCTATAGGAGGCTTTATAGCTAAATAACTTAATATAATATTAAATCTCTTCTAGATATCAATTAATAGAGTAGGCGGACTAGTACCTACCTTATAACCTATTATAGGAGGTAGTATAGCTAGTAGTAACCCTTAATTTTATTTAAGAGATATTAGGTATTTTAATCTAAATCCTAATATACTACTAATTAAAGTTAAAGATAATTATAATATTTATTATAATATATTTAGTTTTACTAACTACCTTTAGGTAAAGGCTATAACTATAGATACTACTATCTTATAATAGAACCTTAACTTATATCTCTTAGGAAAGGTAGATAATTAGTTTATCAACTAACTAACTTATATTAGCTAGGTTAGCCTACGGAATAACCTAAATAGTATTACTAAGTAATATAATATACTTTAGGAGTATTTCTAAGACTCGCTAGGTAGGTTACTTAGCCTCCTTAAGGTAATTTACTATACTATTAAAAATACCCGTAATTAATAGGATCTAGTAGACTATATATCTAGTATTATCTTAAATAGTAAAAATATAAATATAGCTATAACTAAATTAGCCTAAGTCCTCCTTATATATAAATATCTTAATAGCTAGCTATATTATAATCTTTTAATTCTAATAAGTTTATCTATAATTCCCGCCTTACTAGAGGAGTTAAGATATAAGAAAAATATCTAGTTTAATATTTATAGGAATAAGGGCCTTTATAAGGTAAAATAACTAGAATCTTACTATAATAATTATTATAATTAAGATCCTTAATTAGGTTAATATACTTCTAAGTTATCTTATAGTAATAGCTTCGGTTTTAGTAGTACTAGTTAGAGATAGTACTATAGTAACCCGAATTATACGCAGCTATTTATACCTTATAATAACTACTAGAATGTTAATAATAATCTATAATAGAATTAATAAGTACCTCAGGTATTTAGCTAGCCTTAAATCCCTAGTCCACGTTAGCTACTATAAATTACTAGCGGAAATATAAGCGGGTTACTTAGGTAGAGTTAATACTAGACTTAAAACCTAAGACGCCTATTTTTAAATACTTTAAATAATAATTAAAACGCCTATTAGTAATAGCCGTAGGCCTACTAAGCTAGGGTAGAGCCTAAGGGATATAATAAATAGGCTAAGTATAAGGTATATAAGGAAGCCTTCTACTAGTTAGAATAAGTAAGCTAGGAGGATTAAGGAGGTTAAGAGGATACTAGGTTTTAAGACCTAAATTAGGTAGATAATTAGGATAGTTAAGAAGGTAAAGATATAATAGAAGCATATTTCCTAGCTATAAAGGTAGCTATAAAAAGCTTTAACTATTACTAATATTAGTCTAGTTTTACCTTAAATAATTCTCTATATAAATATATCTATTAAGGCTACCTTACTAAAATAAGGGCCTTAATAACTATAATATCTATTATTACCTAATAGGGTAGCGACTAAAGCCTCCTATAAGTAGGTAAAATCATTAAAAGTATATTACTAGTAGATACTTCCTCTAGAGGCTATACCTTCTAGGGCTACTATTTCGTAATAGTTATAATTAGCTTTATAAAGGATAGTCTATATTATAAGCTATATATTAATACGGGTTATATAATAAGTCTAATTAATTATAATTTCTTATTAAAATATACCTTAAAGGTAAAAGTAGTTAAGATACCTATACCTATTAATATAAGAGGTCTTAAAGATAAGAGATATAATATTAGTAAATATACCTAGATTAAGACATATTTCCCTAGTAAAGATAGTATAATACTAGTTAAGAGAGAGCTATATATAGTTAATAATCTATTAGCGAATATACTAATTAGAGTTAATATCCTTAAGCCTAAAGGGATAGTAATTAATCTTAATTAAAATACTCTCCTAATTAGATTATATTAAGGTATAATTATCCTAATTAATATCTCTACTAAAGGTAATTAGATAAATACTACTATTTATAATTAAAAGGTAATAATTATTACACCCTATATAAATAGATAGATTCCTATTACTAGACCTTATTACTAGTCCTTAATATTACCGCTAGACTATAAATTTATATTTAAGCTAAAAAAACTTAATAAGCTCTTAGTCTATACCTATATAATAGACTATATATCCTATATTATTATTTAGAATAATATAGATAGGGAAATTAAACTTCTATAAAATATTAGATTAAGCTAAGTTACGGAGTATAAGGCTACTAGCTACTTCCTAGTAGAAGCCTTCTATAGTAACCTTACTACCTAGCCTCCTAAGAAAATAACTAATTAGGTTAAGATAAATCTATAATAATTAATAGCTACCGCCGCTACTTTTATAATAACTATCCCTAATAGCCTAGTAGAGTCTCTAGCTGAGGCTATATACCCTACGGGAGTTATAATCTATAATACTCTCTAATTAAGGTCCTTATTAGGAGTAGTTATAAATAAATATCCTAACTTATAGTAGGATACTAGAAATATTAAGTATATACCTAAGTCCTAATAGATAGATATCCTATTAGTTAATAATTAGTAAGAGCTATATAAACTAGGCTAGGCCTAGGTTTACCCGCTTAGGAAAGTAGATAAAGAAGTTATTAATAATGTATTTAATAAACTTTATAATTAAGGCCGTATAAAATAGATAAGTAAGGTAACCCTATTCTCTTTCCTATATTTTATTATCTAGAAAAGTAGTAAGGTAGGTAAGAAGGGCCGTATAATAGTAGATATTAGGGTACTAAATAAAATTACTATACTAGATATATATCTAGTACTATCTTAATCTAAAATCCTTACCGCTCTTAAGGGAGTAACTTATATTACTATAATAGATACTATAAGCTTCTTCTATTAATAGTAGGTTAATTCAAACTATTAGTATTAATTAATAGTAGTAAGCTACTATAAGTAAGAGTTATTTAACATCCTTATTATAAGATACTAAAATTCACCGGCGTATATATAAAGAATAATTAATAGGATCCTATAGCCGTTTTATTATTTCTACTATATATATATTAATAATATTATTATTTTCTCTAATTCCCTTAAGGAATATTTAGCTTACCTTAATAAGGTCTTCTAAACTCTATTAGAAATAAATATATACCTTTTACCTAAAAAGTTATTCCTAGGATACCCCTCTATATATTTACTAGGTTAAAGAGTTAATACTTTAGGCCTAGCTACCGCGGTAGAAAAACTTATAGCTATTACTAACCTTATATTCCCTAAGACACTTAGTCTTCTTAAGAAATACCTTAAGTTAATAGGGTACCTAAGGTAATATATTACCTACTACGCCGTAATTATTAAACCCCTATAATTACGTAAGATATACCTTAATAAAATACTCCAGGGCCCTAATACTAATAGTATTCAGGGTAATACCTATAAAAGGCTAGCCCGCCATACTTACCTAGGTAGGCTAATACCTAAAGAACTTAATACTTTTTATTAGCTATAAAAGCTATTTACCTTACTAATACTACTATATTATTTTAATAAGCTAATGTAATTATTCGTAGACCTTAATATAAGTAAGGAGTTTAGTTTTAGAGTATATATCTACTATATCTTACCGGAAGCTTCCGTAGGAAACGGCCCTCCTAGGTAGAAGTCTTAATAGCCTATTCTATTCCTTAGCCATCTTCTAATAGATGCTAAGACACGCTATTAGCTAACTAAGCTAGAAGTTACTAATATAATATAAGTAGTAAAGAAGATTAAGTATATAATTAAGGTAGTTAAACTTATAACTATTATATATACTAACTATTCTATAGCCGTTTTAATAGCCCATTAGATAAGTCTAAATACTACCTTAGTAGAAAAGCTAAACCTCCGCCTTATCCGCGCTTCTAAGTATCTACAGCGTTTTTAATTAAATATTTAATATAAACCTAGTAAATCTAATATTATACCTAACGCCCTATCCTATCTTACTAGCTATAAATATTACCTATCTAATAATTCTAGTCTAGACGCCCTAATAGTAAAGGCTTTCCTAATTAGTCTAGTAGAAATAAGTCTAGAGTTCCGCTAATAGCTTATTAAGGGCCTTAATAAACCCTAATAGATATAGGTTATTATAATAATCTAGGTAAATAAGTTATTAGGTAGGAATATAACTAAATTACCTTACTATATTATTAATTAGGTATTATATTTTAATAATAATAATAAAGGCCTACGGCTATATATACCTTCTACTATAAAGAAGGAAGTATTCTAACTAGCTTATAATAAAATAGGATACCTAGGATATACTTATACTTATAAGCGCCTTACTAATAGACTCTATATATATAACCTCGCTATAAAGCTTTATAAATTTATTAGGTATTACCCGTATTACTAGCTAAATTAGACTTTATAGTATAGATTATATAGATCCCTTTAGCCTATCTTCTTGCTAGTAAGACTATTTTATATAATTATAATTAACTTTATACTAGCCCTACTAGAGTTAGTCCTAGACTAGTATAAATATACTATATTAATTACTAATAAATTTTCTAAGGTAGTTAGCTTTATTCCCAGTAAAATTATATAATTAGGTAAAGACTAGGTAATTAGGCTACTAGATTACTTAGCTAAGCTTAACTAGGGTATTCCTAGGGTAATTATTTTAGACTAAGACAGGAAGTTTATAGGCTAAATATAGAAATAAATCTTCTAGTCTCTAAAAGTTAGTCTATTATACTTAACTACCTAGTATCTATAAATAGACGGCATATCTAAACGATCTAATTAGATAGCTAAAGTAGTACTACGCTACTATATTACAGCTCTTAATAATCCTAGGTAATAGCCTACGGTTTTATATAGGATATTATCTACCTTAAATAACTCTACTAAATATAGCTCTATAAACCTAATCCTAACCTAGATTATATATAGATTTTAAATATATAAGGTACTAGACTTACTACGCCTTAATAATAATCTATTTATAAAAGGCTTTACCTAGGCTAATACCTATAATACCTTAGTAAACCATGCGGACTACGGTAATAAGGGCCTTATTATAGTACACCCCGCTAACGCGGAGGTAGTAAATCCCGCTAGGAGGCTAGATTCTATAGATAAATACCGCCCGGTATTTATTAATATAAAGGACGTAATTATATTTACCTCCCTTAAGATATAAGAATATTATAACGCGTATTATATACTAATATTCTTTAGAATAGGGGAGATAGTTAATTTATAATTACATTAGGGTTATAGTATACTAGTAATTAAATCTAAGAAGATTAGATGATAACTTATAAGGCCTTTTAAAATTAATAAATATATAGGCCGGCTTATATACTAACTAAACCTCCTAGATAATATAAAGATCTATAACATTATCTCTATTACACACCTAGAGCCTATAACTAACCCTACTAATAACCTATATAAGCGGCGTTAACCGGCGGTTCCTATTATTATTAACGGCTAGGATAAATAGGAGATTAATAGGCTAGTTAATAAACGACGGATACGCTAAGGACGTAGGTAGTTAGTTAAATACTTAGTAAGATAGAAGAATAGCGGCCCTAAAGAAGACTACTAGATATTAGAAAGAGAACTAATAAGGAATACTACTAACGTAATTAAGGATTATAATAAGATATATAGTAACTAATTAGGTATTACTTAATTAGGTAGACTAAGGTCCTTATTAGAATTTTACCTTCCAGCTATCCTAAGCTATTAGGGCGATAGTATTATTTGTTTACTAGTATTTATTATAGTTATATTACTAAAGGCTTTTATAGATACCTCTATACTAGCTATACTACATTAGGCTTAGCGTAGTAGTTTATAGGGAGGCTCTCCACCTCTCTACTAATACATCTTTCTACTATATTACGAAGCATTCGCTATAATAATTAAGAGCTATTAATAATTATTAAAGCCTTTAAGTAATAGTAATACTATATAGAAGGTAGTTATTATATTATTAAAGTACTTATAAATTATAATAATCTTAGGGGATTTATATAAGTAAAGTAATTAAATAGTTATTAAGCTTAGTAGGCTATTTATTTAATTATATATAACTTTAATATTAAATATTAACCTAGTAAGAAGAATCCTATAAATACTCTATTATATAGACCTAACTATAATAATATTAAGATATTATTTAACTAGCTCCTACCTACCTTATAAAATAAGCTAGTAAATTTAGGAAGTATTATCTCTAGCTAAAAGTAGCTAGAAGAAATAACTAAGTATATAGATTTATCTAGCTTAGGAGGGCTTAGGAAACCCTTAACTAAGCCTAAAAACTTAGATAGAAGGGGCGTAAAGCTACCTTCCTAGTATTAAAGTAATATAGTAGTATTACTACTACTTAATCCTATTACTAGGGTTATTAGTTATAAATAATATATCCTATAAATACTAGTAAGAGTAGTTACTAGACTTAAAATAGCTTATAAAGCTAGATTAGAATCCTTAAAAGAACTTATCCTCTTATTATAAAGTAATAATCTATTACAATTACTATATATTTACAGGCTATACGATACCTAAATAGGCTTAGCGTCCTTCCTTACTAGAAAGCCGGACTTCTTATATATAGAGAATATATCTTTTACCTACTATTTATATTTACTTGTAATAAATAGTAGTACTACCTTCTAGCTACTACTAAGTACTATTAATTACCTAGTATATCAAGATTATATACTAGCTATATTAGTACTAGCTCTCTAAGTACTAGCTATATTAGTACTAGCTCCTAGAGTACTAGTCCTTCCCCTTATAACGCCTTCCGTAGCGACATAGTCTATTAGCTATAATAGCAGACCTGTCTATTAATTTATAAGCTATTAATAAGACGTATACTAGCTTTATAAGTACTACTAGCTATATTAGCACTAGCTCCTAGAGTACTAGGTCCCCTTATTTAGCCTTCTACATTATCCCTACTCTATTTATTACCCGACTAGGCTATTATAAAAGCCTCCTACAGCCTTAGATACCTTTATAAACCCCCTTAGAATACTTATCCTTAATAGCAGCCTTATTTATTACCTCCTGCTATTATCTAATAGTATAGGGATTATCTACTTAGACCTATATAGCTTTCCCCGCTAGTTATTACATTAACGTCTACCTACCTTAATAGCAGGCCTATTAGATAGTATAGAACAAGGTAATAAGGTCCTTATTACTATTAGAAATACTACACCCCTTAATACTTAGATAGTTAAGAACTATCTAGAAGTCTTTACTACTCCTCCCATTTTCTATCTAGAGAAAATAGCCTAAGTAATAGGCGAAATTCTCTATTATAGTTTTTAATAATATTAGTAAAAGTCTCTATTACGTTAAAAAATCCCCTTACATCTATAAATAATATTATAGACGCTCCTAGCCTTCTAGATACTTAGTATACTAAAATAGTTAATATAATAGCCTAAGTTATAAAGATTTATAATTAGACTTAGGCAGCTTATTATATCTTCTAGCCTAAAGATATTAGCTATTTTAGTCCTAATCTATAAGTAAATAACAAGAATATCTATTATAATATTTTCAGCTTTACTAATTATCTACGTCTTAAGGCTAATAGTATAGATACGGACGTTATAAGATAGAATATTAACGCTTACTTACTTAGTACTACTAAGGATTAATATACTAATCTACCTGATTTAAGTAAAACTAGTCTATAATACACTCTAAATAGTATTATTAAATAGTATCTTTTACTTAAAGAATAATTCTATAACTTATTAAATATTAGATTAAGATCCTTATTACCTATAACTATATAGCTATAACTATAGCTATTTAACCTAAATAAGTTTATTAGAATATTAAATATTAATAGTAAGAATTCCTACTATTAGCCGTTTATACTACCCTTATTTAATATACTAGTTAGTTAGGTAACTATAAAAGATAAGATATAAGATAATAATAAGAAGATACTACCTAAGTATATATACTAGATCTATACTACTACTTTTAATTTAAATAACTTATTATACTATTATATCTATTCTAGCTATCTTAATTTACGTCTAGTAGCTACTACTCCGCTTTAAGATAATAAGGTCCTTAGTACGCCTTTACTAGCTAAGACTACTCAGCCTACTAGATTTCCTATCTATAAAGATATACTAGAAATACCCTTAATCCCTTCTACTATTAATAGCGGAATACCCTATTTAGAATTATTAACTACTCTATATACTAACGGTCTAATACCTATCCTATAAAAGCCTTCTACGAAGCCTTCTATAAAGCCTCTATAAATAAGGACCTTAATAGCGACTAATAGTTATACTATCTATTATAGTAGCAATTGCCTAATAGACTGATATATAATTATATAATTAATTATTAGAGAAGCGAAGCCTCTCCTAGGTATAAAGTAGCCTGGCGGAAGGCTTCTACTCTCCGCGAGCTAGCTAAGGTAACTACCAGCTATATATATAATAATACCGCTATAAAAAATGAAAGTGACGCCTATATTACTATAATTATTACTAAAACCTTTAGTATATTACCTTATTAAGGCCCTTAATAATAATAAAGTTAACGGGTTAAACGGCTATTATATTTACTTATTAAATACTATATATTATAAAGATTAGCTATATTATACTATATATTATATTTATAACTATAACCTTTCTACTTGACTAGATATTAAACCTTCTAGCTAGATAACTATCTACTAATAATAGCCTCTATTTCGTAATTATTTAAATCGTCCGTAGGGGTATTAGTTTTATATACTAGTAGAGGTCGATAGTTACGGACTTAAGTATAAGGATCTAACGATTTTAGTAATAGCTTAAGTTAAGTAATAGATATAACGGGGTAGATATATATAATTAGGTTAAGCTAGAGTTAATAGGCTAGTAGCTTAACCTTCTTAATTACCTTAAATAGCCTTATATATTATTAATAGAGTTTTAAATTTATTACCCCTAGTATCTTATAACCTCCCCTAAGCCTAAGATAGGCTTTATTACCTACCTTTATTAATACTACTTTATATTTACTATTATAATATAGTTTAGAGAAAATATTAGTGAAGGCTATTAACTCCTCCGCCTAGTCTTATTTAAGCTATTATAAGCGGTTAAAGTCTTCCGTAGGAAGCTACTATAAGAGTATAGTAAGGGTATCCTAGATATTAAAACTATATAGTATCTTATTTAGTAAGATGCTAGTTACCTAACTTTTAGAGTTATTAAGGTATCTCTATATATAGGGAAGTATAACGCTCTAATTGGAACTATCTATATTCTATATTATATAGTATTATAGCGCTATTTTAACTATCTAATTTATCTATTCTAATAGGCTATCCGTTTAAGCGTAGTACGCTATTAAAGTTAATAGTTCGTAGCTAAGCTTCTAAAATACTATTCTCTAGAATAATAATATAAACTTACTATCCCTATTACTAATAATCGCGTAGGGTATACCCTATCTATAAGCTATAAGATTAGTAAGAACTATATTAGCCTATTAGGCCGCTATCTAAATAGTCTATCTAGGTATAAGTAGAACCCTTTTTAAAAATTTATCTATAATAGTAAGGAGGCTATTATAGCCTTCCGTACCTATTAGTAGAAGTACTATAATAAAATCTATTACTTTAATATAGAATAGAACTATAGGTCTATCTATTAGGATTATACTTTTATAAGGCTTATATTATTTTATCTAGTTAAGTTAATATTCTAGATAGTACTTTATATAAGTCCGTAGGTACTATTATAAGTAATAGATATATAGAGAAGCTACTATTTATTTATAGGTATAATAGTACCTATTATAATATTACTAATTATAAGCTAGTTTAAATATATCCTTTTCTAAGGTATTTAGTATATATAATCTTTCACGGCTATTATCGAAGTTAGTATAGTAGATTAGCCTATCACGGACCTTAAAGCGTAACCCCTAGGGAGTCTTACTATATAGTATAAATAGGTCCCCGTTTACTAGTATAAGTATTCCTAGTATTTAGGACTATTAGTTATCTTCTTATACGCCTAGGTAAGGCGCTTTTTAAACTCCTCTAATATCTTAATAAGCGTGATATAGTAAATAAGACTTAGTAATTTATTATATTATAAGTAAGCCTTTATAAAGGTAGCTACGTATAAGGTATTAAGTATAATAGTCTTTTATTAACTATAATTAATAAGGCCCTTATTACTAAAGCCTTTAGTATATAAGGTATCTAATATTCTAATACTATTAATAGAGCCTTTTTCGTCCCCTTAAAGTTTAGATAGTATATCTAGGATAATATTAGATTTTCCTAATTTATACTTTACTATAAGGTTAAATTATAATAGATATAATAACGCGCGAATTAACTAAAGATTAAGTTTATTAGTTAAGGAAGTAGTAAGACTAGTTTAATATAAGATAGGTACTACTACTAAATAATTAATATAAATAATTATTAGTAGTTTCTAGGATAATTTAATAAGGTAGTAAGTTTATCTTATAACCTATATAATATTAGCTACCTTTAGTTTAGTTAGCTAGTAGTTCTATTTAGCCTAGTTAAGTATTTTACTAAGGAATATTATTAGTTAAATTAAGGTCCTAGGAAAGCCTTCTATTACATTACCTTTAATATAATAGATTATTACTATAAATCCCTACCTTTTAGAGGCGTCTAGATCTATTAATAAGATCCTTATTTTATTAAAATAGATAAGGAAAGTAGGACTACTAAAAGTAGATTTTAAGTCTATAAAAGTACTCTTCTTATTATTAGTAGGATTATATACGGCTTATATAAATTAAATTTTTCTTATAAAGCCTTTAGTACCCTTAGGAAGTAAGCTAGTAATATTAGTCTTATATCTCTATAATAGATCTATATACTAAGTATATTTAGGGATTAATAAGCGTAGCTAGCCTATAAGTCCTAGGAAGATCTTAAGGTCTTATAATAAAAATAGAAATAGTAAGATATTAATTACTTTAAGTTTCTCCTCTAATATAGATAGGCTAAGGGAATCTACCTTTTAGCCTAGTAAGGTAATAGATAGATAGCCTAGGAATATTTTCTTTAGATTAAGGCTAATTTAACGGCTTTAATAGAGGCTAAAAAGCGCTTATAAGTATATAAGGTACTCTAGTAAGGTTTTTAAGAAAGTAATTATATTATCTATATAAGCTCTTATAAACTTCCTAAAAGGACAGAGAAGCTTATTAGTCTATCTCTAAATATAAAGCGGTAAGCCCTTATAGCCTATTAGGGTAATATAGTACTACTTTTATCTCTAATATAAAATAATAGTAAGTTTATATCTATCTCATTTCTATATACTAAACTAATAAAACTAACTAGTACTATCTATAATAGATATAAATAGGAAACTAGCTACCGCGGAGGTAAGTTCTAATTATAAAGGTATGGGGTAACTATCTAATTATATAATTTTATTTAGACCGCGTATATCTATTATAATATAGCCCTTATATCCTTCTAGCGTATCTTACTAGATTATAAAAACGGGGTAGCTAAAAGGTATTAATTAGTTTAACTATAATATTTTCCCTTAGGAATATAACTTCCTAAATATCTTATTAATTAAGTCTTTATCCTTCTAATTAACTAGATATATACGTAAGGGCTTAGGGTCTATATTAGGCTTTAACGGTATTAGTATCTATTCGCTTTTAGGGATATCTACTATTATGCCCTAATCCGTCTAGATCTTAGGGAATTCAGCTACTACTTTAGTAATTTTCTATACTACCCTAGGTAGTCTATAGACTATAATACTATTAGGTAGTATATATTTAAGAGTAGGATCTACTATTATAATTAAGGTCCTTATTATAAAAGGCTATGCTATACTAGCATATACTACTACTAGGATAGCGAAGCCTTTTATAACGCTCTTTTATAAGCTTATATTACTAGCGGCCTTATAGACGTCTACTAGTATAGTAAGATAAGCGCCGTCCTAATTATACTTAATAAGCGACCTAAGCCGTACCTTTTAAGGTAGCTATATAAATATAAGTAAAGTATTAAATATATAGACTTCTAATATAAATAAATTAGTAATATATATAAAGACGCCTCCCTTAGAGCTAAAGTTTTAAGTATATTCCGGTTTAAATAGGAAGTCCCTATTAGCTAGGATATCTCCTTTATAGACTACAGGTACCTAGATAGTTAAATATAGTAGAATAATAATAGACGCCTTAGTCTTAATAGTATATTTAACGTTAGGCGACGACTATATATAGACTCTAATTAGTAATATAAGGTCTTAATAAGAACCTAATATTACTATTTACTTACTAAAATCTAGGATTACTTTTTATAGTACTAGGATATTATTACTAATAAGTAGGCTAGCTTTTAGATCCTCTATAATATAGACTTTTATAACTATTAAGGCGGTTATTAGTCTCTTACTAATAGTTCCGTTAATAAATATTTTAATAAGAGCGTACTTATTAGTCTTTATAGTTTTATTACTAATACCTTATACTAGTATTAGGGATACTATCTTCTTAATTTCTATATTTAGTAGAACCCTTATAAGATAGGTTTAGTTAATTAGTATAATAGAATAGCCGCTATTAAGGTAGACCTTAGTCTATCCTCTAGCCTTAGACTATACCACGTTAATAGTAGCGTATTTCTATCCCCTAAAGCTATATCCTAGGGCCTTTAATTAATCTAGAAGAACGGTTAATTCTACTAATAGTAATAATTAATTAATAGGTATCGTGAAATAGGTTATAGTTATCTTCTTAGCTATTATAAGGGCGGTTATAAAAGGCTTCCGTACTATCTAATATTACTTTTATAGATAATTAAATAACTTATTTCTTTATAAGAATGTAGAGGTATAAGAGGAGTAGGTATAAATATTTAAATTAAGCTAATCTATAAAGTTTACCTTAAGTCCTTATTAACTATAATTAATAAGGTCTTTATTTATTCCTAAAGACTTATTTCTTATATTAAAGGAGTTATACTAATCTTATAATAGGTCTAGCTATTTAACGCTATAAGCGTCGCCTAGCTATATAATAATATAATACTCTTAATATCTATTAGGATTACCTTTAATAAAGTCTTCTACTATATCCTCTATAATAGCCTAGTATACTTTTTATAATAAAAAGCGTGGTATATAATTATCCTATAGTTAACTACCTAGCTAGCGATTCCCTTAACCTAGCCTTATAGGCTATAAAGGTCGTTAGAGCTAAGGTTAATTAAATTATAATATAAAATCTAACGCGTTTACTAGGCCGGCTATAATTTAAAGCCTTTATACTAGAGGTAAGATTTAAGGGGCGTTTTAATAAAACTACTAATTTTAATAAGGCTATTAATTTATTTAATAAGCCTAGTTATTTTAAAAGGGTAAAATCGGGGGGCGAGTATTACTATAAGACTAGTTACCCTACTAAGATAGCTAGTACCCTACTCTATTATTAGAAAAACCGTATTAACTATATTACCTAATAGGCCTATATTCGTAACTAGGACGTTATTACAGCCTATTACTTAGAGTACTAGTAGAAGCTCTCTACCTACTTATATAAACCTACTATTTATACTTCCTATCCTTAAGTTCTAATAAGAAGTTATTAATAGAGGTCTAGTTAGTAGGATAGTAAATATTATAGTAAAGCTTAAAGTTAATAGTATTATATATAATATTAAGTTAAATCTTTATATCTTTTAGCCTAGTATCTTTTATAAAGCGTAGTATCTTAGTATTAAACTCCTATAACTTATAATAGCTAGTAGTATCCTTTATAGTAAACTTCTTATATATTATACTATTAATAGAGATACTTAATAGCTATTAAAACCTTCTTAGTAGAAGTTATACCTATTTATTAATACTATTATTAAAGGTTACTATCCTTTATTCTATTTTAAAGAGTTTACTATTATACTATTTAAGTACTTATCTATAAAGGTTTAGTTAAAGGTTATTCCTAATAGTAGTAGGATCTTTAAGTAAGTATATTTACTTAGCTTAATTAGTAAATATATAAATATCCTAAAAGTAAGTATCCTTTTTAGTATACTTAATAGCTAAACTTATACTAATAGATTTACTATTATATATAGGATTAAAGAATCCTAAGTCCTTAGGGTTCTATTAGAAATAATTATCGCCGCCGTTAACTATAATTATTATACCTACTTCACCTAATTAGCTAGGTTAACTAGGCTAACTAGCTAGTCTAGGAGGACCTAGTAGGCTAGGTATAACTAGGTTCTCCCGAATATATTAAGCTATAATAGCATTAATAGTTACTTATATAGCTAAGTTAATAGTAAAGGTTACTATACTACTAGATAATTAGCTAGTAGGATTAGGTTCTAGGCTAATTAATCATCTATAAATAGCCTCTTTAGCAGATATTTACCTAGTAGTAGTAGTACTATTAAGAGACAAGGTAGTCTATAATTCACTTAGTAAGAGATGACTATTAAGGAGTTTATAAGAGGCTTCTATTCCCTTATTAAAGCGTAAGATAGCCTTATAAATAGTAGGTTTATTAATTACCTAGTCTTAAAGCTAGGATTATATAAAAGCCCTAAGGAGATTAACGGCTTCTAAAGATATAGATTTAGAGCGGGTACCTCCTTATCTAGTAGAGGCTTCTTAGCCTAATCTAGCGGGTCTAAGGGTATCCTTTATAATTAAAGAGATAATATAGTAAGCGGCGTTATTAATTAAGGATATAAAGATATATCTAGTTTATATAAATTTATCTAACTAAAAAGTAAGTTCCGCTACTTCCTAAGAAGTTTAAGGAGCTATAATAATAGAATATAAAGAATATTAGGAAAGAGTAGTGAATTTATTAGGGCCTTAGTAAAATTTCTCTATCTTAGTACTAACTCTCTGGGGTATAGAGAATACTTATTAGTAAAGGCTATTATAAAGAAGATATCTACTATAATAGCCTTACTATAATACTTACGTAAGGCCTCTAGTATACTATTAAGATCCTTAATAGTAAGGTATATTATTATTAATAGGTAGTATTTACGGAAGTCTTTTCTAAGCTAGGAGGACTTAATACTAGTACTATAAAGATAGCATTTAGTTCTTCTTAAATAGTTATATAGTATTTATAGAAGATATTAGTATGAATAAAGGTATTACTGCTATTATTATAGTAGTAATTATCTAATAGACTAATATATAATTATATAATTAATTATTGGAGAAGCGAAGTCTCTCCTAGGTATAAAGTAGCCTAGCGGAAGGCTTCCGCTCTCCGCGAGCTAGCTAAGGTAACTACTAGCTATATATATAATACTATCCCGTATATTCTAGCGATTTATATCGCTACTATTTATATTACTATAGGTAACGGGGATCTACACCCTATAGTTATTAGTAACTATACGCATTTAGATAAATGGCGTAATAAACCCCTAAGGCGACGACATAGTAATATTTACCCTTACTTCTATTAGCTACTAAACAAGGACCTTTATACCCCTATTAGACTATACTAGATCTAACGTATAGCCGCTATAGGAATTAGGGGTTATATATATATATTTCTATTTAGTATTACTTACTACTGGTCTTTTTACTACTAGACGATATCTACAGGACGTCTAATTAGTTAGGAATTATAATATATTTATAACTAATAGTAGTATATACTATTAGGGCGATAGCTTTTATTTTATTATTAGTATTTATTATAATTACTATATATTTACAGGCTATACGATACCTAAATAGGCTTAGCGTCCTTCCTTACTAGAAAGCCAGACTTCTTATATATAGAGAATATATCTTTTACCTACTATTTATATTTACTCGTAATATAATCCATTTATTACTAAATAGAAAGATAAGGTAAAGTATATAGCTTCTAAGTAAAATACTATTAAATAGCCTTAGAAGGTTAATTTAATAGGATTACTAAGATTTAAAGGAGTACTTTATATACTAGATAATTTAGTATTATATATAGAAATTATTATAAGGTATTATAATAATACTTTAACTAGTTATTTTAAGTTATAGAAAACCTTAGAGTTACTCTAATATAAGTATTATTAGAGTAGAATATTAGTAGATACTAAGTTATATATTTAAACTTATAAAATATATTAAAGGGTAAAAGCTCCTAGATATAAACCTTATAATAATATAATATCCTTATTATAACTTAAAGGGCCTTAAGAAGAACTTTTTATAAATTTTATTATAGGCTTATTACCTTATAGATATAGAAATTCTATATATAATTTTATTCTTATAGTTATTAATAGGTATATAAAGATAGTATAATACCATCTAATTAAGAGTATTTATACTACTATTAAATTAGCTAAGATCTTATTTAAGAATATAGTATTATAATATAATTTATTAATAGGTATTATATTAGATTAGGGACCCTTATTTATAAGTACCTATTAGTTAGAAGTCTACTATTATATAAAGATAAAGAGATAACTAGGTACTACCTTCTATCTATAAATAGATAGGTAGATTAAACGCTAGAATTAAATATTAAAATATTACCTTAAGGTATTTTCAAATAAAAATTAAGATAATTAGGTTATATTACTCCTAATAGCTAAATTCGCGATTATAATAGTATTTATATTATACTAGGTTATTTACTATTTTATATAATATATAGATATAATCTATATATAGAAGATAAAGTTAGGGATAACTTTCTAGAAGGAGGAGTACTTATAATTAAAGATTATATAAAAAACCTTTTAAAAGTAAGAGTTATACTAGTAGATTAATAGTAGACTATTTAAGTATAAGTTATAAAGTTTTATAATAAACTTTATATCTTAAAGTCTTATATAATAGGAGAACTAGTAATATTAATTATAAAGAACTTAAAGTAGAAAAGACTAAATTAAAAGCTATTATATAAATATATTAATCCCTTTAAGGTAGTAGATATAATTAGATACTAGGCGTACTACTTAAGTCTCTTAATAGTATAAAGAATTTATCCTATATTTTATATTTCTTTATTAAAATTATATTAGAGCTATCTTAATAAAGGTAAATAATTATTTATACCTCCTTCAAAACTTAGTAATAGTAAAGAATATAATAAGGTAGAATAAATTTTAGATAAAATAAGAAGTAAAGGTATTTAATACTATTTAATTAAGTAGTTTAATTATAAAAGGGAATATAATTAATAGATATCTATTAAAGATATAAATATAAAAGACTTATAAAGGAAATATAATAATATATATATAATAAAGAAGTATTATAGGTAAAATACTAGTACTTAATTATTATAATAAAACTATTCTATTATAAAGTTAAGTTATATAAGGTAAGTTATAAGTTATATTTATATAATAGGGATTTTAATAAAGAAGTATATAAGAAAAGGATTAATTAAGGGGAAAATCTTTATAACTTAAGAAGAGAATCTTTACTTAAAGGTATAATATTAAGGTCTTATAAAGGGAGTATATTAAGGTAGGTTATAACTTAAAAAAGATAAGTTAATAGATAAGATAGTATCCCTACTAAGGGGAAATTAAGCGGGCGTAGGAATAGGTATAAGAGAGGGGGTATAAGGAGTATAAGGGGTATAAGGGAGGTAAGCGGTATAATAAGGGTAAGTAGAGGGAGTAGTACTAGTAGTACTACTATTATAAGAAGGGCGGCTAGGGCTAATAAGAGTAGGGGCGGGTAATATAATAATAATAGAGGTAGAAGCCTCTTCCTCCTTTATATCCTCCTCTATCTCCCCTATCTCCCCCTTATTATTATTATTATTATTATCCTCTTCTTAATATATAATTAGCTTATATAAAGATAATAGAATACTTTAATAATATATTTACCTCCCCTAACTCCTTATTAACCTCTATTATAATAAGGGTAGTTAACCCCTCTTATAAAAGTATTAATATATATTATAAGAAATATATAATAAAAGGACTTACCTATTATCTTATTATATCTAAAATACCTTTAAGGGAAATAGTTATATAACTACTTACCTCTACCTTAAGGTATAATAATTCCTTAGAGGTTTATAACTTATATAAAAGTATTTTACCGCGCTCCCTTAAGTAAATTACTACTTCTACTTTAGAGGTAAAGGTAGTAACGCGTATTATAAAGGTAGTATAACTAGGTAACTTTCTACCTTAAAGGGTAATAATAGGATTATAAGTAAGAAGGCTAGATATATAAATATAAAAGGTAAGGGGGACTTATAACCTATTAATATATTATATATAAAGTATATTAAAATCCTATTATTATAAATTAATTTATATTTTTTATAAAGGTAGTAATACCTTTAATAGGCCCTATTTATCTTATAATTATATAGTAACCTAAGACTTAAACCTAGGTACTTAGCGTACTAAAGATAATGGGGCCTAGAGAGGGCTACTACCCTAGTAGTATAATAGGAAAGAGAGGTATAATAAGAGTATTTAACTATCTATTATAAGAGTTAGTTAAAATAAATACATTTAAGTATAAAGAATATAAGAATAATTTGAAAGAAATATAATATAATAGGATATTAATAAGGTCTTTAAATATATAATATAATAGACTTATATAAAAAGATAATTTATAAGTAATATACTTATAATATATTTAAAGATAATTAAAGGCTATTATAAGGTAATATTATATATAGAATAGTAAAGGATATTAAGTAAAGACTTACTTTAATTATTATTATTATTACTATCTATTTAATATATAGTATTATATTAGTAATTAATCTTATATATTATACTTATACCTTAATAGTAGTTATCTTATAAAGTATTAATAGTATTAATATTAAATATATTAGCTTCTATTATTAATATATTAAGATATAGCTTAAAGTAACTTATAATAGGTTAATATTAGTAGTAGTAGTTATAAAAGAAGTTAAAAGTAAATAAATTATAACTTTATTATATACTATATTATATATATTAACTACGCGATTTAACGGCGTAATATTACTACTTAACTTTTATAATTACTTACTTATATTATATATTTATAAAGTCTTATAATAATAAACCTAATTAATAATTATATTCTACTACTAATAATATTATAATTATAGAGGTTATTATATATTAGTATTATATAATATTAATAGTATATTACTATTATTATATTATTATTATCCTTATATAAGGGTACTACGTAATAACGTAGCTATTAAGTACTATAAATAGTGCGTATACGTATATATATAGAACTCTCTATTCTTATTAATAGTAAGACTAATTACTACCCTTCCCTTTAAGGGGGAATTCCCTCCTCTATATATTATAAGTAAAGGGGTAGTATAGTACTATTATATATTATAAACGCCACGTTAATAGTAGTATTATATTCCTAATTAGTCTTTATAATTATCTCCTTATCTAGGCTCTTAGGCTTTAAGAGTATAAAAGGTTATAATTTATAAAAGATACTCCCTTAATAATAGAATATACCTCTAATAAGAGTATAATAATATAACTAATTATAAGGCCCCTAAGTTAAGCCTTAAGGAATATATAGTTTTATTAAATTATAATAATTATAAATAATACTCTTATATATAATCCTTATATTATAATATATTCTTATTATATTTCTTATTATTCTTTATTAATTTATTATAAAAGTAGTTAGAAATCTTAATATTTTAAAGTAAATAAGAAGTTATTACTATTAAGGGTTTATTAAGTACTTAAGGTATACCTCCTTTATATAACTTTAATATTATTCTTTTAATTATAATATCTTTATTTTTTATTAATTATATTAAGTCCTTTTTAATTTTTATTTATATTATTACCCCCTCTACGCCTTATTATACCTCCTTATAATCCTACTAGTTACTTTATAAGTAATTCTTAGTAATAAACTTACCCTTATTACTAATTAAAAGAAGACTACTACTACCCCCTCTACTTATAATATACTTAACCTCCTTTATTAAGTTATTTATAGCCTATCCTTATATTATCTTATATAGTATACCTCTAGTATACTATATTTTAAAGTAAAGAGTTATAAGTCTAATATTTTTAACTAAGGCTTTATTTACCCCTTTAATAGTATACTTTATATACGCGCCTCCCCTAGCTCTACTAGATATAATTATTATAAAGATCTTAATATTAAATATTAATAGGAGATTCCTACCTCTACTTATTATACTTATACGCGCCTTCTTTAATCTTTAGATATTATAACTACTTTAAATATTAACTTTAACCTCCCTTAGTTTACTAGATTCTAGTAAACCTTTAATAGGCTTATTTAATAGTATTATTACTACCTCTACTACGCCTCCTCCGCCCCCTCTACTACTACTACTCCTACTAGGGTAGACTCTACTATTATTATCTATATTATAAATACCTTTAAGGGTATTCTTAATATTCTTTACTAATATATATATATTACTTTATCTCCCCTTTTAAAGCTCTATTAAAGCCTTACTAATATATTATAAGAGCGCCTTCCTCCTATTATAAAGGATAAAGAAGAGGATAAAGAGGATAATCCTATTATTAATAGTAGTAATAATAGTACTAGGCCTAGTACTACTACTAGTATAATATAGTAGCCCTCTCTTATAATACCCTTAGTAGTCTAGTTATATTAGATATCTTTTCTTTTTTATTAATAATAATAGAAATTATTTCCCCTCTTATATAATATAAATTTTATACCTTAAGGTAATCCTACTTAAATCTTTCTAATATATTTAATATATTAACTAAGTCCTACTTATATAATTATTAATTATAATTATAAGATTAATCCTTCTACTTTATTAAATACTAAGGTTTATTATAAGAGATTTTATAATTAAGAATAGCTTTAACTTCCTATTTATCTTTTTTTATTTATAAGTTCTACTTATATAGCTTTTATAATACTCTTACTATTATCTTTATATAACTTTATAAGTAAGACGTAAAAGATATTATATATATAAAAGGTATTAGGTAGTTATAACTTATATACCTAACTACTAATATAATTAAGGACTTTAAAAGGCCTTAAATAATATTATAATAATTTTTTAATTACTTATATTAATTTAATATACTTTATATTTAATAAGATATAATTATTTATATTATATTATCTTTACTTTTATTATTTATTTATATATTCTACTTATATAGCTTATACTTAATATAGGTATTACTTTAAACCTTCCCTTTATTTTTAAAGTAATTTAACTCTTTTTTATATTAATAGGACTTCTCTTAATAATAGCTCTAATAGCTTTATATCTAGCTTAGGTAAGTAGTTATAAAGCGCCTTATATAGAGGTAACCTAATACTAGTATACTTTATATAATTATATATAAACTCTATTAGATAAAGTAACTCTACCTAGTTATCTTATCTCTAGGTAGAATAGTAGTATAAATATTACTTAAGCGTACTATTCTATCTCTCTATTTAACTATCTATTTAGGGATAGAAAGTAGTACTAAGCTTTCTTTTTATATTAATATAATAATATATAGCTACCTAGAAGCTATTTATAAATACTATCCCTTAATTACTAATAATACCTTTTAGCTAATTAAACTTTAAAAAGATTTTATAATATAATAGGTTAATAATACTAATAGTATTAACTATCTTTATAATAAGTAAATACCTAGCTACCTTAATATAATAATCTATAACTATTAAGATCGCGTTATAAATACTATCCTTCTATTTACTTAGAGGGAGATCTATAATAAAATTTATTATAATTTCCTAAAAAGGTCTTATAAGTATTAGTAATAATAATAGTATATTATAAATAGTATATCTATATAACTTTATTAATTAGTAGGTTAAGTATTCTTATATATAATTATAAATATCTTATGCTATTAATTTCTAATAGAACTTCCGCTTAATAAGCTCCTATATACGCTTCTATAAGTAGTAGCTAGTATAAGGGTTATTATAATAAAGCTTAAAGATTTCTTATCTAATTACTTTATTATTAAGTTTAAAAACTACGATGCCCTTATAAAGGACCCCTATCTTATTTATTAATTAAGATATATTAGAGGCCTTTTTATAACCCTAGGACTTTAATAATTATTTCTTATTATAAATATCCTTATCTCCCTCTTAGAGATATTAGAGTATCTCTATTATTAAGTTATTATACTTATTTTATACGCGCTCTATTATTAATATAGTTATAATATACCTTCTAAGTACTATTTAATTAATATTAAATTATCCTATAATAGGATTCAAGCTATTACCTATACTATTCTATATGTCTAAGAGCGCGTTATTCTCCCTTATTTTTAGGATATAAGGCTTTTAAAGCCCTATCTCTAACCTTTTATACTATTTATAGCTATAGGCCTTATTATCTTATAAACCCTTATAAAGATTATATATATAATACTTATTAAAAGGAATATACCTAATATTCTTTAACTTATTTTATAATATTAATAGATAAGTATCTTCTTTATCTATTACTAATATATAATCTAGTTACCTTAATAGGGCGTTAGCTAGGTTCTTAGTACTTATATAATAGTATATCTTAAAGTTATATATTATAAGCTTTATTACCTAATATACTTATCTCCTTATTAATAATAATATTATCTAGAAATACCTTAAGTTATTATAATTAATAATTATTATTATTAGGTATAAGCTACCTTCTAAGAAGTACCTTTATACCTAGAACGTCTTAAATATTATAAGTAGTTCCTAGTTATAAGTCTTATATCTAGTTTCTACTAAATATAATTTATAAGAGTAGAAGGTAATAGGATACTATTCTACTTCTACCCCTTTAATACTAATAAGGAACTTTTATAATAAAATAGTTATAATAGCTAGAATTAAAGTATTAGTCTTTAATTAGATTTCTCTTATAAGGTTAAAATATATAAGTAATAGTACCTCTTAAAAAAGTTACTTTAACTACTTAAATACTACTCTTATAATATTACTTAATATTAACTTTCTATTTTTAATATATAAATAATTATTTTTTAGATAGTCTATTAATACTATAATTATAAATAAATAGTATTTAATAAAATAATAGTAGAAATTAATAAATCTTAAAAAGATCTAAATATCCTTAATACTCTTAAGTTCTAGCTATTCTATTATAGTATCTACTTTATATAGATTTATATATACGCCGTTATAGCTAATAATAAAGCTAAGGAATTCTACTTCTATTATTATAAATTTATATTTCTTTAAGCTAATATAAAGTTTAAATTTATAAAGATATTATAATACTACCTTTATAACTCTAATATAAAATTCTTTATCCTAGGAATAGATAAGAATATTATCTAGATAAATAATATAAATAATATTAAGTAATTCTACTAAGGCTTTATTAATATATATTTAGAATAAAGTAGGTATATTAAAAAGTTTAAAAGGTATAACTATATATTTAAAATAGCCGTACCTTATATAAAATATAGTCTTCTATTTATTACCCTTTCTTATTTATAAGTAATAATATATATCTTTAAGATCTAACTTAGTTAAGTACTTAATACTAACTAATCTTATTAATATTTTATTAATTAATAGAAGTAGATAGTAATTCTTAATTATAATCTTATTAAGTACTTTATAATTAATATATAAGTATAATATTCTATCCTTTTTTAGTATAAAAAGAATTAATATACCTATTAAACTTATAGAATAATAAATCTACCCCTTTTTTAAAGCCTATTTAAAGTACTCCCTTAATACGCGTAATTCTTTCTTTAATAGATTATAAAGTAGGTTAAAGGGAGGTTCCTTATTCTCCTTTATATTAATCGCGTAATTATAATATATATAAGCTAGTAGCGCCCTAGTATTCTTAATTAAAAAGATATCTTAGAATTCTTAAAATTTAAAAGGAGCTTAACTTTAGGTAATAGGCTTTTATTACCTACTTCTAAGTATATTATAATAAATATAATATTATTAAGCTACTCTTTTAAGGCTTTAATAGTATTAAAGTACTCCTTAATATTACTTTTCTTAATAGAGAATTACTAGTTTTATATAAGCTAATCTACTTAGGGATTTTATTCCTCTAATTATAAATATCTAAGGTAGAAGTTATAATTAAGGTTTATTATTATATAAAAGGTACCCTTATAATATTATATAATATTATTAAAATTAATAAGTTTAATCTTTCTTATATAAGAACTTAGTAATAATATTAGATTCCTAACTCTATTATATAAGGTATTATTAGAGCTAGGGTCTATTTCTTAATCCTACTCCTTTATTAAGTATATATTAATATAATTAGTATCTACTCTAGAGTTAATTAATATAATAAATTCTCTTTATAAGCTCTTAAGCTCTACTTATATTATAATAATAAGTTATTATATCTACTTCTTTCTTTATACTATAATAGTAGATATAATTATAGTACTTAAGGGTTTTTTAAATTTAAGCCTTTTTTAGCTAGCTTATTATTAGATATCTTATTAGTTATAAGCTTATTAATTATAATACTTATAACTATTAATTTTATACTCTAATAATCCTTAGTTATATATCCCTTCTTTTAATAATTATAATACTTAATAGTAGAAAGGTTAGCCTTAGGCCTTTAAAGAAGGTATAATAATACCTTAATAACGCCTCGTCCTTCTTACTTTATATATAAGCTATTATCTCTTCGCCCTTAGAAATTTCCTCTTCCTCTTTAAGGATATTAACCCCTAATAGGAGTATTATCCCTTTAATCTTTACGCGTAGGTAGTATTATATAAGGCTCTAATTAGTTTATTAATATAATAAGAGTATCTCTTATCTCTAGGATATTAAGTTATATTATAAGTTAATTATAAAGATTCTTATATAACTTATTTAGAAGGTTATTATAAAGTATATACTCTATTAATAGCTTAAGTTATCTTTTTAACTTAGTAAGGTAATTTATAAAGTTTATAATCTTTTAATATTCCTTTTACTTAACTTTTAAGTAGCGCTTATTAATTATAAGGTATTAATTTTAAAGATCTTCTATTTAATCTATTAAGAAATTATTAAAATATTCTTAGGACTATTTATCCTTTAATATATCCTTTATATACTTATATTATATAGCCTTAAGATCTAGGGCTATATATTATAACATATATTAGATTTTTATAAAGTTATTAAGAAAATAGGTTATACTTATTTTAATTATATTAATTATATTATTAAATTATTTTTAATATTTTTATACTAACTTCTTATTATATATATATAGGTCCTACGGCCTAAGAATATAAGTTTTATATTAAGGACGCTTTAATTCTAATTCTTCTATTAATAATAAGTAATAGTAATAACCTACTTAAGTAGTATTATTAATATATATTTCTTACTCTAACTCTTATAAATATTATTATAGATCTTATATCTACTACCTCTTAGAGACTTCTTCTTTAAGTTCTTATATCCTTTATAATAATACTTCTTAGGTTTTAGGTAGTAGGGACTAGGTTTATACGCCTAGTAGCTACCCCCTAAATAGTTAATTATAATTATAATATATCTATTATTAATTTATTAACTAATTCTTAAGACTTACTTTCTTTATAAGCCTAATCCCTTATATTTAAGCGGGTTATTTATACTAGTTAATTAACCTTTTTACCTTACGCTTATAATAACCCTTCTCTACTTATCTTATTAATAGTTAGGCTACTACCCCTAAATAGGATAGAGTAATTAGAATATAAGGGTACTACGTAATAACGTAGCTATTAAGTACTATAAACGGTATATATATATATATATAGAACTCTCTATTCTTATTAATAGTAAGACTAATTACTACCCTTCCCTTTAGGGGGGAATTCCCTCCTCTATATACTATAGGTAAAGGGGTAGCGTAGTACTATTACGTACTATAGACGCCACGTCGATAGTAGTACCATATTCCTAACTAGTCCTTATACCTTAGAACTCTTTCCCTTATTTTCCCTACTAGGGTTTTAAAGGTTTTTAATAAGTCTTATAATAGATAGTAATAGTTAATATTTAAGGATAAATACTCTTAAAAGGGAAGTAATTACTAGGATATCTTAATATATCTAGCTAGTATAATACGGCTTATTAGTAATATCCTAGTAGTATTAGTTTAGCTTCTTATTATCCTAATAGATATCCTTTTATCTAGATATCTAAGAGGCTAGGTAGCTTCCTTAAGGGGTATTTAGATAGTCCTCCCTCTACCTCCTTAAAAGGTAGAGATTAATTCTTTTATAACTATAAAGTTACTAGAGTATTAAGTCTACCTTTATAATACTACCTACTTATTAGTAGTTTATACTATCTATTCCAGCCCTTAAGAACTAGCCTTCTAGTCTAGTTCCTAATAGAAATAAGATAATAGTAGTATAGGTATAGGTATAGGTATAGGTATAGGTATAAGTATAGGTATAGGTATAGGTATAGGTATAAGTAGAGGGGTCTTAGCGTACCTACTATATACTTAATAAAACTAGTATATCTCTTTTAAAATTAGATAGATTTTTATTATTCCTAGAGCGCTAGATACGTTAGAATAATGCGTATCTTTTAGCCTACTTAGGTATATAGTATAAGCGTTTGTTAATTTATATTTCAGTAGATTCAGCACCCGCATTGAAACCGCATACGCTAAATTCGCAAACTGCTGTAATGGTTGAGCCAAGGCTGCGTAGATCCATCAGGATCAGGATCAAGATCGCACATCACGTGCCCCACCATGTGAAACAGCCTACTGGAGGCGCTGCGTCTCAGCGTTAGGCCTGCTGCGTCTCAGCGTTAAGGAGGCCCCTGAATTCTCGGAGTGGGATCTCTCATCATTGTCTTTGCAAGCTATTCTCTCAAAAAAGGAGGGAGATCTAAGGGCTTCCTGCTAGGCTTGGTAAGGTGGCCGTGCTGACAATCCTTTACATTCAAGCGGCCGAAACGTAGAGGATCATTTCCATGCTTTATGCTTCATAAATGCTGCCATACCTAACAGCAGCGAGCGAGCGGACACAGGGATAGCTTCGCTACTCGGTCGCTTCCCGGTCGCTCTGTTGGCCTAGTTGCTGATATATGGTGTTCCCTATGCTTATGATATCTCTCTTGCAATCTGGATCCTGACTGGGCTGTATCATGCGACGGACCTCATCGTTTGCTTGTGAGGGCTCCTTTGGCAGGATGAATCCTGCTTCGTCTGCCTTGCTTCTAATCCACCAACAGATATTGTCAGGAGGTGGAAGTGGCCAAGCACAAAGGGATGGCCTGCAATCATATGTCCCACGCATCCTACTCATCCATCCTGTGGCTATGATCTCCGCAATCACACGGTAATCGGACTTGTTTTGTTCTTGAATGATGCCTCGTCGCAACGATGAAACATGCTCCGCCTGGATAGGAAAATCCTTGAAGCTCAAGTCCTCTTGTCAATGTGGCAGGATATCAATGTGCAGAATATTTAAAGGGATTGCGGTCTGTCGACGAAAATGTGCTCCTCATAGCATACACAAACTTCCCATAGCCGCAATTGCTCATCATGTCTACGCCTATCAAGCTGTTGTTATGCACGCTTTTTCCAGCAATTGTACTGTCCGCCCCTCACGCATCGGTGGACGCCCCAATCGAAGCTCGTGTGGGCGGCGCAGCCCCAGTCCCAAAGGTGAAGTCCGACTGGGACAAGATAGAACATGGACAAGCCCCCGCTAGTGCTGGTGAACCAAAACAAACTACCGAAACGTGGGACCCCAAAAAGCCCGCTGACAAGCCATGGCCGGCCAACGGACCTGCCCTACTTAACTTCGAAAACAAGTGCACAAGCCGTAGCGAGGAAGATCAACTGATCATTGCCCAGGAACTCGCCTTCGCGAGGGATATAGCCAATATTGGGGCTAACATCCAGCCGGCCAGTATTTACTACCAGGCCTTGTTCTCGAATGATCTGAAGAACACTATTGGCTTCCAGATCCAGGTCAACACCAAATACCGCAACGTCGCCTCGATCTACACGGCCAGCGACCAAAAGGTCCAGGTCCGATGCGAGCAAAAATTGTGTGCGCCGAATCGTGTCGCTGCTACCTATGCATCGCTCAACACTATCAATCTTTGTGACCTCTGGTTTGATAGCTTTTATACATGGCGGACTGGCAAAGCGGCATCCCAATGCAAAGCAGGCAGCCCAAATGCACATAAGTGGAAAAACCTGGCCAAATTCAAAGGGACAAAATGTGAGAACGGCGTGAGATCGTTGCTACAACCTCAGAGAACGAGCAGCTGATGTAGAGTCCTTTAGCATTCGTATTACTCCATGAAATGACCCACCTCAAATATGCCACAGGTTCCTTGGACATGCCCCCAAGGTAAGCCTAGAGTATCAGTCACAGGCATGGCCGCCGTCATGCGCTGTCTACCACAGTCATACGGAGATGTGCTGACACACGAATCTGACAGAGCCTGGGACTACGCGTACGGTGTCCCCCACTGCAAGGACTTGGCCGCGGGAACCCGCCTCGACAAAAGATGCGCCGAAGACAAGAAGAACGGCCCCCCTGCCCTATGTCCCGCCAGCTATTCGTTCCAGAATGCAGAGAGTCTTGCTTTTGTCCCTGCCGGTAAGTCTCAAGCACTCCAGCAAGATATACTGCCTTGAAACTTGCACTGCAGATAGGTTTTCTTTGTTTCGTAGAACAGGATTCTACCTCGGCGCTTTCATCCTCCCCTCGACCGTCGTGCTGAGCTGACATCGGGGGTAGGCGAGTACTGGTCTGGGCGCTGCGAGAAACAAATCACTGTCGACAACCTCGACGGTTCCACGGATCCAGCAGATTGGGATGGCGAAGATGTTGATGTCGCTGGGTGATGAGTCGTCACTGTCACTTCACGATTTGGTCCTCCCCACACATGTATAGTAAGTTTGGCAAAAGACCGTGTACCGTACCTGCTTTATGCGTTAGTTCTTGGTCTATTAATGAGTCGTCTGTCTTGCCTAATATATAAAGGTGAAGAGCGTGTATTATTACCATTGCGTTTCATTATTTACTTAGATTTGGTAATACCTTAACAGCTGAGATATATTGAATGTAAAAGCACAAGTAATATAACTAATAGGCGCAAAATCTATAGGTAGATAAGTACTATTCGTCTCTTAAGGATTCGTCTCTTAAGGATTGTTACAGCCTTGATATATACTCCTTAAAACATATAGGGACGATGCAGTTGCAGTATAAATTAAATAATAATTATATTAAAATAAATTATATTTATTATAAAGCTTATATAATTAAAATTATAATAATTATAGTTTAAAATACTATATTTAATAGGAGGTATTATAGTTATACCCCCTTTACTTATAATTATACCTCTTAAATACCTACTATTATACCCTCTAACTACTTATAATTACACCTCCCCCTTGTATTAGATTAGCTTTATATTACTATAATTACTATAGTAATACCTCTTATCTTATATTATAGTAAGTATAGTATCTATTATTTTCTTAGTAAAAACTACTAAATTTCTAATTAAGAATTAGCCTTAATATAATCCTTCTAATATCGCGTTTTATAATAGAGATATATATTATATAACTTACAAGTATATCTAGATCTTAATACCCTTTATTATTAATATTAATTTAGAATAGAGTTAATAGAAAGCTCTTTAAGTACTATTCTTTTTATCTTTTCTTAACTAGTCCTTCCCTTATATTTATATACTTAATAGTACTATACTTTTATTCCTAGTAAGATAATAACTCTATAATCTAACTTTATAGTATAATTTATATATTTGTTTAGTATACTAAATTATTAAAGCTTTCTAATACCTATATATTATTCTAAGTAGGTAAATAGTTTAGTAACTACTTATATGTAAAAAGTCTTATAAGAGTCCGTTCTATATGTGGATATATCTACATATGCTTCGGATTCCCCCATCATATGAAATATAACATGCAAAATATCTGGTTCTGTTTAGACGTACAATGCCTTTTGCCACCAATTGCACCGCTGGTTTGCAATGGGGTCCATGGTTGTTGAGATATTCATTACGTTCAGATCGATGATCTCGGTAGCGTTACTGTATACAGGGAACATGGGTAGAGCAGGTCCGTTTGGCTTGCCATCAATTGCAAAGCTTGTGATGTACTCCTGCAAGGCTATAGCAACGAGGTCGCTCAAGACCGAATTGCTGGGACCATTGAAGAACGTGTAGGCAATGTCCTGTCCGTGCAGCGCGGGTGGCACGCTGAACTGGTACGCGTAAGTCTGGTTGTTGAATGCTTTGTCAAGGTAAAAGGTATTGCATCTGGTTCAGTTAGCCTGCTTAACAGTGCGAGCGGTAAGATTCAGCGTACGTGAAGGTAGACTCTGAAACCAACAAGTCGACCCTTCCGGTCTCATCTTTATAGCCACTTAAGCCAAGGACACCTTGCATACTTGATGGATATAGAACGTCCTCAATATAGCTAGCAACGTTTGGTTGGATGGTTGGAAAAGCCTGCAGGATGTATTTGTTGAAGGATGTATCATTGGTAATCGCCGGATTCGTAAATGCTAGACCCTCATCTGCATTGTGGCCCAACATGAGCTTTAGGTCGTGATCATATGACCCCTGAAGGAGAAGCTTGCCCGGTGTTGCAGGGGCAAACAATCCGTCTACGACTGGGCCCCAGGTAAAATCCCCATAAGGAGAATTCGCTACCTGGACTATGTTCGCTGCGATCAAAGCACTGGATGGTAGCTGCCTGGCTTCTTCGATAGTGTTGACCTTGAGAAGTGACAAGAATGTATCGAATATTTGCTCTTGTTGGAAGTTGCTGGCGATGTTCTGGAACGCGGGACTCTGCAGGACAGCTTGTTGAAAAGGTGCTGGCCCGTTGAGTCCACCAAAAGCCACAATCTGATGCATGATAGATCCGCCTCCAGCAGATTCTCCAATTACGGTTACTCTGTTTGGATCACCTCCAAATAGATGAATGTTATCTTGAACCCAGTGAAGAGCAAGACGCTGGTCGTACAGTCCAGCATTTGCTAAGCCATCGCTTTGCAAAGTCGGACCCGAGAGCCAGCCAAACGCACCCAGCCGGTAGTTGAGAGATACAAAAATAATGCCCTCGGGAGATTTTGCATAACTAGCCTCGATCAGACCTGCAGCACTGTATGCACTCTTCTCCCCAGAAGTATATCCACCACCATAGATCCATACCAGGACGGGTGCGCCAGATGTGTTATTCGTAGCGTTGGACGCTCCATGGAAGATCGTTTGAGGCACAACAACATCCAAGAAAAGGCAGTCTTCGGTGGTCCTGGGATCTTGTTTTGGGAGGGAGGTGGTCATGCTCTTGAGGCCTGCCCCAGCCGCAGATAAATTGTATGGCTTTCCGGTCAGATAGTCAGGAACGAAGTCTGCAGCAATTAGCTCCCAGGCCGGGTTAGCCTGAGGGCATATTGCTCCAACGCTTCCATCGTTTACTGTAGCGTTCCGGCCAGTAGGAGGGAGCGGCGCGCGCCATCGAAGCTCGTCAACAGGAGGTTGTGCATATCTGATGTTGGAGAAATTGTAGAAGCCCCCAGTAGCCTATCATCGTTAGCGGATAGCATCTACGAGGAATTCCCGGCGATGAAGACATGCATTGAAAAGTGAAGCGCGATGAACTTCATAGCCAAGGTCGACTGTCGGCAGCAAAGTCGATTGAGAGGCTGCAAGCTGAAGGAACAGAGCAACGCCCGCCATAACGCAGCTCGACGGATGTCTATACATTGTCGCAGCTGTCAAGGTAGGTCTTTCAGTCTATGTCAGCTTGGAACTCCCTCAGTTCCATCGAGGGAGATCCGCCGCCTTCATACTGGCGCGACTGACAGCAAGCCAGGCTGCTGATTCGGTCCGAGTGGAGAACGATCGTCATCATGATTCAGCGCTTTGGCTAAGAACCTAGGAGCCCGCCCGTGCCTGGAGGGATTCACTTGATGAAAGCACCATTCGGCACAGGTGTTGTCGTCTGAGTGGTTCAAGAAACGTAGCGGAGCTTGACAACCCCTCGCACGGGCACTATTTAAAGCTTAAATGTTTGGCTCGTCGCCTCGGCTCACGATCTGCTTAGTGCTTATGCTTATGTCGCTTCGGTCTATCTACTGATCAAGTAGGTACTCCCTATAGATCTGGGAAAGATCTCGGAGCTGGTTAAAGATTGGTCGCATAAGTGCGGAGTGTACAACTCTCTAGACGTCGCTACCAAGACTGTACGCGGAGAAGGGGTGGGCTTGCTAACAAGCAACGGGACCATCCCCCCAGTCATATTCAACAAAGTTCCAAAACTTCCCGTCTTTGAAAAGATGAAGGCTCATGGCTTTATCGAAACAGCATATTCAAGGGTGCAAGCCCCGGCGGAAGAGCAAGCGCACTGCTCACCTTCAGCGGCTCTTGCCCTCCAATCGGTTGCTAACCGCTGCCTCGAGGACGTCTTCATTGTCTGATGGACGCAGCATAAGAGGCTCGGTACCCCTTTTCCGCATCCCATTCGTGCCTTCATGCCTTCCTCTCTCATTACATCGCTACCAAATTCGAAGCAGTGTCTACCACATATCGTTGTGCCCAGAACGAAAACCGTCCCCTCCCACGTTCCTTGTTCCTGTTGCTGTTGCAGCAGTGCGGACAGCTCGCCATGCATGATCTCCGACAAGACTGGACGACTCCCTGACAGCTGCGACGACGTTGCTCCGCAGGCAGGGATACGGGCCACTTCATCGCCCACGTACCTACACCCGAGTCCTCTCGATCATGAGATGGTTGAAGAACCTTGAGTCGGGCAAGTCTGACAGTACGGTGATACGTCACATTACAAGTATTGCGGTCGGCACCGCTAGAAGATACATCACAGCGGGTGCTCATGTGATAGAGACCTGACAGTCTACAACGAAGCTGCAGTCAAACCATATAAAGACACGCCAGCCACACCTGGTTGTCATTGTCTTCCAACGGGGTTTCAAATTACGATCAACCCCTCTGCGTAGTATTCTGTAGGACCCAGCAGATGGTGTTTTTTACATATTGCACCTCCTGATGGATGCAAAGACGTCGGATTAAGCGATCAGTGCATCACAATGTACGGGGCCACCACGCCAGCCTATCCATGCATTGTGTGACATCGAGCAACTACCTCATAGCGCAATAGCAAGGTCTCCGATGGCAATGTCCTTTGGTGGCAACCTCCGGCCTTCACAGCCCCATGTGCATGATCGCATCATTATTCCAGTTGGTATCTGCTCCAAGTATTCTGCTGGCAAACTCCGGAGCTCATCGGAAGGATTCCCACATCTGCTGCACGATGCTCCATATGGCAGCGGATCACCGCATTGTTGTTATAATTTGCTCGGGAGGGACTTCTAGTCAAGCGTCTTCATGGGCGTCGAAATCACCCTGTGTTATGGCTAGGACTCTGGTACGGAGTAGAACACAGACGCAACGAGGATTGGGATGAGAGTCATGTATCAGTCATTATCTCTGAAGATGAGATGGCCCCGCCTGACTCGGCCCTTTTTGACTTTAGTAAATGAGACAGGGCTCTTATCAGTGATGGGTAAGGCAATCATCCCTGTCGTTGCTGTAGTATCAATGTATCATCCTAGCGGTACCGAGTCGTCCGAAACAGACTAAAGCGGTCGCATCCGTAAGGTATTTTATCTGCTGATCGAAGCTTGATACCCACCCTCAGCACTTAGCAGAACGCACAAAGGTCTAGCAATGAGGGGTTACGATGTGATGCAATACAGCAACGATGCACGCATTGAAAAGCTGCCAATGGCACCGGAGGGGTCTCTCATCAAGACTATGAGCTGGCATCGGTCAGCGCAAGGCTGATTGAGATTATTGAGGGAATTTTCCATATTACAGCCAGGCCTGGAATCAGAACCAATATTGATCTGTGGGGACGTGGGAGGCAACAATTGACTCAATTCATTCGGGATGCGGGACCAGAAGATCTGTATTATGGAAGTATCTTACTATACCATACCACATCAATGGCCTGGGTGTTTTGTTCTTGGTGAGATGGGATCAGCAGATACAGTACTTTATGCTGCGAGAGCTATGAGCGGATATTACCCCGCGGCAAGCTCGTCGGTGACGATATCTTACTTTACCCTCGAATCCATGCATCTCGTAACACACGTAATCCTCCAAGACCTCCCAAGAGATACTTGCCGCTGTCGTGACGGTCAATTTGATCTCTTCGGCGATACCAAGCTTCCAAGATATTCAATTGAGCGCATCAATAACAATGCGAGAAGCTGAGCCTCCACACGTAACGGCCAAGCCTAGGGGACAGCTTCCCGCCAATGGAGAGGCCGTCAAGCTGGCCCGTAATCTCGGCGTGTCGTATTCTACCTACGAGAAAGGCGTTCTTAGTCGTATTATATCCGTAATCAATCCACCCTATGAGCCCTGGGTCAAGCAATTCCCGCCCAATCCCGATGAGCCTTTTACACTCATAGTGAGGCATTTTGGTTGGGAATTGTGATCGCGCCAATATAACGGTTTTGAAAAAGTAAAAATCAGAGGAATTGGCTTCTTCCAGAGCGAGCTAGCTGCCACCCAAAGACCTCTTACAAAAGCTCTTGCCCTCTCGGCTCCATCTTCCCCCAACACTCCATCGATCACAACAACTCCACTCTTTCTGTTTTTTCTTCTCTTTTCCTTCTCCCCCCATCCTCCTCGGTGTTATCACCACCACACATCATTACATTGCAGTATCTACAATCACATCCACTGCAATGGACGTCGCCGAGAAGGGCGAAAACCACCTTCGGTTCAATGAGCCAAAGTTCGACAACGAAGGTGATGGAGGACGCAAGCCGTCCGGCGTCGAGCAAAAGGGCTCCATCTACGCAAAGCCTGACCTGGAGAATGGGGAAGAGTATGCCAACTTAGTCGCGTACATCTCATCTTACTATGAAGGTCCGCGAAGAAAGTCGGTCGTGTCGATGGAGGGAGGTGATGCTCCCAAGAAGCCCTGGTGGAAGTTCTGGTCTCGTGGTCCGAAGTCGGATAAAGGTGATGGGTCACTGGAGATTCCTGACGACGTAAGCTATTCGTCGCAACTTCGCCAATGCGACGGTCCGCTGATGAGTGGTGCAGTGGCTTGAGGCCGACATCAAGAGGGGTATTTCCAACCAGGAAGTTGAGTCCCGTCGCAAAAAGACCGGGTTCAATGAGCTCGTGAGTATCTCAATATGCAATTGAATTTACAACCGATGCTGATGTGACTTCATGCAGACCACGGAAAAAGAAAACATGTTTATCAAAGTATGCACGCTGTTCGCCGATCAAGAACGGTAAGATGATCCACTAACATCTCTAGTTCTTGTCATACTTCACCGGTCCAATTCTCTATGGTGAGTGAAGACCACAAATTCAATGGCTTCCCGAGCTTACACAATGTCAGTTATGGAGATTGCTGTCCTCCTCGCTGCCGGTTTACGTGAATGGATCGATTTTGGTGTCATTATTGCCATTCTCATGCTCAATGCTACTGTCGGGTGGTATCAAGAAAAACAGGCTGCTGATGTTGTGGCATCGCTCAAGGGTGATATCGCCATGAGGGCTACCGTGGTTCGCGACGGCAAGGAAGAAGATATCAAGGCCCGAGAGCTTGTTCCCGGAGACATTGTATGAAGTCCTTCGGCGCGATCTTCCCTGACTGAGGCTTACCTTTAGTAGATCATCGTCGAAGAAGGCCAGGTCATACCGGCCGATGCCCGTCTCATCTGTGCCTATGAAAATCCAGATGCTTTCGAAGAATACAAAGAGCTGATACGCCAAGAGCTGAACGAACCCTCGGAAAAGAAGCCAGAAGACGAGGATGATGAAGAGGAAAAGCATCACGGTGTGTCGCTGATCGCCACTGATCAATCGGCCATCACTGGTGAATCTCTGGCTGTTGACAAATTCATGGGTGATACGGCATACTACACTACTGGCTGCAAACGTGGAAAGGCTTTCGCTGTGGTGACAGCACCTGCCAGGACCTCTTTCGTCGGTCGAACTGCCTCATTGGTTCAAGGTGCTAAAGACCAGGGTCATTTCAAGGCCATCATGAACTCCATTGGTACTGCGCTCCTTGTTGTCGTCGTGGCTTGGATTCTGATCGCCTGGATCGGTGGATTCTTCCATCACCTCAAGATTGCAACTCCCGAACTCAGCTCTGAGAATCTCCTCCACTACATTTTGATCCTTCTTGTGGTTGGTGTACCCGTTGGTCTTCCTGTTGTGACGACTACTACACTTGCTGTCGGAGCTGCATATCTGGCAAAGGATAAGGCTATCGTTCAAAAACTGACCGCTATCGAATCATTGGCAGTAAGGATCTTCGCCGTTCCCACGTCCTACAGCTACTGACATTAGACTTCAGGGTGTTGATGTCCTCTGCTCCGACAAGACTGGTACTTTAACGGCCAATCAACTTTCCATTCGCGAGCCTTATGTCGCGGAAGAGGTCGATGTCAACTGGATGATGGCAGTCGCTGTCCTTGCCTCGTCCCACAATATCAAGTCGCTCGACCCTATCGATAAAGTCACCATCCTCACTCTCAAGCGTTACCCAAAGGCCCGTGAAATCTTGGAACAAGGCTGGAAGACTCAGAAATACACTCCGTTCGACCCTGTTTCAAAGCGTATCACTTGTGAATGTTCGTGCGATGGTCACAACTACATTGCAGCGAAGGGTGCACCCAAGGCTATCCTCAGCATCACAGATTGTAGCCAGGAGACTTCAGACCTGTTCAAGGCTAAGGCTGCAGAGTTCGCTCGTAGAGGGTTCCGTTCGCTCGGTGTTGCTGTCAAGAAGGACAATGAGCCATGGGAACTTCTTGGAATGTTGTCTATGTTCGACCCTCCTCGTGAGGATACCGCCCAAACTATCGCTGAGGCTCAATTCCTCGGTCTCCAAGTGAAGATGTTGACAGGAGACGCCATCGCTATCGCCAAGGAAACTTGCAAGATGTTGGCTCTGGGCACTAAGGTCTACAATTCGGACAGACTGATCCATGGTGGACTCAGTGGCACGACTCAGCACGATCTTGTTGAGAGAGCTGACGGTTTCGCCGAGGTTTTTCCCGAACACAAGTACCAAGTCGTCGAAATGATTCAGCAACGTGGACATCTTACAGCCATGACTGGTGACGGTGTCAACGATGCACCGTCTCTCAAGAAGTCCGATTGTGGTATTGCTGTGGAGGGAGCTTCTGAAGCTGCTCAAGCTGCCGCCGATATCGTCTTCCTCGCTCCGGGGCTTAGCACCATCGTCTCCGCCATCAAAATCGCCCGCCAAATCTTCCAGCGTATGAAGGCCTATATTCAATATCGTATTGCGCTCTGCTTCCATCTGGAAATCTACTTGGTCACCTCGATGGTCATCATCAACGAAACCATCGACGTCTCGCTCATTGTCTTCCTTGCCCTGTTCGCCGATTTGGCTACCATTGCCGTAGCTTACGACAACGCCCACTACGAAGCCCGTCCTGTCGAGTGGCAACTGCCAAAGATCTGGATCATCTCGGTCACATTGGGTGTCCTACTCGCCTTGGCAACCTGGATCGTTCGTGGCTCTCTCTTCCTCCCCAACGGCGGCATTATCCAGAACTTTGGCAACGTGCAGGAGATTCTCTTCCTCGAAGTCTCCTTGACGGAGAATTGGCTCATCTTCGTTACCCGTGGCGGCAATACATGGCCTTCCTGGCAACTGGTCGCCGCTATCTTCGGTGTCGATGTCATCTCAACCATCTTCTGTGTTTTCGGCTGGTTATCCGGACCTGGCTATGCCACCGATCCTCGTGATCGCGCCAATCTCAACCCGAACGGCCGAACCAGCGTTGTTACTGCCGTGGTTATCTGGGTCTACTCCATTGGTGTTACCGTAAGTCCATATGTAAGCAAGAAGCGTTGTGAAATGTTACTAACAGACTCTTTCATAGATTGTCATTGCCATTGTGTACTACCTGATGAACCAGATCTCTTGGCTCGATAACCTGGGCCGCAAGAGCCGCAGCCGAAGCGATACCCAGATGGAGAACATCATTGGCCATCTCAGCAAAGTCGCGATCGAGCACGAGCGCGATGATAAGGGTGGAAGCCGCTGGCACTTGGGCACGAGGGCCACCGAGGCAGAGATGGATGAGTAGATGTGTCACCATCACAGGGATGTAGGGAGACGTCGGTATCACGGCACGCAAGGCTCTCTGCAGCTAGGAGTCGGGAGAAGTTGTGGTGGACAATAATTTCCTTCATCCGACTTCGAGGTTCCTAAGGTTCAATTCTTGTCGATACAGTGAATACACCTAAGTTACACAGACGGGTGAGACCCCTTCGAAAGAAGAAAATGATTGACCGAGAAGAGATGCGCGAATACGGATGCCGAAGAAAGCCCGCTTGCTAGCTACAAGAAGCAATGCTCACATATGAATGGATCCGATCGATCTTTGTTTTCCTGTCTGCCAAAAAAGACCTTGTATCTAACTGAATAATGTGGCTTTATTGACCAATTTGATCACCTTTGCTGTGTGTGCGTGGTTCTGATGGCATTGCTGATGATAGGTCTTGCCGCTTTCCTCCCAACTTCTTGATGAGTGTATGAGTGTATCAACACGTGGGCTATATAGATGTAATGCACACATGGATATGTGCGTGGTATCCCATTGATCTATGTATGGGTTCATCTCAATTGCAATTGCGAGTAGGAGTGGGGAATTCGGATGTGGATGTGGGAGAGTTATGTTTAAGGGGGGTGACGGGTGTGAGTGTTGGTGTGATGTTGTTGGTATTGATTAACAGATTGCTGATTACCGATTACAGCTTACAGCTTCCTGCTTCCTGCTTACTGATCACAAGTGTGGTTATCTGGGAGGGTTAGGTGGTGGTAGTGGTTATTTTGGTATCTTGGTGTTTCAGTTGTGGATTTTGATAGGGGAGAATCGGGGAATCAGGGAGTTGGGATATTGACTTAGTAGGGATTGGGGGAATTGGGTTCTGTGGGATGTGGAAGACGGTTGGGTAGGAAGGATGGATGGGGTGGGGTGGTAGATGGTAGGTTTAGGTATGGGTGTAGGTATGGGTGTAGGTATGGGGTCTTTGCGAAGTGAAGTGGGAGATTTGAAGGAGGGAGGTGGGTGTGGGTGTGGGTGTAGGATTTATGCGGGAGCTGGGTGTGGGTGTGGGTATGGGTGTAGTTTAGGTATGGGTATGGGTATGGTTATCAAGTTAGTATGGGCGTAGGTATATAGTCTTTACGAAATGAAGTGGGAGATTTGAAGGAGGGAGGTAGGTATAGGTGTGTGTGTAGGATTTATAAGGGAGCTAGGTGTTAGTATGGGTTTTTGGGGGAGGGTATGGGGTTAGTATGGTTATCGGGTTAGTATAGGTGTAGGGTATGGAGTCTTTGCGAAGTGAAGTGGGAGATTCGTAGAGGGAGGTGCGTGTGGGTGTAGGATTTATGAGGGAGGCGGGTGTTGGTGTGGGTGTGGGTTTTTGGTGGTTTTAGGGGATAGGTAGGATGGGTGGGATGGGATGGGATGGGATAGGGGATAGGATGGGTGGATTAGTGGATTGGTGGATTAGGGGGTAGAGGTGTGATGGATAGGTGGATGTGTAGGTGGTGGGAGGTGGGAGGTGGGAGGTAGGTAGTTAGGAGGTGGGAGGTGGGAGGTAGGTAGGTAGGAGGTGGGAGGTGGGAGGTGGGAGGTGTGGGAGGTGGGAGGTGGGAGGTGGGAGGTGGGAGATGGGAGATGGATGTGAATGGACTGATGGATAGATATAAGACATAGGTTTAAGGGTATAGAGAATTGATTTGCTAGCTTAAGGTAAGGTATAATGATAGATATCCATTATTATTTAACATATAACGTTTAAGCGACGACTTAGCTCCTTTATTAACTCGATAGGTTATGTGGATCTGTAGATAAGGCTACCGACTGTGTGTAGAATAGATCGATATCTTGTTTTTAGAGTAGGAGATTTAGGGGTATTTAAGGAGATTTATTGGAGGGGAGGTGGATTGGTGGATAGATGGAATGGGATGGGATAGGTGGGATAGATAGGTAGATAGGATAGGATAGGGGGTGGTTAAATAGGATGGGATGGGATGGATAGATAGGATGGGATGGGTGGATTAGTGGATTAGTGGATTAGTGGATTAGGGGTTAGAGGTGTAGTAAGGTGAGGTGAGGATAGATTAGGGTTAGAGGTTTAGTGAGCTGAGGATGGTTTAGCCAGCTGGCTGAGGCGTGGTAAGGTCGTTGGTCTTTTTTAAGCTCGATATTCGTTGGTATAGTAGTGGGTTTGTTAACGTTGACGCTTCTGTTTACTAATCTCAGGGGGTGGGGTTTTTGTTTTAGTATAAGGGTGAGGGTTCTTGGTTTGGTTTTTGATAGGGGGCTGGTAGGGATGGGGATGAGGATGGTTATTAAGGGGTGGTTTGTTATCTTGTTGTGGTTTGTATTGTTGGATGGAACTTGAGATCGTGGGGAGGGATAGGCCGGTGGCTGGGGGTTGGCTTTGGAGCTGGAGTTGGTGTTGAAGTCAGGCTTGCTATATGCCACCTTGTAAGGCACCTACGCTATGTATCGGTAGTAAGATGCCATTCGAGCGTGGGTGTTGCGTGTAAGGTTGGACTTGGAGTTGGAGCCGTTGGTAGGGATAGGGACGAAAATGTTCTAGCTGAGGTACGGTGGGATGAAAGGGTATTAGTATGCAGTAGAGCTGACGGATCGGCTGCTTGAATTGAGGGGGATTGAGTGTTAGTATAGAGGGATCTTGTGAATGTAGAAGGTTCTTTCGGAATTTATTAGGACTAGGGGTGGTTGCAGTCTTTCGTGTAGAAGGGTTGGATTTATGAATGTTGATGTGAGGGTGTTTTTGGGAGTACCTATCTGTACGGAAAGTTTTCGTTTGATAGGAGTAGATAGGCTGTATGGGAGTATTATGGTGGTGTAGTGTCTTGATCCTTGATGGTCTAAGTTTGCTTATACCTAGCTTTCAATCTCAGGTAAGCAGAGGGATATAGAACGTGTAATAGACAGGTTTTGCAGTAAGATTATTCAACGTTTATTCAATAATTTGCACGGGTCTAGCCGTACGCTAACCCTAATCTAAATTTACCCGAATATAAGCCGTCGCCACTCAGCCCTACCTATCTAGGATTTACCCGTAAAACCCCTTTTAGTAATTATCTATTTATCTATATTATTAATAATAATATATTATAGGTATTAATTCTAATAAAGAACTTATATACGTAGCTACTCTAGCCCTCCTTATCCTTAGTCTATATTATGTTAGCTAAGTCCTGCGCTACGCCTATATCCTACTAGTTAAGTATTAGAGTAAGGAGTAGAGTCTTAATAATTTCCTACCTAAGTAAATAAGGCGGATATTTAGATTTATTAAAGATAAGATATATTAATTACTTACTTATTTTAACCTTAAAAGTATTAATTAGTAATATAGTTATTAACCTAGCTTAAAGCTCGCTTTATATTTTATTCTAATAAAATTCTTATACCTATATCCTTTATATAAGTTATTAATAATATTTAGCTAGTCTCCCTCCTTTATTTCTATTATAATTAATAATATCCTTAAGTATTTATATAATTATTATAATCCTATCTTATACTAGTATCCTATTTTTAAATATAATAGGATCTAGAGGTATATAAGGGTAATTAAATATATAAGTAAAATATATAGGAGGTCTATAATTTAGGGGTTTATTAATAGAATATTTTAGCGCTTCTATTAATTAAAGGAAGACTAGAGGTTCTTCTACTTTATATATAAAAAGGTATATAGTATAGTATAATTAGGGGTAATATACCTAGATAGTCTAATTAATATACTATATAGCCTATTTAAGGGAAAGGTAAATAACCTAATAATACTATAAACTTCTAGTATATAAGACTAGCTATATTAAGTATTTTAAAGGTAGCGAGTTTTAGATCTATTTAATAATAAAGCTTATAAGTATATAAAATTTATTATATTACTATATATAAGCTACTTAAACGTATAAAAGAGAAAGTTTAATAGAAGAATAGCTAGTATATAAATTACTATTAAGTATAGTTTTAAGATAATATAGATACTTTAGGTAATAAATACCTTTAAGTATAAAATAAAATTAGGGCTAATACCTATTAATAATATCTATTAAGTAGTAGTATTATTAATAAACTATTTTACCTATTTATAAGGCTAAAATATAGTATCTAATTAATTTAGAATAAGGCCTTTAATAATCTATTAATATTTATTAGTAATTAACTCTACCTAATAATTACTTAGGTATATTTCTTTATATTAAGCCTTATAATATAACTAAAGGGATTATAGGCTTATAATCTATATATAATTACCTAACTCTAATATTATAACGCCGTTAATTTATAGATTATATTACTAATAAAGAGCTTAGTATTAAATTTAAGATTATAAAGAAGCTTATAAAGATAAGTTATAAAGTAGCCTAAATTTATAATATATATAAGAAATATAAGAAACCCGCCCTTATTAAGTAATATAACCTATTTATATAATTACTATAAAATAGTAAATATCTTATAAGGCTTTATTTCTTTATTCTCGCTTAAAGTTTCTACTTTTATATTCTATTTAGTTTTTCTACTTCTTATTCTAAAATATTCTAATTCTAAGTCGCTTAAATATTAGGGGTTTATACTAATAGTTATTCTATTATTTTATATTATTTCACGTATTAGAGCTATAAAATATACCTAAGTATTATATCTACTAGTCTTATAATATTCCTATTACGTGTTATTAACCCCGTCTTTACTAAGCTCCTTATTAACTTTTATATAAAAATCCTTTATAGTATTTCTCCTTTACTTACTATTATTATTATTACTTTTAGAGTCTCTATTATTACTTGCTTAATTTATATCCTTAATACTATTAAGCCTATTAATATATAACTATATATTAGGATATCTTAATATATCTAGCTAGTATAATACGGCCTACTAGTAATATCCTAGCGGTATTAGTTTAGCTTCTTATTATCCCGATAGATATCCTTTTATCTAGATATCTAAGAGGCTAGGTAGCTTCTTTAAGGGGTATTTAGATAATCCTCCCTCTACATCCTTAGAAGGTAGAGATTAGTTCTTTTATAATTATAAAGTTATTAGAGTATTAAGTCTACCTTTATAACACTACCTACTTACTAGTAGTTTATATTATCTATTCTAGCCTTTAGGAACTAGCCTCCTAGTTTAGTTTCTAATAGTTCTAATCTCTCTACCTTTAAAGGGGGATAGTCCGGATTATAATAATATAATAACGCGAAGATATCTAATACTAAACAAAATAAAGATATATTAGAAGTCTAGTATAATAAAATTAATATAATACTAAAGTCTAATATAAGAGATATTAAAGTAATAAATAATATACTTAGTAATAGAATTTCTAATAAAACCCTTACTAGTATAATTATACTTAATAAACTTATTACTACTACTAAAATTAGAGAAGAGTAGTTAATAAAGGAAAGAAAGCTTTAAAGTATTTAAGAAAAGATAGCTTAATTATAAGTAGAAGTAGATAGGGCCTTATTAAATTTATAATAAATTACTAATAGATTAATATGAGGGATATAATAAAGGTTAAGACTAGGCTAAATAGAGGATTACCCTCTAAATTAGGGTATTAATATATAAGGTATATTAGACCCTAGGGTAGGATCTATCTTTAATAGTTTTACTCTAAGTTAGTCTACTAAAGGCTAGTTAGAAGAACCTAGTAGTTAATACCTTAAGAGCTACTTAAAGCCTAAGGACTTATCCTTTTATAAGGGGAAGAATATATATAAGTATAAAAAATAGTATTATATTATAAATATTATATTTTAATTAATACTTAATAAATTCCTAATTGAGTTTATAAAGGTTACTTAAATTATATAATTCTTAGAAGGTAAACCTATTAAGTTATAAAATTATTATAAAAAGTTATTATTAGGGAGAGTAATTACTTAAGAGTACTTTACTTAATATTTATTAAACCTTATTAAGGACTTAGTAAACTACTAGCTTTATAATATATAATTATATTTAGATATATAATAGAACTTTAACTAATTAATATAAAGCTTTTATATATATTTAAATAGAATTAAATTATAAATCCCTCTATTTCTAGAGGAATATTAGTAGATTAACTTCTTTATAAAGTTATACCTAGACCTCTAAAAGGCCCTTATAAATTATTAAGACCTCCTTATAATTAAAGAAAGCCTAATTACCTTTACTACTTAATTAGAGAATAACTAGTAGTATTATATTAAAATAATAGTAGGTAATAGTTATATTACTAAAAAAGGGGATTATTCTAATAGGTAGAATAAAGGTTAGAAGAGGAAAGGAAGTTAAGATAGAGGTATTAATCCTTTTATAAAAGTAAGAAGTATTTAACCTACTAGCGGCTATAATAAGTTATTAGATACTAAGGAAGGATTAATATATTTTAATTATAAGAAGAAGGGGTATTATAATAAAGACTATTATAGGCCTAAGATACCTAGGAATCTAAATATAATACCTATTAATACTATTAGAAAAGGGACTATTAAACTAAAAAAAGGAAGCGCGCCTCTATTAAGACTTTAATATTAAAGCGCTTACTTATTAAAAGGGATTTATTATTAGTTTATAATATTAATATTAATAGTTCTATTAATATATAAAGTATATAGGATTATATAGACTTCTTAATAGATATAGGAGTAGAGATTAATATTATCTCCTAAAGCTTTACTAAGTAATATAACTTAAACCCCCTAGAGGGCTATTAACTATTAATTCTTAAATAAATAAATAGTTAATTAATCTATTATTATAGCGTATATTAGGTAGAGTACTATCTTATTAATAATTAGGGATAGTTAGGTTAATATACTAGTATATTTTATATAATTAAGAAGAAGGGGTTATTAATTATTCTTAATATACCTACCTTATTAGAAGCTAGGGTATAGGTAGATCTAAGGAGTTAAAAGTAGTAATTTTTATTAAACTCTACTAATATATCTATCCTAGAGTTATAAGTATTTATAGATACCCTTAAAGGTAAATTAATAATTTATACTATTATTTATATTAGATTATTTTAGGCGGAAACCTAAAGCTTTAATAGTAAAGTATTAGAGCTACTTAAAAGTCTTTATAACTTTTTAAATATCTTTTTAAATAAGGAGGTAGGATAACTACCCCTATTTAAGCCTAGGGATTACGCTATTAATATAAATAGTTATAAGCCTCCTTATAAACTTATCTATAATTTATTATAAAGGGAGTTAGAAACTTTATATATCTACTTAGATAATACTAAGTTAAAGGGTTAAATATAAGAGTCTATTAATCTTATAAGGGCTCCTATTTTATTTATATTAAAGAAGGATAGTAGCTTATAGTTATATATTAACTGTTATAAGTTAAATAAGGTAATAGTAAAGAATTATTATCCTCTCCCTCTAATTAATAAAATACTTAATTACTTATAAGGTATAAAGATATTTATTAAGTTAGACCTTAAGGATACTTATTATAAGATTTATATTTATAAGGGTAATAAGTAAAAGACGGCGTTTTATATATAATATAACTATTTTAAATATATAGTTATACTATTTAGATTAATAAATACTCTAGCTATATTCTAAGCTTATATTAATAGAGTTTTAGCGGGCTTAGTAGATATTATTTATATAGTATATCTTAATAATATTTTAATTTATCTAGAAGATATCTTAAGTTATAAGTTATATATCCGCTAGGTACTTAAGTAGTTATAAAAGTTTTAGCTTTATATAAATTAAAAGAAATATAAATTCTATATTAATTTAATAGAATTCCTTAAGTTTATTATAAGTATTAATAGTATATTAATAGATAGCTATAGGGTATTTACTATTTAAGACTAGCTAGTACTAACTATATATTAGGAAGTCTAAGTATTCTTAAGATTTATAAACTTTTACTAGCGTTTCATATACTACTATTTATAAATAGTATCCCCCTTAACTAGCCTTTTAAAAGGTAGTAAGGATAGGAAAAAGTTAAGACTATTTATATAAGGCGCTAATAAAGAGAAGGTAATTTATAACCTATATTATACCTTTATAATTATACCTATTTTAATATATTTTAATCCTAATAAGAAAATTTAGATTAAAATAGATATATTTAATTTTATTATAACTACTATCTTATCCTAATAGGATAATAATAGGGCTTAGTATTTAGTAGCTTTTTAATCTTATAAATTAATACCTACTAAGACTAGGTATAAGATATATAATTAAAAGCTATTAATAATTATTAAAGCCTTTAAGTAATAGTAATACTACGCGGAAGGTAGTTATTATACTATTAAAGTACTTATAAACTATAATAATCTTAGGGGATTTATATAAGTAAAGTAGTTAAATAGTTATTAAGCTTAATAAGCTATTTATTTAACTATATATAATTTTGATATTAAATATTAACTTAATAAGAAGAATCTTATAAATGCTCTATTATATAGACCTAATTATAATAATATTAAGATATTATTTAACTAGCTCCTACCTACTTTATAAAATAAGCTAGTAAATTTAAGAAGTATTATCTCTAGCTAAAAGTAGCTAGAAGAAATAACTAAGTATATAAACTTATCTAGCTTAAAAGGGCTTAGGAAACCCTTAATTAAGCCTAAAAACTTAGATAGAAGGGGCGTAAAGCTACCTTCCTAATATTAGAATAATATAATAGCGCTACTACTTAATTCTATTACTAGGGTTATTAATTATAAATAATATATCCTACGAGTATTAGTAAGAGTAGTTACTAGACTTAAAATAGCTTATAAAGTTAAATTAAAATCCCTAAAAGAACTTATCCTCTTATTATAAAGTAATAATTTATTTATTACTAAATAAAAAGATAAGGTAAAGTATATAGCTTCTAAGTAAAATACTATTAAATAGCCTTAGAAGGTTAATTTAACGGGATTATTAAGATTTAAAGGAATACTCTATATACTAGATAATTTAATATTATATATAGAAATTATTATAAGGTATTATAATAATACTTTAATAAGCTATTTTAAATTATAAAAAACCTTAGAGTTACTTTAATATAAGTATTACTAGAGTAGAATATTAGTAGATACTAAGTTATATATCTAAACTTATAAAATATATTAAAAGATAAAAGCTCTTAGATATAAATCTTATAATAATATAATATCCTTATTATAACTTAAAGGGCCTTAAGAAGAACTTTTTATAAATTTTATTATAGGCTTACTACCTAATAAATATAAAAATTCTATATATAATTCTATTCTTATAATTATTAATAGGTATATAAAGATAGTCTAATACCTTCTAATTAAGAGTACTTATACTACTATTAAATTAGCTAAGATCTTATTTAAGAATATAGTATTATAATATAATTTATTAATAGGTATTATATTAGATTAGGGATCTTTATTTATAAATAACTATTAGTTAGAAGTCTACTATTATATAAAAATAAAGAGATAACTAAGTACTACCTTCTATTTATAAATAGATAGGTAAACTAAATATTAGAATTAAATATTAGAATATTACCTTAAGGTATTCTTAAATAAAAAATAAGATAATTAGGTTATATTACTCTTAATAATTAAATTCGCGTACTATAATAGTATTTATATTATACTAGGTTATTTACTATTCTATATAATATATAGATATAATCTATATATAAAAGATAAAGTTAGGGATAATTTTTTAAAAAGAGGAGTACTTATAACTAAAGATTATATAAAAAACCTTTTAAAAGTAAGAGCTATATTAGTAGATTAATAGTAGACTATTTAAATATAAGTTATAAAGTTTTATAATAAACTTTATATCCTAAAGTCTTATATAATAGGAGAATTAATAATATTAATTATAAAGAACTTAAAGTAGAAAAGATTAAACTAAAAACTATTATATAAGTATATTAATCCCTTTAAAGTAGTAGATATAATTAGATATTAAATATACTACTTAAGTCTCCTAATAGTATAAAGAATTCATCTTATATTTCATATTTCCTTATTAAAATTATATTAAAGTTATCTTAATAAAGGTAAATAATTATTTATACCTCCTCTAGAACTTATTAATAATAAAGAATATTATAAGGTAGAATAAATCTTAGATAGAATAAGAAGTAAAGGTATTTAATACTATTTAATTAAGTAGTTTAATTATAAAAGGGAATATAATTAATAGATATCTATTAAGGATATAAATTTAAAAGATTTATAAAGGGAATATAATAATATATATATAATAAAGAAGTATTATAAGTAAAACGCTAATATATAACTATTATAATATAATTATTTAATTATAAAGTTAAGTTATATAAGGTAAATTATAAGTTATATTTATATAATAGAGATTTTAATAAAGAGATATATAAAAAAAGAATTAATTAAAGAGAAAATCTTTATAATTTAAAAAAAGAATCTTTACTTAAAGGCGTAGTATTAAGGTCTTATAAGGGGAGTATATTAAGGTAAGCTAGGGCTTATAAAAGATAAAGTAAGGCCTATAATAGATAAGCTAAAAGATAAGGCAGTATCCCTAATAAGGGTAGATAGAGTAGGCGTAGGAGTAGGAGTAGTAGGAGTAATAGGAGTAGGAGGAGCGCGAGGGGCGTAAGGGGCGCGGATCTTATAGGTAGAGGAGGCGGAGCTAGTACTACTACTATTATAAGAAGGGCGGCTAGGGCTAATAGGAGCGGGGGCAGGTAATATAATAGTAATAGAGGTAGGAGCCTCCTCCTCCTTTATATCCTCCTCTATCTCTCCTATCTCCCCCTTATTAAAATTATTATTATCCTCTTCCTAATATATAATTAACTTATATAAAGATAATATAACTTTTTAATAATATACTTACCTCCCTTAACTCCTTATTAACCTCTATTATAATAAGGGTAATTAACTCCTCTTATAAAAGTATTAATATATATTATAAAAAGTATATAATAAAAGGACTTACCTACTATCTTATTATATTTAAAATACCCTTTAAGATAATAGTTACCTAACTACCTATCTTTATATTTATAAGGCCTATACCCGCTAGCTCTATAGCGGCGTATTAGGTAATAAAAGATATAGAGTTATATTATAGGGTTTAATAATAGGTATAAGTCTACTAATAGATTAAGTAGTAGGCCTATTATAATAGTAGAATTAATCTCTAAGAAATGTAGAAGAAGAATAGGGGATAGCTAGGTAGATATATATCTATTAAGTATAAGTATAATCTAGGCCTCCCGTTACTAGGATATTACCCCGCATTTCTAAGGAAGGTTACTTAAAGTAGGTTATAAGATAGCGTATAAGGCGTATATATACCTAAGCCTAATAAGTACCTCCCCTCCTAGGCCCTAGTCTCTAGGGCTAATAAGATTACTTAAAATACTCGTTAAAAAACCTTAAAACCGCGTAGGAAAAATAAGGGAAAAGAGTTATTTAATATACTACTACTAATATAGCGTTAATATTAACTAGGCTAGACGCGCGTACTAAAACCTTTTATAAGGTAGTAATAATATTATTTAGTAGTTAGTAATAGAGTATATTAATAAATTATTTAGATAGTATATATATACTTCTAAACTATTTATATCTTTTAATTATACTAAAATAATATATAATATAATTTAAAATTATTCTAAATACCTTTAATATATAGTTAGATACTTAGCTTATTAACTTTAAGTATTAAGGTATATAATATTTTTATATAATTAATATTATTATATATTAACGGGGAATAACTTATTAGGTATAAGCGTTAGTAATATATATTAATAATAATATAGAAATAAGAAGGCGATATTAATTAATAGGCGCGTATACTTTATTATTAATAATAGATTAAATATTTATAAATATAAGATATAATAAGTAACGCGTTACTCTAATATATTAACTATAGAATTAGATAGAACCTTTATTATTATTATTATAATTTAAATAGCTTTAAAGGAAACTATATTAAGATAGCGTTATAAGATATTAATAAAGTTCTTATCCTAATATTTAAAACTTCTTATAACTCCCTTAGCCTCTCTTATAAGTATTTACTTTAACTTAATAATATTATAAAATATATTTACTAATATATATAATATTCTTATTATATATTATATATAATATTTCTCTTATAAGTACTTACGACGTCTTATTAATATTATATTATATTTATTAATATACTAATATTATATATAGATATTAACTTATTTTAAGTATATTTACTTATATATATTATATAACGGCTCGCTAACTTATATAGTATATCTCTTCCCTATAAGACTTATTTTAATAAAGGGTTTAAATAATTATAAATAAGGTAATACTCCCCCTTATTATTAATATACTAATAGTTATTATAATATTAATTATTATATAGAGGTAAGTATATTAACCCTTTAGCTCTATAATAGTATAAGTACTTATTATAATAGATTCTAGCTCCCTTTTAAAGGAAGGCGAGGAAATCTATACGCGCCGTTACTAGGACTAGCTAGGTAGACGTATATTTAGTAAGGAGAAAGAAACTTAATAAAAAGATAACCTAATAATAGAAAGCCTATAAGTAGATAGTTATAATAGTTAGATTAGCGCCTAATATTATTACTAACTTATAAGCTTTAATTAATATATTAAATATATAAAATAATAAATTAGAGAGTTAGGTAGAACTCCTTTAAACTAAACTTAATAGTATTTAGTAATATAAGAATACGCTAGATAATCTTAACCCTATAAAACCTTTAGACTTTAAAGGGTTTAATAATTAAAGGTTAGTTCGCGGTTATACTTTAATATAAATAAGTTATTTATATATCTTATTTACTTATATTATTTATTAGGTATAAGATACCTAGGCTTATCTTTTATTAATATATCTCTAGTATCTTTATTAAATTATATTAAGATTAAAAGTATTCTTTTAATATAATATATAATTAATAGCTTAACTCTTTAAATAATATTAATAAAGAATATTTTTAAACTATATTATTATACTTATAAATATACTTATATATAAGAGATTAATTATTATATAATATATATAAAGATAATAGTCTTAACCTATATTATAACTTATTACGTTATTACTACTTATTTAATATAGGAATATATTTAATATTTCATTTACGCTTTAATTACGCTAATATATTATAGGCTCTTATTAGTTTATAAGACCTATTAAGGTCCTTATCTAGTACCTATTAATTATATTTACTACCCTAATTAGTCTACTTAACTTTATATTAGATACCTTATTTATTATTAACCTTACTAATAATTTCTTCTACCTCCTATTATTCCTTATTATTAATAAGTTCGGGTACTTATATAAAGATATCTATTATAGGAGAGTAGTCTCTTTAGTAGTAAGGTTTAATTAATAATATATAGAATATATTATAGATCCTATATAATAGTAATAATAGTAGATAATATGTCTATAAACTAACCTTATTAATAACCTAGAATAGTCCTACGTACTTATAAGCTAACTTCTTACTTAAGCGTTATTACTTTAGGTTCTTTATAACTAATATTACTAAATCGCCGACGTTACATATCTATAGCTTATAGTTCTAATTATAGTACTTTACTTAAGACGCTTAGGCGGCTTAAAGGCATTTTATAGCTTTATCCCTTACTACTTATAATATTCTAACTCTATTATTTATAGCGGGTATTCTCCCTTCTAGGGACTCGTCCTTAAGTTCCTAATAAACTTCTAGGTAATAATTATATATAAGAAAAAATAGTATTATTCTAATAGAGGAATAGATACTATTTATATATATAAATTTAGCTATAAGTAGTTATCTAGCCTAATTAATTTACTTATTATTAATAAATATACGTAAGTAGTATTCTAATACCTAATTCTAATACTTAGTCTACCTATTAGTTTATAAGTAAAAGGCTATACTTAGGTAGTATTTTATCTTAAAGTAAAAATAGACTACTAACTAAAAGGTACTTATAAAGATAGAACCCTTATTACTTATAATACTATTAAGTATATTATAGCGGTAAACGATTTTATTATAAAATATATCTACTAGCTTAGTAGTATTAATTATTATTATAATAGGGATATACCTAACTATATTTATAAAATAATTAATAACTATAAAGATAGAATTATAAATAATTCCCTTAGCCTTACTTAAAGGTAACTTTATAATAAAGTCTATAGATATTTCTTTCTATAGTTAAGTAGTAATAGGTAATAAACTTAATTCACCGTAGGTATAATAGCGCGGTAACTTAGTTCTTTAATAGATATTATAAGTTTAATAATACTTAGTAACCTATTTTATACTACTATTCTAGTAGTATTTATATATAAGAAGATTATACGTCTTCTTAGCGCTATAATATCCTAATAAGGGATTATTATAATAGTAACTAATAAGTTTACTACGTAGGGCTTTATCCCTTAAAATATAAAGACGACCTTTAAAGGTTAATAGCCTATTAGAGTCTAAACTCTAGGCCTTAGAATATCTACGGCGATATTATTTAGTAGGCGCTTCTAAAAAGGACTTTACCTAATTATTATACTTTTATAAGTTATAAATTAAGGTCTTTATAAGCCCTTAAATATCTTTATAAGCTAAGTCTAGAATATTTATAATATCCCTTCTAAGGATAATAATCTAAATACCTATAATTCTAAACGTAGGTATTATAACTATAATAATTATTTAAGTTTCTTTAGAACTATTATTCTTTTATAAGGTAAGCTTATTTTATAATATTAGTAAGAGCTTTATATTTAGGGGTAATTTACCCTTATAATTAGGTTAGCGAGACGGCGTATTAATAGGATTTAACTTTCCTAGATAATAGAATATCTTAAAGTTATAAGTAGTAAGCTTAAGCGCCTATCTAGCTTACTTAGAGTTTAATTCCGTTTACTTTATAAAGCCTTTTAGGTTATTATAATTAATTTATACTTTAATTATAAAAGTACTTCCTTCTAGGTAGTATTACTACTATTTTATTACTACTATAATAGTAAGTAGCTCCTAATTATAAATTTTATAATTTTATTCTAGGTTAATATAAGGACTAGTTAGAAATACGGTACTACTATCAACGTGGCGTCTATAGTACGTAGTAGTACTGCGCTACCCCTTTACCTATAGTATATAGAGGAGGGAATTCCCCCTAAAGGGGAGGGTAGTAATTAGTCTTACTATTAATAAGAATAGAGAGTTCTATATATATATATATACGCACCGTTTATAATACTTAATAGCTACGTTATTACGTAGTACCCTTATATTCTAATCACTCTACCCTATTTAGGGGTAGTAGCCTAACTATTAATAAGATAAGCGGAGAAGGGTCGTTATAAGTATAAGGTAAAAGGGTTAGTTAACTAGCATAGATAACCCGCCTAAATATAAGGGATTAAGCTTATAAAGAAAGCGAGTCTTAAGAATTAATTAATAAATTAATAATAGATATATTATAATTATAACTAACTATCTAGGGGTAGCTACTAGGCGTATAAACCTAGTCCCTACTACCTAAAACCTAAGAAGTACTATTATAAAGGATATAAGAACTTAAAGAAGAAGTCTTTAAGAGGTAGTAGATATAAGATCTATAATAATATTTATAAGAGTTAGAGCGAGAAATATATATTAATAATACTACCTAAGCGGGTTATTAATATCACCTATTATTAATAGAAGAATTAGAACTAAAGCGTCTTTAATATAAAACCTATATTCTTAGGCCGTAGGACCTACGTATATATAATAGGAAGTTAGTATAAGAATATTAAGAATAGTTTAATAATATAGTTAATATAATTAAAATAAGTATAACCTATTTTCTTAATAACTTTATAAAAATCTAATACGCGTTATAGTATATAGCCCTAGACCCTAAGGCTACGTAGCGTAAGTATATAAAAGATATACTAAAGGATAAATAGTCCTAGGAATACTTTAATAATTTCTTAATAAATTAAATAAAAGATCCTTAAAATTAATACCTTATAACTAGTAAGCGCTACTTAGAAGTTAAGTGAAAGGAATACTAAAAGATTATAAACTTTATAAATTATCTTATTAGATTAAAAAGATAACTTAAGCTACTAATAGAGTATATACTCCGCGATAACCTCTTAAATAAGTTATATAAAAATCTTTATAATTAACTTATAATATAACTTAATATCCTAGAGATAAGGGATACTCTTATTATATTAGTAACTTAATTAAAGCTTTATATAGTATTATTTATATATAAAGATTAAAGGGATAATACTCCTACTAGGGGTTAATATCCTTAAAGAGGAAGAGGAAATTTTTAAGGGCGAAGAGATAATAGCTTATATATAAAGTAAAAAGGGAGGGGCGCTATTAAGGCGTTATTATACCTTCCCTAAAAGCCTAAGCTTAACCTTTCTACTATTAAGTATTATAATTATTAAAGGAAGGAATATATAGTTAAGGATTATTAGAGCGCGAAATTAATAGTTATAAGTATTATAATTAATAAGCTTATAACTAATAAGATATCTAATAATAAGCCGGCTAAGAAAGGCTTAAATTTAAAAAACCCTTAAGTACTATAATTACGTCTACTATTATAATATAAGAGAAGAAGTAGATATATTAACTTATTATTATAATATAAGTAGAGCTTAAGAGCTTATAAAGAGAATTTATTATATTAATTAACTCTAGAGTAAATATTAATTATATTAATATACGCTTAATAAAGGAGTAGGATTAAGAAATAGACCCTAGCTTTAATAATACCTTATATAATAGATTTAAAACCCTAATATTATTACTAGGTTCTTATATAAGAAAAATTAAACTTATTAATTTTAATAGTATTATATAATATTATAAGGGTGCCTTTTATATAATAGTAAACCTTAATTATAACTTCTACCTTAGGTATTTATAATTAGAGGAATAAAATCCCTAAGTAGATTAACCTATATAAAACTAGTAATTCCCTATTAAAAAAAGTAATATTAAGGAGTACTTTAATATTATTAAAGCTTTAAAAGAGTAGCTTAATAGTATTATATTTATTACGGCGTACTTAAGAGTAGGTAATAAAAGCCTACTACCTAAAGTTAAGCTCCTTCTAAAATTTTAGGAATTTTAAGATATCTTTTTAATTAAGAATACTAGGGCGCTATTAACTTATATATATTATAATTACGCGATTAATATAAAGGAGAATAAAGAACCTCCCTTTAACCTACTTTATAACTTATTAGAGAAAGAGTTACGCGTACTAAGGGAGTACTTTAAGTAGGCTTTAAAAAAGGGGTAGATTTATTATTTTATAAGTCTAATAGGTATACTAATTCTTTTTATATTAAAAAAGGATAGAATATTATATTTATATATTAATTATAAGGCGCTTAATAAGATTATAATTAAGAATTACTATCTACTTCTATTAATTAATAAAATATGAATAAGATTAATTAATATTAAGTACTTAATTAAGTTAGATCTTAAGGATATATATTATTACCTATAGATAAGAAAGGATAATAAATAGAAGACTATATTTTATATAAGGTATAGCTATTTTTAATATATAATTATACCTTTTAAACTTATTAATATACCTACCTCATTCTAAGTATATATTAATAAAGCTCTAGTAGGACTACTTAATATTATATATATTATTTATCTAAATAATATTCTTATCTACTCTTAGGATAAAAAGTTTTATATTAGAGTTATAAAGGTAGTATTATAATATCTTCGCGAATTTAAACTTTATATTAGCTTAAAGAAATATAAATTTATAATAATAAAAGTAGAATTCCTTAGCTTTATTATTAGCCGCGACGGCGTACGTATAAATCCGCGTAGAGTAGATATTATAATAGAATAACTAGAACCTAGAAGTATTAAGGATATTTAGATCTTTTTAAGGATTATTAATTTCTACTATTATTTTATTAAATACTATTCCTCTATTACCGCGGCGTTAATAGACTATCTAAAAAATAATTATCTATATATTAAAAATAGAAAGTTAACGTTAAGTAATATTATAAGAGCGGCGTTTAAGTAGTTAAAGTAACTCTTTTAAGAGGTATTATTACTTATATATTTTAACCTTATAAGAGAAATCTAATTAGAGACTAATACTTTAATACTAGCTATTGTAGCTATTTTATTATAAAAGTTCCTAATTAGTAATAAAGGCGCGGAGGTAGAGTAGTATTTAATTACTTTCTACTCCCGTAAATTATATTTAATAGAAACTAGATATAAGACCTATAACTAGGAACTACTTATAATAGTTAAGGTATTCTAGGTATAAAGGTACTTCTTAGAAGGTAGCTTATACCTAATTATAATAATTATTAATTATAATAATTTAAGGTATTTCTAGATAATATTATTATTAATAAGGAGATAAGTATACTAGGTAATAAAGCTTATAGCGTATAACTTTAAGATATACTATTATATAGGTATTAAAAACCTAATTAACGCCCTATTAAGGCGACTAGACTATATATTAATAATAAATAAAGAGGATACTTATCTATTAATATTATAAAATAAGTTAAAGAATATTAGATATATTCCTTTTAATAAGTATTATATATATAGCGTTTATAAAGGTCTATAAGATAATAAGGCCCGTAGTTATAAATAGCGTAAAAGGTTAGAGATAGGGCTTAGAAAGCCTTATACCCTAAAAATAGGAGAGAGTAATATACTCTTAGGGACGTAGAGTAATATAGGCGATAGCTTAAACCCTATTATAGGATAGTTTAATATTAATTAAGCTATACCTAGAAGGTATATTATAACTACGTTAATAATAAAGCGCGTATAAAATAAGTATAATAACTTAATATTAGAGATACTCTAATATCTCTAAGAGGGAGATAAGGATATTTATAATAAGAAAAAATTATTAAAGTCCTAAGGCCGTAAAAAGGCTACTAACGTATCTTTATTAATAGATAAGATAGGGGTCCTTTATAAGGGCGGCGTAGTTTTTATACCTAATAATAAAGTAATTAGATAAGAAATCTTAAAGCTTTATTATAATAACCCTTATACTAGCTACTATTTATAGAAGTATATATAGGAGCTTATTAAGCGGAAGTTCTATTAGAAATTAATAGGGTAAGATATTTATAATTATATATAAGAATACTTAACCTACTAATTAATAAAGCTATATAGATACGCTATTTATAATATACTATTACTATTATTAATACTTATAAGACCTTTTTAGGAAATTATAATAAATTTTATTATAGATCTCCCTCTAAGTAAATAGAAGGGTAGTATCTACGACGTAATCTTAATAGTTATAGACTATTATATTAAGGTAGCTAGGTATTTACTTATTATAAAGATAGTTAATACTATTAGCGTTACTAACCTATTATACTATAAAATCTTCTTAAAATTTAATTAATTAGAAGGTATTATTAGTAATTAAGGGATAGTATTTATAAGTAGCTTCTAAGTAGCTATATATTATTATACTAATATAAAAAGAAAGCTTAGTACTACTTTCTATCCTTAAATAGATAGTTAAATAGAGAGATAAAATAGTACGCTTAAATAGTATCTACGCTATTATTCTACTTAAAGATAAGATAACTAGGTAGAGTTACTTTATCTAATAGAGTTTATATATAATTATATAAAGTATACTAGTACTAGGTTACCTCTATATAAGGCGCTTTATAACTACTTACCTAAGCTAGATATAGAGCTTTTAGAGCTATTATTAGGAGAAGTCCTATTAATATAAGAAAGGATTAAATTACTTTAGAAATAAAGAGAAGGTTTAAAGTAATACTTATATTAAGTATAAGCTATATAAGTAGAGTATATAAATAAATAGTAAAAGTAAAGATAATATAATATAAGTAATTATATCTTATTAAATATAAAGTATATTAGATTAGCGTAAATAACTAAAAAACTATTATAGTATTATCTAAGGCCTTTTAAGGTCTTTAATTATATTAGTAGTTAGGCGTATAAGTTATAATTACCTAATATATTTTATATTTATAATATCTTTTACGTCTTACTTATAAAGCTATATAAAGGTAATAGTAAGAGTATTATAAGAGCTCTATAAGTAGAGCTTATAAAAGATAAAGATAAATAGGAAATTAAAACTATTCTTAATTATAAGATCTTATATAATAAACCTTAGTATTTAATTAAGTAGAAGGGTTAGTTTTATAATTATAATTAATAGCTACGTAAGCGGGACTTAATTAATATACTAGATATACTTAAAAGATTTAAGTATAATTACTTAAAGTTATAAAGTTTATATTATAAAGGGGGAAAAAAGATTTCTATTACTATTAATAAAAAATAAAAAAAGAAAGAAAGAGGATACCTAATATAGCTAGAGCGCTAAGGGCGTTATAATAAAAGACTACTATATTATAATAGTAGTACTACTAGACCTAGACCTATTACTAGTAGTAATAGGAGTATCCTCCTTATTACCCTCTTCTTTATCCTTTATAATAGGAGGGAGGCGCTCTTATATTATATTAGTAATACTTTAATAAGGCTTTAAAAGGGGAGATAGAGTAATATATATACGCTAGTAGAGGATATTAAGAATACCCTCAAGGGCATTTATAATCTAGCTAGTAATAGCGGGGTCTACCCTAATAAGAGTAATAGTAGTAGCGGGGGTAGAAGAGGCGCGGTAGAGGTAGTAATAATACTATTAAATAAGCCTATTAAAGGTTTATTAGAATCTAGCGAGCTAAGGGAGGTTAGAGCCGGCGTTTAAAGTAGCTACGGCGTTTAAAGACTAAAGAAGGCGCGTATAAGTATAGTAAGTAGAGGTAGGAATCTCCTATTAATATTTAATATTAAGATCTTTATAATAATTATACTTTATAGAACTAGGGGAGGCGCGTACGTAGAGTATACTACTAAAAAAGTAAATAAAGCTTTAATTAAAAGTATTAAACTTACGGCTCTTTAAATTAAAATATAGTATATTAAAGGTATATTATATAAGATAATATAAGGATAGGCTATAAGCGGCTTAATAAAGGAGGTTAAGTACTACTATAAATAGAGGGGATAGTAGTAGTCTTCTTTAATTAGTAGAGGGTAAGTTTATTATTAAGGATTACTTATAAAATAACTACTAGAAGTATAAGGAGGTATAATAAAGCGCGGAGGGGGTAATAATATAAATAAGAATTAAAAAGGACTTAATATAATTAATAAAAAATAAAGATATTATAATTAGAAGAGTAATATTAAAGTTATATAAAGAAGGTACGCCTTAAGTACTTAATAAACCCCTAATAGTAATAACTTCCTATTTACTTTAAAATATTAAGACTTCTAACTACTTTTATAATAAATTAATAAAGGATAATAGGAAGTATAATAGGAATATATTATAATATAAGGATTATATATAAGAGTATTATCTATAATTATTATAATTTAATAAAACTATATATTCCTTAAGGCTTAGCTTAGAGGGCCTTATAATTAATTATATTATTACGCTCTTATTAGAGGTATATTCTATTATTAAGGGAGTATCTTTTATAGATTATAACCTTTTATACTCTTAGAGCTTAAGAGCCTAGATAGGGAGATAATTATAAGGACTAGTTAGGAATATAGTACTACTATTAATATAGCGTCTATAATACGTAGTAGTACTACGCTACCCCTTTACCTATAGTATATAAAGGAGGGAATTCCCCCTAAAGGGGAGGGTAGCGATTAGTCTTACTATTAATAAGAATAGAGAGTTCTATATATATACGTATACGCACCGTTTATAGTACTTAATAGCTACGTTATTACGTAGCACCCTTATAGTTAATTATCTTCTAAGACTAGAATATAATAGGTTACTAGTTACTATCCTTATCCTATTAGGATAGGATAGTACTTATAGTAAAATTTAAGGTATCTATTTCTATCCTTAAGGCCTTTATAAGGTTATAGTAGCGTAGAAATAGCGTTAATATAAAGGTATCTTATAGTAATTAGAATACTCTATTAGTAGTAATAGTCTAATCTAAAGGACCTATTTTCTTATTATCCTTACTACCCTTAAGTAGGCTAGTAAGTAGCTTAGCTATATAAGGGTAGTTATAAATAAATTAATAGTAGAAATTTATAAAGCCTAAAAAGACTTATATATCTTAATAGGTCTTAGGCTTAAGCTAGTCTCTAATTATTATTATACGCTCTAGATCTATCTTAACGCTATTAGTTAAGATAATAAACCCTAAAAATTTAATCCTTTTAATACTAAATTAGTACTTCTTTAAATTAGTATAAAGGGAAAACTAATATAACTATTTTAGTACTTACTAAATATATTACTAGTAATCCGCTAGGTTAGAGCTATAAATAAGGATATTATCTAGATATACTATATAGGTTATATTAACTAGACCTACTAAAGCTCTATTAATATAGGCTTAAAACGTAGCTAGTATATTAGCGAGCCTAAAAGGTATAACTAAATATTTAAAGTAATTTTAATAAGTTTAAAAAGTAGTTTTCTATTTATTACCTTCCTTAATATAGATCTAATAAGAGGTATCCTTTAAGTTTAACTTTATAAAAACCTTAGAACTATATAAATAGTCTAATATCTTAATAATAAGAGGTAATAGGTATCTATTCTTTAGAGTTATAATATTTAACCCCCTATAGTCTATATATAGACGTAGCCTACTATCCTTCTTTAATATAAAGAGAATAGGTACTCTAGCTAATAAGATAGAGTAGCGAATAATCCCCTTTTAAAGTAAATCCTTAAGGTAGCGCTATAGCTCCGCTAGCTTAATTTAAGATAAATTATAAAGTAGCTTATAAGGTAGTTCTTTACCTTCTATAAGATCTATAGTATAGTTACCTTCCTTAAAAATAGGTGAAGTACCCGCCTTCTTACTAGAAAAGATATTAATAAAGGCCTTTAATTCCTTAGGAACTTAGGGGGCTTCCTATTTACTAGATATTATACCGGCGTATATAATAGTAAATATATTTAGCTCTTTCCTAATATTTTAGGCGAATACTTAGGGCTTATTAACTTATAATATACTGGAATTAACTTTAAAGCGCTAGTAATCTACCTTTAGATCTAATAGTATACACTATTATTTTAATCCTAGTATACCTAAAATAATTATAGGGCCCTTTTAGTCTACTATATAGAAAAGAGTAGTATACTCCTTTTTATAGCCCTAGCTATCTATTAACTAGTAATATAACTAGTAGGCTTTATAGATATATATATTACTTCTACTAAGCGCTTATACTTATAATAAGATAGCTTTATAAGGCTTTAAATCCTATTAAATTATAAACTTTTATAAAATTAAGTTTAGGTATAACCTAGAATCTAAAAGTATTATAACTTAATACTAATTACCTTATAGCTCTACTTAACCCTTTATAAGTATTAATAATATTACCTCTATTAATTAGTCTTCTTACCCCTCTTCTAAGGTAGTTAAGGGGCTAGTTCTTTTTTTATTAATACTATATTAATACTAAAATAAGCCTAAGGCTTATTAAGATTAACATAATTTAATTAGATATAGCCTTCTTTATTATAATAAAAATAAATTATAGAATCTATCTTAATATTAGGCTTAGCCTTCCTTTTTAAGGTATTATCCTTAAAGCGCGACTACTTACTACTACTACTATTAGAACTCTTAGGCTTTATAATATAATCTTTTAAGGATTTATTACTACCTTTTAATTTCGGCTAAGACCTATCTTAGGTTTTTCCTTAAGAACCTAAGCCGCCTACGTAGCGCCTATATTCTAAAGTATTCTCTAGTATAATAGCCTAAGTAAATATCTCTTTACGCTACTTAATAATATTACTAATATTAAGAATTTTATTCTTTAGCTTATTATAAAGCTTTATAAGGAAAATATAAGCCTTATACTCCTTATTAAAAGGTAGTAAATAAGACTCTAACTCCTTTAAATAGGCCTTAAAATTTAAGACCTTTTAATTATTATCTTAGCGTACTTACTCCTACTTTTTATAAGTAAGGAGATAGTAGCTTACTAGATCTATAACTAAGTTAAGTAAAAACCTTTTAAAGAATTTAAATATATTATTAATTACACTATAACTCCTAAAATAGGTATACTATTAAGCTTTAGGGTCCCCTTCTAAGGAGTTTATATAATAGGCTATATAAGACTTATCTATAATAAAATACTCTAGACTTATAATAAATTTAATATTAACTTTATAGAACTAATATAAGTACTCCCCTTTAAAAGATCCTCTATAGGGTCTTATCCTTTTAAGGTAAAGTACGTATATATAAGTATATTAAGATAGCGCTAAGATAGTAGTATTTTAAACTCCTAGGTTAATATTAACTTAAGGATTATAAAGTACTTTATTATAAGCTAATAATATAATTAATTTATTTTATTATTTAAGATAATAATTTTTATTTTAGGCCTCCTCTAATAGCTATTCTAACTTATCTAGAGTAGAAGGAGTAAAGAGTCCTCCTTCTATTAAGGCGCTATAATAGCGTTCTAGTAATATTTTATATAGTAGTAGTTCTACTTAATTATTACTTTTAGCCTATTAATTATTATAAGGTAAACCTAATATAATAATAACTCTAGGCCTTTTCCTTTAGAAAGGGAGAGAGATTAGAATTATAAGGCTTATACCCGCTAGCTCTATAGTAGCGTATTAGGTAATAAAAGACGTAGAGTTATATTATAAGGTTTAATAATAGGTATAAGTCTACTAATAGATTAGGTAGTAGGTCTATTATAGTAATAGAACTAATCTCTAAGGAATTTGAAAGAAGAATAGGAGATAGCTAGGTAGATATATATCTACTAAGTATAGGCGTAGTCTAGGCCTCCTATTACTAGGACGTTACCCCGCATTTCTAAGGAAGGTTACCTGAAGCAGGCTATAAGGTAGCGTATAAGGCGTATATATATCTAAGCCTAATAATATTAAGGCGTAGTAATTCCTTAGAGGTTTATAACTTATATAAAAGCGTTTTACTACGCTCCCTTAAATAAATTACTACTTCTACCTTAATTTTAAAGGTAGCGACTTATATTATAAAGGTAATATAATAGGGTAACTTTCTACCCTAGAAGGTAATAATAAGGCCGCGAGTAAGGAGGCTAAATAAATAGATATAAAAGGTAAGGGGGACTTATAACCTAATAATATATTATAAGTAAAGTATATTAAGATCCTATTATTATAAATTAATTTATAAAGCTTATAAAGGTAGTAGTACTTCTTATAAGCCCTACCTATCTTATAATTATATAATAACCTAGGACTTAAACCTAGGTACTTAATATATTAAAGATAATAGGGTTATAAGAAGGCTACTACCCTAATAGTATAATAGGGTAGCGCGGCGTAGTAAGAGGATTTAATTATCTATTATAAGAGTCAGCTAATATAAATACCTTTAAGTATAAAGAGCGTAGGTATAATTTAAAAGAAATATAATATAATAAGATGTTAATAAAGTCCTTAAATATATAATATAATAAACTTATATAAGAAGGTAATTTATAAGTAATATACTTATAATATATTTAAAGATAACTAAAGGCTATTATAAGGTAATATTATATATAGAATAATAAAAGATATTAGGTAGAGACTTACCTTAATTATTATTATTATTAATATTACTATTTAATATATAATATTATATTAGTAATTAATCCTTTATATTATATTTATACTTTAATAGTAGTTATCTTATAAAGTATAATAGTATTAATACTAGATATATTAGCTTATATTGTTAATATATTAAGATAAAGCTTAAGGTAACTTATAATAGGTTAATATTAATAGTAGTAGTTATAAAAGAAGTTAGAAGTAAATAAAATATAACTTTATTATATACTATATTATATATATTAACTATATAATTTAATAGTATAATATTATTACCTAACTTTTATAATTATATATTTATATTATATATTTATAAAGTAATATAATAATAAATTTAGTTAATAATTATATTCTATTATTAATATATTATAACTATAAAGGCTTTTATATATTAGTAGTATATAATATTAGTAGTATAATACTATTATTATATTATTACTATCCTTAGAACTCTTTCCCTTACTTTCCCTACTAGGGTTTTAAAGGTTTTTAATAAGTCCTATTATAGATAGTAATAGTTAGTATTTAGGGATAAATACCCTTAAAGGGGAGGTA